>Ga0335073_10000330_pt1 | contig 61842 bp, 58 predicted proteins | sample Lox_Sample_22_FD_207093 | JGI IMG/M metagenome (GOLD analysis project Ga0335073, IMG submission 207093) | Soil microbial communities from Loxahatchee National Wildlife Refuge, Florida, United States - Lox_Sample_2.2 | ecosystem: Environmental > Terrestrial > Soil > Wetlands | place: USA... | reverse complement strand
ACCCGTGGAGGTTTTTCCGGTATTGGCTGCCCATCGCGGACATGCCTGATCCCGTCGGCCATCCAGATCGGGCCTTCAGCGGCGAGCTGCCTGGTGGGTGGCCGAGCCGCGCCGGCGGTGGCGAGATGGACTGGACGCTGGCCGCGCTGCAGACCGCCGCCGCGCCAGTCGCCGGCCCTGGTACCTGGCTGCTGGTCGGGATGGCATCCCCCGGCACGCGCGCCCGCTGGCCCGAGTGCAGGACAGCGCTGAGGTCGAGCGCGTTGGCGTCGCGAGCCGTGAGTGGCTGCAGGCCGAGGGTGCTCTCGATCAGCTTGAGCGCGGAGCAATGCTCGAACGGGCCGTCATGGACGACGCGCCGTCCGGCGAGGCTGGACACCACGATGGCCGGGACCCGGAACCCGAGCTGGGTGTAGTCCGGGATCAGTTGACCAGCGGTGCGCGTTCTGCTGTCCCCGGCGTGATTGACGTCGGCGGGATTGGTGTCGTCGATGACATGCGGAGGCGGTACGTGGTCGAAGAACCCGCCCCATTCGTCAAACGTGACCACCAGCACCGTGTTGTCCAGGTAGCCCGCGCCGGCCAGGGCGTGATAGGCGTCGGCAACGAAGCGCTCACCGAGCCGGATGTCTGCCAGCGGGTGGTCGTCGGCCGATGTGCCGTTGGCCGCGGTGTCGAACGCCGGGTCGAGAAAGCTAACATTCGGCAGGTTGCCCGCAGCCACGGTGTCGATGAAGGACGGAGCGGTGACCGGGATCCCCACCGCGTCGACGTCGCCGGCCTCGAACGGATGCCAGAAGTCGAAGTACTTGGTGCCCCACAATGCCAGGAACGGCAGGTCCCGGAAGAAATAGCCGCCGGTTGGAATGCCTCGGCTATTGGGAACGGGCGACAGTTGATCCCAGATCGTCGGCAGGGTCGAGATGGCGAAGCTGTTGTGGTCGCGATCGGTCTGGCCCGCGTGCAAGTAGAGGCGATTCGGAAAAGTCTCGCCGGCGAAGGAGCAGAAGTACCGGTCCAGGACCGTGTAGTGCTCGGCCAGCGCACCGATGACTGGCAGATCCGGAACTTGCTTGCGGGTCTGGTCTAGCTCGAAGTTCGTGTAATAGCCGATCGGGAACGTATTGGCCGTCGCCAGTGTCACGCCTGGGTTGCTTGCCCGCGGTGTCGGCCGCTGCAGGAACCCGTCCAGCCTGCCGAGGTTGTGCTGGACGAGCCAGCCCTCCCAGCTGTGGTCGGGGTCGCTGTACCCACACCCCTGGAAGTCCGGCGCCAGCGGATAGTTCGGATACCAGTTACCGTCGGTGGCCTGGTAGATCATGTCGTGGCGGCCGTCGGCACCGGGCAGCCAGCCGAGGAAGTGGTCGAACGACCGGTTCTCCATCATCAGGATGACGACGTGCTCGACGTCGTTCGAGCCGTGCGGGAAGCGCGCGCGATTGGTGCGTGCAGCGGGCCGGGCCGGCAATTCTGTGCCGTTGATCGCCATTCCGGTAGGGGCGGCCACGAGCTACGCAGCGGTGCGCCAGGTCAGCATGACCACCAGTGTTAAGTGATGGCGATGAGGAGTGCCAGGCCCGCCGAATGGCAGCGGGACAACGGTCCGGGAAACGGCCAGCGAACGAGGGCGCTGCCTGCGACGCCCGGCCGAGGGACGACGGCCTCGCGCCGCCGACGCTCCGCACCGTAACCACGACGCTACAGCGCGACACCTCTCTGCCAGAATGGCAGCGATGCTCGACCACGTCGCGTTCGTGCTCACGTTGATCGCGGTCATCCTGATCGCGCGGATGATCGCGGACCGCCTGAACGTGCCCGACACGATCGTGCTGACCCTGTGCGGCCTGGTCTATGCAGTGCTGCCCGGCCCCGAGCTGCACCTGAATCCAAACGTCCTCTTGGTACTGGTCATCCCGCCGCTGGTATATAGCGCCGCGCTGCGGTCCAGCCTGCTGGCAATCAAAGCGAACTGGCGACCGATCATCAGCCTCTCGGTCGTGCTCGTCCTGCTGACGACCTTGGCCGTGGGCGGGCTCGTCTCGCTCGTCGTCCCGCGGATCACGCTCGCCGTCGGCCTGGTTCTCGGCTCGTCGGTCGCCCCGACAGATCCGGTTGCTGCCCTGTCGGTCGGCAGCCAGGTCGGGCTGCCGCCGCGGCTAATGACGCTGATCGGCGGCGAGGGTCTGCTCAATGACGCGACCGGGCTCACGGCATGGCAGGTCGCTGTCGCCGCGACCGTCAGCGGTGTACTTTCACCGGCTCTTGCTATCGCAAAGTTCATACTCGCAGCGGCAGGCGGGCTGCTGATTGGCGCCGCGATCGGGTACCTCCTCCGCCTTGCCCGGCCGTTGCTCCGCGATCCACTGCTGGCTACGACGGTATCGCTGGCCACCCCGTTCGCCGCATACCTGGCCGGGCAGGAAGCACACGTATCCGGCGTGCTTGCCGTCGTCATCGCCGGGCTGATGGCCAGTCACCACTCGCCGCTCGAGGAGTCCGGCCCGAGCCGACTTCAGACTGACGCAGTTTGGCGACTTGTCGACTTTGTGCTCGAGGGCCTGGTGTTCTTGTTCATCGGGCAGCAGCTGCCAACGGTGCTGCGCGGCCTCAGGGACGAGCCGGCCGGCCTCACCGCGGCCGCCATCATCGTCACGCTGCTCGCCGTGCTGCTCGTGCGACCGGCGTGGCTGTTCCTGACCCAGACGGTCCCTGGCTGGCTTGGCTGGCAGTTCGGCGACCCGAACCCGACCCTGACCGGGCGGGAGGCGACCGCGGTGGCCTGGGCCGGCACTCGAGGCGTCATTACTCTGGCAGCCATCTTCTCGGTGCCACTGGTTACTGCGGGCGGCCGGCCCTTCCCAGACCGGTACCTTCTGCAGCTGTGCGCCTACCTGGTCGTGTTGCTAACGCTCGTTGGGCAGGGTTTGACGTTCCGCCCGCTGCTGCGTCGACTCGGGCTGCGCGCGAACGCGGCAGACGAGGCCCAAGTCCGCCATGATGCGCGGCTAGCCGCGCTCGGCTCGGCGCTCAGGGTGGTGAGCGAGATGCAATCCGATCACCAGATCCCGGCCGATGTCGCAGACAGCCTGCGCGCCGGCATCAGGCGGCGTGCAGACCGTGAAAGTACCCGGATCAATATGCTCGAGGAATCTGAGGGCGTCCTCACGCCGTCGCCGGAGCTCGAGACCATGATCACGGCCCAGCATGCGGTGATCGAGGCGCAGCGCGAGGAACTCGTGCGCTGGCGGGACAGCGGCCGACTTCCGGATGAGAGCCTGCGCCGACTGCAGTTCGAGCTGGACCTGGAGGAACGCGCCCTGCCTGGCGGCTAATGCCGCCAGGCCGTCGCGTCCTCTGGCCCTGTCGCCTGCCGGTGATCTGCTGCGGCCTACCCGATCCGGGTCGCGTGCGCGCTGCGGTGACCGAGGGTTGCAAGCAACTCGGCGGCAGACAGCCGCACCTCGTCACCGACGCCATCATCGCCGGCGATCGCGACACATGCCTCGACGGCGTGGACCGAGCCGAGAGCGGTCAGCTGCTGCGCTGCGGCGAGGCGCACCTCATCGCCGACGCCGTCGTCACAGGCGATGGCGCGGAAAGCTTGAGCGGCGCGGCCGGCATCGAATCCGGTCAGATGCTCTGCCGAGGCCAAGCGGTCCTCATCGCACTCGTCGTGCATGGCATCCTGCCTTTCTGAGCAGCTGTTCACGTGGGGATGTCTGGTAGGCGCCGTTACTCGACGTCCTTAAGTACTTTCTGCACCTGGTCGAGCTGGTCTCGGAGCTGAGCGAGCTGCATGTTGATCTCGGCGAGCTTCAGATCAGTGTGTTCCTGTGCGGTGATGGCCATTTCTGACAGTCGCCGGTACTCATCGTTTGTAGTCAGCTCGGCTCGCCTCGTCCGGCTGATCGCATGCTGGCGGCTCCACTCGAAGATGGCATACGCCACGACGAAGCCAATGACCAGGACGACGATGATGAACGCGACGGCGATGGTGCTACTCATCGCTGGCCTCCGAGCTCGCCTCGCCGTCCACCGTCAGGCTCGTGACAGCGACCATGATCGCCTTGGGCGTCAGCTGGATGGCGAACGGCGTTACCTCGTAAAACTTCATTGCTTTCCCGTCCTCTGAGACCTCGATGGCAGCCGATACCAGACCGGCCGCCTGGAGCCTGCGCAGGTGAACCTGCAGCAGAGCCCGGCTGATGCCCAGCTCGCGAGCGAGCTGGCTCACGTAATTGCGCTGCTCGGCCAGGGCGGCCACGACTCGCAGCCGGTGCGGGTTGGCCAGCGTGGCTAGCACCCGCAGCAGCTCGTCCCCGGTGGTGTCAGCGACGTCCACAGCGTCCTTTCTTGCACCTGCAAACTTACACTAGCATGTGCCAACGTCAGCTTCAACGCAAGAGCGGCCTGCAAGGTTGATCGATGTGACTCCGGTGCTGCTATAGGCGCACTGGCTTCACATTCATTGGCGCGCTTATGGGACGCGGCCGGATCAAGTCAGGCTGGACGCCACAGATCCGTGATCGCGATGCCCAGTTCGCCGAGGAGGCGGCGGAGCAGTGGCATGGACAACCCGATGACATTGCCCGGATCGCCGTCGATGCCGTCGATGAAGGGCGCCGAACGGCCGTCGATGCTGAATGACCCCGCAAGCGTGAGCGGCTCGCCGGTGGCCGCATAGGCGGCGATCTCGGCAGCGGTCGGTGTGCCGAACCTGATCGTCGTGGCGCCCACCCCGCTGGCCTGCCGGTGCCCCGCGATCAGCCAGTGGCCGGTCAGCAGAGTGCCCTCGCGCCCGGCTAGCCGACGCCAGGTGTCGACCGCATCCTGCGGTGACGTCGGCTTGCCGTACGCCTCGCCGTACAGGTCCAGCATCGAGTCGCAGCCGAGCACGAGCGCGCCGGGCCGGAGGGCCGCAACGGCCTCTGCCTTGCGTCGCGCCAGAGTCAGGACGAGATCCGCGGTGGCCAGTCCATCGTGGTTGGTCTCGTCAACCCCGCTGACCACGACCTCGGGATCGAGCCCTGCACCACGCAACAGCCGAAGCCGGCCAGCAGAGCCTGAGGCGAGCACAAGCGAGGGCGTCATGCCAGGCACCTTAACGGCAGCACGATCACCGCCGAGCCAGGTCCTGCGGCACTGCGGCACTGCGGCGAAGCCACTCTCGTCGACAGTTACGGTCGCCCCTGGCAGGTGGCCTGGGTGCCCTAACCAGACGCTTCGGTGGGTACAAAAAGGGTAAGTCGGGCGCGATTCTAACGTTAGGCTCAGGTTGTGCTGTCGCGAGCTGCCGCGCGGGCCTCGTTCCCTGGAATGGCCAGAGCCGCACCCGGGTTGCCACGACTATGGCAACAGGACACACGATTTCAACCAGCCCGGCCGACGTCCACATCGAGATTTCCCTGGGCGGCGTCAAGCTCGCCGAATCCGACCGGGCCGTCCGCCTCCAGGAGACCGGACTGCAGGATCGGTACTACCTGCCCCGCGAGGACGTTCGCACCGAGTACCTTCGCCCGACCGCCACGAAGACGACCTGCCCCTTCAAGGGAGAGGCTTCCTACTGGTCGATCGAGCTGGACGGCAACAAGTATCCAGACTTGGTCTGGAGCTACGAGGACCCCATTCCGCAGGCAGCAGGCGTCGCCGGGCTCCTGTGCTTCTACGCTGAGCACGTGGATCAGCAGGTCAGCTAGCGGGTAACCGGGCCCTGGGCGGTCCCCGTGCCGGACTCGCCGTCCGGTGCCCGCCGTCCGGTGCTCGCGGGGGGGAACTAGCCGGGCCGGGGACCGGTGGCGACCGGTCGCTCGGGATCAGTGAGCCAGTCTGACCACGACCCGACATAGAGCGCGGCCGGGACGCCGACGAGGGCGAGGGCGAGCACCTCGTGCGCGGCTGTGACACCCGAACCGCAGTAGGCGCCAACCTCCTGCACGGTGCCGTCACGGCCAGTGCCCGCGCCACCGGTGCCCGCTCCGCCGCTGTTGCCGTCCATGCCGGCGGCCGCCGCCTTGATCCCGAGGTTGGCATAGCGCGCGCGCAGCTCCGCCACTGGCCGGAACAGCCCGCCCGACGTTACGTTCTCGGCCGTCGGCGCGCTCAGGGCACCGGGAATGTGTCCGGCTACCGGGTCGACCGGCTCAGTCTCGCCCCGGTACCTGGCCGGGGCTCTGGCATCCAGCAGGACGCCGGTCTGGGCGAGATCCGCGGCCCCGGCGGCATCCACAACCGGCAGCTTGCCGGGCCGCGCAGTGAAATCACCCGGCGCGCGGCTCGCATCTTCCGTGCTCACCTGCATGCCAGCGGCCTTCCAGGCACGGAGGCCGCCGTCCAGCACTCGAACCCGCTCATGGCCGTAGTACCGCAGCATCCACCACGGCCTGGCAGCGATCGTCGAATCTGCCTCGTCATAGACGACGACCTGAGAGTCCGCGCTGACGCCCGCGCCGCGCATCGCGGCCTCAAAAGCTGCCGTGTCTGGCAGCGGATGCCGGCCGCCTGCGCCTGGTGCGCCCGCGAGCTGGGCGTCCAGGTCGAGATAGACGGCGCCGGGCAGATGACCCGCCCGGTAACTCTCGATTCCGGGCGGCCCGCCGAGGCGCCAGCGGACGTCAATCAGCGTCGGTGGCTCGCTGCCGGCCAAGGCCGCGGCAAGCTCGGCGACGCTGATGAGCGGGCCGACGCTGACAGAGTGCCCGTCAGGGTTTGCAGCGCCATCGGCAGGTCGTGCAGCGCTCGCGGATTCATGGGCTGGCATCTGAACAGAGGACTCCGGGCTTCTCGCTATGGGCTTGCGCATGTGGATAACTTCTGGTTGTGGATAACCTGCGGATAACTGTGCGTAAGTCGCCGCGGCGCGGTGCGTTTCCCCACCGCACCTGTGGATAAACGTCGCAGCTACCCCGCTGGGATTAGGCTACGTGAGACACCAGCGGCACCTTCTGGTCACCTGGCGTTAGCGATCCGTGCATCCCGACCAGGGCAGATTCCCGTGGCTCTCGCACCGTCGCGACCACCGCGGACTCACCGCGAGCGGCCACAACGACATCACCGATCCGGTCGGTCAGCCGGGGATCCACCGGCCCGAACCAGCCTGCCGCGATCGCTTCGGCCCGGCTGGCCACCCACGCACTGTCACCAAGGGTGTCACGCCACGCGGCTAGCACGTCTGCCGCTGCTCCCGGTCGCGCGTACACATGCCGTGCCCGTGGCTCACCGCCCAGCACGGCGACTGCCGCCTGCAGCCTCGGCTCGGCATCGGCATCAGTCCGGCGGCCGGCCGGCACGTCCACCATGCCGTGGTCGGCAGTGATGTGCAGGGCGGTGCCACCCGGCAGCGCGCCGGCTAGCTGCTCGGCCAGCCGGTCCACATGAGCCAGCTGGTAACGCCACGCCGCCGACTTGCAGCCCAAGGCATGCCCGGTTGCGTCCAGGTCACCGGTGTAGACCACGGCCAGGGCGCGAGGCTGCTCCGACACCGCTTCCGCGGCCCGGGCGACAAGCGCGCCAGGCGTCTCGGCCGCCCGGTAGTTGGCGCCGCGCATCGCCGCGACCGAGAGCCCTGACTGCCGGAACGCTCCGCTGGCAATCCTGAAGGCCGCGACTCCGGCAGCGGCAGCCCGCTCGAAGATCGTTGTTCCCGGCTGCCACTTGACCGGGTCGACCGCGTTATCCCAGCGCAGCGCGTTCAGCAGCCGGCCAGTCTCTGGCACTCGGACCTGATAACCGAGTAGCCCGTGCCGTCCCGGCGGCAGCGCAGTGCCGAGCGAGCCGAGGCTGGTCACCGTCGTGGCCGGGAAACCGGCCGTCAGCCAGCTGCCGGTTTCCGCCAGCTCTGACAAAAACGGGGCAGCCGACCGGTGCGTATGCAGCAGATCCCAGCCGAGCCCATCGACCACCAGCAGGCAAACCCGGCTGACCTGCGGGAGCCCGAGCACGTTGGCGGCTCCGGGTACGCCAAGCGAGCCAAGTAGCGACTCACTGAGATCAGCGAGGGTGCTCTGGCCGTAGCCAGGCAGCACCGGCGACCCGGCCCGCACCCCCGACTTATCTGCTCCGGTAGTCGTCACGGACGACTAGTCGCCTCGGTCAGGGCCTGGGCGAAGGACACCACCTGCTGTACCGCCTCCGGGCCGTCCGCAGCGGCGCTGACCCGGACGGTCAGGTCGTCTGCCGTCATTGTGCCGGTGTACCCGTGATCAGCCTCGCAGTTCTCGTCTCCGCAGTGCGCGGGCTCGATCTCGATGTGCGAGAGAACGTTCCAGCCGATCGTGAGGACGACCTCGCTAGGCGAGGTCGCTCCGGGCACGTAGGACGCGGGATCGGGAATCACCCGGGTTAGCGCTACCGACGAGATTCGCGAATGCCGGACGGCCTCGGTGCTGGTCTCGGCCTGCGGCCGCGAGTCCGGTTCTGAGTCATCGGCCGGGTACTCGTCAGTGTGGGAGTAGACCAGGCGCGTCGGAGTGAGCGCCATGACGGTCACGTGCCGCCGGACTTCCATACCCGGATCAAAACCGGCGTCGTGCACAACCACGAAGGACACTACGGGTTCGGTCCCCACCGCGGATGAGACGGCGTCGTACACCAGGCCGGGGTAATAGCCGCTTCGCTCGATCGCGGACTGCATTCCGTCGGAAGCCGCCTTCGTTTCGCTCATCCCCCCATCCTGCCTTGTCTGCGGCCTCCCGTTCACCAGGTGGGGCAGACTTCGCCGGCTAAGGCACCGAACTGGCTAGCCGCGCTTGGCGGTCCGAGGCAGGAAGCGCAGCACCGCCATGTTGCCTGCCTGCGTAGCTCCGGCAAGTGTCATCCGGTCGCCTGGCCCAATCCCTGCGATGAGCCGCGGTGCGGCTGGATCGGCGACGAAGAAGGGTGCCACCGCCAGCAGGAACTCATCGGCCAAACCTTCTGACAGGAACTGGCCGAGCACTCTGGCGCCGCCCTCAACCATCAGCCGGCCGACTCCCCTAGCGGCCAGATCCGCCAGAATCCAGGTCAGATCGAGGTCTGTGGTGCCCCGCAGGGCATCCGGTCCCTCGTCCGCCTCCGCGCCGTCCGCAGCGGCAAGCGCCGGCACCGGCACCACGACGGCAGCTGTTGACAGGCGCATACTCAGCTCGTCCACGGCAGCAGGCGCCGCGTACACCAGCGGCACCTCCGTCGGTGGCGTGCGCGGCACCGGCGCGAAGAACCGCACCCCTGGGTCCAGGTCCCCGCTGCGGGTCAACGTGACTTTCCGAGGGCCAGGAGCGAGGCCTAGCTCAGTCCGCTGTCGCCGACGGGCAGCCGAGCGCACTTGTAGTGAGGGATTGTCGGTCCGGATGGTCTGCGCACCGACGAGGATGGCGTCGCTGCCGGCCCGTAGCTCGTCGACCCGGTCCAGGTCGATGTCGTCGGACAGCACGAGGCGGGTAGCCGAGGCGTCATCGATGTAGCCGTCGGCCGACATCGCCGCCGACAGCAGCACATGCGGCCGCTCTCGCATTAACCCTCCCGGCCGTCGCACCCGGCCGCTGTCGCTCAGCAGAACCTACCGGCGTGCCAGCGGGCGTGGGCACCCCGGCCTGGCACTGTCTCACCGTAGGCTCAGGGGTCATGGTCTGGGGTGGATTGCGCCTGGCGGTCACGCTGCTGACCGCGTTGCCCCTGCCCGGCGGGGCCCGCGCCCGCCCGCCAGACCGCCAGACCGCGGCCGCCGCGATGTGCTGGGCGCCAGTTGTCGGCCTAGCGCTCGGCGCCGCGGCAGCCGGTGTAGTGCTGGCCTGCCGTGCCGGGCACTCCGGGCCGCTGCTGGCCGCCGTGCTTGCCGTCGGGGTCCTCGCCGTGCTAAGCCGCGGCCTGCACCTCGACGGCCTCGCCGACCTGGCGGACGGGCTGGGCAGCCGAAAGCCAGCTGCGCAGGCACTGGAGATCATGAAGCGCTCCGACATCGGGCCATTCGGCGTGGTCACGGTTGTGCTGACGCTGCTCGTGCAGGTGAGCGCCCTGGCAAGGGCTGATGAAATCGGCCGGGGTCCGATCGCTATCGCCGCAGCGGCTGTCGCCTCGCGGCTGGCCATCACACTCGCCTGTCGTCGGCATGTGCCGTCGGCGCGACCGGACGGCCTCGGGGCCCTGGTCGCCGGCACAGTTCGCCCGACTGCCGCGGCGGGGCTGGTGGTCGCGGCGCTCGCAGGCGCTGCCGCCATCGCGTGGATTTATGCGGCGGCAATCGCCATTGGGCTGGCGGCCTCCCTGGCGCTCACTGAACTGTCCCGGCGCCGCCTCGGCGGCATTACCGGCGACGTCCTTGGCGCGCTTGCCGAGATCACTGCGGCCGCATGTCTGCTTGCCACGGCATTTAGCTGAGCGCCGAGCGCAGCAGCTCGGCATACTTCGCTGCCTCTGCCTCACTCTCGTACCGCTGACGCGGCCAGAAGAAGCCCCGCAGCCCGTCGCCCTTCGTCCGGGGCACGACGTGAAAGTGCAAGTGCGGAACGCTCTGGCTGACCACGTTGTTGGCGGCTACGAACGTGCCCTGGCACCCCAGCGCACCGGGCATGACGGAACTCACGCGCTGCACCCGCAGGAAATAGGGACCGACCCGGGCGGCGGGCAGATCGGCCAGGGTCTCCACATGTTCCTTCGGCGCAACCAGCACGTGCCCCTTGAATACCGGCCGCTTATCAAGGAAGGCCACGACTTCGTCATCGGCCAGCACGATGTGCGCAGGCACCACCCCGGCGATGACGTCACAGAACAGGCACTCGCTGATAGCACCCGCCTCCTGCCTGGCTGCCTCGCGCGGTTCGGTTGCCGCCGTGTCCACTGCACGGACGATAGCCTGCCGCCATGGCAGCTGACGGACAGCGGCACATCCTGGCGATCGGCGGATTCCGGCAAGCGCGCGATCAGGACCGGCGGATTCCGGCCCTGATCGCCTATGCGCTTGAGCTGTCCGGTGCGGCGCAGCCGAGGGTCTGCGTGCTGAACACAGCATTCGGCGATGACCAAGCTGGCCTGGTACGGATGTACGCCGTGTTGTCGCAGCACGGAGCCCGGCCGAGCCACCTGCAGCTGTTCCCGATGCCCAACGTGGCCGACCCGGCCGACCTGCTGCTGTCCCAGGACGTGATCTTCGTGGGTGGCGGCAGCGTGGCGAACATGGTGGCCGTGTGGCGCGTCCACGGCCTTGATCAGGTGATGCGCCAGGCCTGGGAGGCGGGCATCGTACTGGCCGGCGTGAGCGCCGGAGCCATCTGCTGGTTCGTGGGGGGAACGACGGACTCGTTCGGCCCCGAGTTGCGGGCGTTCTCGGCCGGCCTTGGCATGCTGCCGGGAAGCTATTGCCCGCACTACAGCTCGGAGCCGACCAGGCGACCGGCCTACCACGCCTTCGTCGCGGACGGATCGCTGCCGGCCGGCCTCGCGTGCGACGACGGCGCCGCCGCCCATTTCGCTGATGATGGGCTCGCCGGGATCGTGGCGGACCGGCCTGACGCGATCGGCTACCTGGTTGAGCCGGACGGTGACGGCGGTAGCGCGGAGACCGCTCTTCCGGTCGGCGTGCTGCTCGAGGAGTAGGCAGCCGGACCGGACTCACTCTGGCGGCTGACGACGACCCGACCTACGGTTGACGCAAGGCAGTCCCCCGCAGCATAGCCTGGTGCCCATGTCCGCCCTGTACGCGTGGCTGCGCCGCCACCCGACGCTGGTGGACTGCGTCCTCGCCTTGTTGCTCGTCCCGCTCAGCCTCGGCCAGGTAGTGCACGGGCAGGCGGCGGTAGCAGTTAACGGGCCGGGGATCACTTCCGAGCCCGTTCTGCTACCGCACTGGCTCTTGATTCGCGTGGCCGCGGCACTGCTCCTGATCATCCCTGTGGCGGTGCGGCGGCGCATCCCCGACACAGCATTCGCGCTCGCGGCGCTCAGCGGACTCATTCAGCTGGCCACTCCGACGCCACTTGTGGCCGATCTCGCGCTGCTGGTGCTGCTGTACACCGTCGCGGCCTACCGGCCACGCTCGCATTCGGTCATCGCGCTGCTCGCCTGCCTCGTTGGCTCGGTACTGGCGGCATTGGTGTGGATGCCGCTGAGCCAAGCGCCCTCGTACACGGACCGGCTGATCTTCGCCATCGTCGTCTTGTGGGGCTGCGTTCTAGCCGCCTGGGTGCTCGGCGACTCGATGCGGTACCGGCGCGGCTACTACGCCGCCCTTGAGGACAAGGCGGCACGCCTGGAGGCCGAGCGGCACGCCCAAGCGAAGATCGCGGCCGCTGCCGAGCGAGCCAGGATCGCCCGCGAACTGCACGACGTCGTCGCCCATCACGTCAGCGTGATGGTGGTGCAGGCCGATGGCGCCGGATACGCGCTTCGCTCCGATCCCGACCGCGCGCAAGCCGCGCTCAGCGCCATCGCCACGACGGGCAGGCAGGCGCTGACGGAGATGCGCAGGCTCCTCGGCGTCCTGCGGTCCGCCGATCAGCACACCGAGCTGGCACCAGTGCCGGGCCTGGGCGAGCTCCGCGAGCTGCTCGACCAGGCCAGGGCGGCCGGCCTGGAGGTTTCTTATACCCTCACGGGGACACCGCACGACCTGCCCGAAGGGGTCGAGCTGGCCGCTTACCGGGTGGTCCAGGAGTCGCTGACCAACACCCGCAAGCACGCGGGCCTGGCCGCCACGGCCGCGGTCACGCTGCGGTATGAGCCCGAAGGACTGACCGTCGAGGTTACCGATGACGGCATGGCGCCGGTCAGCGACCAGCCCGGCGGACACGGCCTCGCCGGAATGCGCGAACGCATCGTCATGTACGGCGGCACCGTTCAGGCAGGCCCGTTGCCCGGCGGCGGATTCGGAGTTACCGCACATCTGCCGTGCCCGACCTGGGCGGCCGAGCGCGGTAGCCGCGCCGCGGACGAGAATGCGCCAGCCGAGCCCGCGTCCGAGGCGACGCCAGAGCCTCTCGCGCCTCCGGAAACCAACCCACTGCCGGCGGCCTGGTCTGCTTCGCCCGGCTGGTCAGGTGGGGCGGGATGACCGGCACAGATGCGGGCACCTGTGGCACGCCAGCGGGCGGTCTGATCAGGATCATCCTGGTCGACGATCAGGAACTGGTCAGAGCCGGGTTCCGGATGGTGCTGGACGCGCAGCCCGATATGCAGGTCGTCGGCGAGGCCGGGGATGGCAATGCGGCCATCGACCTGGCTCGCCGCCTGCATGCCGATGTCATGATCATGGACGCTCGGATGCCCCGCCTGGATGGAGTCGAGGCGACCCGCCAGATCCGCCTCGCGGGCGACCTGCCGCGGGTACTCATGCTCACCACGTTCGATCTGGACGAGTATGCATTCGCCGCACTGAAGGCCGGAGCCAGCGGATTCCTGCTGAAGGACGTTCCGCCGGATGAACTGCTGTTCGCCATCCGGGCCGTCTACTCCGGCGATTCCGTCGTCGCGCCATCCACGACGCGGCGGCTGATCGACCAGTTCGCCGCGCTCCTGCCCGGCGGCGCCCAGGCAGCGCCCGAGGAGCTGGCCGAGCTCACCGACCGAGAGCGCGAAGTGCTCACACTGGTCGCGCAGGGATTGTCCAATGCCGAGATCGCGCATCGGCTGTTCGTGTCAGAAGCAACAGTGAAGACGCATGTCGGGCGCGTGCTCGCCAAGCTCGGGCTGCGCGACCGGGTCCAGGCAGTCGTCTACGCATACGAGCACGGCCTGGTCCGGGCCGGCCAGCGACCCTGATACGCCTTTCACAGCTCCACCGGCGATGCCGGGCGAGCGCTGGTCACCTGAGACAATGACGGCGTGCCCGCCAGTTCCCTGCCCGGTAACTCCCGCTCGCCAGCCCGCGCCACGAACGAGCCAGCGGAGGCCAGCGGCGCCTCACTGCCGCCCGGCCGCTGGCTGCTGCTCGTCTACCGGGTGCCGTCCGAGCCGAGCAGGCTCCGCGCGACGGTCTGGCGCCGGATCAAGAGCCTTGGCGCCATCTACCTGCAGAGCTCCGCAGCCGCGCTGCCGGCGAGTGTCGCGGCCGAGCGGGCGCTGCGCAAGCTGCGCAGCGAGATTCTCGACATGTCGGGCACCGCAGTGCTGCTGTCCTGCGAAGTGGTGGCGGGCGAAGCTGATGTACGGGCCGCATTCCAATCCGCGCGCGACGACGAGTACGAGGAGATCGTCGACAAGTGCGTGGACTTCATCGCCGGCGTTGACAAGGAGTACGCCGCCAATCACTTCAGCTACGCCGAGCTGGAGGAGAACGAGGTCGACCTGGTCAAGCTGCGCACCTGGCTAGCGCGAGTGCGCGAGCGGGACGTCTTCGGCGCGGCCGGCCTGCAGCAGGCACTCAACTCGCTGGCGGAATGTGAGGAGAAGCTGGAGGCGTACGCTGCCCGGGTCTACGCCGAGGAAGCAGAGGGCCATTGATCGCCCGCCGCAGGCTCACCGGCAGCAGGACCACCAGCAGGACAGGCAGCAGCCACCACGCCGTCACCCCGGCCTCGTGCAGCCCGTAAGTCCCGGCCAGGCCGATAACGACGCCAGCCGCCACCACCCAGTCGTCACCGATCACGAAGTCGTACCAGAAGGCGCCGAACGCCCGTAGCTTCGCCAGCATCACTGCATCTCCCCGGTTAGCGAGCGGCCTGGGCGGCTGACTCCGGCAGTCCGGCCGCAGTACCTGAGGCGCCGCTGCTCGTCGGCCGTAGCAGCGCGACCAGCCCGATTCCCAGCAGCGCGACCGCGGGGATGATCACCAGCAGCGCGGCGTCCGAGCCAGGCCAGCTGGCGCCCGCGCCCTCGCCGCCCCAGAACACCCCGAAGCTCGTCAGCATGATGCCCACCACGAACTTCATCGTGTTCTCCGGCACCCGCGCCAGCGGAGCCCGGACCGCGAAGCCGGCCGTAACAACCAGTGCGATAGCGCAGCCAGACGCAATTGCTGCTAGTCCGACATTGCGGGCGTTAGCCCCGAAAGTAAGGACGATGAACACGACCTCCAGGCCCTCAAGCAGCACGCCCTTGAAAGCCAGCGTGAAGCCATACCAGTCGGGCGCCAGGATCGAGCGGCGTGACGGCTGACCGGCGGCGTCGGCCATATGTTCGGCGAATAGCTTGTCTTCGTCGTGCAGCGACTTGTGCCCGCTCGCGCGCAGAATCGCCTTGCGGAGCCACTGCAGCCCGAAGACCAGCAGCAGAGCCCCGACCACGACTCGAAGCCCGCGCAGTGGGATTTCCGAGACAGCGGGGCCGAGCACCGCAACGACGACCGCCAGGACCGCCAGCGCTGCTACCGTCCCAGTGCCGGCCGAGCGCCAGTCGCGCGCTGTGCCGGCCGCCAGCACGATCGTGGTCGCCTCGACGGCCTCGACCACGCACGCCAGGAAGACCGCGATGAACAAGGCGGTCGCACTCGCTCCCACGGCTGCCTCCTGTTCGGATAACCACGAATGACCTAGTCAGCATAACAGCTGTCATCTTGCTCAGATCACAGTCGTTAGTGATGCTAAGGAGCCCGCTGCCCGCAGACCTGCCGACTTTACGGTAGGCACTAGGCTCAGACCGTGACGATGAACCCGCTGACAACCTCCCCCGACAACGCGGCCAGCGCCGCAGCCGATGCCCTGATTATCGGGGTGACGCAGACCCCTGACGGCCCCGTTCCCGCGCCAGGATCGGAAGACATCGATTCGGCGCTCGCCGGCACCCTTTCAGCCACCTTGACCGCACTCGGTGCTACCGGGCGGCAGGACGAGGTCACGCGGATCGCATCCGGCGGACGGATAGCCGCGCCGCTGATCGTCGCGGTCGGGCTGGGCTCTGGAGACCAGGGCGGGGAACAGGGCCGCCTCGAGTCGCTGCGCCGCGGCGCCGGCTCGGCCGTCAGGGCACTGACCGGCGGCAAGACGCGCTCGATCGTGCTGTCGCTGCCGGCCGCAGACGCGGCCCAGGCCGAGGCCGTGGCGGTTGGCGCCCTGCTCGGCCGGTATAGCTTCACCCGTTACCGCAACGGCAGCACCGAAGACGCCCCGCCGTCGCTGACACTGCTGAGCTCAGCGCCGGATGCAGATGCCGCAGTCAGCCGAGCACAGGCGCTGGCGGACGCGATGAGCCTGGTTCGCGACCTGGTGAACACCAGCCCGTCGCATCTGTATCCGGAGACGTTCGCAGCCGAGGCGGCCAGAGTGGCAGACGCCGCAGGCCTGACGGTCGAGATCCTCGACCATGACACGCTGGCCAGCGGGGGCTACGGCGGCATCACCGGTGTCGGGCAGGGCTCGGTCCATCCGCCGCGGCTGGTCCGGCTCGGTTACCGCCATCCGGGCGCGTCCAAGACGGTGGTGTTCGCCGGCAAGGGCATCACCTTTGACTCCGGGGGCCTGTCGCTGAAGCCACCCAAGGCCATGGAGGCGATGAAGTCCGACATGGGCGGCGCAGCGGCGGTGCTCGGCGCGCTGCAGGCCATCGCGACCTTGCAGCCGAAAGTCAACGTCGTCGGCTATCTGCCGATGGCGGAGAACATGCCAGGGGGCGGGGCGCAGCGGCCATCCGACGTGATCACGATCTTCGGCGGCAAGACCGTCGAGGTACTCAATACCGATGCCGAAGGCCGCCTCGTCCTTGCCGACGCGCTGGCCAGGTCGGCGCAGGACGCGCCGGACTTGATCATCGACGTCGCTACGCTCACGGGCGCGCAGCTGGTGGCGCTCGGCCCGCGGATCGCGGGGGTGATGGGCAGTGACGACCAGGTTGCGGCTGCCGTGGCGGACGCGGCACGGCAAGCAGGCGAGCAAGCGTGGCCCATGCCGCTGCCAGAGGATCTGCGTAAGGGCCTCGACTCGACAGTCGCTGACATCGCTAACGTGGCGGGCGAGCGGTTCGGCGGCATGCTCGTCGCCGGATTGTTCCTGAAGGAATTTGTTCCGGACGGCGTGCGCTGGGCACATGTGGACATCGCCGGTCCTGCTTTCCATGAGGGCGAGCCCTACGGATACACAGCCAAGGGCGGTACGGGCGCCGCGGTGCGGATGCTCGTCCAGGTCGCAGCCGACGTGGCCGACGGGCGCCTGTAGCGGCGGCCTAGTATTCGGCGGCTGTAACGCCGACGGCGGTAAGCAACGAGGCTTACTCGGAGTACATCTGACAAGGAGCACAACGTGAGTGACAGTGGCGTCAACCACGAGGGTAGCTACGACCTCGTCATTCTCGGCGCCGGAAGCGGCGGCTATGCCTGCGCGCTGCGCGCGGCCGAGCTGGGCATGCGGGTCGCGCTCATCGAGAAGGACAAGGTCGGCGGGACCTGCCTGCACCGGGGCTGCATTCCGACCAAGGCGCTGCTGCATTCGGCAGAAGTAGCCGACTACAGCCGGGAAGGCCCTTCCTTTGGGGTGCTGAGCAGCTTTAACGGCATCGACATGGCCGGGGTGAACGGATACAAGGACAAGGTCGTTACCCGGCTGTGGAAGGGCCTGACTGGCCTGGTAGCCAGCCGGAAGATCGACGTTATCGAGGGCACAGGGAAGCTCATCTCGCCCACCGCGGTCCAGGTCGGCGATCGGGTCATCCAGGGCGCGCACGTCGTCCTGGCCAGCGGCTCGGAGACCCGCAGCCTGCCCGGCCTGGAGATCGACGGGCACCGCATCATCACCAGTGACCACGCACTGCGCCTCGATCACGTGCCCTCATCGGTTGTCGTACTCGGCGGCGGCGTGATCGGCGTCGAGTTTGCTAGCGTCTGGCGTTCGTTCGGCGCCGAGGTCACCATCGTGGAGATGCTGCCCCACCTGCTCCCGACGGAGGAGGAGTCGAGCTCGAAGTTGCTCGAGCGGGCGTTCCGCCGCCGCGGCATCGGCTTCAAGCTCGGCACCCGGTTCGAGAGCGTGAAGGACACCGGAACCGGCATCACCGTCACGCTGGAGGGCGGCGCAACCATCGACGCCGAGCTGATGCTCGTGGCGGTCGGCCGCGGTCCGGTCTCTGCCGGGCTCGGTTATGACGAAGTAGGCGTCGCGATGGACCGCGGGTTCGTGCTGGTAGACGAGTTCTGCCGGACCAACATCCCGACCGTCTCTGCGATCGGTGACCTGCGGCCGGGCCTGCAGCTCGCGCATGTGGGCTTCGCCGAGGGCATCATGGTGGCCGAGCGGCTGGCGGGCCTGGATGTCGTTCCGATCGATTACGACGGTGTGCCCCGAATCACATACTGCGACCCCGAGGTGGCCTCGGTCGGCATCACATCGGCGACCGCCGCCGCCAGGGGCATCGAGTTCACCGAGTTCACCTACGACCTGGCCGGGAACGGCAAGAGCCAGATCCTGCAGACCAGCGGGGCCGCCAAGGTTCTCGTCACGGCTGGCGGTGGCCCGACGCTCGGTATTCACCTGGTCGGCGCGCATGCTGGCGATCTCATTGCCGAGGGCCAGCTGATCGTCAACTGGGAGGCCGTGCCAACGGACGTGGCCCAGCTCATTCACCCGCACCCAACGCAGTCCGAGGCCATCGGGGAGGCGTTCCTGGCTCTGGCGGGCAAGCCGCTGCACAACCACGGATGACTTGCTGACCTGCTGCCCCGCGCCGGCGCCCCGGACGTGATCCGCTGCGCGCGCTACAGTCAAAGACAAACGAAGAAGGAGCTACGCGAGCCATGTCGGTCTCGGTATCGATGCCACAACTCGGTGAGAGCGTCACCGAGGGCACAGTCACCCGCTGGCTGAAGCGGGAGGGCGAGCACGTCCAGGCCGACGAGCCGTTGCTAGAGGTCTCGACCGACAAAGTCGATACCGAGATCCCTTCTCCGGTTTCGGGTGTCCTGCGTGGCATTACCGTCGCTGAGGACGAGACGGTGGCGGTCGGTGCCGAACTCGCAGTGATCGACGAGGACGGCTCGGCCGCGGCCGAGCCCGCGACGACATCGGCGCAGGCAGCTCCCGCACCGGATGCAGCTCAGCAGGCTCCACCCTCGCAAGCGCCGCCCGTGCAACCGGCCCCAGCACCTTCGTCAACGGCACCGCCTTCAACAGCACCGCCTTCAACAGCACCGCCTTCGTACCAGCCGCCGGCCTACCAGCAGCCTGCTGCCAGCTATCAGCCGCCAGCTCCCCCGCCGCCCGCGCCCCCTGCACCGTCTGCTCCGGCGCCCGCCGCCCCGGCGTCTGCCGAGCCGCCGCCGGCCGCCGAGCCAGCCGAGGAGCCCGCGCCCAGCTACCAGGCTCCTGCCGCGGCTTACCAGGCAACCGGCTATGAGGAGCCGGGGAACGGCCAGACCGCAGCCCCAGCGCAGTTCGCCGAGGCTGCCGATGGCCCGTACGTCACTCCGCTTGTCCGCAAGCTGGCATCTGAGCACGGAATCGACCTCGCCACCGTGGCCGGGACCGGAGTGGGGGGACGGATCCGCAAGCAGGACATTCTCGACGCTGCGGCACTTGCCCGCGGTGCCGCCGGGCAGCCTGCCGTTGCCGCACCCCCGGCAGCGCCCGCCCCGGCAGCACAGCCTGCTTTCGCAGCGCCAGCGCCGCAGCCGCCGTCCGGAGCTCCCAGCACTTACCAGGCAGTGCCTCCCGCGGCGGCGCCGACTGCCCCGCCGACTGCGGCGCCCTCGTTCGCGCCGACCACTGCAGGCGAGGCTGAGGCAAGTCGCCCGCGGCCGGCGATCGTGCCCTCCCGTCTCCGCGGCACTACCGAGCGGATGTCGCGCGCGCGCCAGGTCATCGCACAGCGAATGGTCGAGTCGCTGCAGACTTCGGCGCAGCTGACCACTGTCGTCGAGGCCGACGTGACGGCAATCGCCAGGCTCCGGGACCGCGCAAAGGCGGCCTTCGAAGCCCGTGAGGGCGTTAAGCTCTCCTTCCTGCCGTTCTTCGCGCTAGCTGCCGTCGAAGCGCTCAAGGTCCACCCGAAGCTGAACGCGGTCATCGACACCGCGTCTGCACAGGTCACGTACCACGACGCTGAGCATCTTGGCATCGCCGTCGATACTGAGCGCGGGCTGATGGTCCCGGTCATCAAGAATGCGGGCGACCTGAACATCGGTGGCCTGGCGCGCAAGATCGCTGACCTCGCAGCACGCACCAGAGCCGGGCAGGTGAGCCCGGACGACCTCTCCGGTGGCACCTTTACGCTGACGAACACCGGTAGCCGAGGTGCGCTGTTCGACACCCCGATCATCAACCAGCCCCAGGTCGGAATACTCGGCACCGGCACCGTCGTCAAGCGAGCTGTTGTCGTCGAGGATCCGGCGCTCGGTGAGGTGATCACGGTCCGGTCGATGGTCTACCTTGCGCTCACCTACGACCACCGGCTAGTGGACGGTGCCGACGCGGCGCGCTTCCTGCTCACGATCAAGGAGCGCCTCGAGGAGGGCGCGTTCGAGACCGAGCTAGGTCTCTGATCAGCTGCTGGACGCCCCGCGAGCATCTGCCGGCAGGCCCGCAGTCACAATGAGCTGAGGGATTTACTGGTGGAGGGGCGGCAGTGCGGATCGCGATAACGGCGTCGACCGGGCTCATCGGTGGTGCGCTGACGCGGAGCCTCGTCGCCGACGGCATCGAAGTTGTTCGGCTGGTCCGTAGGCCGTCATCCGGGCCAGGCGAGATCCAGTGGGATCCGGCCGCGCCGCATGGCGCGCTCAGCCCGGCCGCGCTCGATGGACTTGATGCAGCCGTGCACCTATCTGGCGCTCCGGTCGCTAACGGCCGCTGGACGCCCGCACGTAAGCAGGAGCTCCGCACCAGCCGGATCGACAGCACCACCGCGCTGGTCAGTGCAATGCTGGCTGCCGCTACGCCGCCCCCGGTACTCGTGACCGCCTCAGCGATCGGCTGGTATGGCGAGACCGGCGGTCGGCCGGTCGACGAGACCGCGCCGGCCGGCAGCGGTTTCCTCGCCACGCTCGTGCGGGACTGGGAGGCCGCAACCTCCCTGGCAACGGGGGCCGGGCTCCGCGTCGTCAACCTGCGGTCCGGGATCGTCCTGTCCAGCCGCGGCGGCATGCTGCCGCGGCTAGAGCTGCCGTTCCGGCTCGGCCTGGGTGCCAAGTTCGGGACCGGCGGGCAGTATGTCAGTTGGATCACGCTGACCGATCACATCAGCGCCGTGCGGTTCCTGCTCGCTGGCGCGGACCTGAGCGGGCCGTTCAACCTGACCGCACCGCAGCCGGTAACCAACGCCGAGCTGACCAAGGCGCTCGCCGCTACGTTGCACCGGCCGGCAGTCTTGCAGGTGCCCGCCGGCGTGCTGCGGCTGGCTCTCGGTGAGGTCTCCACGGAGCTGCTCGGTAGCTGCCGGGCGTTGCCGACCCGGCTGCAGGAGGCCGGATTCTCCTTCCAGCACCCGAGCATTGGACCGGCCCTGGCGGCCGCGATCGCGGACAAGACCGGCGCCTAGTACGGCGAGAAGCTGGATCGCGGACTTACTCCGTGCGAAGGGCGGTGGCAGTGCGGGAGTTCGCCGCCCAGCTCGCCGGGAGTATGGCTCCGACAATGGCGATGACAAGGCCCGCCAGAGCGAGGATCACCACCATCGGTGCCGAGTAGACGGAGAATATCGACGCCGGCAGACCGGAGTTGGCCGCGTGCGCCATCACCGGGATCACCTGATGGTGAAGCAGGATACCGAGCGGTACCGCGACGATACCTGCGGCCAAACCCGTGATGCCGACCGAGCAGACAACCATGGTGAGTGTCTGCCTGGGGGTCATGCCGACGGCCTTGAAAATGCCGATGTCATGGGCGCGCTCGCGGATCTGCAGCGCCACCGTGTTCAGCACGCCCAGGCCTGCAACGACGATGATCAGTGCGGTAAGCATCGCAACCAGCGTGACCACGGCGAGCAGCTGCGCGGCGCCACCGCCGTTGGCGAAGACGCTGTAACTGTTGCCGAGCTTGCCCTGCAGCGCGGCCGCGTAAGCATCGGCCTTCACGCCGGCCTTGAGCGAGACGGCGTAGCTGCCGGGGACGCTAACCGTAGGGTCGACCGCCGTGAGCGTGGCAGGCGACATGAAGATGCTGACGTCGTTGCCCGGCCTGAAGACCTCGCCGACGATCTTGGCCGTCACCTTGTGAGTGCCGTTGACCAGGGTATACGTATCACCCACGGCGGTGTTGGTGTCGTTGAGGAACAGGGTGTTGACGTCGATCTCGGGAGTGCGCGCGCTCGCTGAGTACCAGGATCCGGAGATCAGAGCCAGGCCGGACCACGACGGGTTGCTGTAGGCGGTGACCTGCGCGCCGCCGTTGGCGTCACCGAGGCCTGGCAGGGAAAGACTGTCCTGGGTCACCGACACGTAGTGCAGCGTTCCCTGGGTGGCGGCGATCGCAGCCGTGATCGCGCGCTGCTGAGCCGCAGTTAGGGATGGTCCGGCCGGCCCGATGACGATGCGCTGGTGATGGTTCCCCTTGCGGGGCCCGCCCTTCCCCCCGGCGGCAGGAGCAGGGTTCGTCGTCGGGCCCGGCGCCGGCCCCAGCACTTGCACCGGCAGCCGCGCCCCGTCAGATATGTCGTTGTAGACGCGGTTCAGCGAGCTCGCCAGACCCACTCCGAACGTCACCGCCACCGCGCCGAGCAGCACGGCGGCAACAGTCACAGACGTGCGGCCCGGACGCGCCGCCGGGGATGCGAACCCGAGAGTGACCGCGCGCGGAACGCCCGTCAGCCTGGCGAGCAGCCGCTGAGCGAAAAACCCGTGCTTCGGCCTGGGGGCACGGCCGGTGGCAATCGCCTGGACGGCGGACATTGCGCCAGCCCGCGACGCCGGACCGACCGCCGCCGCGACGGTCAGCGCGAGCACCACGAGCGGCACGGTCACGTCCACCCAGAACGGCACGCCGAGCACTCCGACCTGATAGACCTGCGCATTCTGCCGATAGAGCGGGGCCGCCAGCAGATTGCCGCAAGCCGTGCCGATGATTGCCCCAGTCACCGCGGGCACCGCGACGAGCAGCACGTAACAGGCGACAACCTGGAACGGCGTGAAGCCGATGGACTTGAGCACGCCAATCCGCGTGGTGCCCGCGACGACCGCACCGCCGACCACGTTCACGACGATGAGCACCGAAATGATCAGGGCGATCACTCCGAAGGCGATAATGAACGGCACCCACGGGGCGACGGCCGACTGCTCGGACAGCCGGATGTCGAGGTAGGAGACGTGGCTTTGCACTGCCCCCGCTGGCAGCGCGGCCTTGATCTCATTGATATCGCTCGCGATGTCGGTTGTGGTCGCGCTCGAGGAGAAGCGGTAAAGCACCTGGTCCTGTCCCGTGCCGCCGGGACCGCCGATCGCGTTCATCTCCGCGGGCAGGAGCCAGGCGTCGGCGGTGTTGGTCACCGAGTTGGCGATGCCAACTACGGTCATCACCTGCTTGCCCACCGTAATTGTCGAGCCCACCTGGCCCGGCGCGTTCTCCGAGATCACAACCTGGTTGTCGCTGGCCGGCCAGTGGCCTTGCTGCAAGCTGAGGTCGTCCACCGGGCCGCCCGGCGAGGACCGGCCGACGAAGTTCATCGGATTGGTGATCGTGCCGCTGAAGCCGGGCACCGACACCTGGGCGTTAACGCTCTCCGTAGGAAACGGGCCGGCCACGGCAGTGATGCCCTTGACCTTGGTGGAGGCCGTGATCTGGCTTGCGGAGGCGACGGAGGTGTTCACCGTGACCGCCACGTCCGCGCCCTTCTGGGCCGCGAATGCGTGATCGAACGGCGAGTGCGCATCGGCGAGCATGCCGAGCGCGAGGGTAGACGCGGCCGTTGCGACGAGCACTACCAGACCGATGATGACAGCCTGCAGTTTGCGCCCGCCGAGTCCGCCGCGCGCGGCGCGGAAAACGGCCGTCATGACCTTGTCCCCGTGGTGTTGACCCCCGTGGTGTTGACCCCTGTGGTGTTGACCCCTGTGCTGTTCGACAGAGTGCCGGTCGGCGCGGCGGTGTCGGAGATGGTCCGCCCATCGGCGATGTGGACAACCCGCCGCGCATACTGATGTGCGAGCTCGGTGCTGTGGGTAACGAGGACCAGTGTCTGGCCTTCGGCGTTGAGGCCGAGGAGCAGCCGGCCGATCTCGTCGCCCGTCGCGGTGTCGACCGCCCCGGTTGGCTCGTCCGCAAGCAGCAGCGACGGCTTGTTGACCAGAGCGCGCGCGATCGCCACGCGCTGCCGTTCACCGCCAGATAGCCGAGCCGGATAGGCGTCGCGCCGGTGGCCGATCTGCAGCCTGTCGATGAGCTCTTCGGCGCGCAGCCGCGCGTCCCTGGCCTTCACCCCCGCCAGCTGGGCGGGGAGCAGGACGTTGTCGATCACGGTCATGTCATCGAGGAGATTGAAGAACTGGAAGATCATTCCGACTTGCGTGCGGCGGAACCTCGCGGCGCCCGCCTCGGACAGCTGGTCGACCCGTTCGCTGCCCACCCGGACGGCTCCGCTAGTCGGCCGGTCCGTACCCGCGATGAGGTTGAGCAGCGTCGACTTCCCGGATCCGGACGGCCCCATGATGGCGACTGCCTCACCGGCGTCGATTCGGAGGGATACATCGTCGATGGCGGCAACCGGGGCGCCGTCGTAACGCTTCGTGACGTTGTCGAGCTGAACCAGTGTGTTCATGCTGGCGAAGGTAGCCCCACGATGCTGCGGTGCGCGTCACTCCTGTGGCTGATTCTGGCTAGCTACCAGGCTTACCCGGCTTGCGACAGTCATCCTTCCGGTGTAGTTAGGTACGCGCTGCGGATGATCCCCGATTCCCGCGCGCGGGTCACAATGGTTGGATGCGAGGACGTATCGGCCGGCTGCTGGCCTTCTTCCGGCGGGCCGAACCGCGCGAGCCGGCCCCGTCCGGATGGGCGCTCGCGTTCGACGCTGCCGTTGCAGTGGCGCTGGCAGCCGGGGCGGTCGATGAGATGCCCAGCACCATTTTTATGTCACTTTACGGCGGGGCGCTGCGGCCTAGGGGCTTCCTGGCGGTCTTCGGCCCGTATTCGGTGCATGCGTCCGTCGCCGCGCTCATTGCGGCGGCAATGACCGCGCTGCCGCTCGCTGCCCGGCGGTTCTACCCCGTCACGGTCTGGCTCGTGATCGCCACCGCAATCGTCGCCGTGCATGCCATCTATGTGCCGCCGGTGGCGCTCGGCGCCGCTGTCTTTGCTGCCTATAGCGCTATCAGGTTCTCCAGATACCGGAATCTGGCGGTCGCGATGGTCGCCGTGGTCACGGTGGCGGTCGCAGCGACGACACTGGGGCAGCAGCTTCCCCGGTTCCCCGGCCGGTTCACCGCGGTCTTGGCGATCCTCACGGCGGCCGTAGCCGGCCTTGGCATCCGCGAGCTTCGGCGGCGGCTCGCCGACTCCACCGCCCGGCTACGCCGCGCTGCCGCCGACGCCGTAGCGGCGACAGAGCGGGCGCTAGCTGCCGAGCGGGCGCGGATCGCCCGTGAGCTGCACGACGTTGTCACCCACAACGTGTCCGTTATGGTCGTGCAGGCCGGAGCGGCGCGAAAGATCATGGCGAGCTCGCCAGCCGACGCCGAAGACTCGCTGCTCGCCGTCGAATCTACGGGCCGCGAGGCGATGACGGAGCTGCGGAACCTGCTCGGCCTGCTCAGCCCTCCCGACGCTGGTGTGGCCCCCGCCGGTATGGTCGGCGCCGGTAATGGCGCGGCTGCTACGCCGCGACCGGGCCGGAAGACGGCGGCGCTCAGCCCGCAGCCGGGCCTCAGCGAGCTCGACGCGCTGATCGGCCGGGTGTCGGCTGCCGGGCTCCCGGTCGAGCTCCAGGTCAGCGGTGAGCCGCGGCTCCTCTCACCCGGCGCCGACCTGGCTGCCTTCCGTGTCGTGCAGGAAGGGCTCACCAACGTGCTGCGGCACGCGGGACGGGCCGCGACCATCGTTGGCGTCCAGTGGGGTAAGGAGCTCGTGATCATGGTGAGCGACGACGGGGCCGGCAGCGCGCCTGGCGACGGGATTGCGACCGGCGCAACCGGCAGCTTTCTCGTCGACGCCGACGACGGCAACAGCACACCGGGCCGGGGGCTGCTCGGGCTGCGGGAGCGGCTGGCGCTCTACGGCGGGCAGCTTACCGCCGGGCCGCAGCCGGGTGGTGGCTGGCGTATGACGGCGGTCATGCCGACCGGGACGGCGTCATGACCGGCGGCGCGGTCACAGACGATGACAGCGATTTCGGCAGTCCGCGCCCGGTAACCGCGGTGATCGCGGACGACCAGGCGCTGGTGCGCGGCGGCTTCCGGCTCATCCTGAAGGCTGCGGGCATCGATGTGCTCGCCGAGGCCGCCGACGGCGAGCGGGCGGTCGAGGCTGTCCTTCAGCACCAGCCCGACGTTGTACTGATGGACATCCGGATGCCGCGACTTGACGGGATCGAGGCCACCCGGCGGATCGTCGCGGCCAGGGCATCTGGCGCTTCGCAGGTGCCGGCGCCCCTGAACGAGGTCGACGTCGTCCACGCTGGACCGCGGATCATCGTCCTGACCACGTTCGACCTCGACGAGTACGTCTACGCGGCCCTGACCGCCGGGGCAAGCGGTTTCCTGCTGAAAGATGTCACACCAGAGCACCTTGTCGCGGCGGTCCAGCTTGTCCGGACCGGTGATGCACTGCTCGCCCCGTCTATTACCCGTCGTCTGGTCGAGCGTTTCGCCGGCGGGCCGAGCGCTACCCCCGCGCCGACGGGATCCTCAGCACCCTCAGCGTCAGCGTCGGCACACCCTGCATCTGCGGCGCACACGCCATCAGCGCGCCTCGACGTCCCCGGCTGCGACATGTCGGCACTCACCCACCGCGAGCTTGAAGTGCTCGGCCTGATCGCTCGTGGCATGTCGAATGCGGAGATCGCGGCCGAGCTTTTCCTCAGCGAGGCGACGGCCAAGACGCACGTTGGCCGCATCCTCGCGAAACTAAGCCTGCGTGACCGCGTCCAGGCCGTCGTCTTGGCCTACGAGTCCGGCCTGGTCTCCCCCGGCGGTTGAGGCGAGAGCCGCACCTCGCGCCGGATACTCCACTACCGGCCATCGCCGTGTTCGGCGTCGCGCGCCGAGGGTTCCTCCGCTGCAATGTCGGCTGCGTCTGGTTGCTCGGCGGTGATCGGTGCCGCAGGTTCAGAAAATGGCTGCGCCGCTGCCCCATCCAGGTGCTCGTCCGCCCCGACGAGCTGCTCGTCCGGCGCGGCCAGCAGCTCACTCAGATGACGGTCGCGCTCCATGCCGATCAGCGGGATCTGGCGCAGCCCGGGCAGCGGCCCGCAATACCCGCGCGTCCTGAGCATGACGGAGTACGTCGACCGCAGCAGCCGCCGGGTGATCAGAATGGCTAGCCCGGCCAGCGGCAACTCGATCACCAGAGCCGACAGCAAGCTCAGCTCGAATCCCTTCGTACGAGCATCGAGGACCACATCAAACCAGGCATCACAGCACAGCAATGTTGCCAGTACGACCAGAGAGATGATCAGTAGCTGGCGTCGTCGCCATGCCGCCCAGCCGGTCACCGCGAAAGCGGCAAGTAGCGCAATGTCGAAGCCGACCCAGGCGCCGCGCCAGCTGCCCGCTCGGTAGTAACGCGGCAGCGTAACGGCTAGTACCACGATCCAGACCACAAGCACGACGCAGCAGATAACAACTCCGGCCAGGAAGAGCGTGCGGCGTTGTTCTCCGCCTCGGCTAAGAGGGTCGGGGGTGTCCATGGTGGCGAGAGCCTGCCGCAGGCGCAGCCGTTCCTGCGGGCTCATGTTGCGAAGCGCTTCGTGATCGAACACTGCCGGCACCTCCTGCTGACCTTAGCGATCGGCTACCACAGCGCATTCCCTCTCATTTATGCCCGGAAAGGCCGACGGTCATGGCGGCGACGCGACGTTTCACGGGGCCCGTTGGGGCGGCGCGAGCGGACACGCAGCTTATTTTCCGCACCTGCACTGACATCCATGCTGTTTGCTGCGCGCTAGCGGTTGATTTATCCGGTTTGTGCGCAGGAAGCAGCATGGATGTACGGGTTCGGAGTCGCAGATCACGCCAAGCCGGGGTAGAGCCTCCTCCGGCGATCCCCTAGGCCAGGGTTACCGGAAGCGTGTCGAAGCCGCGCAGCAGGAACGTTTCCCGACGCACCGGTTCGCCAGCCGCTTCTATCCCCGGGAAGCGGCTCAGCAGCCGCGAGAACGCGATCGTCCCCTCGAGCCGGGCGAGAGCCGCGCCGATGCAGAAGTGGGAGCCGCCACCGAAGCTTATGGGCGCACCCTCCGCGCGGGATGGGTCGAACGTGTCCGGCTCCGCGAACTTGCGCGGGTCCCTGTTGGCAGCACCGATCATGGTCGTGACCGACTCGCCCTCGACTACCGCGACCTCGGCAACCTTGGTGTCATACCCGACCCTGGACGTCAGCTGGACAGGCGAGTCGTAGCGCAGCGCTTCCTCAACGAACGCGCTCGCCGTAACCGAGCCGTCGCGCAGGGCACGGCGCACTGGCGGCTGCTGCAAGATGACCTCTAGGCCGTTCCCGAGGAGGTTGGTGGTCGTCTCGAACCCCGCCACCAGCAGCAGGGTGAGGTTGTGGAGCAGCTCTGCGTCGGTCAGCCGCCCGTCGTCGGCGTTACTGATCGCCAGCAGGTCGCTGATGAGGTCATCGCGTGGGTCTGCCCGCCGGGTGGCAGCAAGGCCGGTGAAGTAGGCGAGCAATTCGACCGCGGCGGCATTGATAGCCGGCAGCTTCGCCGGGTCGTCGAGCTCGAAGACGCCGGCGATGTCGCGCGCGACCGGCCGGAAGCTCTCCCGGTCGCTCTCGGGTATTCCGATCAGCTCGCAGATGACGGTGACCGGGAGCTGGTAGGCGAAGTCGTGCATGAATTCGACGGCGGAGCCGTCGGCGCCGCGATCGGCCATGGCGTCGAGCAGGTCACCAGCCATCCTGGTGATGGCCGGCTCGAGCCCCGCCACCCGCCGCGCGGTAAATGCTCGCGCGATCAAGCTCCTGACCCGCGCGTGCCTAGCGCCGTTCAGGTTCAGAATCCAGTCCATAGCCTGCAGGAATACCGGGTTAGCGCGCCAGCCGGGGTAATTCCGGTCGAGCTCCGCCTCGTCCGACACGCCGAAGCCGGGGTCGCGCAAGACCGCGTTGACGGCGTCGTAGCCGACCACGACCACTGCGCCAGGCGCGAGCCGGACAGCCTCGCCCAGCTCATGCAGCGCGGCGTAGTGCGGATACGGATGTGCTCGGCCTTGCGGCGTGCTCAGCGCCGTGAAGATCTTCATCGCGTCCATTGGCGTCCGTTTTCCTCGCAGCAACGCACATGACAGGCCCCGCACGGGCGGGCGGTACTGGCGATCAGAACCGGCGACTGCAAGCTGAGTACCTGCCCGCCCGGCAGTTCAGACGATAAGTAATATCGCGTTGTAGTGTCAAGCTATATCGCGTGTTTGTGCTGCGGTTTTCGCCGGCCCCAGGGCGCTGACGGCGGCCGATCCGAGCGCGGGGAGCTGTAATCGTGGCGGGCTAAGCTGACGGCATGCATGATGAGCTGGTGTTTGCCCGGCTAGGCCTGGGACGGCGCACGGTCGGCTACCAAGAAGCGTGGGACCTGCAGCGGCAGGTACACGAGCAGCGGGCGCTCGGCGAGATACCCGACACCTGCCTGCTGCTGGAGCACGATCCGGTCTACACAGCCGGCAAGCGGACCGATCCGCTGGACCGCCCGCTCGGCGATCCTGGCGCCCCGGTGATCGACGTAGACCGCGGCGGCAAGATCACCTGGCACGGGCCTGGACAACTGGTCGGCTACCCGATCGTCGCGCTGGACGAGCCGATCGACGTGGTCGGGTACGTGCGCCTTATCGAGGAAGCACTGATCGGCGTGTGCGCGGAACTCGGCGTGACCGCCGGTCGGGTCGACGGCCGGAGCGGGGTCTGGCTGCGTGGCGATGGTCACGGCAAGCAGGACCGGAAGGTCGGCGCAATCGGCATCCGCGTTGCCCGAGGCGTCACCATGCATGGATTCGCCCTCAACTGCGACTGTGACCTTAACTGGTTCGACCGCATAGTGCCGTGCGGGATCCGCGACGCATCGGTCACCTCGCTGTCGGCCGAGCTCGGCCGCCGGATCACCGTGACCGATGTGCTGCCCGAGGTCGAGCGCCAGCTCGCCGGTGTGCTCGGCGCGACCAGCGTCCGCCGGAGCGAGGCCGCGGGCTGGCCAGTGCCTGCCCGCGCTGCAAGCTAAGTCCGCTGCTGCCCGCCTGACGGGGACAGGAGCGCCGGTCAGCTTTCCGGCTGCGGCACGTACCGGACGCATCCGGACGCACGCGCTTCGATAGCCGCCCGGACCCTGGGCAGTGCCAGCGGAGCCAGCACGTCCCCGAGTGCCACCTCGGCAGCGAACTGGCAGTCGTCGAGCTCGTCGGCCTGTAGTCGAATACCCGACAGCGTCCCCAGCGTGCCGCAGTCGAAGATGAAGAACACCGCGGGTCGCGCCGCCGCCCCGTACTGCGGCAGCGCAGGCTGCCAGTCGACTGAGAGCAGCCGGCCGACAGGGAGATCCAGCCCGATCTCCTCGGCCACCTCCCGCGCGCAGCCGGCGTGCGGCGGCTCGCCGAACTCGCAGATCCCGCCGGGCAGCGTCCAGTGATCGCGGTAGTTCGGCTTGACAACCAGCACGTTCCCAGCGCCGTCGGTAATCAGCGCGCCGGCCGTAGCGACCACCCCAGCCAGCCCGGCATGCCAGGTCACCGGCTCTACGAAGCCATCGGAGACCAACGCAGCTCAGCTTTCCCCGCGCTTGGCGCCCGCCAGGTAGCTCGCCACATCTGCGGCAGGCACCTGAACCTGCTCGCCGGTTGTCATGTCCCGTACGGTCACGGCGCCAGCCTCGTGTTCCTGCTCGCCGTAGATCAGGCACCAGCGCGCGCCGACGTCGCTGGCCCACTTCAGCTGCCGGCCCAGCTTGCCGGACGAGCCCAGATAGACGCTGGCGCGAAGTCCGGCCGAGCGCACGCCGGCAGCGAGCGCAAATGACTGACCGGCCAGGTCGGGGCGCATGACCGTGACGGCCACGTCGAGCAGGCTCGGCTCAGCGGGTCCGCCTCCCGGCAGCAGCGGGAGGATGCGCTCAACGCCGATCGATGATCCAGTTGCCGGCACATCCGGCCCGCCGAGCTGCTCGATGAGGTGGTCATAACGGCCGCCAGAGCCAATTGAGCCAGCCACTCCGGCGGCCGCCACCTCCCAGATCGGCCCGGTGTAGTAGCTGAGCCCGCGCACCATCCGCGGGGTGAAGGCGATGCGGCCAGGCGGGATCTGCCCGGACAGCAGCGACAGCATGGTGTCGACTTCGTCCAGTCCGGCGGTGCCCTCGTCGGTCTTGGTCAGGGCGTCCCGCACGCGGTCCGCGGAGTCGGCGGCCGTCAGCGTCGCCACCAGCTCGGTCGCCTGCTCGACGGCGAGCCCGCGTCCCTTGAGCTCCTCGATCACCTCCGTCGGCGCGAGCTTGTCGAGCTTGTCGAGCGACGTCAGCACTCCGGCGCCGATCTCCGGCGGGACGCCGAAGGCCTCGAGCAGGCCCGCCAGGACGCGCCGCGAGTTAAGCAAGATCGTGAAGCCAGGCAGCCCGAGCTCGGCAAGTGCGTCGTGCTGAGCGCTGAGCGCCTCGGCATCAGCCAGCAGCGACCGGGAGCCGAGCGTGTCAAGGTCGCACTGGACGAACTCGCGGTAGCGATCCTTGCCCGGACGGTCGGCGCGCCAGACAGGTCCCATCGCGTACCGCTTGTACGGAGTCGGCAGCTGGCTGCCATAGGCCGCGGCCACCCGGGCGAGCGGCACCGTCATGTCATACCGCAGCGCCAGGTCTGCTTCCCCGGACGCCTCGTGCTCGCCGCGCCGAAGGATCTTGAAGACGAGCTTGTCGCCGTCATCGCCGTACTTGCCGAGCAGCACATCCAGCCGTTCGAAGGCGGGCGTCTCCAGTGGCTCGAAGCCATAGCGGGAGAAGACCGAGCGGATGACGGCGAACGCATGCTCGCGCCGCTCCACATCGGCAGCGAGAAAGTCACGCGTTCCTGACGGCGGATCGAACTGGCTGGGCATGTGCCTATCGTTGCCGATACCGGGCCCTGGCGTCACATCGGCCCGCCGGCCAGGACCGAGCGGGTGGCGCGTGGAACGGCCGCCTAGCCCACTCGGCGCCGCGTCGGGCTATGTCGCCCGCCGCGTACCGACCAGCAGGGAGTTCGCCAGGTCGGGCAGGACAACCTCGGTCCAGGTCAGCCGCTCCTCGTCGGCAAACAGCGCGCGCTTGATATCTGACGCGAGCAGGGGTGAGCCTGCCGGCAGCGCTTCGAGGGGCGTCAGGTCGTCCATCACGATCCGGCCACCCGGCTTCAGCAGGCCCGTGAGTGCACTGAACGCGTTCGCGTCGCGGATGCCGCTGTCGGCGAAGATCAGGTCGAAAGGTCCATGCGGTGGCAGCACGTCGTTCGCATCGCCGGTCAGCACGTGAACTCGCGGGCAGGAGGCCAGCAGCCGTGTCGCGGCCTCGGCCAGGCGCTGGTCCAGTTCTGCCGTGAGAAGCGTGCAGTCGGCGGGCATCGAACTGGCGAGCCAGGCCGCGCCGATACCCACACCGGTACCAAGCTCGGCGATGGTCCCGCCACGGCAGCCCGCAGCCAGCACAGCGAGGAAACGGCCGACTCCTGGCAAGCAGGCCGACGGCTGGCCAGGAGCGGCCTCCTCCCGTGTCAGCGGAAAGCCCTCTTGCCGCGCGGCGGCAATTGCCTGCTCGACCAGCGGCGGAGTAGCCATCATCCCGATCTCCTCAGGACTTGTGCCGGTAGGCGCGAACGGCCAGCGGCGCAAAGACCAGCACGATTCCCAGCGCCCAGAGCATCGACTCCCCCGCTGGCACCGCCACCGGACCGCCCCGCATGAGGCCGCGGCACGCCGCCGCCAGCAGCGTCAGCGGATTGGCCTTCGCGAAGGCCTGCAGCCACCCGGGCATCGTCTGGATCGGCACGAGGATGCCACTGCCGAACACTATCGGGAACATGGCCGTGAATCCGAATGCCTGCACGGCCTGCGGCGTCTTGACGATGAGCCCGATCCACGCCGACACCCAGCACATGGCCAGCGCGAAGGCCAGCACCAGCAGGCACCCGGCGATCGCCGCGATGGCATTGGTATCGATCCGGAAGCCCAGCACCATGCCCAGCCCGAGAGTGACGACGACCGAGATCACGTACCTGGTGACGTCGCCCAGGATTGCCCCGGCCAGCGGCGCCCACCGTGCGATCGGCAGGCTCCGGAACCGGTCGAAGATTCCGGCAGAGATGTCCTGGTTCAGCATGAGGCCAGTGCCTAGCGTTGCGAACAGCACGGTCTGCACGAGGATGCCGGGCAGCACATAGTCCAGGTAGGCCCGGACGTTCCCGTGCGCGATCGCGCCGCCGAAAACATAAGTAAACAGCAGCAGGAGCATGATCGGCTGCAGGCTCAGGCCGATCAGTTCCTCGGAGTTCGTCCTGATCTTCAGCACGCTCCGCCAGGTCAGGGTGAGCGAGTTGCGCACGCCTGTGATCGGGCTGGGCCGCCGCGGCGGCGCGGCGGGCGCGTCAAGGATGGCGGCGCTCATCGCGTCGCTCCGTCAATGTCACCGTGCGCGGGAAGAAGCTCGCCGTGCGCGGGAAGCTCGTTGTCGCCCGCCGAGGCATCCTCGGCGCGATGTCCAGTCAGGGTCAGGAAGACCTCGTCCAGGCTGCACTTACGCAGGCTGAACTCGGCCAGTTCGATGCCGTTCTCGTCCAACTGCCGGACGATTCCCGGCAGGACCGAGGCAGCAGGCACTTGCGCCGTGACCGCACGGGCGCCCGGTCCGGTGACCGCTTCGTCGCCGGTCCAGCTCGAGAGGACCGCCGCTACGTCACGAAGCCGGCCCGGATCGGCAGGTACAACCTCCAGCACCTGGCCGCCCACCCTCGCCTTCAGCTCGTCTGGCGTACCGGTGGCGATGACCTGGCCGTGATCGATCACGACGATGTCGCTGGCGAGCTGGTCGGCCTCGTCCAGGTACTGCGTCGTGAGCAGGACCGTCACGCCGTCCGCGACAAGGACGCGAATCATGTCCCAGACGTCGCTTCGTGCCTGCGGGTCAAGGCCGGTCGTGGGCTCGTCGAGGAACAGCACCTGCGCGTGCCCGACCAGGCTCGCAGCGAGGTCGATCCTCCGGCGCATGCCGCCCGAGTAGGTCTTGACCGGCCGGGCCGCGGCTTCGGTCAGGTCGAACCGGGACAGTAGCCTGGCAGCTCGCGTTCTGGCCTCGGCCCGGCCAAGCCCAAGCAGGCGGCCGATCATGACCAGGTTGTTCGTCCCGGTCAGCCCGTCGTCCACCGAGGCGTACTGCCCCGTCAGCCCGATCAGCTGCCTGACGCGGTGCGCGTCGGCCACGACGTCGTATCCGCCGACCGCTGCCCGCCCGCCATCGGGCGCCAGCAGGGTCGTCAGGATGCGGACTGCCGTGGTCTTGCCTGCTCCGTTCGGGCCAAGTAGGCCGAGCACGGTTCCCGCGGTGGCGGTGAGGTCGATACCGGCAAGTGCCTTGGTCTTGCCGAAGTCCTTGATGAGCCCCTCGGCCTCGATCGCCGCCGTCACCTGCCCTGCCTCTTCCGCGAGGTCGTCGCATGGAACATCCGGCCGAGCCTGGCCTGCCACCCGATGAGCGCACGGGGCTGACCATGGCTGGCTAGCTGCTGCGCCCGGTCTCTCGAGCGCTCATGCAGTCTGTCGGCCCTGGCTTTTGCCTGATCCCTGTGTGCCGCGTGGCGCTCCGCCGAGGCAGTCCAGGCGCGCGCATGCCGCTCGTAGTGAGCCCATTTAGCGTCCGCGCCCGACCGGCCGCGCAGCCAGCGCGATTCGGCTAGCCGATCCACGAGCTGGCGGTGCCATTGCCGGATTGTGTTCACCATGTCGTCCCCGCATCCTTCGACCCGTGACTCACGCTATTGCGATAAGCTTCGCGTACACCGTACCCTCTAGAGTACGGCGTACGCCAGAGATCTGCCGAGGTAATCATGGCCGAGTCGCATGACATCGGGAACGACCCGATCTGGGCACGCCCGGAGCCGTCCGCGCGCTCCCTACGCTTCAGCCGCCAGCAGATTGCCGCCGCAGCGCTCGAGATCGCGGACGCCGAGGGCTTCGACGCGGTGTCAATGCGGCGCATCGCCCGAGCTTTGGGCGCGGGCACCATGAGCCTCTATCGCTACATTGCGACCAAGGACGACCTGCTGGCTCTGATCGGTGATGCGCTGCTTGGCGAAGCACTCGTGCCGGGCGAACTGCCCGCCGACTGGCTCGACGCGATTGCCGTTGTGGCCCGCCAGACCAGCCGCGCCTACCAACGCCATCCCTGGGCCATCCGCCTCATCCAGCGCGAGGGGGCGGTGCAGGCGGCGCTGGCCGGGCCGAATGGCCTGCGGCACATGGAGCAGTCAGTGTCTGCGTTGTCCGGCGCGCCTATGGACGCCAAGGCGAAGCTAGACGTGCTCGCCATCGTGGATGACTACGTGCTCGGCCACTTGATCAGCGCAGCCGGCCAGGCCCGATCCGGCGCCGAGCCGCCAGGCCAGGCAGATTTCCTCCGGTCCCAGCTGGCGTCGGGCAACTTCCCGCAGCTCGCGGCCGTCATGAGCGCATCGGACGCGGCCGCCTTCACCGGCCTCGCAGATCAGGACACGCGGTTTGAGCTAGGACTCGGGATCCTCCTGGATGGGATCGCCGCCAGATACCAGTAAGCGCAAGCTGAGCGCCCCGCCGGGACCTGGCGGGGCGCTCAGCGGTGCAGCTCGCCTGGGAGTTGGGCGGCTGCCGCGGGGCCGGCCGGGGTCAGCCCACCGGGCCGGCGGTCAACGTCACTCTCGCGGTCGTCGTCTGGCCGAACTGATTCGCCCATTCGACACGGACCTTGTCGCCGGGGTGATACTGCTCGATCACCTTCTGCAGATCTGAATCTGAGCTGATCTCGTGGCCTCCGACGGAGATGATCGTGTCCCCGTCGCCCAGGCCGGCCCTGTCCGCAGCCGTTCCCTGCACGACGCCCTCGATCTGCACTCCACTGCTTCCCTGCCCGGAAGGGACACCGCTGTCCTGCGACGACATGACCTGCACGCCCAGGAAAGCGGTGCCACCAATATGCACAGTGGCCGAGGACCGGCCGGACTCGATCTGCTGAGCGATCGCTATTGCGCGGCTGATCGGTATCGAGAAGGCGGTCGTGGTTTCAGCGGACGTCGTGCCGTAACCTGTCGAGCTGCTTGACGACGCAGCGGTGTCCATGCCGATGACCTGCCCGGTGGAGCTCACCAGTGGCCCGCCCGAGTCACCGGGCTCGATGTTGGCGTCAGTCCGGATCATCCCCGTCAGGTGTTCCTGTGCGCCGTCACCCTGGTCCTCGGCGATGATCGAGTCGCCCGTTCCGGTGACATGACCGGCAGCCACAGCCGGAGTGCCGCCCCTGCCCTCGGCATTTCCGAGCGCGACGATGGCCTGTCCCGCCGCAACACTGCCCGAGTTGCCGATGGAGACCGTGGCCAGCCGGGAGGCGCCGACCAGCTGCAGGACGGCGATGTCGTCACTGTCGCTGTAGCCGACGACCCGAGCCGCGTAAGTGCGGCCGTTCCCGATGTCCCTGACCTTGATCGAGGTGGCTCCGGCAACCACATGGTTGTTCGTGAGGACCTCGCCCGTCGAGGTCAGGACCATGCCAGTGCCTTCAGCGGTGGCCTGCTGGTAGGCCAGTGTGGAGGTGATGTCGACCAGCCCCGGATCAGTCTGGCTGGCGATCGTCGACGTGCTCAGAGCGGCGCTGTGACTGCCGTCGGTCGCCCAGGCCGTGCCGCCCGCCGCCAGCGCAACGGCCGCCACGCCAGCTGCCATGATCAGCGCCCGATGCGGGCGACGACGCGGCGCGGCATGCTGGCCCGCGCCGCCGGCCCAGGCGCCGTACCCGGCCCACGGTGGTGGAGGTGGTGGCGGCGGGGGCGGGGGCGGGATTGATCCGTAGCCAGGCTGGGCCTCGTGTGGAAATCGGGCGCCGTACCGGAACAGCGGCCCGCCAGCGTCCTGCGCGCCAGCCGGGGCCTGTCCGCCATCGGAGTCCTGCGAGCCATACTGATTGCTCATCCGAAATCTGTCCCCTCAGAAGCCTTCGCTACGTCGTCGTCGCGATGTCAACTGCTCGTGCCTCGCCTGCGTACACATCGATAGTCGGCGGCGCGGCTGAGGCGCCCCTCGCAGCAAGCTGACCGTTGTCTCCCGGTTGGTTGAGGGCGACCTCAAGACAGGCGCAGAGACGGCACACCGGCGGGCTAGCCGGGGGCGAAAGGCGTAATACGCTGGACGGCGTGGTACTAGCACCCGATGGCCGCCGGCTGCTCCGGCTTGAGGCCCGAAACAGCCAGGTCCCGATCGAGCGCAAGCCGCCGTGGATCAAGACCCGGCTTCGCACTGGGCCGGAGTACACCGAGCTCAAGCAGCTGGTCCGGCGCGAGGGGCTGCATACGGTGTGCGAGGAAGCGGGCTGCCCGAACATATTCGAATGCTGGGAGGACAGGGAAGCTACCTTCCTGATCGGCGGCGACCAGTGCACTCGGCGGTGTGATTTCTGCCAGATCGCCACCGGCAAGCCGGGACCGCTGGACACCGATGAGCCGCGCCGGGTCGCCGAGTCTGTGGTCGCGATGGGCCTCCGGTACGCAACCGTTACCGGCGTGGCCCGTGATGACCTGCCTGACGGCGGTGCCTGGCTATACGCACAAACCTGCCGTGAGATCCACCAGGCTGTTCCCGGCTGCGGTGTGGAATTGCTGATCCCCGACTTCAACGCCGAGCCAGCCCAGCTAGCCGAGGTGTTCTCGGCCCGCCCGGAGGTTCTCGCCCACAATCTGGAGACCGTGCCGAGGATCTTCCGCCAGATCCGGCCTGGTTTTCGCTATGGGCGGTCGCTGCGTGTCCTCGAGCTAGCGCGCGAGGACGGCCTCGTTACCAAGTCCAATCTGATTCTCGGCATGGGCGAGCGCCGGGAGGAGATCAGCCAGGCAATGGCCGATCTGCGGGCCGCAGGCTGCGACCTGATCACGATCACCCAGTACTTGCGGCCGTCGGTGCGCCACCATCCGATCGACCGGTGGGTGCGGCCGGAGGAGTTCGAGGAGATCGCCGAGGAAGCAGCCGAGCTCGGCTTCGCCGGCGTCCAGTCCGGGCCGCTGGTTCGCTCCTCATATCGAGCAGGGCGGCTATACCGCCAGGCAATGGAACGCCGCGCCGGCCCGGTATCCTCGCCATCATGGTGAAAAAGTCCGGCGCTGACGCCGATCCAGCATCGATGGGGCGCATCAGGCAGCTCCGCATGGTCGCCGGCATCGTCCGCAAGGCCAACCCGAAGGCGCTGCCACTCGTCGCGCTGACCGGTATAGGGATCGCGATAATCCTCATTCTGATCGGCTACTTTCTCGGGCTGATCTGGGGCTTTGTCCCGCTTGGCATCCTGGCCGGACTTCTCGGCGCGATGGTGCTGTTCGGGCGGTTCGCTACATCTGCGCAGTATTCCGTGCTGGAAGGACAGCCCGGTGCCGCAGCCGCCATCCTGCAGAATCTGCGCGGCGGATTCACCACGACCCCGGCGATCGCGGCCAACCGCAACATGGACGTCGTCCACCGGACTGTCGGCAAGCCAGGCGTCATTCTGGTCGGCGAGGGGTCCCCGACCAGGCTGCCGAGCTTGCTAGCGGCGGAGAAGAAGCGGATCTCCCGGATCGCCAGCCAGGTGCCGATCTACGACTTCCAGGTCGGCGACGCCGAGGGCCAGGTCCCAATCAAGCAGCTCAACAGGAAGATCATGAAGCTGCCGCGAAACCTCAAGGGCCAGGCTGTCGCCGAGCTGAATTACCGCCTCAACGCACTGCCCCAGCAGCTGCAGATGCCCAAGGGACCGGTCCCCAGGTCTACCCGGATGCCGAAGGCACCGCGCCCTCGTATTCGCTGACCGAGCGGGCGACCGGGAGCTACCGGCAGCTAGATGCGCACGACTGCCGTACCTGCGGCCTTGTCTTGAAGGCCGCGCAGATCCCGGTCCATGATCATGGCCGGCACGACCAGCATCAGCAGTAGCGTGCGCACGAAGGCTCGCGGCAGGCCGACCGCGCGACCGTCCAGGCGGATCACTCGCAGGCCACACAGTCGCTTTCCGATCGTGACGCCGGTCAGCCCCGTCAGCAGGAAATCCTCCGCCCCGAATACGGCCGGAGTCCACAGCCTGGGCTGGGCCAGCACGTTTGCCGCGTGGCCGGCCTGCGGGTGATAGAAGAACGCGATGGCGATCAGGCTACAGACGACCCAGTCGATCACCAGGGCGCCAAGGCGCCTGCTCCAGCCGGCCACCGAGCCCGAGCCGAACTCTGGCAGCCCGAAATCCTGGCCTGGGTAGAATTCATTATCGGCAGTCTGCTGGTTGGACGCAGGTGCCCGCTGGTTGGTCACAGCATAACGGTAGCCGCTTTGCCGGATCAGTGGTCCAGCGCCCAGCCCGGGGCTTGGCATCCTGGCCCAGCCCAGGGCCTAGCGTCCTGCACTTGCCTAGGCAGCCTGCACGTGCGATGCCGGTGCCTACCTGCCGCCTTCGTGCGGCGTAACACCGGCGAAACACAGGGGACACGGCCAGGAAACTGACCGGCGCTAGCGTCCTAGCAGCCCCCGGATGGCGGCGCAGGCGGTGCTGCGTGGGCGCGATTCCGGCGGGCAGTAACTGGAATGCGGCACCAACTGCTAGCGGTCGGGCCGCGCTAGCGCCTAAGGAGAGCTGATGTTCAGGAGCGGCGACGAGGTACTGCGGTTCATCGAGTCCGAGGGGGTGCAGTTCGTCGACGTGCGCTTCTGCGACCTGCCCGGCACCATGCAGCACTTCACCGTGCCTGCTGAAAGTTTCGACGAGAACGTCTTCACCGAGGGCCGCATGTTCGACGGCTCGTCGATCCGCGGCTTCCAGCAGATTCACGAATCGGACATGCTGCTGCTTCCGGACCCGACCACGGCCGTACTTGACCCATTCCGCACGCACAAGACGCTGAACCTCACCTTCTTCGTGCACGACCCGCTGACTGGTGAGCCCTACAGCCGTGACCCGCGCAACATCGCCCGCAAGGCCGAGGACTACCTCCGCGGCAGCGGCATCGCCGACACCGCCTACTTCGGCCCGGAAGCCGAGTTCTACATCTTTGACTCCGCCAGGTACGAGACCGGCCCCAACGAGGGCTACTACCACATCGACTCGATTGAGGGCGCGTGGAACACCGGCCGGGATGAGCCGGGCGGCAACCTGGGCGCCAAGCCGGCCTACAAGGGCGGCTATTTCCCGGTGCCCCCGATGGACCACTACACCGACCTGCGCTCGGAAATGGTGCGCAAGCTGATCGACGTGGGCATCACAGTCGAGATGCAGCACCACGAGGTCGGCACTGCCGGGCAGGCTGAGATCGACATCAAGTTCGACACCTTGCTCAAGATGGCCGACAACCTGATGCTCTACAAGTACGTCGTCAAGAGCGTCGCACGCGCGGCGGGCAAGACGGTGACTTTCATGCCGAAGCCACTGTTCGGCGACAACGGCTCGGGCATGCACTGCCATCAGAGCCTGTGGAGGGACGGCGCACCGCTGTTCTACGACGAGGTCGGCTACGCCGGGCTATCGGACACCGGCCGGTACTACGTCGGCGGCCTGCTCAGGCATGCGCCATCGCTGCTGGCGTTCACCAACCCGACGATGAACTCCTATCACCGCCTAGTGCCCGGCTTCGAGGCGCCGGTCAACCTCGTCTACAGCCAGCGCAACCGGTCGGCCTGCATCCGGGTTCCGATCACCGGGCCGAACCCGAAGGCTAAGCGGCTGGAATTCCGCGTGCCCGACCCGTCCTGCAACCCGTACCTGGCGTTCGCTGCGATGATGATGGCCGGGATCGACGGCATCAAGAACAAGATCGAGCCGCCCGAGCCGGTCGACAAGGACCTGTACGAGCTGCCGCCCGATGAGGCCAAGGCAATTCCACAGGTGCCGGGGTCGCTCGAGGCCGTGCTGAAAAACCTCGAGGCCGACCACGACTTCCTGCTCGAGGGCGGCGTATTCACCCCCGACCTCATCGAGACCTGGCTGGACTACAAGCGGTCCAACGAGATCGACGCCATCCGGCTCCGCCCGCACCCGCACGAGTTCGAGCTCTACTACGACGTGTGACCATTACCGGGCCACTGGCCTGGTCATTGGTAACGGCCAGGTCGGTGCCCGGACCCGGCACGGGTCCGGCGTTTGACACTCGCCGCCCCCGACACCGAGACGCAGTAGGCCCGCCGCTGGCTAGAAGTCGCCCGGCCCCTCCGCGCAGCCTGCGGCCGGAGAAGTCCCGAAACTACACTGAGCGCCGGGGAACAGGATGTAGCGAGCGGCAACCGCTACGATCGCCAGCGCGACGATGACGAGTAAGACGCGCAGCGCCCTGTCGGTGAAACGGCCCATAAGGCATTGTGCGCCTGCCTTCGGTCCCGGCGGGTCCCTCTCACAGTTTGTGCCTGCTCGCAGCGGTAACCCGACCGGGCCGGTATCGGCGCGCGGCAGTTGCGGATTCAGGCAGAGGATTCCGGACGGACTTGAGCGTCCGTCCACTGTTACTACTGCTCTGGCAATACCTATCACCCACAGACCGCTTTGACGTGACCCGAAATGCCCGGAATAGGCCCGAGCGCGTAAGTGCCGCGGCGGACTAACCGCCCGCCCGCGGCGGTTGCGAGGCCGTTGCCCGCTCGCTGCTCGCCAATCGCCGGCGAGTCGTTGCTTATTGGCGATTTCGGCAACTCAGATAGCACTTGCCTCGGCCTATTAGCTCCTGTCACACTTTGGGGCGACACTGTCCAGGGGGCCCGGTCAGCGGGCGGAAAGTAGTTGCGCATGTCAAGACTCGCGCGATGGATTGCACCGGCCGCACTAGCCGGCGGGCTGGTTGCAGGGTTGGTCGCCATCCCGGCAGCGCAGGCTAGTTCGGCCGCCAGCATCATCTCGATCAAGGCGACCTCGCCGAGCTATCCCGGCCTGAAAGCCAAGGACCACGGCTTGGTGGACAAGTATGCGGTCGTCGTCTATAAGGACGGCGCAGCGGCCACAGGCTTGGTCAGCGGCACGGTGACGACTTCGGCGACCAACGACACGGCCCAGCTGATGGAGGAGCAGTTCGGAAAGAAGAGCTACACCGACGTCGGCAGCCCAGAACCGCTGACCACCGTCAACAGCACTACCGCCAGCTTCTCCTTCAGCGTTACGCCATCACTGGCTACCCACTACAAGGTTCAGCTAGCCGGCACAGACACTGAGGCCTCGAGCGCGGTCACGGTCTACGTCACCGCGGGTGGAAGACCATTTTCCGACATAAAGGCGTCGTGCGGTCGGACCACGTGCAAGGTCTCGTTCCGCGCGACCGTGCTGCTGCCCAGTTCGGCCCTCAAGACCGAGATGAAGAAGCACTGGTATCTGTACCTGAGAATCGGCTATCCACGCCTGCCGAAGAATTACACACTGGACAAGTCCGCTACCGCATCTAAGGCGAAGAAGGTCAAGGGCGGGTACGCGCGCACGTTGACGTACCGGTTCCGGCTTGGGAACGGTAAGCCCAACCCATACCCCGCCTTCTGCACCAAGGACAGCGAGTCAAAGGACGGCATGGGCCTGCCGGGTCACCACGGCTGCGGCGCCAAGAGCTTCCCCAGTACTGTCCTCTACCTCGGCTAATGGCCTGTCTCTAAGGGCAGCCACATCCGGGGCGGCACCGTCGAGCGACTTGTCGCAGACCGCCCCGCCCCGGACTAGCCATTCTCGTCGTTGCCATTCTGAAGCCGATCAGTGACATCTTCGTGATAACCAACTAAAGTATCGAGCGATCCTGATTCCTTCCTGTCGGATCGGGCCCCGCCGGGTTTGCGCGCCTGGCGGGGCCGCTGCATTTCGGACGGCGGCCGTGCGGCCCGTCGAATGGCTGCGCTACCCGTAGAAGAGGCGTTCCGCGACGGCCCGAGCCTGCCGGGCCGATCGGCGCCAGTCCTGCACCAGGTCCTGAGCGCCATCGGGCGGATAGCCAAGGACCCGGGCGACTGCGGCCAGGTCGGCTGGCGGTGACGGCAGCGTGTCCGACGGCCGGCCGCGTACCAGCATCACGGCATCCCTGATCCGGCTGGCTAGCAGCCAGGAAGCGGTAAGCGTGGCCGCGTCCGCTGCCGAGATCAGTCCGGCCGAGCTGGCTGCTGCGAGCGTCGCGTGCGTCCTGGTCGTGCGCAGCTCGGGAACGGCCCAGGCATGCTCAAGCTGCAGCAGCTGCGCGACCCACTCGACATCCGCCAGCCCGCCAGGCCCGAGCTTGAGGTGCAGCGCGGGCTCGACGCCGCGCGGCATCCGCTCCGCCTCCATCCGCGCCTTGATCCGGCGGATCTCTCGGATAGCAGCCTGGTCGATCCCGCCTTCGGGGTACCTGATCTCGTCAGCCATCGCGATGAACGCCTCGCCAACTCCGCGATCCCCCGCCGTGAACTCGGCACGCAACAGGGCCTGTGCCTCCCAGGCAACCGCCCAGCGCCGGTAATAGGCGCGGTAGGAGGCAAGCGTGCGTACTAGTGGCCCTTGCCGCCCCTCTGGCCGGAGGCCGGCGTCGACCAGCAGCGTCGGATCGGGTCCGGGCTTGCTGAGCAGCGCGCGCAGCCGCTCAGCGACGGCATGCGCAGCCCTGGTCGCGGCCTCGTCGTCAGCCCCCGGCAGTGGATCATGGACGAACAGCACATCGGCGTCGCTGGCGTAGCCCATCTCGTGACCGCCGAACCGGCCCATGCCGATCACCGCCAGGCGGGTCGGCGGCGGGCCGTCAGCCCGTTCCGCCTCGGCAACCGCGGCATCCAGGATCGCCGCGACGCTCACCTCGGCGACGGTCGTCAGCGCCTCGCCGGTGCGGTCGATCCCGGCGAGGCCGAGCACGTCGGCCGCCGCCGTCCGGAACAGCTCCCGGCGCCGGATCGCGAGGACAGCACGTGCGGCCGCTTCCGCGCTGTCATGCCGGCCGACCGCAGCTGCCGCCTCGGCCAGCAGCTCGCTGCGCGGCAGGGCCGCAAGCTGGGCGTCGTCGCCAAGCATGGCCACCGCCTGAGGCGCACGAAGTAGCAAGCCAGCCGCATACCTGCTCGACGCCAGCAACCTCGCCATCCGCTGCGCCACGACCGCGTTGTCCCGGAGCAGGCGCAGGTACCAGGGCGACCTGCCGAGCGCCTCGCTCACCTGGCGGAATGCCAGCAACCCGGCGTCAGGATCGGGAGCGTCGGCCAGCCAGCCAAGCAGAACCGGTAGCAGCGCCCGCTGCATCGCCGCCTTCCGGGACATCCCGGCGGTGAGCGCCTCGATGTGCCGCAGTGCGCCTGCCGGGTCGGCGTATCCCAGTGCCACGAGCCGGTCTCGCGCGGCGTCCGGAGTGAGCCGGGTCGCTTCGCCGGGCAGTCGTGCCACCGCGTCGAGCAGGGGCCGGTAGAACAACTTCTCGTGCAGCTGCCGTGCCTGGCTGGCATGCAGGCGCCATTCCGCTGCCAAGGCATCGGCCGGATCACCGGAGACGCCCTGCGACTCACCCGCTGCCGGGCCAAGCCGCACCTGCCGCAGGGCACGGCCGACTTCCCGGAGCACGGCGGGGTCCTCGGGCAGCAGATGCGTTCGCCGCAGCCGACGCAGCTGCAGCAGATGCTCGACCCTGCGCAGGAACCGGTACGCCGCAGCCATCGCCACCGCATCGGACCGTCCCACGTAGCCGCCCGCCGCCAGGGCTGCAAGCGCCGGCAAGGTGGCCGGCTCACGCAGTGTCTCGTCCCCGCGTCCGTGCACAAGCTGGAGAAGTTGGACAGCGAACTCAATGTCCCGCAGTCCGCCTGGTCCCAGCTTGAGCTCGCGGCCGGCTTCCTCCGGCGGCAGGCTCGCCACCACCCGGCGGCGCATCGCCTGAACGTCGGCGACAAAGTCGTCGCGCTGCGCCGCAAGCCACACCGTGGGCATGACCGCCGCCAGATAATCGGCACCCAGCCGGGCGTCCCCGGCCGCAAAGCGCGCCTTGAGCAGCGCCTGGAACTCCCAGGTCTTCGCCCACCGCTCGTAGTAGGCCCGGTGGCTTGCGACGGTGCGCACCAGCGGGCCGTTGCGGCCCTCGGGCCGGAGGTTAGGGTCGACGGGGAAGAGCGGACCCTCCGGGGTCGACTGCGAGCAGACCCGGATCGTGCCGCTGGCCAGTGCGGTTGCCGCCCGTAGCGCAGCCACGTCACCGCCAGGTGCGGCCGGATCGGCCGGGCCGGCCACGAAGATCACGTCCACGTCGCTGGCGTAGTTGAGCTCGCGTGCACCGGTCTTGCCCATCGCGATCACTGCCAGGCGGCCAGCAGCCTGGCCCGGCGGCAGCTCCGCCCTGGCGATTGCCAGAGCTGCCTCCAGGGCAGCGCAGGCGAGATCAGCGAGCCCTGCCATTACCTCCTGCAGCGACCTGGCTCCGGTCAGGTCCAGGGCCGCGAGCTGCAGCAGCCCTCGCCGGTAGGCGACGCGGAGCCTGGTGGCGGGATCGCTGCCGGCCACCACAGCCTGGTCGGCGGCCGACTCGGGCCCAGCCTCGGCGCCGACGGCCGCCAGCAAGTTCTCTCTCAGCTCAGCCCCGTCGTCTATGGCCGGGAACGTGGCGTCGTGGGCAAGCAGCCGCCAGTCGGCCCGATGTCGGCTCAGGTGATCGCCGAGCGCTGCGCTAGCACCGAGCACGGCAATCAGCCGTTCCCGTAGCACGGCGTCCGCACGCAGCGCCTGCCGAAGCTCGGCGTCCAGACCCAGCCGCGCCAGCCCCGTCAGGGCCAGGCCGGGATCGGCTGCTGCCGCCAGTTCGCGCAGCAGCTCGGCGTCTGCTCCCCCGCTTCCGTTACCGGGCGACGCGCCCTCGGCGGGGCCACGGCCATTGTCCCCCGAGTCACCGATATCCAGCCCGAGCTCGCCGATCATCGCCTCGGCTCGGGCGGCATCAGCGAAGCCCATCGCCGCTAGCTGCCCGGCCAGCGTTCCGCGCGGGAAGTTCACGACTGCACGTTAGCGGCCGCGCCGGACTCTTGCCCGGATAGGCCCGGGCTGCGGCTATCGCAAGCGAGACTGAGCTTGTGCTTCCCGCAGTAAAAAGATCTGGCCGCCGGTGCGTGTAGGAGGTGTGGAGCAAGCATCAATGGAGTTCGCCGAGTTCTACGAGTCCGCCCGTGATGACTGCCTGCGGATCGTGCTGCTCAATGTGGGTGACCGGCAGCTGGCCGAGGATCTCGTCGCGGAAGGGTTCGCCAAGGCGTGGGTGTCGTGGCGGAAGCTGCGGAGCTACGAGGCGCCGCGCGCCTGGGTGGTGCGTGCGGCGCTGAACGCAAACGTGTCCCGGTGGCGGCGACACCGCCACGAGGTCGTTCTTGACGGCCACGACGTACCGGCCCCGGCCGACGATGGCGACGCGCTCAGCGGCGAGCTCATGGCCGCGCTTCGCGGGCTGCCGTTGCGTCAGCGTGAGGTCGTCACGCTCCGGCTGCTGCTCGACCTGGACACCGAGACCACGGCCAGGCTCCTCGGCATTGCTCCCGGGACCGTTGGGGTCCACCTGCACAGAGCAGCGGAGACGCTCCGGTCCGCGCTCCCGCACCCGGCTGATCAGGAGGCAAGGAAATGAACGACAACAGCGTGCTCGGCGCCGTCCGGGACTCTCTCACCGCCGCTAAAGGCACTCTCACCGAGACTCACATGAGCACGCCGGTAGACGCCATTGTGCGGCGCGGACGGGCAGCACGCAGGCGGCGCAGGCTCATCGGCCTGACTGGAACGGCCGCTGTGGCGGCGAGCGCGGCGCTGGTCGTCGGGCTGACCGGAGTCACCGGCTCCGCGCCGACGAACCGCAGGGGCACAATCCAGACCATGGCATTCACGCTGGTCAGCAACCCCAACGGCACGGCCACGCTGACGATCAACAACGCCGCGCTCCTAGACCCCACCACTCTCCAGAACGACCTCGCGCAAGACGGCGTCCCGGCGATGGTGACCTCCGGCAGCTTCTGTTTCTCAGATCCCGCGCCGACCGGTTTTTCGCACGTGGTGTCCTTCTATCCCGCGACCGCGGGGAATCATGTCTTGCCGCCAGGAGAGCATCCGCATCCCACCGTCACATTCCATCCGGCGGCCATGCCAGCGGGCACCGAGCTCAGCTTCGGCGTCTTCCAGCCCAGCTCAGGCCCGCAGCAGACCGCCTTCGCGCTAATCAACTCCAGCTCCTACCGCTGCACCAGCACCCCGCCCTCAGGGGCCTCGGGTGACGGAGGCGCACTGTTCCAGACCTGGCCATCGGCGCGCGACCTTCAGGTACATCGGCCCCGTTGAGGTGTCGTCAGAGGACGCCGAGATAGCGATCAAGCTCGAACTCCGACACCTGGCGGCGGTAGTCCTGCCACTCCTCCCGCTTGTTGCGGAGGAAGAAGTCGAAAACGTGCTCCCCCAGCGTCTCGGCCACTAGCTCGCTGCCCTGCATCACGGTGATTGCCTCGGACAGGTCTTGCGGCAGCGGCGCAATGCCAAGCGCACGCCGTTCGGTCGACGTCAGCGCCCAGACATCGTCCTCAGCACCCGGCGGCAGCTCGTAGTCGTTCTCGATGCCCCGCAGCCCGGCGGCCAGTATCACGGCGAACGCCAGATACGGGTTGCACGCGGTGTCAATCGAGCGGAATTCAATCCGTGTCGCGTTGCCCTTGGTCGGCTTGTACATCGGCACCCGGATCAGCGCCGACCGGTTGTTGTGGCCCCAGCAGACGTACGCCGGTGCCTCGCCGCCAGCGCCGGCGATCCGGTCGGTACCGCCCCACAGCCGCTTGTAGGAGTTGACCCACTGGTTGCAGACCGCGGTGATCTCGGCCGCGTGCCGAAGCAGCCCGGCGATGAATGCCTTGCCCACCTTGGACAGGTGGTACTCGCCGCCGGGCTCGTAGAAGACGTTGCGGTCACCTTCGAACAGCGACATGTGCGTGTGCATGCCTGAGCCCGGATACTCGGTGAATGGCTTCGGCATGAACGAGGCGTAGACGCCCTGCTGGAGCGCTACCTCCTTCATCGCCAGGCGGAAGGTCATGATGTTGTCGGCGGTGCTGAGCGCGTCGGCGTAGCGCAGATCGATCTCCTGCTGACCCGGCGCGCCCTCGTGGTGGCTGAACTCCACCGAGATGCCGAGGCCCTCGAGCATGCTGATCGCTTCCCGGCGGAAGTCGTGCGCGATGCCGTGCGGTGTGTGATCGAAGTAACCACCGTTATCGATCGGCCGCGGCTTGACGCCGGCCTCGGGCTTCTCGCGCAGCAAGAAGAACTCGATCTCCGGATGTGTGTAGAAGGTGAAGCCGAGCCTGGACGCTCGTGCCAGCGCGCGCTTGAGCACGTGGCGCGGATCGGCGTAGGACGGGGAGCCGTCCGGCAGCAGGATGTCGCAGAACATCCGACCGGTCCCGGCTCGGTCGTTGCCGACCGGCATCAGCTGGAATGTGGACGGATCGGGCTTAGCAAGCATGTCCGCCTCATAGACCCTGGCGAACCCCTCGACCGCTGAGCCGTCGAAGCCGATACCCTCGGCGAAAGCGCCTTCCAGCTCGGCCGGAGCCACGGCGACCGACTTCAGGAAGCCGAGCACATCGGTGAACCACAACCGGACGAACCGGATATCACGCTCTTCGAGCGTGCGCAGCACGAACTCTTCCTGCCTGTCCACCGCCACAGTCTGCCCGGCGTATGTTTCCTGCTTGTTACCGGCCTGGCTCGCTGCGCGGAATCCCCGGCAACCCGCCAGTGGCCATTAGGCTGGGACCGTGGTTCAGCTGAGAATCGGGCTCGCTCAGGTCAACGCGACAGTGGGCGACCTAGCTGGCAATAGCGACAAAGTGATCGAGTGGACGATGCGCGCGGCCGAGCAGGGCGCGGGAATCGTGGTCTTTCCCGAGATGATGCTGACCGGTTACCCGGTCGAGGACCTAGCGCTGCGCAAGTCCTTCGTTGACGCGTCCATCGCGGCGCTGCACAAGCTGGCCGCCGACCTCGCTGCCGAGGGCCTCGACGGGGTAGCCGTCGTGATCGGCTACCTAGACCGGCGAACGGGACAGCGGCCGCGAGTGGGAGTCCCGGCCGGAGCTCCGCTTGATGCAGCGGCGGTTCTGCACGGTGGTGTCGTCAAGATCACCTCAGCCAAGCACCATCTGCCGAACTACGGCGTGTTCGACGAGTACCGGTACTTCCTGCCGGGCGACACGCTCCCGGTGTTCCGGCTGGCGGCCGACGGCGGCCAGTCCGTCGATGTCGCTGTCGCGATCTGCGAGGACCTGTGGCAGGACGGCGGACCGGTGGCGGTCACCCGGACGGCGGGCGCCGGCCTTCTAGTGGTACCAAACGCCTCGCCGTACGAGCGGAACAAGGACGACGTCCGGCTCGAGTTGTGCCAGCGGCGCGCACGCGAGGCGGGCGCGGTGCTTGCCTACGCGAACATGGTCGGCGGCCAGGATGAGCTCGTCTTCGACGGCGACTCGATCATCGTTTCCGCCGGCGGCGACGTGCTGGCCAGGGGGCCGCAGTTCGACGAGGCTCTGGTGCTGGCCGACCTGGACCTCCCGGCGGCCAACCCGCGGATGCCCACCGGCCAGCAGCGGGCGAACGCCGGTGACGGGACGACGATGACGATCGAGCGAATAGAGCTGGCGCCGCTGCCCGCTCCGAAGCCCGACGCGCCGCTGGCGGCCCCGATGATCTGGCCGCGGCTGCCAGACCTGGCCGAGATCTACGGAGCGCTCGTGCTCGGCGTCCGCGACTACGTCCGCAAGAATGGCTTCGCCTCAGTCATCCAGGGCCTGTCCGGCGGAATCGACTCAGCGCTGTGCGCCACGATCGCAGCCGACGCTCTCGGCCCTGACCGGGTTCACGTCGTGCTTAACCCGAGCCCGTACTCATCAGGGCACTCGATCGCTGATGCCGAGGACCTGGCTGGCCGCCAGGGCATTCACGCGCGCACGATCCCGATCAAGCCGATGATGGACGGCTTCGACACCAGCCTCGAGCTGCACGGCCTGGCGGCAGAGAACCTGCAGGCCAGGATCCGTGGCGTGATCTGGATGGCGCTGTCCAACTCCGAAGGCCACCTGGTCCTTGCCTGCGGCAATAAGAGTGAGCTCGCCACCGGCTACTCCACGATGTACGGTGACGCGGTCGGCGGCTACGCACCGATCAAAGACGTGCCGAAGACGCTCGTCTGGGAGCTGGCCAGATGGCGCAATCAGCAGGCCGCCGAGCACGGCGAGACGCCGCCGATCCCGGAGAACTCGATCACTAAGCCGCCCAGCGCCGAGCTCTCGCCAGGTCAGCTGGATACCGACTCGCTACCCGACTATCCCATCCTCGACAAGCTGCTCGATGATTACGTGGAGAAGGACATGGGCTCGGCCGAGCTGATCGCCGCCGGCCATGATCCAGCGCTGGTGGAGCGAGTGATCCAGCTAGTCGACCGGGCCGAGTACAAGCGACGGCAGTACCCGCCAGGACCAAAGATCAGCGCCAAGAACTTCGGCCGTGACCGGCGGTTGCCGATCACCAGCCGGTGGCGCGAGCCCCGCGCGGGCTAGCCTCATCTGGCGGGCGGTACAGACCATGACGGTGATGAGCCGGTTCTTCGAGCGGGCGATGGAGCTCCCGCCGCCGCAGACGCGCGATGTCGAGGTGCAGCGCGACCTGCGCGTGCCGATGGCTGACGGGGTCACGCTGCTGGCCGACCGGTATGTGGCCGCGGCGACTGCATCCGAGCAACTGCCGCTGATCCTGGTGCGCTGTCCGTATGGCCGCCGCGGCCCGTTCGGGATGCTGGCCGGCCGGCTGTTCGCCGAGCGGGGCTTTCAGAGCGTGGTTCAGAGCTGCCGGGGCACTTTCGGCTCGGGCGGCGACCTGGACCCGCTCGGCGTGACGGAGGCTGCGGACGGGCTGGCCACGGTGGAATGGCTCCGTAAGCAGCCGTGGTATCCGGGCTCTTTCGGAACGTGGGGCCCCAGCTATCTCGGCATCACCCAGTGGGCCCTGGCCACGCTTGGGCTGCCCGACCATAAGGCGATGGCCCTGCAGGTCAGCAGCACGCGGCCGCGGGAGCTGATCCAGCCGAACGGCTCGTTCAGCCTGGAGACGATGCTTGAGTGGATCGACCAGGTTGCGCACCAGGAACGCAGGGGCGCGATGGTCCGACAGCGGCTTCGCGCGCGGAAGCTTCGCGACCTTGCCGGGCACCTGCCACTGCGCGACCTAGACCGGCTGGCAACGGGAGCGACCTTGCCGTACTGGCAGGCCTGGCTGACCGATGATGCCGAGTTCTGGGACCGGCACCAGTTCACTGCCGGACCGGACCGGCTGACTGCGACCGTGGCGATGACCGCGGGCTGGTATGACTTCTTCCTGCCTGCGCAGCTGCGTGACTATGCAAGGCTGCGCGAGGCCGGCCAGCGACCACAGCTCACCGTCGGCCCGTGGCGGCACACCGACAACGAGGCGGCCACTGCCTGGGTACGCGGTGGCCTGGACTTCCTGCGAGCGCAGCTGAACTCGTCCGCCAGCCCGGACGCGCGCGGCGCTGCGCCCAGGGTCCGCATCTTCGTGACCGGCGCCGAGGAGTGGCGTGACCTGCCTGACTGGCCGCCTCCCAGCAGGCCGCAGACGTGGTACCTGCAGCCAGATGGCGGCCTCGGTCCCGCGCCGCCCGCTGTCAGCGACCCCGATGAATACATCTATAACCCCGCCGATCCCACTCCCGGTCTTGCGGGGCCCGTCGGCAACACCGGCCGCGCACGGGTCGACAACCGGATCCTGGAAGCGCGGCCAGATGTGCTCACCTATACCAGCGCGCCGCTGACGGCCGATACCGAGGTGATGGGCGTTCCCGTGGTGACGCTCCATGTTCGCTCGAGTCGCGAGCATACGGACTTCTTTGCCCGGCTGTGCGAGGTGAACCCGGCCGGGCAGTCGCTGAACGTCTGCGATGCCCTGCTGCGGCTGTCTCCCGGACAGCCGGCCGTCGCGGCAGACGGCAGCCGGCTCGCGCAGTTCGAGCTGTGGCCGACCGCACACCGGTTCGCTGCGGGAAACAGGCTGCGGCTGCAAGTATCCAGCGGCGCCCACCCGCGCTACGCACGCAATCCTGGTACCGCTGACCCGCTGGCGACCGCGGCCCTGCTGGTGACTCAGCGGCAGGGCGTGTACCACGACCCTGCACATCCGTCCGCGCTAACGCTGCCCGTCCTCACACCACCAGTCCTATGACCGCACCGCCTCGAACGCCCGGCCGGCGCGAGTGGCCACAGCACCTGGCCTGAAGAGACCGGCGGTACCGTCGCCAGCTGTCGCCGGGAGCGCGAACCACGCATAGCGCTGCACGAATGTCAGCCGCTGCAGCATTGAGGTCGCTGCAGTGACGAAGTCCGCCTGCTGCCGCGGCGACGGAAAGACGGTTGTCGCGCCGAACCTGATCAGCGCGAACTCGGTGAGCCAGATGGGCAGGTGATAGCGAGCGTGAATCGCCCGCAGATACGACTCGAGCTGGTGCACAGCGGCGTTGGTGGCAAAGTCGCCGCCGTACCAGTGCACGGCGATGAAGTTAACCCGGTAGCCATCCGCTCGTGCACCCGTCATGAACTGATCCAGCCAGCCGCCGGGCGCGGCTGCATCGCTTGCCACCGCCGGGCTGCCGAGTTTCAGGTGCGTCGCCATCAGCCGCGGCCACAGCGCCAGAGCTTGCTCGACCGTCATGTTCGACTGGCTGGCATTATCGGGCTCGTTGAATCCGAGCAGGTCGGGGCCCTCGCGACGGACCTGCCTCAAGGTCGTCGTGGTGACGTCGGCCTGGCCCCAGATCATCGGGACGAACCGCACGCCTCGCCGGCTCTTGATGCCCTGATGGCTGGGGCCCCAGGTGTAGTACCACGACGCCCCGGACTTGCTGAGAGCCCTGTCGACGCCGCTGAACGTCCAGACACTGACGCCCTTCTTGGATGCCTGGGTCGCCGTGTCGGACACCAGCCGGGCCCGTCCCCCGCTGATCGGCGCGTTCGCAGCCGGTGCCACCACTGCAGCGGCGCCGATCACGATGGCCGCGGTGCTGCCCACAGCAGCAAGACCGGCAATCAGCCGAGTTCGCCCGAGCATGATCGGCTCACCTCGCATCCGGAATCTGATGTCCCATCCGAATCATGCCGTTTCGCCGACTGAGACATGATCCGATCGCGCTGATCGCCTGTGCTTAGGTGGCCGGCACTCGTCCGATGATCCAGCCGAACTCGGAGACGATCCGAACGCCGAGGCCCTCTATGTGCAGCGGACGGATCGCCTCGAGCACCGCCTCGGCGAACCGCTCGTAGCCGACTTCTTGCAATGCGGGCCACGATGGCCCCGCCGAAGCAAGCGCGCGTGCCGCCAGGTCAAGGTCCGGCCACTCGTTGACGACTTGCGCGGCCCCGCGATCTGCGAACTCCAGGCCGACGTCAGCGAGCATCTGCTCGGCCACACCTGGCCGCCCTGTGTCGCCCTGATTGAGAGTGGCGTCGACATGGCCAGGCGGCGAAAGCTCCATGAGCGTCGCGAAGTAAGGCAGCAGGCCAAGCCGCTTTGGCGAGCCCCAGAATGTGAATCCGACCAGCCCACCTGGGCGCACCACCCGACGGGCCTCGCGCAGGGCATCCTCGCATCCCTTCCAGATGCCGTTAAAGCTTGTGGCCACGTCGAACTGGCCGTCTTCGAACGGCAGGCCGAACATGTCGCCGAGCCGGATGTCGGCTTGCGGGGTTCGCGCCCGCGCGATCGCGATCAGGGCCTCAGAAGCATCAATAGCGGACACCTTCGCCCCCCGCTCCGCGGCTACGCTGGCCGCGTACCCAGAGCCACAAGCAATGTCCAGCAGCCGCGTCCCAGCGCCAACGCCAGCCCGGTCGAACAGCGCGTCGTTTGCCCGGCGCGCATACGGCTCTAGCAGATACGCCCAATCGACGGCCCGTTCACCCCAGGCTCGGCCCGACTCGATCCAGCCCATCGGCGATCGCCTCCACTGCAAAACCGCACTGGCAGTTGCTCGCAATAGTGTGTCGTACTGCCCGTGCCCTATCTGGTCATTTAAGAGCAGCGGTTATAGCTCGACTGACGTGCCGGGCACCAGGAAGCTGGCCGGCCCCGACCGCGCGGGCACCAGGCCGAGCAGGTTCTGCCACAGGTTGGCGCCCTTGTCATTGAGCAGCGCGTCGTGAATCCAGTAGGCGCGCTCCGGCGCCACCGCCCGCAGGTAATCCGCGACGTCGCTGAACTTCAGCCAGGGCCCGCTGACCGGGACAAGCAAGGTCGGAACTGGCTCGTCTGGCACCGTGAACGAGTCGCCCGGGTGGAATATCTCACCGTCGATGGCAAACCCGGTATTCGGCACGACCGGGATCGCGCTATCGACCCGCGCGTGCTCGGCGCCGTAGACGTGGACGTCGAAGCCCGCCGCGATGAACGTATCGCCGTGCCGCACGGCATGCACCTGGCTGCCGAAGTCGCCGAACGAACTGGCAACCGTCGCGCTGGCCCACAGCTGCAGTCCTGGTTCGGCGGTCAGCGCGCTGCGCACGGCAGCTTCATCGACGTGATCGACATGCTCGTGAGTGATCAGAATCGCCGCGGCGCCCTCGAGCACGTCAGGCCCGGCCCAGATGCCCGGGTCGATGACCAGGCGGGCATCGTATTTCTCGAGCCGGACGCACGCATGTCCGAGCTTGGTAAGCAGCATGGAAGCGAGCGTACAGCTCAGCGCGCGGCGAGCCCGCGTAGTAGCTCCTCGACAACCCGCCTGGCATAGCGCGCGTCGGCCGGTCCCGGCCCGTACATGCTGGCGAGAACTGCACCATCAAGCAGGAACGAGGCCGCCTCGATATCGGTGTCCTCCCGCAACTCGCCAGTGGCTACGCCACGACGCAGGACCGACCTGACCATCTCACGTCGCGGCTGTACCACGGTCCGGATGTAGGTATCCATCAGGCGCGGATAGCGCGAACCCATGCCCTGCAGCAGCGCGAAAAGCCGAGCCCGGCGGCGGTCAGCTGCATCCCGGCAGACTGCGTTCAGCAATGCGATCAGGTCGGCCCGCACCGATCTGCCCTGCGGCTGAGGCAGCTCCGTCCCCAATGTGCTGAGGGCGTCGAGCAGCATGTCCTCTTTACCCGGCCACCGGCGGTAGATGGTCGCCTTCCCCACCCCCGCCTTCGCTGCCACTTGCTCGATGCACAGCGCGTCGGGGCCGCAGTCGGCCACTATGTCGAGGGCCGCCGAAAGGATGGCCTGGTCCGCACGCTCGCTGCGGGGCCGGCCGGGGCGGCGCGGTGAAGGCGGCCTGACGGCACCGCTGCGGTGGTCAGTGGTCGGCGGGCCGGTCGCCTGCCCGGCAGCTGGTGGCCGGCTAGGCATCAAGCGCTCCCGCGTTCGGCACGACCTCCACGGAATCGAGCGCGGGCTCGCGGGGAACGGCGCCGCCCGCCGGGGCGGTCCTGCCGGGCATCCAGATGCCGATCGCCACCGCGCCGATCAGGGCGATGAGTACCGAGATCAGCGCGGCGACATGCATCGCATCGACGAACGAGGTGCTCGCGGCCGCCAGCAGCCTGGCGCCCGCCGGGCCCAGGTGCGCGGCGATCACCTGAGTCTGCGCGATTGACACGGTCGCATTGTGCCTGGCACTAGGGGTAAGCACGCCGAGGTAGGGCTGGAGCCGGTCGCGGTAGGCCTGCGCCAGTACCGATCCCAGTACGGCGACGCCGAGTGCGACCGCGACCTGACGCGAAGTGTTCGTGATGGCCGAGCCCGCGCCGCCGCGCTCTCGCGGCACGACCGACATCACGCCCTCCGTCGCCGATGGCATGACCAGTCCCATGCCCGAACCCTGGATGCCGAAGGTCAGCTCAAGCAGCCACACCGGCGTGCTGGTGCCGAGGAAATGGTAGCCGATCAGGGCACCGGACATGACGATCAGGCCGCTGGCGCACACTGCCTTGGCCCCGAACCGGCGCACCAGCCTGGCACTGCGGGACGCGAACAGTAGCTGGCCGGCTGCGAGCGGGATCGTCAGCAGGCCAGCGTGCAGCGGGCTGTAGCCGCGCACATTCTGGGTGTAGAAGCTAATGAAGAAGTAGACACCGCCCATTGCGAAGAACACCAGCGCGATGGCGGCTGCTGAAGCGGACAAACGCGGGTCATGGAACAGCCGGACGTCCAGGGACGGGTGGTCCGTCCTGGACTCGTGCCAGATGAACCACGCCAGGGCCACCAGGCCGCCCGCAATCGGCCCGAGCACGTCGGCGCGCAGCCAGGAGCCCGTGTCACCGCCCTGGATGATCCCGTAGACCACCAGCACGAGGCCGGCGATCGACAGCAGGACGCCGAGGGCATCTACCCGGCCTGGATGCGGGCTCCTCGACTCAGGAACGAGCGCCACGATTGCGCCGATGCCGACAGCCGTCAGGGGAACGTTGATCAGGAATACCGAGCCCCACCAGAAATGATCGAGCAGCAGGCCGCCGACGATCGGACCGACAGCGATGGCGACACCTACCGCGGACGCCCAGATCCCGATGGCGCGTGGCCGCTCGGCCGGCTCGAAGACGTTCGTGATCACCGACAGCGTCTGGGGCATCACCGCGGCTCCGCCGAGGCCCATCGCGGCCCTCGCCCAGATCAGCTGGTCGGGCGTCTGCGCGTAGGAGCACAGCAGCGACGAGAGGCCGAACAGCGCCATGCCGATGATGAGCATCCGGCGCCGACCGATGCGATCGCCGATGACACCAAAGGTGAACAGCAGGCCAGCGAATACCAGGGTGTAAGAGTTGATCGCCCACTCGAGCTGGCTCTGGCTGGCGCCAAGTCCGGTCCGCGGCTCCGAGATGGTCTTGAGCGCGATGTTCAGGACCGTATTGTCCAGGACGATCGCCGTGAGGCTGATGATCAGGACGCTGAGGATGATCCAGCGCCGCCGGTGAATTGTCGAGCTGTCCATGCCTGCCTAGGGGAAGCGCGAGCCGGCGCCGCGCGTTGTCGCTCCGGGGCTCGCCTAAAACGATACGAGACATTATCGTATCGCAACCTGGTCGCGACAAGTGCCCCTGTTCACTGGCCGGCCGCCGTGCGATCATCAGATGGTCCGGGGACGCCGCAAGGGCGCAACGAGACACGGAGGATTGACATGACTGCAGAGCAGGCCCAGCATGAGGCCGCGCCAGCCACTTCCCCAGCCGGGACCTCAGAGCCGCTCTACGGCGGCAAGGCCGCCCGGCGTCTGACTGTCAGGGATATCACAGCAGCTAAGGCTCGCAGCGAGAAGTGGCCGATGCTGACCGCCTATGATGCGCTGACCGCCTCGGTCTTCGACGCCGCTGGCATTCCGGTCCTACTGGTGGGTGATTCGGCGGCCATGGTCGTATACGGCCACGATTCCACCATCCCGGTAACGGTAGACGAGCTGATACCGCTGACTGCTGCCGTCGTCCGCGGCACCAGCCGGGCCATGGTGGTGGCTGACCTGCCCTTTGGCTCCTACCAGGCTTCTCCCGCCGCGGCCCTGGAGACTGCGACGAGGTTCCTGAAGGAGACCGGGGCCCAGGCGGTCAAGCTCGAGGGCGGCTACCGGGTGATCAGGCAGGTCGAGGAACTGGTGGCAGCCGGAATCCCGGTCATGGGCCACCTAGGCCTCACCCCGCAGTCGGTCAACGCCTTCGGCGGCTATCGAGTGCAGGGCCGCGGCGAGGACGGCGAGCGCCTGCAGCATGACGCCAAGGCGCTGCAGTCGGCCGGAGCGTTCTCGGTCGTGCTCGAGTGCGTGCCGGCTGAACTGGCCGAACGGGTCACGGCCAGCCTGGAGATCCCCACCATCGGCATCGGGGCCGGTCCGCACTGCGACGCCCAGGTGCTCGTCTGGCAGGACATGGCCGGGCTGTCGCCGCGCACGGCAAGGTTCGTCAAGCGGTATGCGGACGTGGCTAGCGTGCTCAGGGACGCGGCCACGTCCTTCGCCGCCGACGTAGTCGGCGGTAGCTTCCCGACGACGGAGTACTCCTACCGCTGATTGATCACTGCCGCCCTGGGGCGATGATCCGGGCTGAGGAGTCAGATGTCGGTGACGCGAATGCCGGCGTGTGCTTTGTACCGGCGGTTGATAGATACCAGGTTGGCCGTGAGCGCCTCGACCTGGCCGCAGTTTCGCAGGCGCCCGCCATAGACGCCACGCACGCCCGGAATCTCCCCGGCTAGCGCAATCACCAGGTCGGTGGCGGCGCGGTGATCACCGAGCACCAGCACGTCCAGGTCCATCCGGTCGACGCCCGGATCGAGCAGCAATGTTGCCGACACGTGGTGAAACGCACCGACGACCGTGCTGTCCGGCAGCACCGCCGCGGCCTGCTGAGCGGCGCTGCCCTCCGGCACGCTCAGCGGGAACGCGCCGTGTGCATCGAAGCCGATCGGGTTGACGCAGTCAATGACGATCTTTCCAGCCAGTGGCTCGGCCAGGGCCGCAAGCAGGTCTCGGTGACCTTCCCACGGGATCGCGGCAATCACGATGTTCGCCTCCGCTGCGACGTCATGATTCACCCCGCCGCCCAGCCGCGGCCCGCCGCCCAGCTCGGCAGCGGCGGCACTGGCTCGGCCCGCATCCCTGGACCCGATAAGCACGCGGTGCCCGGCGATCGACAGCCGCCTGGCCAGCCCGCGGCCCTGATCTCCGGTTCCGCCGAGTACACCGACAACGAGACTGGAGACATCAGGGAGGCCGGCACTCGATCCTGAGCCGGCGGTGTCAGCCGTCATAACCCGATCCTGTCAGACGGTGCCACTAGCCCGCTGACTGGCTCCGGGCAGCGGGCAGGTCACCGGCGTGCCGGCCGGGCGTTCCCCGCGCGCCTGGGCGGCCCGTCGGGCACCATAGGGGAATGAACGCTGACCAGGTCGCGGCGCTGCGCGCGCTGCTTGCGCCGACCGGATGGCTGGAGCGGACATCGTCGTTCGCGCGCGCGCTCCGGCGCAGCGCAAGGACGCCCAGAGGTCTGCTTATCGTTGGCACCTCAAGCTACGAGCCGTGGCACATGGCAGCGCACCTGGACGACGAGAGCCGCCTAGCTGGCCTCCCCGAACTGGCTCCCACGCTGGTCCGCTGGCATCCGGAACCGGATGCGCCCGCTCATCTGTCGATCGGCCTCGACCGGCTGCGCGCGACGAACCGCTCGGAGACGCTGCTGGTTGTCAGTCCGGAGCCCGCCTCTGCGCAGTTGCTCGAGCGAGTCGACGACGTGCGGCGGACCGGCGCCGCCGTCTTCGCGCTCGACGCCGAAGATCCTGAGCTGGATGGGCTAGCGAACGAATCGCTGCCGGTCCGGCCGGGAGTCGCGCCGTTCTCGTTCGCCGCGGCCCAGCATCTGGTGAGCGGCGCAATGGCCGAGGACGGTGATGTGGTCGGCCTGCGGCATTCGGCATCGCAGCCGCCTCGCTCCCCCGGCGAGGCGTCGGGTTCCGTGCGCGGCGCCGACACGCTGCGCGCGAGGCTTACCCGGTTGCTCGACGCGGTCAGCGGCCCAGCCAGTGATTAGCTGGGCGCGCCAGGATTTGCCTCGGCGTTCTGTGTGCTGGGCTCGGCCGTGAGCTTCTTGTCGTCATCGTCCTCCTTATCGCCGTCAAGGCTCATTGATACGTGCCCGTCGGGCGGCTGAACCGGACGCCTGCCATCAAGCTTGTGTATGCCGTAAATCGGCGGCGGTGCCACGCGAGCGAACTGGGCGATCGCAGTGCCGACGATGGTTGCCTCGACGACGTGATCCCTACCGAACGGCACGATCGGACATTTGCGCTCGGAAATCTTTGTCTTCGTCTCCTGAACCACTACGCCCTCCGCGCCCATCCTGACGAGGTCAAGCTCCAGCTCGTTCCGGGCGTCGGTTCGCGTCTGCCGGACGAGGTCGCTGTAGCCCTCGACCTCCACGTTCCCTGCCGTCCATCGGGTCTGTCCTTGAGTCAGCCAGTCGTCATGCCGGTAGCCAACGGCGACGCCAAGCGCCAGGCCGACCGGTACAAAGCCGTGCGCAACAAGCTTCGTGAAATCCTGCCCAGAAAGGTCAGACGCGAACGGCTGAGCGCGGCTGACCACGCCGGACGCGCGGACGGCTGTGCCGAACGCCTTGAACTCCAGTACGTCTTCGTCGTCACCGAACGGCCCGATCGTCAGCGTCACGCCGATCACGCCGAGCCCGCCAAGTGCCGTGCACTCGGCTGTCATCCGGCTGATGGCCGCGCGGCGGGCCTGGTACAGCACCGAAACGAGCCGCCGGGCCGAACCGATCGCAGCAGCGCCCCTAGGCGCGACCACCGGGCCCGGCCCGAGCCATTGTCCGCTTCCAGGCGGCCGATACGCCCGGTTACCCTCGCCGCGGTAGACGGCCATGCCGTAGGGGCACTCCTCGTCGCCGGCGTCACCGACGTGGTAAACGGCCGCGCCCAGGACCTGGCCGACCGGCTGGAAGCCCACCCTGGAGATGGCGGCGAATTCGCTTACCTCCAGCGACGATCCCCAGCTACGGGTATCCCGCATCTCCGCCAGGCGCGCCTCAGCCGCCGGCGGTAGTCCGTGCCCGGGCTCCTTGGGACTGGGCATTCGCGTTGGCCCTTATGCGTCGAGGCTGAGAACCATCGTCGGCGTCTGGATGATGTGGTCCTCGCGCAGCGGCCGCACCGCAGTGCCGATGGCGAAGAACTCGGTGGTGTGCGAACCCCAGGCGTGACTGTGCTGCCGAAGCTGCACTCCGACGATTCCCTCAGCGGCCAGTTCCTCGGCCTCGGCCTGCATCCGGCTCATGGCGAGCTCACGCGCGTCGTACAGGGCCTGCGTGAACTGCTCGAGCTCGACGTTCCGGCCGATGTTGCCCATCTTGCTGCCAAGCTTCTGGTGCGCAATGTGGTAGACGCACGACCCCATCACCATGCCAAGCGGCGCATAGCCTGCCCTGATCAGCGTCCAGAAATCCTGGCCGGAAAGGTCAGAGGTGAACGGCATGCCTTTGTTGTTGCGCCAGTTAGTAACGCCGCCACCGCCCGCGCCCGGCTCCGCGACCACGGCCGTTCCGACCGCAATGAACTCGGCGATGTCAGCGCCGAACTCCTTCAGCTCTACGTCCAGCCGGACGCCGACCACGCCGTCGGCGCCGAGCGACTGCGCTTCGGCCTCCATCCGCGTCATCGCCAGCTCGCGCGCGTGGTACATCGCCTGGGAAAGCACGTTCAGCTCCTGGCTCTGTCCCCAGCGGCCGATCTGCAGGCCAACGTGGTAGATCGAGCTGCCAAGCACAAGCCCGACCGGACGGAAGCCGACCTCCCGCACCAGCAGGAACTCGTTCACCGACAGGTCCGACGTGAAAATCGAGCCTGGCTGCCCCGGCCTGAGCTCGGCCAGCCGGCGCATCGCGTCCTGCGGGACTCCCAGCACCTCGAGATCGGTGCCCTGCTGCTCAGTCATCGCGCTCCCTCAGCTTCGTAGTGCCCGTGGCGTGCGCACTGCCAGCGCGCGCGGTAATTGGGGTTTGTCATGGGCCGAGCCGCACGCGCGCGGCCTGCCGTCGTTGCGGATCGAGCGACATGATCGCCAGCGGCGGCTTGTCCTGGCCTCGTGGCTTGCCAAAATGCGCGATCGCGGTGCCGATGATGGTTGCCTCCACCACATGATCCCGGCGCCCTTCCTGGACCGGG
>Ga0335073_10000329_pt1 | contig 62172 bp, 92 predicted proteins | sample Lox_Sample_22_FD_207093 | JGI IMG/M metagenome (GOLD analysis project Ga0335073, IMG submission 207093) | Soil microbial communities from Loxahatchee National Wildlife Refuge, Florida, United States - Lox_Sample_2.2 | ecosystem: Environmental > Terrestrial > Soil > Wetlands | place: USA... | reverse complement strand
GACGTAGAACTATTGTCGACATCATGTGTGGACAGGTGTTACATGTCCAAATCTGTTGACAGCCTTTCTGTAATATCCCCTGATGCGGGTATGAAGTTGAACGGTGAGCATCATCACGACGTTCAAACAGCCTGGTACTGCGTGATATGTCCTCGAGCAACGAAAGTGCATTTCAGTAATCGGAATTCAGCTCATTTCAAATCGTTCGCGTGCTTCTGAAAATTTGACAAGTTCTGATTCGTCAGACCCAAAGCCAGATAATTTGTGCGGGAACCGGTTCGATAAAAGAAACTTTGGATGTGGATTTTCGGACTTCATGTGGATGGGTGTATCTCGCGAGCTCTGGATGGCGCCTCTCAGTCGGGGCATCGTCTCTGCTGTTGGAGGGCGAGCATACTCGACAGTGTTGCGTCCACAGCACATTTCGTCAACAACCTCAAAATGCGGTGCGATGTCCGTTACCCAAATTCTTTCAGCAAGAAGCACTTTCCGTTCACCCGTTAGTTGGAATACGACCTCTATCGCGAACACCAGCACCTCACGCCTGGTCCACCAACTGTCTAGAAATACCTCTGCGCTGTCCAAATCAAGTCTTCTACCCAAAATCTTAAAGAGGCCTGGTCCGCAGCTCTGCCTAGAAGCCCGACAATTCCACGTGTCGAGTTTCGTTCGCTATGACAGACTTCAAAGCCTGGAGGAAGCGGCTAATCGAGACCGCGACAATGCGAATACTCAAGCTATTTTCATGCAGGTAAAACATCCCTTTAGAGCCTTTAATCTTACCTAGGCTTTGCTTGACAAATACCCTGATTACGTTGTAAAGAGGTACGAAAGTGGTGGAGTCGCGACCAACGCCGAGTGCGATGCCATCTACCGCGAGGCCCTCGAGAAAATTGGGAATAGTCCTAGGCCCCAACCAAACCCCAGTATATTCCTTGATTCTCCATTTCAACCTCCTCTTCCACGGACCCAACCGCGAGTCGAAGTCCCTAGGTATCCGAGCACGCAGGATACGTCCAGACAACCGTTTACTGGCATGAAAGGAAATCCCGTCCATGTCGTGGTGGATGAAGGTATGTCTGCTTTTCCATTGTGCGGGACTGAGGTTTTCAGGGCCATCTTCAACGCTTCTCAGATGGATCAGATTCCTTATGTCGTTTGGGCTTACCGCATTTTTCGTGTTTTTCCTCGTTTCAATCATGGAGGAGACCACTGGAGTGTTGAAGTCGATGCCAGCGCATGGGGAGGTGAAGTCCACCCCGACCGGACCGCCAGTGAAATTCAGTGATGTCAAAGGTGTGGACGAAGCGAAGGACGATCTTGAAGAAGTCGTGATGTTTCTCAAAGACCCTGCGAAGTTTACTAGTCTAGGAGGCAAACTTCCGAAAGGCGTGCTGCTTACTGGGCCGCCCGGGACTGGAAAGACAATGCTCGCTCGGGCGGTTGCAGGTGAAGCAGGGGTTCCATTTTTCTTTATGAGTGGCAGTGAGTTCGATGAGATGTATGTCGGCGTCGGGGCCAAGCGAATGAGAGATCTCTTTGCGTCCGCTCGCGCTAAGGCGCCTGCAATCATTTTTATTGATGAAATTGACGCTGTCGGTAGCCGGCGCAATCCTCGCGATACGCACTACATGAAGCAGACTCTAAATCAGCTACTTGTTGAGCTCGATGGCTTCCAACAGAGTTCCGGTATCGTGGTCATCGCTGCGACAAACTTTCCTCAGCTCCTGGACAAAGCGTTGGTCAGACCCGGACGATTCGATAAGACGGTCACGGTTGATTTACCCGATGTTCGTGGACGATTACAGATTCTCGAGCAGCACGCCAAAAATGTTGCCATTAGCAGCGATGTCGATTTTAAACATATTGCTCGTTCTACCACCGGCTTTTCAGGCGCAGATCTAGCAAATTTGGTGAACCAAGCCGCTGTAAAGGGCAGTCGAGATCGAGCCCGCGCCGTGAATATGGCTCATTTCGACTGGGCTAAAGACAAAATTACTATGGGAGCCGCGCTGCCGAGCCGAGTTACCAGACCGGAAGACAAAATGAAAACGTGAGTGTTCTTATATTACGTTCTTAATCTTACCAGGGCATATCATGAAGGCGGCCACGCCCTTGTTGCGTTGTTGACTAAGGCATGTGAAGAAGTGGACAAAGCTACGGTAGTCGCTACTTAGAATTACTTTAACTCTTCTAGATCCTTCCCCGGGGTTTTGCGCTTGGTTTCGTCAGATATTTACCGGGGATGGATAGAACGAATTACTCGCGCGCCGTATGTCTCGTTTCCAACTCGTTCTAACCAAATACAGGAACTCGAGGCTCGCATGGATACGAGTGTTGCGGGCCGGGTTGCTGAAGAGATCGTTTTCGGCCAGGAAAACGTACAAACTGGTGCAACTTCAGATTTCAAACAGATGGTCAAGCTTGCTCGCGATTATGTTTTACGTTACGGCATGTCAGACAAGGTGAGTTTCCTTGGATATATACCCTTGCTCATCTATGGCAGCTGGGCTACTACTATATCGAGGATGACAACATGCACCTTCTCTCACCGGAACAACGCACCCTGATCGATAACGAAATCCGAGACCTGATTGACAGAAGCACTCAAAGAGTCCGTAATTTGCTGGAAAAACATCGTCGGGAGTTAGAACTCATCAAGGAAGCTTTGCTTGAATACGAGACTCTCTCTGGTGACGAGTTGAAGAGGATAATTAAGGGCGAGGATATCCGAGGCTCCAAGGCAACAGTAGCGAGATAGCGAAAGTGTAATAACCGGGTCGATATTACTACAGCGGTGACGGTATTGTCGAGAAGAGCCAGGTCTTGAGAAATCTTCACTTTGCAACCCTAAATATTTAAATAATTTCAAGGCACCTCGTATTTCTGAAATCTCGTTTTGCATCAGCGGCAGTGTTCTATGAAGGATAAGGTTGTTCGATTACCGAAATTGAACCGACTGCATGTCCATTCCAAAAACCCGAATCAAGGTGTAGGACCATGTGCGATGGAGTTATCTGCTGTTTTGACCTGTTGGAGTAATGTTCGAGGAGGAACACCCGATGCCGCAGAATGCAAGTCGTTCGTCAACACTTTGACCAACTGTATGCGAGGTTATGTACGTTGTCCCTTTTACAGAATTCCTTGACATCGAATACTGATCCTTTACTAGCGTAAACCGCCAGTGCGGAAGTCGTCGGTCAATTATCATCTGTAAGGCCGTGTGACAGTACCGTCTAATTTTTAGGAGTCGCCTCGGATCGATGCGGTAATGGAAAGCTTTACGGACAATGTAGAGGGATGTGGAATGTTCGAATTGGAATATAAATGCCATTTACTAAGAATTCAGATATCTTTTTCACCGTCTATAATCGCCATTCAGTCGTGTCCTTCTTTTTAGATAATCGACGAGCGCAGCAATGGTAATGAGTCTGAACCCGTGCTGCTTTGCAAATGTTGCACAATCATCTCTCCTTGCCATAAGCCCATCCTCGTCTCGGACCAGTTCGCAGATAATCGCAGCTGGTTGCAATCCTGCTAACCTGCAGAGGTCTGTAATGTCGTAAATACAAAAAGACGGAGAATGGAAAGTTACCTACAGAAGCCTCCGTGTGGCCGGCACGTTTCAGTACGCCTCCTTCATGGTATCGCAGCGGAAAAATATGACCTGGTCTTGTAAACATCTTGCCATCAACAATGGCAGGATCCGCGAGCTTTCGGGCAGTCAAAGCTCGATCGTGAGCAGATATACCAGTGCTCGTCCCTACATACTTCAGCTTATGACACCCAGAAAAGGGTACCTTCTGCGAAATCTACCGATACTGTGAATGCGGTCCGATGGGGCTCAGTATTCTTAGGGACCATCGGAGGGATCTGTAACTCATCCAGCCGTTCGCCAACGATCGGTAGGCAGACAAGGCCGCTACAAACGTTAAACATCTTTTCGGACCATGCGGAGATACCTTGAATGACGTACCAAGAAGGCAAATTTCTCTGTAGTAGCAAACTCTGCCGGTAGCATCAAATCTCCTTCGTTTTCTCTCGACTCGTCATCCATCACAACGATAAATTCTCCATTCTCTACGCCTTAGCACCTAAGGAGGAGGTGAAGGTACTGAAAGCGGTGACAGCATCTTCGATGGTGTCGAACATTTCCGATTTGAGTTACTCAGAATGGCTAGGCGATGTTTCTGGTCCGGTTCTTACAAAACCGAGTGAGGACGTCCAAGAACAGACGAGCGGATTGAGCGTTGGGTGTCCTGACTGAATGGACGAAATTGTTACTTCTCTTCGATTCCTTGTGCCGGAATCTGCGGAGTTGGCCGCGATCTCGATTTCCACGTGACGGATATTTATACAAATTTTGAGTTGTAAGGTTTGATCACCAGTAACAAAGGAAACTTTCATTGTTGTGTTATCGTAGACCCAAGTTTCCAAAGCTGAAAGTAATTACCAGAGCTGTTTGATATATATGCCTGTATTTGAAGAGCGAAAACTTCCATTTACATATTAGGGGAAAATCGTAATCGCATCAGCGTGGGTGGTGAAGCTGTAAGGGATGTTACTATAGCCTAACCTATTATAACCGCTAAAACTCGCACACTAATTGATGCCAAAAAGCCGGTGAACCTATGAACTCCCTTTTTAAACCCAACTTAAAAGAACGTCGCATCAATTATCGATGATTTGTTGCCATTCGTACGCCTTGTGTCCTCTCTTTGAGGCGCGAAATCCCATATACCAATTTTAGCATTGCCGCAACACGACACAATTCGCCGTTGATCTCGATGCACTCTAAAAATCCTGGCACAGAGTCAGCAAATCGATAGAGGGGAAACGCGTACTTCGACTCATGACAGTTACTAAACTCGTGAAGAATGTCTCCAGACTTTATATCCCAGACTCTTATTGACTGGTCGTAACTCCCGCTGATGATTTTGGTCGAGTCAGTTTGAATTGTACGAACCAGACCGCTATGGCCCCTGAGAGCGCGCACCTCTTCGCCGGTGTTTTGCGAGAAGATACGAATGACGTGATCACTACTTCCGGTCACTACCAGTTGTCCGATGATATTGACGCAGGCAATTCCCCTAGGATGATAGCTGATAGTGCGAATGCTCGCCCCCGTTGATAGACACCAAAGTCGGACCGTTCGATCGCCGGAAGCTGTGGCGATTATGTCGTCCTTAACGTGTACTGAATTGACGGCCGCTCGATGACCCTTCAGAATCTTTCGTAATACGTATTTCGGGTATGGTGTTGAAGGATCATCATCACTCTCTGCATCCGTTTCGGGGTGGCGACAAAATTCCCAAATGCGAGCCGAAGAGTCTCTTGAGCAGGAAACAATGTACTTGTCAAGGAACTGAAGGCCCAATACGCTTTCCGAATGGCCTCGCAGTGTCTGTAGGAGTTGGGGTGGTTCAAGCTGCCAAATTTTAAGGGTCGAGTCGCTCGAGCCCGATACAAGCAGATTTTTCCTTGAATCTAGCTGCAAACAGAGAACCGAACCTTCGTGAGATTTGAGAGTATTGACGTGTGCGAGGTCGCTCATCCGGAAGAGCCTAATGTAGTTATCGCGAGACCCTACAGCAAGATATGTGCGATCAAAATACACGCAATATATGCCCTCCCTTTGATTAGGTTGAGTGACGTCTGGTGCGCCATCCAACAGTGTTGCCTGATATGCTCCACCTCGCCAATTATTTTCCAGGAGACTCCGATGGGAATAGAGATAGCGCCAATCAACTTGCAACCGAGGAGTAGAGCGACTGTTGAGTGTAAACGTGGCCGCTCGATAGACTGTTTCGCCGAGTTCGACAAGTGCGATAGCCTTGAAGTTTTGGTGAAGGGATTTTAATAGCTGATAGTTGTTCAAGCCGTCCGTCATCTTTTGCACAAGGGAAACGAAAACATTGTATGACTGTTCCAGGTGACCGGGTGGAGAGTTTTCGAGCTCGACGTCGTCGTTCGATCCGTGCTCAGGCTCGAACGAGTTTGCCGTTATCCATCTCCTGCGCAAATCGCTATCAATGAGTTCTTGCCGTCGGCGTCTAAACTGGGCTTCAAACTGGTTTTGCAAGGCGAGTAATTGGGTCTCAAATTCTTCCATCACCTCTTCGGCGACTGTCCATCCCTCCTTCAAGTAGAGTTCCTTCCACAATAGTGGATAGCTGCAGATTTCAAACCAAGTTGGAGAAACGGCCATTGAATTGGCCAAGTCCGAGACATCGAGATATGATAAAACTTCATATTTCAGCTCTTGAGGTAAATCCTTTCGGTAATTAGCAAAAACAATTAAACAGAGGGCATTGGATACCCGTATGAAGTCTCGATGTAGTCTCGGGGCGATACTGTTGGCGATGTCGAGAAGCGCCTCAGTCGGCAAATGCTGCAGCCATTCTTTGATGAAATCTAATCAGAGTGTCAATATATCCTGTATTATTTCCATGAGAGTATGACGCACCTGTAGACTGCTCAATGGAAAGGATTTTCATCAAATGAAGAGGGGTGAAGGGGGGCCAGGGCTCATGGAAGCCCTCGTCTGGGGGACTGTCTTCGGTGGCATTAGACATGTCAACATCAGGCTCGTCGAGACGGAGGTTCTCGGAGAGAGCTTTATTCGACGAAGAATCGAGAGATAGGTTACTGAGGAAGCTCACCAGTTGAAGACGGGTGGGAGATGATGTTCTGTGACGTCTCATTTCATGTCGCGCTGTCGAGAACAAGTGATATATGTGAGCAGGAAAAGGGACAGAATCCCCTCCGGAAGGGGGCGTGTTTGTTTCGAACCAGACTGGGGTACTGTGTCGTGAGATTCTTCTTGGGATTTCAGTAAACTTCTATCTCGGCTCGAAACTTTCCTTTGTACGTCACAGCATCAGGCATCTTTCATTATGCGGAGACTTCCCCTTCAATTCCAGAGAATAACTTGTTTTGGAGCAATTCCCCTTGCACTATAAATATATGATTGTGAGAACCCCAACTTTGTCAAGTCACAGATTTCCTCAAACTTAGCAAATTCCGTTATCGCCAAGCACAAGTACGCTTTGGAACGCCCTGACAGTTTGAAAAAATTGAGTATCTTGAACTTTTTCTGTAGTAATGAACTCAAATCTGTTCGGCAGATATGAAAGCTTATATGCATATAACCTCATTCAAATTTTGACGCCAACATAATATAAATCACTGCTGTTGGGGGCTTCATTTTGCCAACATAAGCATATCCTAAGTAAGAGATTGTTACTCGAGGATCTTGAAGCCTTTCGAAAAGAAGATCTCAGTGATACGTCCGCGATAGGGCCTCGAATGTTTATGACTTTCAATATTTCGATCCCGACTGGGATTCCCGCCCAAAGGCTTTCGCCGAGTTACCCCCCAGCAATATCATCACGAGCACATCAGCCGACTGGACTTTGCCCCTTCCACCGTTGTGCGTCCGACCGACCCACCCCTCCTCGAACCCTTTTCCCCTACTTCTTCTTCCTTCATCTTCGCCGTATTATTGTTCATTGTGCCATCATCGACCTAACAACCCTTTGCGCCCTGCTTCCCTGACCAGCGTGAATGGCGGCGGTGTAATTTTCCTCAAAAACATCTCGTGCACCTCCCGCACCCTCCCACCAGTTGGTCAGTCGTCTCCTGACCTCATCACCCCAATCTCGATCAGCAGCCGAATTCCTAGCTCGCCCAACAACACGCCCTCTGTCTATACCTTATCATCCTCCATTTCCAAGTGTACCCCGACGAACCGGTCTGAATCCTCCTTCCTCTCGTATTGTGTCAGCTCCGGAAAAAATGTTTTGGCGTTTTGGATTTCATGCTTGTTCCGCTATAGACACTCTGCTTGACAAACCCGATGTCACTCTCGAAGAGATCCTCGGTGAGGATGACTTGCTTCAGGAATGCAAGGCGCATAATACCAAGCTCATCGAATACTTACGCGATCCTAATATCCTCTCTAAACTTTTAAACTACATCATCGCCGATGAACAGGTCGATGATAAGGCCAAGTTTAAGTACCGTATAGCTCTGTTTCCTGTTGCTAACCTTTTAAAGGTATTCTTACGTCTCTTGCGAGGTTCTATCTTGCGAGATCTGGTCAATATGTGAAACCGTCGTCCAAAGTCGCGAACTTCTTTCGAATTTTTGGACCTTCCTCGATCGTCCGTCGCCTTTGAACCCCTTGCAGGCGAGCTATTTCACAAAGGTTAATGAGCAATTTCTGGAGAAGAAGACGGATGAAGTATGAAATCCCAAATCCTACATCCTAGGGTGCACGTTGCTGACACGACTTCAGATGATACCCTTCATCCAGTCGATTCCGAATATAGTGCCGAAATTGCTGCGACACATTGAGACTTCCGCCATGATGGACTTGCTCCTCAAAATTATATCAATGGAGAAAACTGAGCCTGGTGCCGGCATCGTTGAGGTGTGTCTTTACCGCTTCTCCGCTTCTGCTCTAACTTGGTAGTGGCTCCACACCGAGGGCCTAATCCCGGCTTTGATTGCGCAGATGAACCCAAATGTTGAGCCCGAGGTACGTCCATTGCTTTACGAGACTTCCCCAATTGACGTACTCTAGATTCAAGGAACCGTCGCCGATGTTCTTAAAGCAATAATCGCAATTTCTGCCAATTCGAGTGACGCTGGAGTAATAGGACCCAATGCTCTGTCACGAGAGCTTGTTTCTGAAACGACCATCTCTAAAATTTTGGATTATATGCTCGATCCGAATGCTCCTCACTCAACTGCAAGTTTGACCAACGGAGTCAGCTTGATTATAGAGCTGATTCGAAAAAACAATAGGTAATCCTTCGACCTCGCTCTCCTGCCAATTCTTTATTCCGAATCTCGCTAACACTCAAGTGATTACGACATCGAACCGGTCTTCTCTCTGACGCTCGAAAGCCATCCTCCAACAAGTCGAGATCCAATCTACCTCGGCACTATGTTGCGTCTTTTTGCCTCGCGAATTGGTGATTTCCAGAAATTGCTTGCCAAACCCAAGTCGGTGCCTTCGTCAATTGCCACAACCTTTGGCCACATTGAACCCCTCGGATTCGAACGATTTCGTATTTGCGAGCTCTATGCCGAATTGTTGCACTGTAGCAATATGGTTTTGTTGAACGACCCTCGCGGAGAATCTATAGTGCTGGAACGAGATATCGAGAGAGAACGACTACGAAAAGAAGGCCGGGCCAAACCAGCCCCCAATGTCGATCTTTGGGGTGACACAGATCTTGGGAATGGAAGACAGTGGGGTACTGAAATTGTCTCATCTGACGAAAGCGATGCTGGCAATCCAAAGGACGAAAAGGAAATTCTAATTTCCAACGGTAATCAAGAAAAACCGACAAATCAAGCGTCGGGAAAACCCAATGCGACTCCCGTAGCCTTACCCAACCAACTGCAAACCATCACCGAAGGCACTATCGAACTTAACCTTGCTTCTGAGCGAGAACAGGTCACTGAACTCCCCAACACTGGAAGCATCAGTACCGAATCTTCCGCTACGAAGTCTCCAACCGAAGCCGAGCACGCGGGAGAAGACGTAACGACAACTCCCCCCGAAACCGAACCCACAAGCGATGACCAACAACTTCAAGGCTCACCCATCGCGCACCCTGTTGGGAATTCTGCTGCGAGTCGTCCGGTTGTGGGAGACTTTCTAAAGATGCAATTTGTTGAGGCCAAAGTGTTGCCATCTGTGGTGGACTTGTTTTTCTCCCATCCTTGGAACAATTTTCTGCACAACGTTGTCTACGATATATTAACTCAGGTCTTGAATGGTCCAATGGATAAAGGGTTCAATCGAGAGCTTGCAGTGGATCTTTTCACGACCGGCCAACTTACGGAAAAGATTTTACAAGGGCAAAAGGCGAGTGATGAGACGCAGTAAACCGTGTATACCGTTGCACGCTAACACATCGGGTAGGTCGCAAGACAAAGGGGTTCGTCTGGGATATATGGGGCATCTTACCTTGATTGCCGAGGAAGTATTGAAACTTGCTGAACGGATACCCTTGGAACTCTTGGACCAGCACGTTGTTCAAAAGCTCACCTCCCCCGAATGGAATGAGTATGTTGATGTCACTCTGACGGAGACGCGAACTCGAGATAACGCCATATTAGGAGGCGTCCGTCCGCAACCATCTGGCCTCAGTGGTGGCATCAATTCCTCGATTTTAGGTACAGCAACCTCAGAACTGTCTGGCGTCGATGATGGAGCCGTTCTTGCTGCAATCGTAAATCGTGGTCTTCGGTACGAGAATGGCAATGCTGGTCATGGGGAGGATGAATTCGAAGATGACCAAGATGATCGCGAAGCAAATGAGGAACCGGTATGTTGCCAATATTGGCACTGACTAGAGACTGATCATCGCTAGTTTGTTCGATACATGTCACAGAGCCTTACCAACGATCTTCCGGACAAATTCGGGAGCTCAGATGAAGATGATGATGACGAAGAAGTAGTTGGCTGGATGGGTGAAGCTGGCGAATTTGAAGCCCAAAATCACGACAACGACGAAGTCGATGACGACGAAGAAGACGATGATGTGCGAGAATTTGGACGTCCCGGCTTGTTTGAAGATAGGTGGGAAGGCGGATTTCAAGACGATGATGAGGAGTTTGGGTTTCGAGGAATTGGAGCCGGCCTTGCCCCACAGGTGCATGATGTCAACGTATTCTCTGTTCTTGAAGTCCACCTTACAAGTAGAGCTCAGATGAGGAGGATGAGGGCGATGGAATGAATAAGGAAGCGAGTGAAGAGATTGGAGAAGAAGTTTCCCTAACAATTCCTACAACGGAAATCACGACATCACTTGATTCTCTGCAGCTTCATGATGACACCAACGAAATCCGAGCTGGAAAGCGCCGGGAGTCAAAATCGAACTCGGAGAGCTCAACGCCTAAAGTGAAATTAGCCAGTGATGAACGGTATGGCGTGTCTGAAATACCCGGACATTTGGAGGAACGGTCGAAGGATTTAATAGGCGCAAATAGCGACCAGATTGAAACGGAGATACGGCCGGATGACGTAGATTAGAATCAGTCGTTGTGTATACTGTATGGGTAGGATAGCTATCTCTGACTAGGTGCATTTGGCATTTTTCTGCTATGGCATGGGATTGGGCTCTTAATATAGATGAGAACCAGAGTGTTTAAATCTAGTTTCCACGAAGTCTGCTATGTCGTATGGCTTGAACTCAGATCATAAATTCGCAACAAGTTTTCAGGCATCTCTCGCCGAAGACAAATAAATGATATCAATTAGATTGCTACTACCTTTAACATATTGTCCTGCTAGACGAATTCAATGCGATGATCAGGGCGGAGTGAGAAACGACTATCAACTTTTTGGGTCAGATCTGTTCACATGATAATTTGAGGTTGATCAACGTTTGTCGAAATACTCTTGTGTGGAAGGATCGAGCCGCCTGGCAGTTAGCTCATTAGCCAAGCTCGAGAAGATACCGTTCACATAGATTTCATCGGCAATGGTTACATCGTCGCCGAGGACGCTGACATTTTCCAAGCGTGCCCACCGTCCCACTGTGCTGTGCCACCCAACAATTGTGCTCTTCACCCAGGCATGATCTTTCACTCTTGAGCCTTCCAGCAAGACGCATCTTTGTAGACGAACCCCGTCGCCGATAACACAGTTCGGGCCAACGGTTACATTGGGCCCAATGCGACAATTTTTGCCAATTTTTGCTGAGGGATCTACAAGAACATTTCCCCCGTACACAAAGGACTATCGACATCGCGTTAGCAGGATAGTCACTGAGAGATCATTACCTCCGAGGGAGAAGTCAAGAGATGGGATTTCTTTTTAGCGAGATTTGCGAGATATAGACAAGTTCCCGTGAGGAAATCCTTAGGTTGACCCACATCCATCCAGTAACCCTCCAGATCAAATGAATGAAGTTGGCCGTCGGTCGCCATTTTAGGAAACACTTCCTTTTCGATTGATGTCGGACGTAACGGGATTCGCTTCAGAATCTCAGTGTTAAAGATGTAGATACCAGCGTTAATGCGATTGGAAACAAACTCGACAGGCTTCTCCACAAACCTTTCGATCTGGGAGGTTTGAGGTTTCATGACGACCACCCCGTATTTCGATGGTTCTTCGACTTTGGTCACCACAATTGTCCCTTCTTGGCCATGTGCTTTGTGGAACTGTGCCAACTGGATGAATGGGTAATCCTGTAAGTGATCATCAGGCGCTGTGTCTTTTAAAGGGGAAAAACGTACGCAAATGACATCGGAATTGAGCACAAAGAAAGGCGAATCATCCCTGCCAAGAATGTCTTTGGCTAAGGCCAAAGGGCCTGCGGTGCCTAGAGGCTCGTTTTCGACGGAAAACGTAATGCGCACGTTATATTTTTCCTCATACTACGTGTCAATACATGGGGATGCGCGCAGTGTGACCTGTTTGAGGGCCGCAACCATGATCTCGGGTCGATAATTCACGGCGAGCACAATATCTAGGAATTATAAATCCAAGTGCCCAAGATCGCGAGAGTTAAGTACCAGTCACTCCCGCAGCTGCCAGATTTTCAACTTGATGTACTGTTACCATGAGCACGTTCGCATTGGAGAGCTTTACAGATCATGGGCTTATTGCCAAACTAAAGAATATGTTAGCATTATTCACAGGAGATGAAGGTACCTCCACCAAGGGCTTGGGAAGAGTAAGGGTCTAGAAACACCGTTCTTAGCAGAAATTCGTATTATGATATTGAAGTAACTGGGCGTGAGGGGGTACCAAAGGTCGTAATCGCGTTCCAAATCCACCCACAAGAATCAAAGCCTTCATTTTTACAGGCGAATTGTTCTCAATGGAGGACCGTAAGGTTTAATGGCTGAGTTGGATGAAAAGAGCGTCTAGAGTCCGTTTGGAGTCTTGGTGTCTAGAATGGAAGGAGAGAGAATGGCTTTTGTACGTTTTGGCGAGCCAGGGGGTGTGCCACGGTTCCAAGTCTCGGAACAAACATTTTTGAGGAGCACAGGGAAATTTAAGGTCGATCGTGTGGACCAATCAGGCACGCCACATGTAGCCTAAAATTAAGTAATTTGGAAATAGCAACCTTGTGACCAGTCGGTTTCTTAAACATTTCGCTTTCCGCGATTTGAGCGATTGACGACGTGAAACTACTAAAGGTGCTGGTAGCCGGCATGTGGTAGCAGAAACGTTATTTGACTAGATCCAACCCGTTAACGATTCGAGATCGACTGGATCGTGTTATATCCAACTTGAACGATGCAAATTATTGCGACCCTATTCGCTGCAACACAGAAGTCGTGCGATAGTACCTTTTCTGACTCTTTGTTGTTGACGCTACGCGTGGTTCATTCAATGAACTAAGAGTTGGCTGTCCAACTCATAGCGAGCAACTTGAATAACGCCGGCTGAGCAACACTTCGGACAAATCAATTCTCGTCGGAGTACTGGATCGACAGTCTCTGCATTGCTGAGAGCCAAGTGGACACGGTAAAATCGAGAGACATCGAAAGGAATATTTGCACCCAAATATTCCAAACCTCGAAACTCCGAGCAATACGGCTCTAATTATTCATATCTGGAGCATTAAAAGAAATCGCCGATATTACGATGTGGTATTGAAATGTCGTAGGCAATTTACTACTACTACTAGTAGTATTCCGATCCCACTCGCAGATAATTAGCGGTATGTCCATGTTTCTCAGGTTGGAATTACGCCTGTGACTGGCATTCTCTCACAGTCAAAATTCGCGTACTAGTGTAGTAGAACTTGAAGCGAAAGTACTAGTAGTATTCGAACCGAAACAAGTCACGAAAAGTGTTGTGCTCAGCGATAGTATGTCTACTTGAATGAAGCTCGGACAGTGCGGTTGTGTTGCCCAGTTGCGACCGATATTTAAGGGACATGCTCCGATTGCTACTATCTTCGAGTGTTACTAACAGGACTAGTAGTAGTCTCACATGAACTTATTTTGCTTCTACCTCACGGCAGCAAGGGTAGGTAGTAGTACTAGTAGTACATGTTTATATCGATACTAGTAGTACTACTTAGGAAGACAACTTGAAGTCTGGCATGCAAAAATACATGCTCTCCGAGTTTATGTCACTGTGCCAGTGCTTCCTGTTGACTGCTACTATTGGTAGTATACCAAAAACGCTCTTTTAACCGCTGCAGAACCGTCTCAAATTTTGCTGCCAGTGGCTGATGGTACAACTACGACATTCACTGCAATACTAGTACTACTAGTATTACGGGATGGCAACTTAATATTTAGTTTTGGCTGGATTCACGGTCGTAAAGCGACTAGTGTCTAAAACGTCTACGTAAATCATGCTAATTTTAATACGATCAGTACTCCAACTTCTGTTTTGTGAGGCCCTCCAGCAGTTCTGCCATTCCGTCTCTTATTTCGAGTTTCACGTTAAAATTGCGGCTTTCTGCGACTAGAGCGGTCTCGCATTCGTTGTATTTCACTGGATGCACACATCGATCATCCCAGTCGGAGCCAGTCGATATTTTATATGCTAGAATCACGCGAGAAAAGGCAACGTAGAGTTCCCGATTCGCAAGATGAGAGCCGGCGCACATGCGAGATCCGGCGCCATAGGCGTAATGAGGCTGAGAGGTTCCTTGATTCTCGCCACTCTATCATAAGCGCATTTCAGCTAACTTGAAGGCGAATTACTGATTTGTCCTGCAAGTAGCGATCTGGGTTAAAGGTGTATGGGTCCGAGAATCGCGAAGGGTCAAAATCCGCCGCTCTTGCATTCATGTAAAACAGAGTTCCTGGTGGAATCGTTGCACCCTGATATTTGATGGGTTTGATACTGGCACGAGGGAGAGACATAGCGATAACGGTGTAGTAACGAAGGGTTTCTTTGACGAGTGCGGTGATGAATGTGACTCTCTCTTCCTTGAGAACGGCGTCCCACGCATCAGAAGAGGATCCGTAAGCTTCCTGGAGTCCTTTAAACGCGATTTCTTGGAGCTGTTGCCCATGGGGGGTCGCCAAATAAGCCAACCCCTGGATGAGATTTGCCGGAACTGTGTCAAGACCAGCGGATACCATGGTCAAACAGACTGATTTCACCTCGGCTATAGTGAGTCAGCGATCTCAGGAAATAGGAGATCAAACCTTCGTTAAGCTTGGCTTCTGGGTCTTTTAAGATGTTGCCAGTAATACAGCTAATGTCAGTCCCGTCTTTGATCTCATTCTTTAGCTGCGAGAGAAGCTTGTCCATATAGTCATCGCGACGAACTCGATATTCCTCTGCGGAGGTGGTTTTATCAGAGAAGGGAAGATATCGCAGAATCGGAAGATAGTCTTGCCAGTTGTTTGACGTGGACCGAAACCGTGAAATTCCTGCCTCGACCGCTATGATTTCCCTAAGCATGGAGTTATCAATCGAAGACATACGGGTGCCGTAATTTAGCGTCAAACTCTAAACAAGAGTCAGATCCAACATCCCCAAAGGGGGCCAGTACCGTGTTCAGCGCAAATCGTTGGAAGTATGGCTTCAGGTTTATCTCGTTGACGCCTTTGTTTGAGTCGACATAGATGTCTCGAACCGAACATTTGCTTTCCAGATCGACAATGGGCATGTAACTCGCAACAGCAGGTCGATTTAAGGCTGTGGCTGCAGCCTTTCGCCTTTGCTTGCAACTCTCATCCCATGGAGACGTCCCGATAGTGAAGCCCTGAGATGACGAGACCACGGTATGGAATGTATACAGCATAGGTCGTGATATGAGAGCAGATTGATTGTCGATCCAGAGTTCCTTGACAGACTGGTAGGTATTTGCGATAACAACTCTCTTGTACCCCATCCTATTTGCACATTAATCTTTCAATCAAGCAGGTCAAAGCCAGCATACCTTACTTGAAACACCGGTCCATACTTCTCCGCCCATTTCATACAAACAGCGGCATGGTCACTTCCAAGCTGGAGCAGGTTGCCAACAATTGGCCAACCCGGAATTTCTGGAATTCCTTCGATCTTCGCTTGCTCGGTCTTGAACAGCAACCTGGAAAGGACAAATGCTGCGAGGAGCAGCGCAGACGCAACGATGATATACGACATGTTGTTATAAGGGACGAGACAGGTAGCTGAGATGGCGTTGCTTTGGAGGTTAATACTTAAGGCTGCGAAAAATGAAAGCAGGAAATGCTTCGTAGAAGGGTATTTATACAGGGCAGTTCCCCTTTTGTGTGGGGAAATGCACGTGTCCTTAGGTTTGTTGTACACGGATTATCAGTCATGTCGGAATTCAAAGGACCGCATCCGACAATACTAAGTTATTATTTGCTAAAACATAGGGTCATCGCCATGACCAATTAAATAACAGTAAGTGTGTAACAAACCCCATAATTACCCAGACTGCATTGCCGATGCCTCAAAAGTTTCTCCTTCGCCGTCAACTGTCGGTACCGATGAGGGCAGATCCAAACTTAGATGTTGGAATGCACTGTCGAGATGCACTCGAGCCCTGAATATGGAGATATCGGAAGGTAGTGTAGCGCCGAGAAACATGGCTTGTTTTATTATACCGGGAAATGTGCACATGCGAATCGCGCCGACTTGATCCTCGCCGCCGGTGGAATGCCGAGAAGGCTGGTAAGCAGCTCCTTGGATTGGAAATGTCGACACGAATCGGGCTTGCTCTAGTCGCATGGATACCGCAATTTCGATAGCGTGGACAATATATTCTTGAAGTTTATCGAATATAGCTTCATCGGGAGTGTCTCTGGGATGGACAGGACGGAGGATTCGTTTTATGCGACGAGCAATACGGGTTTGAACTGCAGGGCCGTCGAACATCTCTGGAATTGCCTTGAACAATGTCTTGCTCCAATCCCATTTAAAATAAGAATCACTATCTTCTGACAACCGAGTTAGCTTGTTGATTATCTCGCGGAGTACCTGATCGTGCGACTTCATCGGATACCCGTTTTAGCCAATAGCCGAGGCCAAAATCCTCGATTTCGTAGGAAAATGGGGAGAAGATTTTTTCGTGTAGATGAAGGCCTATGACATGCAAAACAAATGCGATGCGGAACTTGGAGTCTGTCAGAGCCAACTGTAAGTCGATATCGACCCAATGCAAACTCTGGGGGATGAGATTATTCGCGTCGGATAGTTTCTTGAGACCGCTGCGAATCTCCTCCACCATTTCGGGGGTATAAGGTCGTGAGCTTTTCCCTCGAAAATGCGTTACGGTCCAATCTGTGATACCGACTGAAAGGCGCTCAAAGGCAGACGAATAATAAGAATCTGGATGTAGCTGATTGTTGATCTTGCGGTCGCCGATAAGGGAGCTCCTGAACCTTTCATTTTCGGCACCGATCTGCGAAGACCGTATCTCAAGGTCTCGCATTTGCGATCTTAGCTGCTTGTTTTCCGCTTTCAGTCGTTTCATCTGATCGCGCTCGTCGTCGTCTTGATTGAATTTGCCAAAAATGCCGAATCCTGTACGCTTCGGGGGCACTTGATCGGTGCGTTTCTGTAGAAGTTGTGGAGCAGTCTGAGGATAATGCGGTATGGACTGGCGTTTATCCTGTGGCTGCGGGACCTTGTCTGGAGAGTTGGCATGGGGTTGGGATCCCTGGGCAACTGGAACTGCGACCAGGGGAGATCCGTTGGAAGAGCCTTTTGTGGCGGGTCGTGTCGAGAGATCCATTGGTGATGGTTAATATGGGTCTTTCTGCGCAATGGGTGATAGAAATGCGAATACCAGGAGTGATGGATTGCCGTGTGAGACCCCAGGTACAAGGATGAGTCCAATGGCTTTCTTGCAGTCACGTCCCTCTCATTCCACGAAAGCGACGGTGAAAACCCGTCGGAAAAGGGCTGTGACCCGTGGGTCGTCCCACACACACAATATTGTCGCGGCCTGGTTAAAGTTTTATGAGCGGTCCGTGCGCCTAATTTTAGAAATGCAGCATTCAATTGGGTGTCCAGCCCGCCTTGTGCAGTGACCGGCAGAGCCTGAAATTATATAGTATGCCAATATTTTTCCACTCCCTGAAGGCTATTTTATAATACGGGGGCATCACGAACGCAGCAATAACCGCCCTGTTGCTATTCATTTGACCTGTTATCGCATTACTCGTCTCCTGTGCCCTTGGCAGCTATCCCGTCTCAGAGCTGCACCCGTGGCTTCGACGTGCCCATTAAAAGCCATCCCATCTCCAAAATAAATACTTCTCCTAGGAATTAAACAGAACATCCCGCCCGCTCGGAACGCGACTCTCACACTGGTCGCAATCTGCCCTCCAGTGGAAAATGTTGTTCCGGCCAAAGTCAAAAACTCCACCCAAACCCCTCGGAAGAGAACCAAGTCGTGGACCAGCGGCCTATGATTCGCGCCCTGCTCCATCTCCAGTGCGACCTGTTAATCGCACTGCAAGCAACGCTTCCAATGTGGGGGCTGTAGAGCCAAATACCCTTGTTGTGGCTGTCGATTTTGGTACCTGATCCATCCCCCATCTCCATTCCCTCCTTCTTGATTTCTTGTGCTAACGCGATCGACAGGCACCACTTTTACTGGTAATTCTCTGTCTTTGATCTGCTTGAGGAAGCTAATCACATGGACTCGATTAGGCTGCGCCATCGCTAACTCTTCGAAAATTCGCAATGTTTCCGACAAAGCGTTGATCACAGAGAATATAGAGGTTCTGAAAAGATGGCCTGGAGCTGGGAACCAAGCTGTCGAGAAAACTCCCTCAGTTTTGGCGTATGATAACGATTTTACAAGAGTTGTCGCATGGGGATCCAGCGTTGGGGATCAACACAAGAATCAGTTTGCTCATTTCAAATTATTGCTGCATCGGCCCACAAACTCTGACAGCGCTTCAGTGGACGACTTGGCTTGGAAATTGCAGGCGACTTCAATCCGTTCGTCGAGTCTTCCTCGCGGGAAAACCGCGGTCGATGTCACCGCCGATTATCTTCGTCCCCTTTACCAGTACATTCAACAGATTCTTTCCAACACCTACGGAGAAAAATTTCTCGCCAGTCAGACCCTTTCCTATGTCATCACTGTCCCAGCGCTCTGGTCGGACCGGTCGAAGGCCCTGACACAGAGGGCCGCCAGCGAGGCGGGTTTCAACGGCAAGGTCACCTTGGTCACAGAACCAGAGGCGGCTGCGCTATACTGTGCTACTATTTGCGACGAGGTTGATCTCCGTGTCGGCTCAAAGTTTTTAGGTGATGCTTTCTGTCCTCCTGCTCCCGCCGCTAATACTTAGTTTGTGATGCTGGAGGCGGGACTGTTGATCTAATATCCTACGAAGTTGAATCCGTGAAGCCGTTCATGATCAGTGAATGTTCAGTTGGCACGGCAGATGCTTGTGGCTCTGTTTTCCTCAATCGAGCGTTTGAAGATGCTGTCCGAAAACGCCTAGGGAAATATGCAGAGCAAGTCCTCAAACCGCGGTGTCTCTCTGAGATGATCCGACATTTCGATCACTTCATCAAGGTCGAGTTCAAGGACGACGTCGATTTGATCAATTTCGCAGTTCCCGGAGCTCCGAACATACCAGAAGCATATGTGGAAGACGGGTTTATGTCTATGACTAGGTTTTTAATCAAAGGCTGATGTCGCTAAACTTTCAGGGAGGAGCTTCGTGATATCTTTATTCCCCAGTTCGACAAGATCCTCACTCTCATCAACGATCAAATCCAACAAGTGAACACTCGATTTGGATCTGGATCTATGCAGGTACTCAATTGTCACCTCCTTTGGTTCTAATGCTAGCACGTCTTCCTTGTTGGCGGCCTTGGCTCTAACGAGTTCCTACGGAAATATCTGATCCAAAACCTTCCTCGAGATGTCAGTATTAAGCAACCGCTGAACAGGTAATGTGTGCAAAACAGATGAAGCTAAAGTAGTCAGTTGGACCGCAGTTGTCCGAGGGGCAGTCATGCACGGTCTAAATTCGCGCATTGTCAAGCAGCGTGTCCTTAGACGACACTACGGCATCGCGACAAGCGTTGCCTGGAATAATGAACGCCATCCGTTGGAACGTCGATGGAAAGACAAATTAGATGGCACATGGAGGGTCGATGTGATGAGGTGGTATGCGACTAAGGTATACATGCCGTTTACTGTTCTACTGACCAGTAAGGGCCAGCGGATCGAAGACAACAGAAAGGTCGAAGTCGAGTTATATTACAACTTCGATGACAGTGAAGTGTTGATACGCAAGTGCAAGCTTTTGGCATGCGAAAAAGATACGGCTCCGCAATATCCAGATGACCCCGGTATGACCCTTCTCCCTGGTGACCCTGACTATAGCCATCGAGCATGTCTGTGAGCTTGAGGCTGATCTCACCGCGATCCCACCGCGAGAATTCGTTCGAAAACGCGCCTCTGATGGGACTCTTTATTACAAGTTGCTGTACAGCATTGGAATGACTTTCCGGAACACAATTGCGTTCGAGTTGATTTTTAATGGCAGGGCGTACGAGACGGTCTTCGCAAAGTATGCGTAGGGGATTGAGAAGACGAAACGGAAGGAATTAACGGTGATTGAAGCATCATAGCTTTGCAGATTTCAAAGATGATCTTTCATTTTGGAGGATATCCATCTATATATGTTGATTAGGCAGTCACCTCGAGTGCTAATTCATTGTACGTATAAAAGTTAAAGATTACCACGCTCTGCTTGATCCCGCTCGATCGCCTCAAACAAACTCTTGAAATTGCCAGCTCCAAATCCGTCAAAGTTGTTCCTTTGGATGATTTCGATGAACACTGTCGGCCGATCCATCAAGGGCTACAGAGTTAGAGTCGGTAGACAAGAAGATACATACCTTTGTGAAAAGTTGCAAAAGATATCCACCTTCATCGAAATCAATGAGGATGTTCAACCTCTTCAATGTCTCAAAATCTTCATTGAGGACGAGACCTGTCTTCTTGAGTCGTAGGGCCATGTTGTCGTAATATGTGGATGGGACATCGATGAAAATCATCCCACGGGCTTTGAGATTCGTGACGGCTGAGACGATGTCTTGAGTTCGAAGCGCTATATGTTGAACTCCGGCGCCGCCGTAAAAGTCGACATATTCTTCAATTTGAGACTTTCGCTTCCCGGGGGCAGGCTCATTGATTGGCATTTTGATGAGCTCATTTGGCGACGCCATCACAATTGATCTCAGAGCTGAGAACTCGGTAGACATGTCCTTATCGTCGATAGACCAAAAGCGATGGAATCCTAGAGCTTTTTCGTAATAGTCGCAAGCCACCGTCATTTGATCCCAGTCTTGATTTCCGACGCAGTGGTCAATGGCCTCGAGGTCGATTTTGGGAAGGAGCGCAGACAGAGGTTCAACAGCTGTAGTCGCTCTGTAGCCCGGGAGGAAAACACCTCGATATTGATCTCGTTGTATCAACGTATGAGTGGTCTCCCCATATGTTGCGACGGTGGCGCAAATAACCTTGCCGTCTTTGTCGGTAAGTTCAAACGGTTCTCGAATGACTCTGGCGCCATTGCGGACAGCCTCTTCATAGAGCGCTCGGACGTCATCGACCTGGAAAGCAACATCTTTGACTGCGTCGCCGTGCATCTCCAGATGCTCATTCACTTCTTCCAGCGCTGCTGCATCTGCAGATGAGACTCCGGTAAACGCCCTCGAAGTTCGAAGAGGCGACTTTAGAACGAAACGAACGCTACCGTTCTGAACGACATGACTTGCGAAATTGCGATCGCCCGTTTCAAGCCCTCTCTGAAGAATCGTTATTAGCCAAAGTAACTTCAACCAACAAAGGGAAGACATACGTAAGCCACATGCTTAAATCCCATCCGTGTTACGTAGTATGACGCCGCCTGTTTTGCATTGCCAACATACCAGAGTATATGGTCAAATGCTTGGTAACCGGAAGTCACGGGGCTTGTCCCATCTGAGGGACTGTCACTCACAGAATAAGTTGTCCCACTCGAGGTAATAATTGAAGGTGCCATAGGACGAAGAAAAGAAGAGACTTCTGGTGAATATTGAGGTTCAGATTGTGGGAGAAGAAGATGAAAGGTGTATGGAGGAGGTGTATGGAGGAGGTGCCTGGCTGTTTTATAAGGAATTAGGCACGCGGATAACATCGCCTGTTGGCGGGGATTTCGGCTATGGGGGATCGGACTAAGCCGCCATCACCATTAATAAATACTTCGTCACCCAACGACCCAAAACAAATATTCAAGCCAACATGATATCTCACACAGGATTGTCCACTAGAGACGAGGGAGTATTGAGCTTGCTTTTTGATCCGGAAGCCCAGACACCCGTGGCAGATAAGTCCGAAGATGCTACGCAAAGAACGTCGCGCGTTGACCTCACAGCGAAGCAATCCACCGAACTACAACAAGTTGAGCGGCGAGCCGTCGAATTAGCCGAGAACGGAAACCTCGGAGAGGCGGAGAAAATACTCACGGAAGCAATAGAAAAGTATCCGAACGGACGACCTTCTCTGTGGAACAATAGAGCACAAGTACGACGACTCTCGAACAATATTTGCGGGGCAATGGATGACTTGTCTCAAGCCATTCGAAGCTCGACGCCGCCTAAGAACGTTCCAGCATCTGCTGAAGAGGCCAGAGCATTATCATTCGCATATACTCACCGTGCCACTATATACATGCTGGTGGCAAGGGAGGAATTGACCGGAATTTTGCAATGGGAGAGCCCGGAGAGACTGGAAGAGAGAGCCAGTCATGATTTTTCAATGGCAGGGAAGTATGGGAGCGAGTTGGCAAGAGCTATGGCTGTCCGCACTAATCCTTACGCCAAGATGTGTGGTGCGATCGTTCAGACGGCGATGAGGAATGAGATGTGTAATATGTAACAGTTTGTATTTCAGAGTTCTATCTAAAGGGGTGCTTTCTTTGGCGGTGAAAGCTTGCCATGGCTACTTGTCAGGCTCATAGCAATAACTTTAACTAGATGTAGTTTCAGGGTAGAAAGAACGGGTTCATATCCTACACTTCCTGGTGACAGTCAGTTAATTAAGTAAACAGCTATTTAAACAGATCCTCAAAATACCTTAAATAAATACTCCACAGCTCGGATATTTATTCCCTCCATTTCGGCGATCGTTTGAGCCTCGCACACCACCACCAGAATGACACATGTGCTCTCTGAGCAAGCCGACCATACACCAAAGCATACATTTATACGCTCGTACCAAGCATGCGTTCCCTGTCGAAAGCGAAAAGTCAAGTGCGACCTGGGCGATCCAGGAAATCCTTCCGATCCTCCTTGTCGCCGTTGCAGGAGGGAGCACAAAGAATGCTATTTCCAGGACTTGCGAACCAAAAAGACCGGGACATCGACCCCCACAGATTCTCCACGCTCTCCTAAGCGAATGCGATCCGAAGTCCCCTCCAACTCTCCACCGAGGCAAGTTCACCGCGCATCCCCGCCTTCTTTGATGAATCCCGCGGTTGAGCGCTTTCAACCTCCCAAGCCCATCAACCCAGCCCAGATTGTCCCATCCATCAGTCCCAACGAATCGTCAACGGCAGAGCGAATCCTGCATAAAGAGGTCCATAACGCCAATGAAGCTCTGAACTTGCTGTACGAGGCTGCAGCTGAGAGCAGGTCTGAAAGCGAGGAGGGAAAATCTGCAGATACAAACTTTGAAGCCCACGTTTCGGACAAAGACAACGCCAATACCCTAGCGTGGCGGGATTTCTGGTGTGTCAAGGCTGGCTGGATGACAGACGTCGAAGCCAGATGCTACATCGATTTGTACGTTCACACCTGCCTTTCTCAGATTAACTGCCAGCTTCTTCGAATATCTCCACCCTCTTGCCCCACTTGTGCCGCCTACTTTACGAGAAAATCACGCTTTCCTGGCCAAATCCGAGCAAGCGCTTGCTAACACCATCCTGACAATCTCAGCGCGATATCATACTCTCCCTGGAGTCGGTGGGGCATCACGTTCCTATGCAATCCACGACAGGCTTTGGCGCTACACTCGCAACCTCCTGGGCAAACTCCCCTTCAGCGGAAGCAGATCCATCAGAAAACCTGCTATGGTCGAGAGTCTCTTGTTACTCACCGAATGGCATCCTCGCAATTATCATTTCCCTGATGATGATCTGATAGATGACCAATGTGTGCCTTCAGGTACGACTTTTCATACAAGTCTGATTTCTTTACAGAGAATAAAATGGAGAGCTCGCTAGAGCCTGCCTACAGATCTGACAGAATGTGCTGGATGTTACTAGCCAATGCCATTTGCCTTGCCTATGACATCGGGATATTTGACGATGAGGATGAAACTCCTCTCCAGGAACTGAGTCTCGGCGATCTCGACCCAAAGTATCGCAAAACTCGTCTCCAGTATCTCTGTTATGTTTATATTCATTCATTCTCGGCTCGGTATGGACGTGGAAGCGCTCTATTTCCCAAGCATATCTCAGCAAGCACGGAGCGATGGCTAAATCAGCCAAATCCGCAACCGTCACCAGATACACCAGAGGAAGATTGGAGATACATCTGGGGAGCAGTGGGCCTCACCAAGCTCATGAAGAATGCAAGCGAGGTCCTCTTCGTAACCAAACGCCACACGCGAGACCTGTTGCTGAACGGTCGATACACCTCACTTCTTAGCCACTTTGAACCTCTTCTGCAAGCGTGGAAGCAAATGTTTGACGAACATCCGCGTACCCTTCCGCATCTGCTCTCCTGAATGTGTAGCTCGATCTGAACAATCCCGGCTGATGCTCTTGGTTGAGTGGGAATACGTACGTCTCTATATAAACTCGCTTGCATTGCAGGCAGTCGCGGAACGCGAGTCATCTCAGATGGTTGGGATCGATGGGCAAGCCGTGCGTATCTCCGAAGAAGATGCTGTGTACATTGATCACGTTGTGGAGGCGAGCAAGTCGATATTGAACTACATGATTTCTGAATTTGCTCCTCGAGGTTACTTGCGGCTTAGTCCGGTCAAGGTATTCCTACGGGTCATATCCGCTGCAGTTTTCCTTGTTAAAGTAATTTTCTCACTTCTCCTCAACATCTAATTGCAGGCACTTGCTTTGGGACGTGGAGCTGGGGACCTTAAAACATCTTTCTCCTTGTTAGACTCTACAGTCCATGTCCTTCGCAACACTTCAATCGACGATCTCCATCTTGCAAATCGATTCGCTGTGCTTCTTGAGTCAGTGCTCAAGCATATTCGAAGTCGATTTCTTCCGGGGCAGTCAATCCCCGATCTTTCTGGGGCCGACGATCTTCTAGGTTTGAGTGGCGAAGTCACACCGGGTTTGTTGCCGTTTGATGCAAGCCTTGCACCGTATGGCGTAGGGGTCGACAAAACCTGGCTCGGCGCGGATGGCGGAGGGATGGAGTTTTTTGAGTGGTTGATGAAGGGGGACGAGTCAAACATCGTTTCCAATTGAGAAGAAATTAGTGTTCATAGGTAACACCATTGTAAGACGACCGACATTCTATCTGAAAAGAAACCCCTTAAGCTCAAACCGTGATTGGTGTCTTTCGATAAAATGTCCCTCGGCGCTAGTCTCGTTCCCAACCGCCACGCAGTGGTGTGTGGGGTCTGGCGACGTGACTACCTCGACGCCGATCACATCCTGCCGACTATTTTGACCTCGCCAGAAATGGACGTCTCGCCATTCTTTCGTCAATCCGCGACTGTTCCACAATTTGATGACTTTGGTTTCCGTTTTTAAAGGTCCATAGCTTATCCTAGACAACTGGCTCGAAAGAGCCGAAGATTCAGATCCGCTGCCCTCCTTGATTGGAGCAAAAGCGCAGGTAGGGATGAGAGACGTTCAGCTTCAAGACACCACCAACAAAGCCGCCAAGCATGAAATGTTATTCACAGGCAAGACCGAAAGGCCACAGACTTCCGATAGCTCTGTCAATCGCCAGTTACCGTTTGGGGAGAAGGTTGCTCAATTGCGTCGAATCGATTCCGACGCTTCTCTCAGTCCAACGTCGGCCACTCCAAGTCCATTGCCGCGGCTTCAGAAATCTGTCTCGTCAGGCAATTCGGATATCCCTGAATCTTCCAGTCAGTCACCTGCTGTCTTGGCCAGAGATCTTCTGATAACGCAAACGAATGGAGGCCCGAACCGCAACGAATATGTTTCTCATGAAGTGGGTCCCTCTCCCAACATCGAGCTTGTCCCAACCTCGATACTTCCCGACCGCCTTCGATGCTTGTTTCCATTTCAGTTTTTCAACGCTATGCAATCAAAGTCGTTTGAAGCAATTTATTATTCGGATCACAACGTTGTTCTGAGCGCTCCAACCGGTAGTGGGAAGACAGCGTGTTTTGAGATCGCTATTGCTAGGCTAATGAAATGCTTTGACTTTTCGGTTGGCACCTTCAAGGTTAGTCGTTTCAAATGACTTTCTGCCAACATAATAGATAATCTATATGGGTCCTACGAAATCTCTTTGTCAAGAGCGAGTTAAGGGTTGGAATATGAAATTTAGTGGATTCTCTATGCGTTGTAATCTACCCAGCTTAAATTCTCTGACCCAATTTTCTAGGTGGCGAGTTGACTGGTGATACAGATGGAGGAGATGGTACTGTGTTACGAGATAATGATATGATTGTTACCACCCCGGAAAAGTGGGACGCTGTCACTCGAAAATCAAAGGATTTTTCTCGATTCACAGATTTAATCCGTCTCGTTCTGGTTAAAAAAGTACCTCACGAAATGGTCTAACTTTACAAGATCGATGAAGTTCATCTATTGAACGAAAGTCGTGGTGCGGTGCTCGAAGTGGTCATCGCCAGGATGAAGTTGAGGTCCAAAGTCAGATTTGTTGCAGTAAGCGCTACCTTTCCGAACATCAAAGACGTTGGCCAGTGGATTGGTCAACCATGGTCCGAAGGAAGTAGGCCTCCTTAAATAACAGGGATGTTAACGATTGAGTTCCCGCTACTACTATGTGTTTTGGGGAGGAGTTTCGACCGGTGAAGTTAGACAGATACTGCTATGGCCTGCCTCAGTCTTCAAACCAAAACGACTTTCGATTCGATAGCAGTTTGGACAAGATGTACACATCCCACGGTTTGAGAGAAAATAAAAATTCTGACGGCATCGGAACAGGTTGATGGATATCATTCTCAAACATTCAGGCTCTCGACCTACTTTGGTATTTTGTTCTACTAGAAATGCGGCGCAAAATGCGGCACAAAGCATTGTAAAACAGTACGATGCTCTTCAAAAGGCCAATGCGCCGTTACCTTGGCTTCAATACAATCAGTCTCTGGGTCGGTTCTCGAATAGCATGCTACGAGGTCTTCTTTCCATTCATTGAAGTTCCAGTTGACAGAAAGAAATGAGTGACAAGCGCATTGGTTACCACCATGCAGGACTAGATGCAAAGGACCGAAGTCTTATTGAAAATTTGTTTCTCCAAGGGAAGATTCTCGTTTTATGCTGTACAACAACCCTTGCAATGGGCGTATGCCTTACCTCAAAACGGCGCAACTAACGGTAGGTCAATGTGCCAGCTCATTTGGTTATCGTTAAAAATACCCAAACCTATTACCAAGGTGAGATGAGGGAGCTGGGATCGTCAGAGATCCTGCAGATGATCGGACGCGCTGGTCGTCCTCAATTTCATGAGACTGGGGTTGCTGTGATTCTCACTCGAGTCGATAAACGTGTGAAATATGAGAATCTAGTCGCTGGCAACCAACCGCTTGAAAGTCAACTCCATCTACAGCTTGTAGAACACATCAACGCCGAAATCAGTCTTGGGACGATCTTTGATATATGTTCTGCAACAACTTGGCTCCGGAATACCTTTTTTTATGTTCGATGTCGAGCAAATCCAAAATACTATGGAATGACACTTGACCGTGACGGCGTCGATTCGATGATAGGAGAAAAATGTACAACCAGCATTGAAACCTTGGTGAAACACGGTCTCGTCGAGACTACTCAGGGGAGATTAAAAGCCACAGCATACGGCGAGGCTGCTGCTCGATACTATCTTCGATTGCCGACAGTGTACGCAATACTCGAAATGACAGCCCATGGAAGCGTTAAAGACATGGTGAAACCCTTCTTGGGTATTGCTGACCAGAAGCTTGACACCCTCTGCAAAGCCGACGAATATCAAGGGCTCCGTCTGAGAATCGGGGAACGCGGTTTCTATAACGACGTTGTCAATCAGAATTATGCAATTCGTTTCCCGTTCAAATTCACTGCGAAGGGCTCTCGACCGGTCGAAGAAACCTGGCAGAAGGTTTCTCTTCTCCTTCAGGTGCTCAGTCTTGTAAAGCGCAGAAAACTAATTTAGATTGAACTTGGTCTTGCGGATTTTGCGGAAGCGAAGGAACCAAAATATCAAGCTCAGTTTACTTCGATGACCTTAGACAAAGCTGTCGCCATTCAAACAGCCCTCCGCATTGCGAAATTTATGAGAGAATGTGTCCTTCAACAAAAGAACGCACAGAGCCTCATCAACATCATGACACTCGAACGCTGTCTTCATGCAAGGTGTTGGAATGATGCTGGCACTATGTTGAAGCAAATTCGCAATCTCGGCGTATCGTCCGTCCGTCTGCTTGCGATGAGAGGTATCAAGACATTTGAACAGTTACGAAGCCTCGAACCCGAAGCTTTGGAACTATGGTTCAATCGTAGTACCCCGTTCGGTCGGGATGTTTTGAACGATTTGGCGCGGATACCGAGGTATGACATGCAAATCGTGATGGATTCCAAGGCAGCTGTCAAGTATTTCTAAATTAATCTTCTGACCTGACTTTCAGGTCTCAAGCACTACTTCAAGTCACATGTTGCGCCAGGGTCAGCTTGTTAAATGACAGAATGAGTTGCGGCGGCAAAGGCGATAAAAAGACTTTATGGACTACATTCGTGGCTACAATGAATGGAGTTGTTCATTGCTACCAGATTTTTCCGTAAAGCGGTTGCCTGAATGGAGACTGACCTGCAGGAACTCGAGCATCGGCGCCAGGAAAGATATCAAATTCGTTGTGGACATGATTCAACCTAATCAAGTTGTACACTGCTATGTCGGTTGCGAAAACATTGGTATGAAGCCCTTTATCTTCTGATTCCCTAGTGGGCTGCGAAATTGACACTGTTTTCGATCCTGCTGTAGATGAGGGCCAGTTCGCCAGCCTGATCGGGCCTAATGTTCAATCCATTGTACGCCGCCAACCAACTATCTCAGAGCTTGTATGCGGCTCGTTGAATAGTCTGGTTTCTGCCAACCAAACCGAGCCAGCAGGAGGTATGACGATCGATGTCATGGATTATAATACAGCAGCACGAGATCTTGATTTTCAACATTTGCAGTCAGCTTCCGGGACCGCCCCCAATATCCCCCACGGAGACGCCAGAGAGCCTGCAAGAATTGCCGCACAAAACACAGAAAAGAGAAAGGCCAACTTCGAAGATGCGTTTACAGATTTTGAGTTTGACAACGAGTCTGAATTTGACGAGACAGAATTGAAGAAACTTGAACAGTTAGAGCCGCCACAGCGGCTTGCAAATGGCAATTATAGGTGCGGTCATCATTGCAAGGACAAAACGAAGTATTAAACTATGCAAAACCCGCCTAACTCTGGTAGGTGCAAACATCTATGTTGCAAAGAAGGAAAAGCTTCCAGCAAAACGGAAAAGCGGCCAACAAGATCCAAGCCAAGAAAGTCTACGATTACTCCTGTTGCAAGAGCCCTAAGAGGCACACAGGATGCCAGGACAGTTGATCGCACCCCACTTCCTAAGAGGCAAAGAATGTCAGATGCGTCCGCCGAAATTGTCAAGTTTACAGGAGGGGTCGAGAAATGGATCGAGTCTGAAGCTCCTTCAAAGGATACGGTAAAAAAGACTTCACAAAGACGGGCATCATGGATGGCGAACAAGGATATCAGATTTGATAGCGACGCTGACCTTCCTCCTCTCCAACACTTCCTTGCCAAAGCTACGCGGAAGGGATTATCAGCCAGCCAGCCGTCAAGCAAATCCAATCAACCTTCTGTGGGCAACTTTGCATTCGTGCAACGCGAAAAAGACTTAAATTCTCTCAACATTGGCTCGGATCTTGAATCAAAAGCGGAGGAATACGGGATTTTGGGAGATTATTTTACTTTCTCGGCGAATGATGTGATGGAAATTGTTGAAATTGTCCCTTGAAGTCGTTTCACGACATCTTCTATAGCATTTTATTGGCAAAATTTTCTTTCTCAATCGTGTGTTTATGGTTCCGGCGTTCTAGCCTCTCAAAAGCTTCCTGTAGTGAGCTACTCGTGCTGATTAGCTCGAGTCGGTGATCGCCAGCCAGCATGCCCTGCCAGGAAAAGTCATCGCCTAGGCTGTGTAGATGTGGAGCTAGTAGCAATCCCATCTTGATTTTCTAAGAAAGGGTTCCCTTCAACTTTCTAAGACAGCAGTGTCAGCAAGGATCGGCTTTCGAGGAATACCTTTCTCGTTTCCCAGCGAGGTTTTCCAAGAAGCGAATACGAACCAAAAGCAATTGCGCCAAAAGTGAAAAAGATAAAGAATCCTAGAACATTGAGTGGAGCAGGCAGATCACCTACCCTGATAAGCTCCCCTGGGAAGAATGTGATATGGCATCAAGAGAAATCGGTCATGCAATGTCGAGGCGGATGTCCGCGATGGGAATTCGTCGTGATCCATGAAATTGGAAGCCTACCCGCGTTGCCCGAGTAACCAGTGGCTGCACATGCTCGCTTAATTTACGCGCGAACGGAGCTGCCTCTTCGCTACACTGGCCCGGACTGTGTCGGAAACAGTCAAAGACTTCTTTTCCCTCTTTGATCTGTTCCAAATCATCGCATCAAGGATCTCTCCTGTACCAAGATGCCTATTTCCACGCTTTTGACTACCTCTCTCGGCATTGCCAAGCCCATCGTCCAAGGAGGAATGATGTGGGTTGGTTATGCCGAAATGGCAGCAGCGGTGTCCAATGCCGGAGGCCTCGGTATCCTGGTATATAACGCCGAAAACTACACAACTAACTGTATTCAGACTGGTTTGACTCAACCATCCCCCGAAGCTTTGAGAAACGAGTTTGTGTCCATCTGTCCATGTCCCGTTAAGTCGTTAGGATACGACGCTGTCGGCAAATGACTTCAAAGCCCTTTGGGGTGAACATTACACTCTTGCCAGCTATTACCCCTCCGGATTATGTCGGCTACGCTAAAGTGATCGTGGAAGAAGGCATAAATATTGTCGAGACTGCAGGGAATAACCCTCGTCCCGTTATTGACGTTTTTCAGAAAGCTCCATATAAGATCTATATTCTTCACAAGTATTTCCCCCACTCTCTTTCTCCATTGCCAATCTAATATCAGGTGTACATCGATCAGACATGCTATTTCCGCACAGAAGCTTGGAATTGATTTTCTGTCGATCGATGGATTTGAGTGTGCAGGGCATCCCGGAGAAGACGATGTCCCCGGGCTAGTTTTGCTAGCCCTGGCCGCCAAGAAACTACAATTACCATACATTGCCTCTGGGGGCTTTGGGGATGGGAGAGGTCTTGCTGCAGCACTTGCCCTTGGGGCTCAAGGGTACGTCTTATCTCAAAGCCCGATACTATTGGCGGTTTGGGAAAGGGAGCTGGCTGACCTGAGACAGAATTAATATGGGCACAAGATTTATGGCAACGAAAGAAGCTCCAGTTCACGAATCTATCAAAGAGGAGCTGGTCAAGGCCACGGAGAGAGATACAGCCTTGATCATGAGATCATTTAGAAACACTTCTCGGATTTTCAAAGTGGTCTCATTATACTTTAGCATATTAACGTTACAGAACTCAATCGCCAAGCAAGTCATCGAAATTGAGAAAACTTCAACAATCCCCGATTTCAAAAAAATTCAACCTCTTGTAGCCGGCGTTAGGGGTCGACGAGTTTTCACCGAAGGGGACAAGGAGGCAGGTGTTTGGACGGCGGGCCAGGTTGTTGGCCTAATTGACGATATACCCACTTGTGAAGAACTGCTGGCGAAAATTGAAAAGGTATACTTTCTTGCAGACGAGATCCTGATGTGAGGATGCCGAAGACATCATTGGGAAGATGGCGCAAATGTTAGCCGCCCCTCAACCGAAACTCTAAGACTGGCGAATGTGTTCGTGTTATCCCGGTTAAGGAAATCAATAGAATAGAATGTTTAAAGACATAGAGCCATCTTCCGAATTTTGATCGTGATATTTGCGAACGCGTCAGGAAGAAAGGTTTGTTCGGGGATCGTCGGTCCAGATCCGACTGGGTATTATGATTTCCCTCGTAATGCAAAGCTATAGGTGGAAGAGGGGCTTTGTCCTCTGGTAAATATAAATACCGAGGTTTTTCCCTCGGGCACCTGGGCATTTTTTGTTGGGATTTTTTGCCTTTTGTAAGGCATAGCTTTAGCGACTTTACGGCCACAATTTTTCAGAAATTTGGCTCTTTGACTACTGGAGTCCTGATATAAATTAATTATTCATGTATGGCAGAAACAGCTGGCAAATTAAATTTGAATGGCGTTTCAAAACACAGTTCGCGCATAATGCAACAATATATATTTTCTTTACTTACGTCAAGTTACCTGAACATTGCCTTCGTTTTTTGGCCAATACCGGTGGCGTGCTTTGTCGAACAAGATTTAAGGTTCTCTCAACCCGGGACGATCGACCCACCCAGGCCCGGCTTATTAGATGGCGTTCCAAGCGCCACACGGCCGGATTGGAGGCATCAAACTCCCCCCCCACGGACGGCGTGAACCATTGCCCGCCATATTAAGAATAAATAGTGTTGTTAGACCCGAGGTTCCGCTTAAAAGCACATGCCGTATGCTTGGCATGCGTATCGTTCAGGTGATATAGGGTGCCTCTTTTTAGACGGGTAAGGCGCATTCGTGTGTGTCTACGAAAGGTCTCGTGTCCAAAGGTCAATTATCCGACAACGTGGCTACCACACAGGTTTCCCTGGTTTGGACCAATGATCTCTGCAATGGATATTAGTATCGCCCGCCTCCCACGGAGCCTCACCTGCGGGACATTTATTGGTGGCTAATTCCAAAAAAGCGTATAATTTTATTTAATATAACTCATAATTTCAATATGTATGCGCGCAGCATTATTTTTCTAGTGAGGGGGTGGGTGCAGATAACCTTTGTAACAAAACCTGGTAGTCGTCTATCCCAAGTTATGGCCTTGCAACAACCTTTTCTCGCATAACCCGCAACTCCTGGTAACACACGCCCCACACCCAACCCGACCTTCCTCAGCTCCTCTAAACGAAATCGCTTTACCTTCCCCACCATCCCTGGGACAACCTGTCAAGCTGTCCAAGTCCCTTTTGTGCAACCGTTTCTTTCCCAGTTCGTGACCCCTGGGTGCTGACTCTAATCTGTCTACCCAGGCTAAGCCTCGCATCCAACCCCGACGGCCGAGTCCAACGACCGGTCCTGTCCTCTTTGGACGATTAGGTCTCCCGCACGTTTCGTTCGCTATACCCGAAAAAACACCACCGCAGGCACCCGTTCAAGTCAGAATGGGCGGATATTCTTTTGTTGTTTCTGACGATTGCCTTCCTCCGGGGTCCGTACCGTAACCAAAGACTAGCCTTTTGGCTTCTAATGCTAGTAGAATCGACTATGAACTTATCATGCGTCAACAACCTGACCGGGGCAAGATTTTTGTGCCACATAAAGAGAAAGGTAGAACCGATACAACCCAAGCCAACCTTAGCAGAACGGCGACCTATTGATCCGCCACCAATAATTCAACTGAAGATCAAAGATGAGAACGAAGACCCTTGCCAGTAGATACAATTTTCATCATTTGATTGCTAATGTGTAGCAACTATCTCCAAAGTCCACACATTTTTCTTTGCGCGGAACTTCTCGCCGCTACTGATAAACAGGAGAAGACACCGCTTGATGCGGCTCTCGGAGGAACAACCGTATCATCTTTACATAGGCTTAAGGACATTGACGATTCCGGTAAGTTCTACTGTCTTCTTTATTATCGCTTATCAGATTCCGGCAGACGGGGGTTTCTTCGTTTTTGGAGATTTATCAGTCAAGCGTGAAGGTGAATTCCGTCTTCGATTTCACCTCTTCGAAGTTCGAAAGTCCGTATTCCGAATTGGTATCATCTGACTTGCAGGGACATTGTCTGCTGCCTCAAATCGATAACTTCTGGTCTTTTCAAGATCTATACTCCGAAGCAGTTTCCAGGGATGCTAGATTCGACTTTTCTATCTCGGTCTTTTTCGGATCAGGGAGTTCGAATAAGAATTCGCAAAGAACACAGAATCCAAATGTACGGGCCCATGGTCTGTCTACATTCTGACTGTGCGCAGGGGAAAGACACCACGGGCTCGTGCTATTGTATCTCCTGGACAACAACCCCAATATACAAGTCCGGATCATCAAGGGCAGCCCTCACAGACTGTACCCCGTTATACTGCAGCAATACCAGCGAACGCCTACGTCGGCCGACCTATGCCGGAACACCATTATCCTGCTGGTCCCGATCGCACTCATGGCATTCGTCAAGATTGTATCAGCCGTCTCACACCACCCCTTTCTAATGCTTTAGATCATCCATACCGAGAGTCATACGCACCTCAGGCTAGAGGCTATTATGACCGTCCTGAAATGCATTACCCTGGGTCACCGTATACTATGATTTCACCGGGAAGCCACGCACCCATAGAGTATGGAGCCCAGCCCAATTATCCTAGACCGCACCATGTTCTCTCCCCAAGCGGGGCACGTTATTATATGTCACCGGATGCCCGTCCTGGCTCGCTAGCAACTTACCCTTTCCATGATTATTCAGAAAGACGAACCAAGCATTACGCTGAAAGTCGGCTTGAACCACCGCCATCTCAATCAACGCAATTTACGTCACCATTTCCCGTGGATCCGGCTAACCCCCATCAATACATACGGGATCCATTTCCACCTAAAGAGTACAGTTCAGTATCTCCGTTGATGCGATATTCGCCCTCAGACCAGATCCCACCACCCCATCATTACTACCAGCAATACTACGAATCGTATGAGTCGCCGCGGATAAGGGCCGTTGGACCTCCACCGCAAGGGTATCCTTCTCAACATCATCATATCCATGGCCAACGAGGAGCTCGACACAATAATACCGCGATATTGACCGAAGAAATGAAGTTCACTAGTCCTTTGCATGGGTCAAGCATTGGATCCGAGAGTAGCTCGATGGGGCAAAGCACGCCTAATCTGCGGGCAGAGCCAAGTCGAAGGGGATCCCTAGAAAATCACAGCGAGGGTGCAAGGCTTCCTCCATTACGGAATCCGTCGAATGCCGAGCGACAAATCCCAAGGGAACAAGCACAGTCGAAATCGAACAGTAACGTGTATGAACTTATCGGTCCGGCCAGATAGGAGTAAGTGTAAGGTACGCATTAAAAACGGAGTGCGGCGGAATTTTGAATGAGCATGTGGTGAAGAGGAATCAATTGCATTGCAGATTTTTCCGATTGTCTGTCTTTAGGGATACTGTAGGGGGCGGCTGCTGGGATGAACCAAAAACGGCATAATTCATTCCAGGTCAGCGCTAGTCAATTCATATCGGTGTACATTTGTTGAAATCCATCTCATTAACCATCTAAAAGTGGCCGACATTACGCCTCACTGTGTGATCAGTAGAGCTGGTAGAATTGAGATCAGGAATTCATCTAGAAAGGTTACCGAGTCTCAAAGTCCGTACATACCCGTTATCAAGATGTTCGATTGCGATCCCAAATCGAATTTGGGATTTGGAAACGACGTCAGAGATCTGCGACTGGCGAAAACGTCGGTCGAAATTGAATTTGCACTGACACTGCTGTTCGATTTGCGAAGCACACGCAAGGCAAAATAAGGATGATACATCGGTAGGGCCGGTCGAGGGTAAGATATCCAGCAGCCTAATGACGAGCTGGTTCGGAGCTCGTCTGAGCCCAGACCCGCCTCCAGGGACCCTGAAACTCTCGCGATCCCAGCAACGACGTCACGATGGGTCGCCTACAAACTTTCCAAGTGTAGGTCATGTACGTCTCCTTTAAGAAGACGCCGGAATCGGTTTTTAACCTGTATTAGGCAGCGATTGCAGGGGCAATAGGAGGTTCCTCAGGAGACTTCATCATGCATTCCATCGATACTGTGAAGACAAGACAACAGGCTGCCCCTCACATAATAAAATATGGGTCCATGGGAAGGGCGTATTGGACAATATTTAGTGAAGAAGGAATCAGAGGCCTCTATGGCGGGGCACTACCAATGCTTCTAGGAAGCGGTAAGACATTGAAAGTGTATTCAGTTCTCTGACAGAAAGTGCCAGGGCAAATGCTCTTCTTCTCAAGTTACGAGTATTCCAAGAAGCTCCTCGTCAACGCTGGAATTCAAGACTTCATGGCCTATTTGACTGCTGGCCTTATCGGAGACCTATTTGCCTCAGCTATTTATGTTCCTTCTGAAGTCCCTCTCGATCTCCATCAAGCTAACGAGAAGGTCGTTAAAGTGAGATTGCAATTACAAGGGTCATACAACAATCGAGCCTTCTTTTCCGGATATAATTACAAGTCGACTTTTCACGCCATTCAGACGGTATGCCTCCCTTTACATCCATCACTTACTATAGATTATCCGAACAGAGACCCCCTCGGCGCTGTATTCCGGCTACCGAGCAACTATGCTACGAGATCTTCCGTTCAGCGCTTTGCAGTTCGCCTTTTACGAACAATTCAAGCGCTGGACAATGACAGCTAGGCGTCATTTGACGGGATCAACAAAAACCCTCAGTGAGCTCGTTCCGTGGGAAGTGGCCAATGGTCTCGCCGCCGGCGGTTTGGCGGGATTCATTACGACACCTCTTGGTGGGTCTCCTTGTTATTTTGGCCTCATTATGTAGATGTTGTCAAGACTCGAATTCAGACCGGCACACGACGTTCTCCGAGCAAAGTCTCTAATCTCAATGTCTCCCAAGCCCCATTGGTTGCGGGATTCTCGTCGGCACCCAAGAACATTCGAACCGAGTCGGTGATCACCGCCCTGCGGCAAGTTTACGAACATGAAGGATGGCGCGGCTTATTTCGAGGAATGGGACCTCGATCAGGATGGTGCGGCTGTCAAAGTGGAGTGATGTTTCTGGGATATGAGTTTTTCCTTCGAGTCTTGGAGAACTGGGGTCCAGATCTTGAGAGTATCGGCAGCTAGGCATTACTTGAAGCCAAGGCTGCGCGCTAGGATTAGCGTCGTGTACATCACATATTTGTGAAAGGGAGCAGTAATAATCTCAACTCAAACTAGAGTTCGATACTTGCGAGAGTCTGTCTTGCGTAGGAGAAATCATGGAGTTCATCGTGCAGAGACAGTTTCCACTATATTGAAATCAAAAGCAAGTAATGTAACGTACAAGAAGATCTCAAACAGGGACGACAGCCTAACAAAGCACGTCGCCTTCCGCTCAGGTGCCAAAATCCGCCGGCCCATAATACATGCTCAGACTACCCAAAATATCGCCGCAATAGTTTGACGCAGCTATGCCTGGCTCATACGTGTCCCAATTATTCACCACGTCTTCAACGAATGGACGGCCGGCGAGGATGATGTTTTGTATGGCCGGTCCAAAGCCACCTTGAGGAGCCTCCCTTAGATGATAAACCGGGTCAACTCCCGGAGGAGGGCGATCGAAGTCGCTGCAGGTACGCAGTAATACAATGCGACCGTAATCGACGAGTCCTGCAAGGGCAGCTCGTACCATTGCGCCCAGCGTCGCATTATCTTCCTAAAAATCTTAGCAATCATTTGAGATGAACGAGATATACTTGAGCAGTTGTAACGTAGACACCGGTTCCGTTCGTGAGCAGTGTAGTATAATTCCCAAAAGCCTCTCCGAGGTAATGTCCCGAGTAATAAACGTCAGAACAAGCGGAATCACCTGGGATAACTTTCGGAGGTTCGTTTGCTGGGGCATAATCGTATTTTGCTCGATACGCCATCGCTGTGCTGGAGTCGTTCAGAGTGACGTTGGAGGCCAATACAATTGCTCTGTCCCTCAAGTTGACGTTCAGCTCAAACACTTCGGTTCCATATATGTTTTTTGGATATGACAAGGGAGCCAGAGATCCCAGTGCAAAATACCCGGTAGTCCAGTTCGTTGGAATCTCTCGCACATCGATCTCATATTGCAAGGCAACCTGGATCGCGAATCGAGCGAAGGCCGCCGTTCCAGTAGTTCCCTGATAGGGATTGACTCCCGCAATGCCGGCTATGAGGAAATAAGTCTTTGTCAAATCGAATAAAGGCGAGAGACACAACGCTGTAATTGTGGCGGCAGCATTGATCTCGGATTAGCCGGTGGTAATCTCACATATCGAATAGTCGGATGTGCAGTGAGCGGCAGGAAAGAGGGGACTAAATCCGGTTACGGTAATATTGGTATTAAGAGCGAGCGGCTCCAGCCAAACGTTCTGCTCGGGCGCAAACTGCCATGTTAGCGGATCAAAAAGTCTTTACCACTAAATACCATTGAGATGATCATAACTTTTGGTGCAACTTCGGGTTCGTCTCTCGGGAGGACGGCCCGTTCCTTGATCTCTTGCCTGGGATCTTGCTCTGCATAATCACGTCCGGTCAGGTGGATTCCTGGAACGGCCCTTGCAAATGCGAACTCGAGCGCTGAGAGACATAGTGCAGCGCAATACAAGACCCCGCAATACATGCTTTCTGAATCTTGCCGGATACCGCAACAAATCTGTTATCCCCCGCTACTCCCACGAGTATTTATTCTTGACTCCAACAGATGGTCCATGCCAGGCATCCCACTTTTGAGAGACACAAATGATATGTGTCATTGAATGGACGGCGTTGGCATACAACAAACGCGATAATATCCAGGTTAGAAGATATCATCGAACCTATTGGGCCACAAAACGCCGAATCAGCCATTTAAGATAAGGAGATCTCATCGCTATAACGAACGTTTGAGAAGCTTATTGCGGGTAGGTTGCACAAGTGGCACTTGCCACCAAAATCCTGGAAGTGTCACTATTAACCGCCATGTATGGTTAAATTTCCGTTATCTTCGCGTCCCAGTTGTTAGAGGTTCGGTCTCGCAGCGGGTCACCGACGTCATCGAAATTAATTCTTTCAAAAGTGTGCGGGAACACCTGAACTACCGAATATAGAGTAGCTATCATGTCAACGGGAGTTTCCTGTGGTGTGTTACGCCAACTGAACCCCACTTAAAAAAATAAGTGATAGAGCTGATCAATGAATCCTTTGTTGGGAAACAAAATTTATTACGCCTAATAATGGACGCTCCGAAATAGTGACCCTTGCTCTCAGTTGTTTCTATCTCGAAGACGAATAAAAAGTATATACAATGACTTTATCTCCATCAAAACTTTAAGCACTCAATTGCGCATCCATCCCTCCAATCTCGAACCCGTCTGAATTGAACCCGTCCGAATTGATTTGGCAATTTTCATGGAGATCGATTCATATATCCTCGGCTCCTTATCGGACAGAAAATTATCGAATGAAAGTTCTTGTGAATGATTGAAGAACCCTTTGGAGCAGATTAAACGTAAGAGCAAGAGAAGTGGTTGTGCAACAAAACTAGACAACAATCAAAATTCGTTGAAACGGCGAAGTACCCGTTGCCAATCATCGAGCGACACATTACGGCTTCTTTTGTCGATGCGACTTTTCCTTCTTCTTCGGTAGTCTGGCGCTCTTCTTAGCATCTTCCGCATCATCCCGGGAGTCCTCTTCCCTTTTCCGTTTCTCCTTTTCCTTCTCTTTCTTCATTCGTCTCTCTTCTTTGCGAGCCCTCTTTTTGTCGCTTTTAATATCGGGCACGCGAATCGGCTGTTGGGTGGTTTCCGTTTCAACATCGTCAATGTCATCGACCATGTCATCAGGTTGAATATGCACTACACGTCCTTCCCGCCGCCTTTCCTCCTCAAGCACGTCTTCCAGCTCCTTTATATCCAAGTCGCCGACGACCTGAGTTCTTCCCAATAGGTGGTCAGCCAACCGATGAAGTGTCAAAACCTTCCCTCCTTGGGTCTGAAGGAAAGCATCGATGAATTCGCCCGCTTGGAGATTTGAAAGCGGTTTTACGGTGGAAGGAGGTATTACGTACTGCGGCAGAGACGCCGGAGGAGGAGGCGCAGAGGAATAAGGATTGAACGAGCGGTGAAGGGACGGCATGTCGTCGACAATCCATGGACGGAAAAAATTTCAGAGCGACGTCGATCACATGTAGGCGGTAGCTGAACGCTCAATAGCCGGCCGCGGTGGTGAAACTTGCGGGGCATTATGAATGTAAGTAAACCCCGATGTTTCCTTTGATCTGAGACATTAATTACAACTTTCATCTACTAGCAAGCATGGCTCCAGGGCAGCCTTACATGCAAGATCATTACTACCTAATGTTCCCTGCGCGCCAACGTTGAGTGCTGACTTGCAGTCGGACGCCAACTGACCCGGATCCTGATTTGCTCACAGGATTACGCAATGAAGCATCCACTAGCCTTCATTGGTTCTCCATACTAGGTGGCAAGGCAATCACAGCGCCTTGCAAAGAACGGCTGAACGATAATTTTGAGCTCAAGATATACAAACCCGCCGACGAAAAGCGGGAGCTACTAATTGGAGCCGGGATCATTTTCGGTCTTGGTGCCGTGTTTGGCCTTTTGATCGGTCGCTGGTATGGTGGGCATGTAGAAAGAAAAGAGCAGGAAGAGCGGCGAAGACGAGAAAAATATTGGAGCGACTCATCGAGTAAAGTCAAGAGGCGACATGCGAGAGATTGGAATCCTTTCTAGCATCATATTACCTTGGGGGAGGTTGAATATCTCGAGGGGAGGCCTCCACTTGAGCCTGTACACTCCAATTTAGCAGCGGGCTACGAAGTAATCAAAGGCAGAGACATTTCGACCATTCGATCCAGATAAGGTTTATGGAGCCGACCTCCGTTTAGAATTGAATCCGAGAAATTCCGCAAGTCGCGGGATGCTTCCGAAAAAGCGATTGCTGGAGCACAGACCTCTGCGTAGTTGACAATCTCCCAACCCACGTGCTCGATCTCAGATTCTGTCTTATTCAGTGGTTTGACGTTTCGAGGGACACCATCCAACTGCTTTGTCGCTTGTGGGTATTTGCTGATCGGCTTTACATCCATTTTCGAGACTGACACGTGTCTGTCCAATGATTCGATCGACCATCGGAAAAACGCCCCAACCACATAAAAGAATTTTTTAACGTTTTTGGTGTGCTCGAGAAATACAATAAAAGTTGGGGCCCTTATCTTGGGCTGTTAAACGAGTGATAGGCCCGAGGAAAGCTCTCACCCCACTCTTTATGATTTTGTAACCCGTCCACTGCATACTCGAGATAAAACGTTGGCTTCAAGAGCAAAACCCCTCTCCCGCCTAATTTCCAGATTCCCACCTCTGAGCAGGCACAACTCACCGTTTCCACATAAATTATTCACGTCATCGCTCGGCAGGCCGTCGTCGGAGCAATTGAGAGAAAAAGCAATGGTTTCCTCTGAGACAGCACAGGAAGGTCAAGAAGAATTTCCCCGATTCTCGAAACGGACACCCATCTCGGCTCTACTCGACCGAAATCAAGCATGGGCAGAGCGTCAGGAGAGAGTAAACCCATTGCTCTTCCCAAGTTTGTCCCACAGCCAACATCCTCACATTCTCTGGATTGGGTGTTCTGACTCCCGAGTCCCCGAAACGACGGTCCTTGATCTCCTCCCCGGAGATCTATTCGTCCACCGAAATATTGCAAATGTCGTGAGTGCTAGTGACATGAGCGTCTTGTCGGTGATACAATTTGCCGTGGAGGTGCTTGGAGTTAGTCATATCGTTGTCTGTGGTATGTCCGTCTGCGATGACTCGCTAATTGAAAGGGCACTATGGATGTGGAGGCTGTATTGCTGCCTTGGGAAACAAGAAGCTTGGTTTGATCGATAACTGGCTTCGTCATATCCGAGATGTCAGGGCAGCACATTCGAAAGAGTTGCAATCAATTTCGGATGACAATGAGCGTACGAACCGCCTCGTTGAATTCAAGTACGATTCAAAATCAAAAGTCGGCGCTAATAAGTAGTGTTCTCGCCCAAGTAAATTCCGCCAAAAGAATTCCTACAGTTCAAGAAGCGATGGAAACTCGGGGTTTAGAGGTGCATGGATGGGTCTATGATGTGAGCAATGGACGTCTCAAATCTCTCGACGTAGGTCAGGATGCGGACCATTCGAATTATACAGTGGTTGCGTCCAAGGAGTCCTTGGAATAAGATTGAGTAACAGCGAGGGGTTAGTTGCACAATGGGTTGGGATATTCTTAGAATACAGTCTTTGTCCTATGAGTCTAGAGAAGGGGAACATTTGTACACTATTTCCTCCGTTCCTCCCACCTCCGAACCCCGTCTCGACACTCTTTTATTCGCTCCCAAAGAACCCGTTCTGAATCGTCCAATCCCGTTAGCAAGTCTGAGGTCCCTGTTCCTGCTTCAGACGCGTGACTTGCAATAGACCCTGCTCTTTTCAAATATGCCTACCATCAGTTTGAGCCCCCGAAAGCGGGATGGTCAACATTCGAGAGTATTCGAGAGAGCATCTCTAGTTGAGCTTGCGATTCCGCATCAGGTGTATCGCGTAGTCTACAGTAAGTTGCAATCCCTTCGTCATCATACAAATTCATTATCTTCTCAGCAAAAGTATAAAATTGACCACTCTGAGAACGGAGGTCTACCGACGTTGGGCTCGCCGTAAGTGCGTTCAGAACTACCTTCCGAAACGGAATCGGAATATCGAATTCAACGTACTCACTGATATTAGGATCTAAAGCAATGACTGCATATACCCCGGTGGAGCATAAAGAACCTCTGCTAGCCAACAAGGGAGATCAATCTTGGCATTCTCTTGAATCTTGCTGTCAGTCGCGACACCTGAGGAACACTAACATCCGCGTGTGTTGACGATGAATTGTGATTGGAACTTTCGAGGTGTGCCATGCCTGGGACACGGAGGTTGAATGTACATGGTACTTTCTACTCATCAGGAAGACTGACAACTTTGAAAGACCTGATTGTCCGTGAGAATCGCGTCTATCGAGTAGTATGACATGGCGCAAAAACCGAAGGTTAACTCACACCAATCGAATCTCTATTGATCTTCACCATATTTATTTTAAACATGTTTATTCTCGTACCCAAGCCTAGCCTATGACGAGAGACCTATTACAAACCTATTCTACTCCTTTTCGTTAGTATCTCCAGATTTCCAGCTGAAGTGCTTCCGACTGACTATTATACTGCCTTCCGCGCTCTAAAATTGGTCTTCACCAAATATTTATTTGAGTGGATTTGACTTTTGCACCCGTCATTTACACGCAGAAAACTCTGTGACCTTTGATTCTCAACCTGTAAAAGCCCCAAACTGACTAGAAGTACTAGAAATACAAGCCATGCTACATTCCCACCCAAGAACCTCCCAGAAAGTTCATAACTATCAAACCAATTTTGTTTTTCAATGACACAGAGCAACCAATCATTTGTCCTTTTTGCTATCTCCGTTACTAACGGTCATTCTTCCGATTCTTCTGGCGGCCATTCCTCCACGAATGCGTCTCGCCATCTCTTCAAACCCTTCTTGCGTTCCCTCTATCTGTTCTGGTTCATCCACACCCCCACCGTGTGTCAGAGAACTCAATCGCTCCAATGGTACACCATCTTTGAACGATGTACTCCTACTTCGGCGGCCAGCGCGACTGGGTGGTCTGGACGCGAACAATTGCACATCCGCAAGAGTTTCGAATTTCTCACCACGGGGGAGATCGACGGGTGTGAACCCGGTGGTTCCGGAACCGATTGGCGACACCAGTCCGTCCTCCGTCGACTGACTTGACCGTCGGCGCATGTGATGGGGAGATGCTGGGGCGGTGTAGATTGGTGGAAGCTCTGCGGCTGCGATGACTCTTGACGCGTCAAAGTCGGGGAAGATTTCGGGGCCGAGGGTGTTGATAAGAGCTGTGAGTTCGGCGGATAGCGTTTCGCGAGTTTGCTTTAATCGGGAGAGTGCACCACGATTTGTGGGATTTAAACTGAAGAGTAAAGGCGGCATCGACCTGAGAATTAGCGAGGAAGTTTTCGGGGAGTCAATACTTATAAATATCCATTCCGATCTCACCGAAACGGAGAGCAGCAAAACTTACGCTGGGAAGGATAATGAAATGGAAAAGAGGAATGAGGAGGAGGTATAATCGACTGTTCCATCCCCACCCAAAAATGTCCCAAAGTCTGGCATAATAGGCGACCAAACAGGCATAGACAAAGTAAAGAAGAGGCACTAATCCCAAGGCAACGAGAAATTTCCAGGTAGCTAATACGTCTCGACCTCGAAGTTTGACTGTCGAAGCCTTGAGCGCCTCCTTTGCCTTTCGATGGGAGATGACTTTTGTGGCGATGAAAACGGGACCGAAGAGGATGACACCGGGAAGAGCGCCTAATCCAAGGATAGTCACTTTGACGGAACGGAAAATGAGTTTTCCAAGAACATTGAGTGGATCATAACGAGCGTTCTGCACTTGATGGTCCCGAATTCCAAGATCGTGGAGTCGACGGTTGTATTCTAGTACATCGTCTCGTAGTTTTATGACCCTTGGATCGTTTTTGAAATGATTGAAACCCTCGACGAATCGACGGTTCAGTTCGACAACTTGTGGGAGGGGAAGACGTCGATGGGCCGGCTTGTATAGTCGTCGTGCAGCCTGGACTACCTGCAGTGTTTCGTAGTCAGGAGTATTGACGGTGACCGAAAGCAAAGCATGATAAATCATGTCCAAAAGGCCTTTGATCGCGTCTCGTCGGGTAGATGGATCGCCGTATTTCTCAACCAGTTCTTTCGGAACTTCGAGAGGAACGCCAAACTCGATGACGGCGCGGGAGCGGAACTTGTGAGGATGAAAGTAATTCATTCCGCACGGGATAATCTTGAGATCTGTGTTTGGATTCTTGGCCAATGCACCCAGAGCCATGACGGCGACACCGGCTACCAAGTCAACACCCACATCAACATAATTGTACCTTTGAGGGGGAGTAAATCAGGTCTGTCATGACTTCCACCTTCGGGATAAATACCGATACATCCTCCCTCTTCGATTCTTTCAAAGACTTTTTCGTAGACCCAACTTTGATCGACTTTTGGAGCGACTTTGAATCCAGTACCTCCTGGAATTTCCAATAATTCAAGAGCCTTCAAACCCCGAAATTCTCGCTTCAAAGTAAGTGCAGTATCCGATTCGATAGAGGCAATTTCAGCCGAACCACCATCGTGAGGTAAAACTATGGACATACCGGGTTTCAGTTTCGTGAATTTAGTCTCTGAACCCGTGATCTGGAGTGGTTGAGTTCTGTCGTGAAGGGAAAGCATTCCGACGTGCGGTTTCGTTAGATCTTGAGCTCTCATCACGGGAACTAGGCTATGAGTGTCATGCGAGATCAGGGAAGCACTTGCTGAGATTGCACGAGCAATGGAACCGACGAATCGTCGCCTCATACTCGACTCGGCGATAAGGAACGAGATTCGCCGACCCGCCTCTCTCCTCGCCTCTCTCATCAAAATCAACGGATCGATAAACTGTCATTAGGGAGCAGCTTCACTCGAGACATACCTGATTAGCGTGGGGCGCAGCAACAAAAATGACTGCTCCGCGTCGTGGGATGCGATAACTTCCCCGACTGCGAATCTCGCGGAAGAAGATATCAACCATGACTACAAGTGACGGTTAGCTGAAACCCTTCTAAATAGAAAGGCTCGTCATGGTTCGAGAAGAGGGGAGGGAATACGTGCAAGTGTCCATAGGATGAGATCGTAGATGAATGCAGACGACTTGTTCTTCTGCGAGGGTTGCGGCATTGGAGGCTTCTGTGCCGGCGCAGCAGCATCTTTGGGGTCCGCCATTGCTGAGGTCAAACACGGAGGCGCTGCTCACTCCAAAACTTTGGGGATAAATAAATATTCCGATTGTGTCTAGGGATTACGCTGGGACTGCGGGGGTAAATTAATGCTGAGAAAGCAGATAAAGCTGGGGAACTTTCTCGCCAACGTGGCAAACGCCCGTCACTACGGCAACGCGATCGAAATGACTCCGTAACTTTGAACTCAGTCATCACATAATAAAAAGGAACCTGCCAACAGTCAGGGCATTTTCACTTTTCGCCAATGAGGTCATCTCCTGTATCGGAGGCTTCCCTCCAGGCTCTCCCTCTCGACATATTCACCGAACATCTCCTCGCATATCTACCATACTCGTCCGTCCTCAACCTCAGCGCAACATCCAAATCTCTCCGTTCAAACGTCTCCACTCCAATAATATGGCAAGCCTTTCTACGGCATCAACAGTACCTCGACGTTACACAGTCAAAGCGGCTTGGTGCACTTCCTCTCCGTCTACGTGCTGCAGTAAGCTCCCGTGCTGAAATTGGTTGGGAGAACCATACCTTCAAAGCGCAAAGCCTATTCTCACAAAGGTGGCAACGAAAGTGTTTGCCGCGATTGGAAATCAGTCCCGACTTTATCGCAGTGGGAGTAGGCGCCGACATGCAGATTCACTGGATCCAGAATGTAAGCATGTTTGAAAAGGCACAGGAGAAACAGTGGATGGTGTACCATCTCGGCATGCATGGGCAACAGGATGTCACCGAAATTGTGCCTCTTCCAGGGTCACCAACGGAGTTCATCGTTGGTCAAGCTCACGGACTCATTCGACACATCGAATTTAGCATGGAAGACACTACATATACTACCAAAAGAGTATTTCAGCATCCCCGAGCAATAATACGATCCCTCTCAATGACGAAAGAATGCATGGTCGCCCTATCGTCAATCTCTTCAAACACTCACCAAATCTCCTTCTATCCGCTGAAAGAATCCGAGAATAGCGAGCTATCAGACGAATCTGAAATATCTCCCATTCACACCGAGTCACCCCCCTTGCAAGAGCAATGGATATCGCCGCCATCTCAGGTCGATCCAGACTTCACTACGTCCTATCCCACCCGTCCATGGAATGCTCTTTTTCTGTCCCCCACTGTATTAGCATTGGGATCAACCTCTCCGGACGCACTTTGTATTTACGATTTCCTCCCCGACAATACACATCCTCTGCAAAAATCTCGTCAACTCTTTTCGCATCCCGCAAAGCTTTCCGGTTTGACCGAACTTGCGGAACCGTTCAAAACTTCCATCTATGCGATGCATCAGTATGCGCCATCCCTGCTATTGACGGGTTGGTACCACGGACCCGCCAATATCCACGATCTGCGTCTGTCGGGTCAATACCCCATCCTTGCCATGAACGATCCCCTCGACGATGGCCCAGCGTATAGTGTCTCCACAGACGGGGGACACCGAATTATAGTCGGCGGGGCGAACCACGGTCTCGTCAAGGTGTTTGACGTACGAATGCCTTCAAAAGGATGGTCAATCTATCTCGGAAGAGAACGATCTCCCATCTACGCCATCAAGGGCGAACATTCCCGGATATTCGCGGCGACGGAGGGAACGGTGTGGGAATGCGATTTATGCTATAGACACAAACCGAGGACGTATGAGAGTGGGAACTGGCGGTCAGAGGGACGTAACGCAAGACAATGGGGATGGGGTGGCCGTGCTCCAGGAAGGGGATTTTCACGGTGGGGACGCTTAAGAACGGAGGAAGAAAGTGGTGGGGGACAGGTTAGACTGCACTATGGGAGAGAGAATTTGTATCGTGAGGATGGAAGCGAGATTGGAAAGGCGTCTACAACGGGACTTGCATTTACTTAAATATACTATGAGGATATCCGGATTCATTTATATCGACAGTATATTTTGTAGACCAGGAATCTAGGAATAATGAATACCTGAACAGTAATGAACACTACGAATGTGCGTACCCCACTTTATATGTAATCATTATCTGCACTATCGTCAGAAAAATTAAAGCTCACACTGTCTTGATCCTCAAAGCGTTCCTCAAACCTGATATTCCCCATCTTTGCCACGAGTCTCTTGGGTCCTTTACAACCAGCTCCAGGGGCGGAGCCCGAGGCATTTCGTTCTGGACGTTGCTGTGGTGGAACGTTTCCCACACCCCGTGCCGCACCCCACGGCCTCGAGACAGCAGATGCAAGAGGCCTTGGGGCCGTCTTGTCGGAACCTAATTCGGGGAAATCTGCCGAGGTAAATGAAGGTGGTGCTGCAGCCGACAAGTGATTTTCGACTGCTTCCTTCAAGGTTTGGAGTTGTGCAGACCGCTGCCCAAGCCAAGCTGGATCCTTTGCCAAGGGATGCCTTTCCCCTTCCATCTTCTTGGCATTTGTAAAAGCTGTCCTCTTGTCCGCGGATGTAAAAATGATCCCCTGATATAAAGCAGACCGAACTGTAAGATCTTTCGGCACGTCGGCAGAGTCCGCTCCACGGAGTATTGATTTTTTGGAATGACGGGCGTTTTCCATTGCGTTCATGTCGGCTGTTTTCTCCCGGTTCGATGTAATTATTAAAAGTGAAATTAATTGTGTGCGGCTGTGCATTGCATTTGAATTTTGCGCGCAATGTGAAAGCGAGATAAAACGAAGATCCAGCCGAATTGAGAAATGTGGACCCCTCAAAAGTTTGCCCGGCTCTGACCAATCAAAGGACGCTAGCCTCAATCTGGCAACCACATCGAAGCACAGCCTTCCGAACCAGGAGACAATCTCGCGCGGTCGAGCCGCCATTCGCCCTTTCTTACGCGAACGAAGAAACGCAATTACAGCCTCATTCATGACGACGATGAAATTTTTTCTTGATGATGTTGTACAAGTTGGCATTCTAATGGCGGAAATACGTCAGTTGAATATTTGGGGCAACAGTCAATGCGGCTGTGTGAAACGAAACTCATTGGAAAATATTCGATGGGGGCGTTTTTAAAGTGCGCCACAGGCGTGAGGGTGTTATTTATCGGCCGGCAGCAGTTGCCTGCCAATCAACCTTGCCGACCTCCCACGGCTCTCTAGGTATATAATAAGAGGTTCTCGTCCCTCCCAATCCTTTGTTGTTCATCAAAATCACATTCACACGTTGAAAACATGGCAACCACCGAGCCCGATGCCATTGTTACCACCGATAACAAGATGGAAGAGGTTGATCAAATTACCGATGTCGAGAAGAAAGAGGCTTTGGCCGACGACAAAGTCGATGAACCTGCACCTCAGCCCTCCTCGAAGAGACTATGGCTAGAGCGACTGATCCTCTGCGTTGCTCTCTTCTTTCCTCTCTTTCTGGCCACTCTCGATACAAGTATCTGTTCCCGACTCAGCGTTTACTAATTTTAGCGATTGTCGCAACTGCACTTCCTCGTACATTTCTACTCGGCGAGACGTCGGCACTGATTGTGTAGATATTGCATCTCAGTTCAACGAGCTAAGCGATCAATCATGGATCGCCAATGCATATATTCTTACGAATACTGCATTTCTTCCCGTGTACGGGCAAGTCGCCGACATTTTTGGTCGTCACATTGTGATGCAATCGGCCATCTTCATTTTCCTAGTCGGTAGTGCTCTGTGTACTGGGGCGCAAACATGGGGCATGATGTTGGCTGGACGGGGAATCGCCGGTGCAGGAGGTTTCTTTCTTACCAACTTACGCATCTGATCATATAGCTGCGGGATGTTTCGTTATGACAAGAATCATTATGAGCGACACAAACTCTTTGAGAGAGAACTCGACCCAAAGCACATTCCTCATGATAATGTTTGCCGTTGCATATAGTATTGGACCTGTATGTTCCTTTGACTATTTTTGCTAATTCCAGGTCGTGGGCGGGGAGCTCACCTCCGTTTCGTGGAGATGGTGCTTTGCCATTAATCTCCCGGTCTGTGTGATTGCCCATGTCATCTTCTTCATCCTCCTCCGTCACCGTGTCCGTGTATCGAACTATGATACACCTGGAGAGTCTAGGTCCTTTTTATTCAAGGTCAAGAAAGTGGACTACATCGGCCTCGTTTTCTTCTTGGGAGCATGTGTCTGTATAATCCTCGCTCTCGTCTGGGCAGGAACCAAGTACCCCTGGAACTCGGCCACCGTTATTGCCCTTCTCGTTGTCGGAGGCATCCTGCTCACTACATTCATTCTAGTTGAATGGTGTTTCGAAGCTAAGAACGTCCCTCGTGTCCCGAAATTCATTCGTCCAATATTTGTTGCTGGGACGCCAATGATTCCTTTGGAGATATTCCGAGATTGGGATGTCGCAATCTGTCAATGGAACAATCTGTCCGGCGGAATGGTCATGTACGGGCAATTCTACTACATTGCCATCTACTTCACCGTCGTTTTTTCCTACGCGCCAGCGCAAGCAGGGCAGCAACTCCTGTACTTTCTCCCTGGCCTTGGTGTCGGAGCGTGGTCTGCGATGTTCTTTGTAATCAAAGTTTTCCGTGGAACAAAAATCGTGTTGGTTGTCGGCAGTGTTATTATGGCGATTGCCACTGGCTTGTTTTCAATGGCTGCCGAAAACCAAGTGAAAGGACAGTTATTTGGATTCATGGCAATGATGGGCGTTGGAGTCGGAATGGTACAGTCAATCTGAAAAGGATTCGCTAATGACTAGACTTTGATGCCGACACAACTCCACTCACAGGCTCGAATGATGCAATACATCGCCATCGTCACTGCAATCGTCTCGTTCTTCCGATGTCTCGGCGGCATCGTGGGACTTACCTTGATGTCCTCGGTCGTCAACAACAAAGTCGCCGCTGACTTTCCCTCCGGTCAAAGTGCATCGTCTCTAAATTCTCTCGGCTCCATCCAGAGCTTGCCCCCAGCTCTTATGCAGAAAGTTCAGAACGACTTTGCGGATGCCATTCGATGGGCATATGTCGCGCTCATACCGTTTGTTTGCATCGCTGCGATAAGCGCACTTTTTCTACGGGAAGTCAAGATCGAGAGAAGTGCAGCCGAGGAAGCTCGGAGAGCAGAGCAACAGACGAAATCCGATGCGGAGCTCGGACAAGTTCCCGCTGATCAGAGCGTCAAAGCCGATTCCAATACAGATGCCCCAGTAACGCGAGCACATCGGCCAAGAGTGAAAGTCTACGGTCCAGTTATGGGTATTGTGTGGTGTTGTCAAGCAATTGGTGATAAGATGGGGTGGAGGAAGTAAGTAATACCAGTTGTATCAATATATAATAATCAGAACAATGAGACATCATCCAAGCTAACCTATTTGTGTTCTTTGTCATACATTTCAAATAATTCCGCACCTAAATCTTGAATTGTCTCTCTCAGAGATCTAAACTTCATTCCGAGTTGCTCTTTGATCTTGTGGGAGTCACACTCGTACCCTCGCTTGTAGACCCCAGGATGTCCAACGGGGATAAAATCCCTCTCCGGGAACTTTTCACGGATGAAATCAACAACCTACCATTAGTTCGAGCCGGCTCAGCGGAATACTTCTTGATTGCTGTACTGTCCACCGACGACTGTGTACCTCTCGTTCCCAGCTTTAGGGCTCTCCATGGCGAGAACGTGGGCCATCGCAATATCGCGCACGTCTACGAACAACGGAGTATGAGCATCAGGCACCTCCGCATCTTTGCCGGAAGAGATAATCTTCCAGAGTTGGGAGTCTGACTCATTCAACTCCTTCAGAGATGGCGGGTCGTGGATGGGTGGCCCGTAAATCATGGGAGGACACAGTGTTGTAACGGTGAAGCCAGGCTTCTCCGTCTTCACAAAGTCTACATTTAACCCAAACTCACCAAAGACACTGACCGTGTGCAGCAAGCTCCGCATACTTCTTGCTCGCCTGATATGCCATCCTTGCTGGTCCCTTGAGGGCTTGTTCCCAGGTGACTGGGTTCCAGACACTCTCGTCATAAACCATTGGTGGTTTTGCATAAGGATCCTTTCCCAATTGATTCAATGCGGCAAAGCTGCTGGTGATAACGACCCTTTTGACACTAGATTCCTTGGCCGCTGCCCTCAACATGTTGAGTGTTCCCTCACGAGCAGGGATAAGCAAGGCTTCATTGCTACCGACGCTGAACGTGTAGGGCGACGCACAATGGATAATCGAGGTGACGTTCTTGACGGCATCGGTGTAGGCATTTGGTGCGACGATATCCGGGACAGTGACTAGTTCAAGGTTGTCGGATTTTGGTAGCGATCCTGCTTTAGACTGCGATCGAATGGCTGCGCGGACGTGATAGCCCTGGGAGACTTTGTCAGCATCGATGCTTCTTTCCGGAGGGCGTACCTTTTCGAGAAGGAATTTGAGAACCCAAGCACCTACAAACCCCGTAGATCCCGTGAGCTGGAATTGTAAGCCAAGAATCTCAGAGACATACCAAGACAAGATTTTTGGACATATTCGACAATAATCGCTGATGAACTTGGGTAGTATTCCTAATAAAACCGACTGGCGACTAAAGTTATACCGGACAAGGGCGGGGTGACTGAACTTCGTGACGATCAAATTCCGGGAACCAGATCCGACACCGTGCGTAATATTTACCTGGCAGCTGGTTTTGGCGATTGATCGCAACCCCCCTGATAGCCATCCGGGACGCGTGACGGATAATTTACTTCAACGACTGCGCACAGCGAAGCAGTCTACCAGATCCATGCTAAGAGAAACAAGACTTCCCATCCCGCAGTTGGTTTAATTGGATACAGATTCTTAATTTATAATAATTTGCAAGTAAATTAATTGGGTCAACATCTCGAGCAGAAGCGGACAATTCGGCATTGATGGCGAGCTTAGGGAATGTGAGAAGAGTATTTATTCAGCTTCGTAAACACTATTTTTTGCGCACTTTTCTGACCTTCGGCTATATATCTATTGGGCTGTGCATGTTTGAAATCCAGTTTGACGGGAGGTTGCTTTCCGTCCGAAGCGCATTGCAAATAAAAATAACATTTGAAGGATCAATTAAATACCGGCCCCTGGAAAATTGAGATAGTCTCAAGCAACCTGATTCCCGTATCAAACTGATGTAGGCAGTTGCGCTGCTTCTCAAAAAGAAAGCGTCGGTGAAATCGTTAGAGCCCAAGAGCAGTGCCCGTATTTCTCGTTGCTGCTTAGTGCCATAATTGCGAAGCGCCCAACGAATCGCGTCGAGGCTATTCTTGATCTGCACCAGCGTCTATTGAGCAATGAAGATCAGTGGCTTTTTAGGGCTCCCCTGAACCAGTAAAATTGCGCGACAGCCTGGAACCGCACATACCCTTTACCTCCCCCTTTTCCCCATCGCCGAGACAAGGACAGGATCAGTGCGTGCAAAGAAATGTCCCTCATACCGTCTTCATCAGCATTTTCAAATACGGGACCTTTTCCTACAACCTACTCTGCCCCGAATCTTTTCAATTCCTCATTTGGGGTTCAGGGGGGAAATCCACCGGACAGGTCACCGGGACATGATTTCAACTCAAAAAGGGACCGTGACTTGAAGAAGCGCAGGGTTCCTAGGTCTCGAAGACACCGAACTCCAATGAGTTGCGACAGCTGCAAATTACGAAAAATAAAGGTGCGTATGAGAACTCTAAATCATCGTTTATGCGCCGTGTTGACGAATATTTACAGTGTCTGAATCCAAATCCAGGGCCGTGTGATTCTTGTGCCCGTCTGAAGTATCCATGTAAAACAACAACTCAGCGGAAACGAAGACCATTGTATTTCACTTCGGATGAGCAGTTTCAATGGATTATCGCAATTATTCAGCACTTTCTCCCCGATATAGATTTGGAATTGGATGGATTAAAGGCAGCAGGAGCTAAATTGGGAATCGCCGCACCTGCACATCCGGTGGCTGGTCAGACACCGAGACTAAGCCTTCCTCCTAGCCTGGAAGCACCGTCCCTACAACACTCTGAATCAAGTCACGCACAATCCGACGTAATGGGCGAGAAAAGTCCGAGTCCCGAGCGCAGCGCATCTGAGGAGGAGGTGGGGGACGACCAGGGTGAAGAGAAGGAGGGCGATATAAGTGCAGAGGATTTAATGACTGAAGATATTGCGCGACTGGATGAGCAATCACCAGCTGAGCTGTCATCGCATTTGGAAAGTCGTAATGCCAAGCCCCAGGCTTAATTTGACCTTCAGAAGCACTGTTCCCACCAGCGCTACCTTCAAGACCAATAGCCTTCTCACCTCTGCAAACGAACGTGAACCGAAGCCCGCAGCTACATCTTCCCTCGCGTCAGTGGGCGGACATTTTCGTGGAGAAATACTTTGCCGACGTCAATGATATCCTCTGCATATTGTCTTACGATAACTTTATGGGATGGTATCGTCAATCATACCCAGAGAAGCCACTGGATTCAGCCAAACAAGTCATTCTCTACACTGTTTTTGCCTTTGGAAGTCGGGATGATATCAACGGGTGTGCCGATATCTACTTTTCGTATGCGCTTGGGGCTGTTGGGCCACTTCTGGGGCAAGCAGGTCTTGAGACAATCCAAGCGTTAACGTTGATGGTTTGTTGAATAAGTAGTTCTTGCTCATACTTAGAGCTTGTATTCTATGCATCAAATTGCCGGTGTCGGGGCCTGGACTTATGCCGGGGCGGCGATTCGAGTTGCTCAAACTATGAATTTATTGCAGGACAATGAATTCCCGAATACCCCTGATCGAGATATGCGACGGAGGGTATGGTGGGTTCTATACGATTTAGAACGGTATTTTGCCATCTGACCGTTGCTTATAGCAGATTTCTTGCATCTAATCTGGCCTTGCCGTCCTGCATTACTGATGATCTGGTCAACATTGCGTTACCATTGGAGAAGGTGACTTCCCCACTAGACACGGCTAAAGAACAGCGTTCGAATTCTGTGACATCTTCTTCGATCGGATACAACTCAGTTTCTACGACCCTGTCACAGATCCTTGGCCGCACGGCTACGTATCTCACACAACGGAAGATCTCACTCTATACACTACTGCATTATTTTGGTGAGTTGCAGGAATGGTCAGATACACTTCCTGAAGCATTCCGAAGAACGACCCTTGGGACACCTGCTCAAACCGGATACATCAATTTCCTCACACTACGCTTTCTTGACGCGGTAATGGTCGCCACGAGGCCCTTTCTGGCCTCACTTGCGCGCTTTGGCGGAGGATCGCTATCACCGCGACTTTGCAATTTCTTCGGTTTCTGTGCGAATGTGGCGTCAATTGCGGCCCGAGATTCGCTGGCGTATCTAAAATACATGGATACGCAACGGATGATTAAAGGATCAACTGCCTTTGAACGTTATTTTTTGGTGCAAAGCGCGTGTGTTTTGGCACTGTCGTCAGTTGTACAGCTCGGCAAACGAGATGAGAGATTGCGATTTCATGAATGCCTCGAGTTGTTGTTGCGTATACCGGGTGGGAGGTACGGTTATCTTATTCGAGATATGCGGCTTGTGGAGGGCAAACTGGAGCGATTTGCTGCAACAAAACAGGAAAAAGCACCGTAAATCCATCCCTCAAGAAAGGCTGACGTCCGGGGACGCTGTAAATATATTTGACTCGCCAGGGCTACCTTCCTTAAATGTCAAAATATTGCTGCAACAGTTTATTATTCCTCCCCCGGAGTTGAATGGTACTGGCGTAAAGGTCGAGGAGAACGAAAATTTGGCGCGGTGGATACCCCGGAGGGTTATATGGGAGGATGTGCCTGAGTGCATTACCGTTGGATTAAAGCGAGAAGGGTTCGTTGATTGAATATGCATAGCACTGGCACTGGCATTTATACTAATCAATTAAAATACGTGGACAGCGATCTCAGAAAGATTCATTGAGATACTTCAGAAAGATTCGTTGAGATATCAGCACTTGAAATGGACGACTACAGAAATGGTTCGTTCCCTTTTTCCCACCATATGCCTAGCCAATTGCGCCGCTCACCATGAATGGGTCGTCCCGTCATACTTTAGGTCAGTACAGTTAACAGAGGGAATTACAGCCAGAAACTTTCCGTTATCCTTTGAAGTTAAACTAAAGACAACTTTAACAACACCGGTGGCGCTCTCCTCAACGGGCATCGTCGCGCCAGGAGCTGAGCGTGTCGCGACCCACTGAAATCAGATCCGCCGAATTAGAGCTATACCCCAGGATAAAGCGGCACGACAATGAAACCCTCGGGCCCGAGGTCCTTGGCATAATCTGTGGTGAGGAAGTTTAATGCAGCTTTAGATGCCCCGTAAGCTGGGACCATCCACGGGTATCGTCCGTCGTTATATGTCATCGACCCTACAATCGAGGATCTGATATTAACGGCCGCATCTAGCACAGGTACATATTGACAATGACTTTCTTGTTGCCCTTCTTGAGAAGGGGTAACATCGCAACGGTGATGATTTGTGGTCCAATGACATTGACCTCAAACTCTTCACGAAATAACACTGCGGAAGCCTCAGCGGGATGCTGTGGCGTCTGCCCAATCCCAATATTATTGATCAGAATATCCAACGAGCCCGCTATTCTGCTCACTTCTTTTGCAGCGGCAGCAGCAGACTCCTCGGTGAGCACTAGCGGGATAACGTGGATTTTCGAGGACGTTTTCGCGAGATTGTTGATCTCGGCGGATGCCGGACTGGAAGGATTTCGGACAGTCGCAAAAATGTGCTCTACATCTGGTCGTTTGGCAAGTTGTTCCACAATGCCAAAGCCAATCCCGACGTTAGTTCCCGTGACGAGAACGGAAGTCATTCTTGAAGCTTAGACTCGCTAGGCGAGCTGTTCATATGGAAAAGAGCGGGGATGTCGGCAGATACCGATATTCGAACGGAACTGGTCCGTCCGTCGTTCCAATCTTACGTCCAAGCGCTTTGACCCCTTAATTTCTCGACGTGGCACAAAGACCCCAAATCACGTTTGCAAAAGTCTGCGGCACGATCGACCTTGGTTTGTGTCGACCTTTCGATGAACGAGCATGCATCATCGTAAAGGCACCTCCACCAGCAACAACCCTCGATAACTGTCTCTGAACTGCCATGGCCTCACAGGACGACGATGTCGACTTGGCGTCTCTTGCATCGACGCCCTCGAATCATTCCAAAGCGTCCAATGAAGTTTCTCCGACTCCGTCTCCCCGTTCCTCACTATCGCGTCTTTCTACAGCCTCATTTTCCTTCAATGATATGCTCTTCCCTCTTACAGCTTCAACAGAAGATCCGTCAGGACACGCCCGCCTCGAAAAGTTGAAGACAGTGAGCTATTGGAGTGGGCTAAGTCTTGTCGTTGGTCTGCAAATTGGGAGCGGAATATTCAGTTCGCCGGCTCTTGTCAATCGCAATGCAGGAAGCGTAGGGATGAGCTTAATCGTCTGGGCCGTAGCTGGATGTCTCGCATGGACCGGTGCATGTATCATCACCTCCCGGTATTATGGTATTAATGGCAGGTTCCTATGCTGAATTGGGTTCTGCCATTCCCTTGAATGGTGGAGCCTATGCATATCTACATCATATCTTCGGACCCCTGGCTGCGTTTCTTTTCTCATGGACTGCAATTGTTGCACTGAAACCTGGAAGTGCAGCGATAATTGCTATTATCTTTGCACAGTATGTTGACCGCATTTTCTTTCTTCGGTTGGCGCCAAACGATACAACACCCCTTTGGGCAGATAAACTTGTCGCCGTATTATGCATTTGGATTATTTCTGCCCTCAACGCGATTGGGTCGCACTGGGGGACGATGGTCAATAATATATTTACGGTGCTCAAATTAAGCGCGTTGGCCGGAGTGGCAATTATTGGGATTGTGGTCCTAGGAACAGGCCGCGGGGCAGGAAATTTCAGTCATAATTGGTTTGAAGGGTCGAGTACGGATTTGGGAAATTACGCATTGGCATTGTATTCTGGATTATGGGCATATGATGGTAGAACTCTTAAGTGTTGGCTAATCTCAGGTTGGGATAATGTATCCTCTGGGTCCCGCTGGAGCTAACGAGTAGGTAAACTATGTGACTGCCGAAATGAAGAATCCCGCTCGAGATCTATCGAGAGTAATACATACTGCCATACCTATTGTAATTGGTAATCTACCGCAGTGATTCATCTGACTTTAGTGTCATATCTCCTGGCCAACATAGGCTACTACGCTGTGTTACCAATGAATATAATCACTTCCTCCGAGACAATTGCTCTGGTATATTATCTCCAAGCAACGTTTTAATTCCAGGACTTTGGATCTATGCTATTTGGAGCAGCTGGAGGAATTGTCTTTGCGCTCTGCGTAGCAGCGTCATGTTTCGGCGCCCTCAATTCGAGCACGTTCACAACTGCACGGTTGATATACGTAGCAGGGCAAGAGGGAATTCTGCCGTCTATGTTTGGCCAGCTACATCCTACACGCATGACCCCTGTCAAAGCACTGGTTTTGCAAGGCGTGCTTTCCTCGGTGATGGTAATGGTGGGTGATTTCGGTGGCTTAGTACTCTTCGCTGGCGTTGCCGGATGGAGTTGGTATTTCGTACCGCTCCTTGAAGTAAAGCATCTGATGTAGGTCACGGTATTGGGCGTGATTGTTCTCAGGGTCCGGGAACCCAAATTGGAGAGGTACTGATATACTTTGCGGGCTAAATGTTAATAAGTATTAGACCGTACAAAGTATTTATCACGACACCCATCATTTTCTGTTGTGCGGCATTGTTTCTATTGTCCAGAGGAGTCTTTTCAGCACCGATACAAGCAATGTTTGCCGGCATATTTATTCTCGCGGGAGTGCCGTTGTATTACGTTTTTGTGACCGGATGGCGGCATTTCCCAGGACTACGTATGGCGACTTTCCACGTTTCTCTAAATGTAGGATATCTTGGCATTAAACCTGTTAATGACGGACGATTACGAGGATACAGTTTGACCAGTTTGACGGAGAGGGCGAGGGGGTATAGTCTGACCAGCCAAGGACATGATGTGGAGATGGCCAACGACATTGAGATGACTGAGCGAACTTGACAAAATTGATGTGCCTTTAGAGTGTATACCCATGACTCCTTGAGATGCCATACATAATAGCATTAATATGAATATTGACCTGTTTCACGTCTGTCCGTCCAATTGGACATCTGCAGAAAGTGGCTTGGGCTCGAAAAGATCGACATCATCGTTTTTGTCACCAGTCCCACGAAATGGCACGCGCAGTGCGTTCAGCTTCAAAGTCTAAGCCCGCAACACTCAAAAAGCCCCTATCAATACAAAAGTCACCGGCAAGAACGCGCAATAATGAGAAGAGTAAATACTTTGAGCCTGATACCGATGAAGATGATTCCTCCTTCGAAGACGATGAACCGGACCCGACCTCGGAGTCTGAATCGCCTTTTTCAGAAACTGATGAAGACGAACCTCCGAAAAAGAGAAGCAGAGTAACTCCCCAAAAGGCAATCCCCAAGACAAGCCCCAAAAAGACTGCTCCAAAGAGTCGGCTTTCTAAGGGTGGCAAAGAAGTTTCGGAGGATGAGGGGCCCTGGGAATCGTTTATCGCAAAGGAAGACACGCCAGAGGCTGGTGACATTCCGTATCGCGAGGAGACCATTCACCCGAACACATTACAATTCCTGAAAGGTCGTATCCATGCATATCATGCTGATGATAGACTTGGTTAAGAATAATGATCGCGAATGGTTTTGGTCCCATGAGGCATCTACCCGAAAGGAGGGTCTAATTGATTTAGAAACGTTATCGAGCGGCCGAGAAAGACTTCAAGAGGTTTGACATGCTATATACTTCGCTGATATAGCTTCATGGAGGCTCTGTCAAATAAACTGATGGAAGTCGACCCAACGATTCCGCCACTGCCTCTCAAGGATGTCGTAACTCTTCATTCAGATTCATACATCTCACTCAAGATTTTTCGAATTTATCGCGACGTTCGATTCAGCAATGACAAAACCCTCTATAAGGTATCTTGTCTTTGTTCGCCACTAATATAGAATCATATGTCAGGCGCATGGTCCCGAACTGGCCGCAAAGGCCCTTACGCCGCCTACTACTTTCATCTTCAACCGAATGGACGGACATTCATGGCGTTGAAACCGATTTGAAAACAGCTAACGGTAAGTGGCGGAAAATGGCATCCCGATGCTGGTCATCTCGCGAGAATCCGTCACACCATTCATCGTCGACCGGCAAAATTCAAAAAGCCACTTCTGGAACCAATGTTCAAGAAACTTTTCGACGGCGAGGCAGGGTTATTGACTGCGGAAGATCGACTCAAGACTGCTCCGAAGGTACGGCGCCTTGTCGGGAGAATACGCTGATTTCAGGGGTATGCGAAAGATCACCCAGACATTGAACTGCTCAAACTCAAATCGTTTCGGGTTCATACTCGCGAGTTCACTGACAAGGAAGTACTCTCGGAACACTTTTTGGCCGAATGTACCAAACATTTCAAAGAGATGGGGGAGTTCATAACAATGCTGAATGATGTGTGTATGCCGGATGACGACTCCGATTCATCAAACGAAGACGATGAGGAACTCGACGCCGAGGAACCAGAGGAAGAAAGCGAGGAAGGGGAAGAATGACATGTGTGCGAAAGTAATTAGTAAGTTGTATAGTTATAACTTTATCAGATATTGAATCAATTCGCAATCCCCCAACGCCTGGTTCCACTAATGTATATCTATCATTTCTCTCCCTTGTACACCAATCTCTGAACGACAAGCGCCTCACATTGAACACCCACCAGACCGTCGTCTTCCTTCTCTATTTTCTCTCGTTCCTTCTGCCACGTTAGTGAGATTGTCAAAACTGCTTGATACCTTCTTTAGAATTCCTTTCACGCGCATTGCTCCTCTACGTTCTGCCTTTGCCATGAATCGCGGCGATTTCCATTTGACCATTCCCATATCCTCTGAAACATCGCGATCCCAATCTGGCAGCGCTTCATCTTTACTCCATTTCGCGCCTTTACCGACCATGAAATCATCGCTTGGTTCGCCGGGACGTTTCTTATTGACGCGCTTGACGAGAGCTTGCAGACTCACGGTTTTGAAGCCTTCGTTCCGCTTGGTGTTGGCGTCAGTTAGACATTTAAGTTCCTTTTGCGAGAGTGATGTGAGAGGCGGGGTAGGGGGTCGAGTTGGACGGGCGGGAGGATCGGTCTGGACGTCAGATATAGAACTAGATTTCAGTAAATACCTTTTTGGTTTCAGTGCTGCCGTTTCGGTTGACGCGTTGAGCTCCACCGAGTTTGCCTTTCGGACGATCCATCGTAACATTCTCTGACGGAGGAGGAACCACGTTCTCCGGAACAATTGCAAGAGGCGGTGCAGCTTTTTCAGTCAAAGGCACCGCAATATCGACTCCATTCACAGCCTTCTTCTCAGAAAGACCACTGCCGACAAGTACGTTACCTGTCGCAGCATTCGCTGTCGCAACTTTTACGCCTGCAAGCGCTGGTTTCGGAGGTGGGACCCTCGAAGATCGTCTAGGGACGGGCAACGCACTTCCGAAAGTTCCCGCCGGCCTTGGCAGAGCGGATCTGACAACAGATGGAGGTGGTTGTGCGGGTGATGGCAGAACGCTAGTTGTTGCCCGCTTTTGTTGCGTTCGTTGAGAAGTGGGAGGAAGTTGGGGGGGACCAGGTGGAATAGGCACCGTAGGGACAGCGAAAGATTCGTTTCGAAAAGGTTTACCGAAAGTTGAGAGAGGTATCGTTTCTACATCTGCACGTTTCTTTGTTAGCGCTGATTCCACTTCTCGACGTTTTCTTTGTGGCGATTTTGGACGAGCGGGTTCAGAGTCGAGAGACTGGCTCGGAGCGAGAGGATTAGTAGGTTTGACGTTTGTATCTTTCTCGACAAGTTGTTTCTGTAATTGGGGTGGAGGTCCGAATATCTTTGAATAGACTTCGTATCGAGGGGTCGGTTTATCGGCGACAACAGGTTTACTCAGACTCTCGAAAACGAATTTGAATCCTCCTCTTGGCGTACCTTTTACCGGACTTGTTTTGATGGCGATATGTTTCTTTGGCGACGTCATTGCTTTCCCCACAAATACTGGCCTCGCTGGCGAGGGGGACAGCACCAACAAAGTGTTATCTCTATCGACACGGCGTCGTTTAGTTGGTGCCGGCGTTACGGGAGATTGTAATCTCTTGGCAACGAAACTGGGTGGGATCAGCGCCGGGGTGTTCTTGAGAACA
>Ga0335073_10000328_pt1 | contig 62175 bp, 46 predicted proteins | sample Lox_Sample_22_FD_207093 | JGI IMG/M metagenome (GOLD analysis project Ga0335073, IMG submission 207093) | Soil microbial communities from Loxahatchee National Wildlife Refuge, Florida, United States - Lox_Sample_2.2 | ecosystem: Environmental > Terrestrial > Soil > Wetlands | place: USA... | reverse complement strand
GCTTCCGCGCCAACTCCGCAGCCTTTCCCATCCCCACAATCCCGGCCACGTTCTCCGTTCCCGGCCGCAGCCCGCGCTCGTGCTGCCCACCGCGCTGCGTCGGCTCTATACGCACGCCCGAACGCACATACAGCGCGCCCACGCCCTTCGGGCCGTAAATCTTGTGCGCCGAAAGCGAAAGCAGGTCCGCGCCCATCTCCCGCACGTCAATCGGCGCCTTGCCCACCGATTGCACTGCATCCACATGAAACGGAATCCGCGCCTCGCGCGCGATCCGTCCGATTTCCTGCACCGGCTGGACCGTCCCCAGTTCATTATTCGCGTGCATCGCGCTGATCAACACCGTCTCGGGACGAATCGCCCGTCGCACGTCCTCCGCATCGACCACGCCTTGCGCGTTCGCCGGGACATAACTCACCCCAACGCCGTTCGCCTCGCTCGCCTGGCACGCATTCAAGACGGCGTGATGCTCGATCGCCGTCGCAATCACATGCTTGCGCGCCCCGCTCGCAGCGCCGGTAACTCCAAAAATCGCCAGATTATCCGCCTCGGTTCCGCCGCTCGTAAACACAATCTCCGAAGCCTTCGCCCCGATCAATGCCGCCACCGATTGCCGCGCCTCGTCCACACCCGCGCGCGCCCGCTGCCCCGGCGAATGAATCGACGAAGCATTCGCATATTCTTCGCCCAGATACGGCAGCATCGCCTCCAGCACAGCAGGGTCCAGCGGCGTAGTCGCGTTGTAATCGAAATAAATCACGGTCGCAGCCAATTCAATTCAGAATAACCGCCGCCCCCAAACGGGTCAAGCAACCCGCCAACGTGGCGCACGCGCCCTCGCAAAAATCTTTTCTCTTGGCACTCTACTACTATGTAGTAGAGCTGGACACGCAATAGCAGGCGGGAAGACTGGAAATCGAAGGATTTGCTCATCCCCCTTTTATTCAAACGTTCCAACGCATTCGGTACGCTCGATATGCAGGTAGTCAGTATCGGGCGCCTGGAACCGGATGCCTCCTTGTTTGAAGTCCCGTCCGATTATGCCTTGACGCCGTGATGCAAATACGCTCCGCGGCGGCCTAAATCCATCTCTGTTAGCTCGGTGTCTCCGTCAGATATCTTCAAGTTCCAAACACCCGCTCCTTCGGCCCGTTCTTTCCTAAAAGTAACCTGTACCTATTAGCGACAAAGTACTATTGCCCGCGCTCCTTCCGCACCCCAGAATCCTCAAGCACGCGACAACCAAAAGCTCGCATTTTTGCGGCATCGCATCGGGAGAAAAAGGGACATGAACAGAAAGAATCTTGCGCTCAAAATCTTATTCGCAGCTCTGCTGGCGACCATCGCATTTGGTCCGTCGGCGTTTTCGCAGTCCCAGGCCGTTTCCAGGGGGCAATTTACGCTCTCTTTTCCGGCCCAGTGGGGCAAGCTCTCGCTTCAACCCGGCACCTATTCCTTCGCCGTGAAGGCTGAAAACAGCAGCTACATCGTTTCCGTAGCCGAAGGGCGCCGCCCGCTCGGCTTTGTTCTCACTTCCACCTATTCGCCCGCAGATTCCCAACCGCTTCCGGACCACGCCCTTCTCTGCGTGCGCCATTCGGGCACTTGCTCCATCGGCGCGCTCAAGATGGCCGAAGGCGTCTTCTTCTTCCAGCTTCCCGGCAATGAGAGAGCCCAGCTCGCGCAGCAGCCTGACCTGATTCAGCGCGTGCCTGTGCTCCTCGCGCAAAATTAGCTCCGCCTCAACGCCGCGGTGCGCCGCAGCCCGATGGCTCAGCCTTCGGGTTGCGGCGCCTGTTCGGCGTCCTGACGTCCTGTCCGATTTCGCTTGGCTGTGTCAGCCATCTTCCGCTAGGCTTCTCGCAAACACTCTGCATCACACGCCATGAGAGCGCCCGCATCTCCAATCGCGAAATCAGCTCGCACCATGTCTTCCGCAGCTCTATCGCTGGCTCTGCTCCTCCAGCCGGCCCTGAACGCACAGCAACCCGCCCAGCCCTTGGCTGGCGCACCGATCCGCAGCACCTCGTCTGTAGTCAACATCTACGCGACCGTCCGCGATCGTCACGGCCGTCTCATCTCCAATCTCGATAGAAACGACTTCGCCCTCACCGAAGATGGCGCGCGCCAACAAATTCAGTTCTTCTCCCGCGAGACGAATGTGCCATTGAGCCTTGGCGTCCTCATCGACACCAGCCCGAGCCAGGGCCGCTTGCTCGCCGACGAGCAGCACGCCGCCAAATTCTTTCTCTCCAAAGTTCTCCAAAACACGGATCAGGCGTTCGTCGTTCATTTTGACGTCGATGTAGAAGTTCTGCAGGATTTCACCAATACTCCCGCCCTGCTCGCCACCGCCCTCGACCAGATGCGAATCAACAACACCGGCGAAAGCATTCTTCCCGAATCGTCCGCTCATCCGCACCAGGGCGGCACGCGGCTTTACGACGCGCTTTATCTCGCCTCCAACGAACTGATGAAAACGCGCTACGGCCGCAAAGTCGTCGTCATGGTCACCGATGGCGAAGACCAGGGCAGCACCGTCGACTGGCGAGAATCTCTCGAGGCCGCCGAAAGGGCCGATGTGATCGTCTACTCCATCATCATTACCGACCCCGATTTCTACCTCGTCACCCAAATACCCTATCGCGGCAGCGAAGCCATGCAGAAGCTCTCCCTGGCCACCGGCGGCCACGCCATCCGCGTCGCCTCGGTCCACAACATCGGCGCCGCCTTTGACGAAATCGCCGCCGAACTTCGCTCCGAATACCTAATCTCCTACGTTCCCTCCAGCAGCCACCCTTCGCCCGGTTTCCGCCAGATCCGCCTCCGAATCCCGGCCCACAATTACACTGTCCGTGCCCGCAGCGGCTACTACTCCCCCGCCGAATAACTCGGCCTTCTCCGTGCGTCTGTGCGTACCTCGCGACGTCCCGCTTCTCTGCACCCTTCCTCTGCGTCTCAGCGTCTCTGCGGTACGTGTGGCTTAGCCCAAGCGCCCTGCTCCGAGCCTCTCCGTCCGTGGCAGATCCCGCGCCAATAGCGGTTCTTGAGCCAAATAAGGCCCTTGATTTGCGCCAAACGGCCCTAATATGATCCCGTTAAGGACCGTTGATCGCACCAGGCTGCTCCGTCCGAGCAAGGCGTGGGTCAGCCAAGTACTAGTTCTTGCCAAGATTATATTTTTATGGTAAACTTGTTTTCGAAAATGGGCACAATGAAGTCAACGCGCAGTGACGGGACCAAATTCCCAAAATGGGAAAAGGCCGCCCTCGCCAAATTTCTAATCGATAGTCCTGCGATTAGAAATCGCCGTAACCATCCCATTTCCAACAGATACAAATTTCTAATCGATAGTAAAACAGCTCCTCTCAGCTCGCTGAAAGCGGACAAAAGGCGAAGAGGCCAAGTGCCCACGAGTCACGGGCTGCGGGTCACGAATCAAGGCCGTTCTAATCGCAACTCAAAAAAATTAAAATCTCCCGTAACTCCTTTCTGGTCAGCTACATCGCATTTTCTAATCGCGGTCGCCAAGGGGGGTAAACGAGCGCCGCGATTAGAAAGGTCGGCCGCCTGATGGAAAACCGCCAGGTCGCCAAAATCCTCCGCGAGACGGCCCAGTTGCTCGAGATCGATGGTGCCATGATCGGCCGCTACCGCAGCTATGAAAAGGTGGCCGACCTCCTTGAAAGCATGCACGAGCGCATCGAGGACCTCGCCAAAGACGAAAAGAAGCTCACAGACCTCCCCGGCGTCGGCGACAGCATGGCCGAACATATCCGCGAAGTCCTCGCCACCGGTGACTATGCCCTCCGCCAAAAGCTCCTGAAAAAATATCCGGCCACCATCCTGGAACTCCTTGACCTTCAATCACTTGGGCCGAAAAAAGCGGCCCTGCTCTGGAAACAATTCAAATGCTGCACCGTGGACGCCCTCGAGAAACTCGCCCGAGAAGGCAAATTGCGGGATATCCCCGGCTTCGGCGAAAAAAGCGAACAGAACATCCTCAAAGCCGCTCAGCAATTCAAAAATCTATCCGGGGCCGCTCGCTGCCGCCTCGATGTAGCCGAAGAAGAAGCCCAACGAATCGCAGCCCACATCCGCGAGGCAGGCGAACCTGTCGAATCCGTCACGCCCGCCGGCTCCTTACGCCGAGGCCGCGAAACCGTCGGCGACCTCGACATTCTCGTCGCCATGCGTCCCGGCCGCGACAAACAAAAGAATGTGGACGCGGTCGCCGAACACATCCTGAAATACCCCGGCATCGGCCAAACCCTCGCCCACGGCGAAAACAAAGTCAGCTTCCAACTGCAAAGCGGTCTCCAAGTCGACGTTCGACTTCTCGAAAAAAATTGTTTCGGCGCCGCACTCCTGTATTTCACCGGATCGAAAGCGCACAACGTGGCGCTTCGCGGGCGCGCCAACGACATGGACTGGACGCTCAATGAATACGCCCTCACCACTCTGAAAGGCGGCCGCAACGTCGCAAGCAAAACCGAAGAAGAGATTTACGCGAAATTAAAGCTGGATTTCATCGAGCCGGAATTGCGTGAAATGACAGGCGAAATTGAAGCCGCCGAAGAACACAGGCTCCCGAAGCTGATCCGGCTCGAAGATATGCGCGGCGATCTGCAAATGCACACGCCCGCCTCCGACGGCCGCAACACAATCGAGGAAATGGGCGAAGCCGCGAAAAAACAGGGCTACGAATACATTGCGCTAACCGATCACTCGCAAGCCGTCACGGTCGCCAACGGCATGGATGAAAAGCGCACGCTCCAGCAAATCAAAAAAATCCGCGAGGCGCAAAAGCAAGTGCCCGGCATTCGCCTTCTCGCCGGAATCGAAGTCGACATAAAAAAGAACGGTGAACTCGATCTCGATAACGAAGTCCTTGCGCAGCTTGACGTCGTCGTCGCTTCCGTTCACTCCTTCATGAACATGCCGCGTGAGGAAATGACGGACCGCATCCTGGCCGCCATCGAAAATCCCTACACACAAATTCTCGCGCATCCCACTGGCCGGCTTCTCCTGCGCCGCGAAGCATTCGAATACGACATGGAGAAAATCGTCGATGCTTGCGTCAAGGCCGGCGTCGCACTCGAATGCAATGCCTCTCCCGAGCGCCTCGACCTGAAAGACACGCACCTGCGCATGGCCAAGCAGCGCGGAGCCAAAGTCGTCATATCCACGGACGCGCACTCGATCAAAGGCCTTCAGATGATGCGCTACGGCGTTTCAACCGCCCGTCGCGGTTGGATCGAAAAATCCGACGTGATCAACGCCCTCCCGGTCGAACAGTTCCTCGCCGCCCTGCGTCCCAAGCCTCACGGATCGCATACCCCGGCTTCGAAGGCCGCTCGCGCCCATTGAGTTACAGAGCACCGACGCTTATCTCCAGAACTCGCCGCGGCAGAGTGGCCGCAGCCACTTGTGCTAACCTTGTTTCTGCACCGCGTCCCGCGCCATTTCCGGCGTTCATCCCAGGGGGTTACGAAACATGTGCGGCATAGTCGGTTACATCGGCCCAAAGCGCGTGGTACCGCTGATCCTTGACGGCCTTCGCCGCCTGGAATACCGGGGCTATGACTCCGCCGGAATCGCCGTCGTCAATAACAGCGGCAAAATGGAAATCCGCCGCGCCCCGGGCAAGCTCCGCAACCTGGAAGAATCGATTCAGAAGACGCCGATCGACGGCCTATATGGCATCGGCCACACCCGTTGGGCCACCCACGGCCGCCCTACGGAAGAGAACGCCCACCCCCACCGCGACTGCACCGGCGAGATCGTCGTCGTGCATAACGGGATCATTGAGAACTACGTTGAACTGAAAAACCAACTCACCGCCGAAGGGCACAAGTTCATCACCGAGACGGACACCGAAATCATCGCCCACCTGCTCGAGAAGTTTTCAAAGGACTCCACTCTCGAAGAAGCCGTTCTGAAGGCAGTGAAAGTAATGGGCGGTGCTTACGCGCTGGTCGCAGTTTCGACGCGCGACCCGCAAAAAATCGTCGCGGCGCGGCTAGGTCCTCCGATTGTGGTGGGCATCGGCGAAAATGAATTTTTCGTAGCGAGCGATATTCCCGCGATCCTGGCACACACGCGAAGTATTTTCTTTCTCGGTGACGGCGAAGTCGCGGTGCTCACTCCGCAGGGGGTTCGTCTCGCCGATTTCGAAAACGGCACCATCCAGCGCAAGCCGCAGCACATCACATGGGACCCGATCATGGCGGAAAAGGGCGGCTTCAAGCACTTCATGCAGAAAGAGATTTTCGAGCAGCCGCGCGCAGTGCGTGACACGCTGCTCGGCCGCATCTCGCAGGAAACCGGACAGGTTTTCCTCGACGAGATGAATATCACCCCGGCCGAATTCAAGAGTTTTCGGGATGTGAAGATCGTGGCCTGCGGCACCAGCTGGCACGCGGGGCTCGCCGGGAAGTTCATGATCGAACGCATCGCGCAAATACCTGTCGAGGTCGATTACGGCAGCGAGTTCCGCTACCGCGATCCGATACTCGATGGAAAATCGCTGGTCATCGCGATCAGCCAATCAGGCGAGACAGCTGATACTCTCGCGGCCGAACGCGAAGCCGCCCAAAAGGACGCCAGGATTTTAGCCATCTGTAACGTCGTCGGCGCAATGCTCACTCGCGAAGCCAACGGTACAATTTATACGCATGCTGGCCCGGAAATCGGTGTCGCCTCCACCAAAGCATTCACCGGTCAACTCACGGCGCTGCTGCTCACCGCACTCCATCTCGGTCAGGTTCGTGGCAAGTTCGGGCCCGCCGCATCCGAAAAATTCATGCAGGAACTCACTCGCATTCCCCACAAGATCGAGAGCATCCTACAACGCGACGCACATATCGAAGAGCTTGCCCGCCAGTTCTTCCGCTGCACGGATTTCCTCTATCTGGGCCGCGGCATCCATTACCCGATCGCTCTCGAGGGCGCTTTGAAACTGAAGGAAATTTCGTATATTCACGCCGAGGGTTATCCGGCCGGCGAAATGAAGCATGGCCCCAATGCGTTGATCGACGAGAATCTTCCTGTCGTCGTGATCGCGACGCGCGATGAGTCGGACCCCAGCTCCATGACGCGCTACGAAAAGACGGTTTCAAACCTCCAGGAAGTGAAAGCCCGCGACGGCATTGTCATCGCCGTCGTCAGTGAAGGCGATCAGCTTGCACGTGAAAGCGCCCAGCACGTGATCGAAATCCCTGCGGCTCCCGACCTGCTCTCGCCCATTCTGGAAATCGTTCCATTGCAATTGCTTGCGTATCACATCGCCGTGCGGCGCGGTTGCGACGTCGATCAGCCACGCAACCTTGCCAAATCTGTCACCGTCGAATAGAAAAGGAACCATGAATCGACGATGTGCTTGCTTCCGGCGCCAGGGAACGTCTCCGCCCCTCCTGCATTTTCTTCTGGCCGCTGCCCTATTCTGGACACTTTTGGGGGGTCTCAGCGCGCAAACCGCGCAAACCCCGGCCCAAGCCCCTGCGCCGGCTCAAGCGGAGGCCAGCGCGCCGCTGGCCGCAATCTCGGCAACCGGCTCGGAACACTTCACTTCGGATCAAATCATTGCGGAGATCGGATTCAAAAAAGGCGACACCGTCACCCGCACGGACCTGCAAAACGGCGCCAATAAGCTCTCTGCGCTCGGCGCGTTCTCAAAAGTCGGCTACCGCTTCTCGAGTGGCCTGGATGGAGTCACGGTTGAGTACCAAGTCGCAGACGCGCCCTTGCTGCCCGTCTCTTTCGACAATTTTCCGTGGGTCAGCGATGATGAACTTATCGGCGCTCTCAAATCAGCGGTTCCCCTCTTTGACGGCGTCGCGCCAGCAAACGGGAGCATCCTCGACGACATGGCCAATGCGCTGCAGCGCTTTCTCGAAGCCAAAGGCATCTACGTGAGGGTTTCGCACACCGCGATGGCCGATCCGCTCACCAGCACCGAGACAGTGCAGTTCGTATCGGCCGGGGCGCAAGAGGACGTAAAGTCCATCGACTTTTCGGATGCACTTGCGAATAGCGACAAAGGCATTCAGGAGCGGCTCGCCGATCTGATCGGCAAGCCGTATTCATTGACGGCGCTAAGACTTTTCGAATTCGAGCAGATTCGCCCAGTCTACGTCGACCGCGGCCTCTTACGCGTGAGTTTCAAAGACCCCGTCGTGCAGGCGCCGGCGCCAAATGCATCGGTCACCACTCCTACCGTGGTGATTCATATTCAAATCGATCCCGGCCCCGCTTATACCTGGGGCGGCGTGACGTGGAACGGCAATTCAGCGCTTTCCGCTGCCGCGCTGAACGCGCTCGTTCCGTTTAAACCCGGCGATCCTACCAACGGCACGAAAATCCAGGCGCTATGGCTCAGCGTTTCGGATGCATACGGCCAAAGGGGTTATCTCGACGCGGCGACCACGCCGACGCCGCAATACGACGATCAAAATTATTCCGTGACTTACAAGGTCGCAATCGCGGAAGGCCCGCAATACAAAATGGGCGATCTAGTTCTTTCAGGCTTATCCCTTGCAGGCGAGCGTTTCGTGCGCGGCGCATGGAAGATTCAGGAAGGCTCGGTATTCGACGAATCGTTCTATGACGCTTTCATCGATCACGGCGCGAAGGATTCTTTTGTCGGCATTCCTTACGATTACGAGGCGATTCAGCATTACCTTGATAAAAATCCTTCGACTGGCGTCGTCAACGTGATGCTCTATTTCAAATAAGTGTCTCGCTTTCCACGGGGGCAGGTCTGCCGGAGAGTCGCGATCAGGCCGGAAATGCATCGCGCAGGGCCAGGATCGTATTCAAATGAATCTGCACCGTGTCGTTCAGATGCCGGGCATACCCTCCCGCGAGCGTGGTGACCACCTGCACGCCATTCCGTTTCGCATAGTCGAACACAAGCGCATCGCGCTTGCTGAGACCGGCAATCGTCAAAGCCAATCCGCCTAGCTGATCCTCGCGATAAGGATCCGCGCCGGCGACGTAAAAAAGAATCTCCGGCGAAAAGTGTTCGAACGCTTTGTGAAGATGCTTTTCGAGAATCGCAAGGTAATCCTCATCCCCGATCCCGTCGGGCAGATTGATATCGATATCCGAGGGGGGCTTCGGATTCGGATAGTTGTTTTCCTGATGGATTGAGAGCGTGAAGACGGACTCATCGCGAGCAAAGATCGCCGCGGTCCCATTGCCCTGATGCACATCCGTATCAACCACCATCGCGCGTTCAATTTCGCCATCGAATTGCAACCGGCGTATGGCGATCGCTACATCGTGCAGCACGCAAAAGCCTTCGCCGTGATCGGGATATGCATGGTGAAAACCGCCGCCGATATTCGAAGCTCGCCCATCCGCGAGGGCGCGTTGTCCCGCCAGGATCGACCCGCCCGCCGCCAGCCAGCATGCATCTACCAGCGCAACCGAATAGGGCACCTCCATGCGCATAATCTCCGCGTGCGTCAGCGTGCCGCTCCTCAATTTGTGAACGTATTCCGGCGTGTGAACGCGCAGCACATCTTCGTCCTCGGCCGGTTCCGGGGCAAGGATGTCTTCGGGCCCCGCGATTTCATCCGCGAGAAGCTTTTCCTTGATGTAGCGGAACTTGTTCGAAGGAAAAACGTGGGTGCCAAGGTTCAGGTCGTAACCATCCGAATAGATCAATTTGAATGGCAGCATAGCCCGACAAGCCTACCGTGAAAGATTTCCAGTACGCAAACCCGCGCGGCGATGTAAGATGTCCGGTGCTATTGTCTCCCGATTCGCGTCCTTTTATGCGCCGCGTGCAAGCGCTTCTTCTTGTCCTCGCTCTCTTGGCGACGCCGCTCTCGCTGTTCGCAACTGCGGACTGCTGCTGCAGCGTTTCGACATGTCCGATGTGCGCCGCGATGCACGGCAAGATGGCGCATTGTACATGTCCGATGTGCCACGGCAAATGCGGGCCGAAACTCCCCGATTTTGCGTTCGCGTTGCCGCTGGCGCCTACGGCACCGCTCGCCTTTTTCCAACTCGTGCCACCTTCGGTGAACCGAACCGCGTGGGCTGAGGCGATTCCCGGACTTTCGCACGGTTTCCAAACCCCGCCTTTCGCACCTCCTAGAAGCTAAAGCTCGATTCCACGACAAGGCAAAACAAAATCTAAAGGAGGAATTCCGCCTGTGCGAAGGCATTTTCTGCTTTTGTGTCTATTTCTGCTTGCGTGCGTGGGTGTCGCGCGTGCCACCGTCTTCGGGACCGTTCGCGGCGTGGTTCACGATCCGCAGCACCGACCAATACCCGGTGCTTCGGTGCAACTCAAGTCCGCCACGTCCGACTGGTCGGAGTCGGCTACGACGAACGACCTGGGCGAATTTTCGTTTCCCACCGTCCCGTTCGGAGATTACACGGTGACAGCCAGCGCGAGCGGATTCAGCCCGATGCAACAATCTTTGACGCTCGCTTCCGACACCTCATCCGTGCTGCACTTCCCGCTTTCCATCGCGACGATCAGCGAAAAAACAGTCGTCACTTCTGAAGCGGGAACGTCCGCACTCGAAACATTCACACCCACAACCCTGGTGGACCGCCAGCAGATCGAGGAGACTCCTGGGGCGGATCTGACCAACAGCGTTTCGATGATCACGGACTTCACGCCCGGTGCGTACCTTACGCATGACATGCTTCACATGCGTGGCGGGCACCAAACGTCGTGGCTCATCGATGGCGTTCCCATCCCAAGCACCAACATCGCCACCAACCTTGCGCCCCAAGTGGACCCCATGGACGTCGATTACATGGAAGTGCAACGCGGCAGCTACGATGCGGCGTATGGCGACCGGACCTATGGGATGTTCAACATCCTCCCGAAGTCGGGCTTCGATATGAACAGCGAGGCCTCTCTCGTCACCACAATTGGCAGTTTCTATCAAACGGACGACTACCTCAGCTTCGGCAGCCATACGCAGCGCTTCGCTTACTTTGCAAGCCTCAACGGCAACCGCAGCAACCTCGGCTTGGAAACGCCTGTTCCGCAGGTCTATCACGACGCGGAAAACGGGTTTGGCGGCTTCACATCGCTGATTTACAACGCAGGCCCCAAAGACCAATTTCGTTTCGACGGCCAAGTCCGCCGCGATTATTACCAGATTCCTTACGACCCAAACCCGAATGATTTCGAAAACAGCCAGTGGCCAACGAACGGACTACGTGACAATGAAGCCGAGCCGGACGGCTACGCGATTTTTTCCTGGGTTCACACCTTCAACTCGAACGCAACCCTCACCGTTTCACCCTTCTATCACTACAACGGCACGGGTTATCACAGCCCGGCCACGGATACGCCAGTGGCGACCACCGCGACGTTTTCCACCAATTACGGCGGCGGCCAGGCTGTGCTTTCGTTTCACGCGCCCCGGAACGACGCGCAGGTGGGCCTTTATTCCTTTGCCGCCAACCAGAATGAAACGTTCGGGCTGGTGTTCAACGATGGGAGTGGCGACCCGCCGATTGCAGAGAACGACAGCGTCCTCGGAGAAGACGTTGCGGCGTTCATAAGCGACAAGTTCGACGTGACGAATTGGTTCACGCTCATCGGCGGAGTGCGCGCGACGCATTTCTCCGGCGGCGTGGTCGAAAATACGACGTATCCGCGTGTTGGGGGCACACTCAAGGTTCCCGTCGTGAATTGGGTATTCCGCGCATTTTGGGGTAAGTTCTACCAACCGCCGCCACTCGTCACAATCTCCGGCCCCCTCTTGGCCTACATCGAACCCGGGTGCAATCCACAGACCGAGCAATGCTGCAACCAGGAGAGCGCGGCGTGCTTCCTGCCGCTCCACGGGGAGCGTGACGAGGAACATCAGTTCGGTGTGACGATTCCCTTCCGCGGCTGGGCTCTCGATACCGACTACTTCGAGACTCGCGGGGTAAACTTTCTCGACCACAACAACATCGGCGAATCCAGCATCTTCATACCCGTCACGTTCTCTGAATCCCGCATTCGCGGCACGGAAGTGACCATCCGATCGCCCCGCATCTGGCATCGCGCGAACGTTCACCTTGCCTACTCCAACCAGATCGCGCAGGCGCAAGGCACACAGACTGGCGGCCTCATTCTCGGTGCGCCCGTCGCGCCTCCGGGCTGGGGCGCCCTCGATCATGATCAACGCAACACGCTGAACGTCGGATTCGACGCGAACATCCCATGGCAGATGGTCTTTTCAACAAACATCTACTACGGCTCGGGATTCTCCAACGGCGAGGCGGGTGTGGACGGCTCGCCGTATCAGGATCCTTATCTTCCCGGCCACGCCCAGGTCGACTTGGCTCTCCAGAAAAACTTCGGCGAGCGCTTTTCCGTGGCGGTCGATGCGCTCAACATCGCCAATCGTCATCTACTAATCGACAACAGCCTGACGTTTGGAGGCTTCCACTACGACAACCCGCGTGAGGTTTATGCGGAGCTTCGCTGGCATTTCCATTACTAATACAAATTTCGTGTGGGCGCGCGTACACTGTTTCGTTGCGCCCACAGAAATCGAGGAGAAGATGAAACACAACAGGTTTCATTTTAGACATTCAAATCTTGCGGCGGTCCTTGCGCTCGGCGTGGTTATCGCACTCGCCGGCCTGCCCGGTTGCTCGCGGCAAGCTTCGCAATCGTCGGAGTCGGCTGAGTCTGAGCAGGTTCCAGCGAACGCAAAGGTCTATCATTTGCATGGCAAAGTCATTTCGGTCGATCAGCAGAATAGCTCGCTCACGATCGACGGCGACGAGGTTCCGGGCTTCATGGCTGCCATGACGATGCCGTATCCGGTGAAGTACAAGGGCGATATGTCGAAAGCGGCCCCCGGCGACGAAATCACTGCGGACATTATCGTCCCCCAAGGTGACGAATCGCCTTATATTCAAAATATCGTAGTCGTTAAAAAAGGCAATGGTGCGGCTCCTTCCAGCGCCTCGACCGACGAAGGACCCCAGCCTGGGGAATCGGTGCCCGACTTTTCGTTCATCAATCAGGACGGCAAGCGCATTCATCTCGCCTCCTATCGCGGCCAGGCTCTGCTGATCACGTTCATCTACACGCGCTGCCCGTTTCCCAATTTTTGCCCGCTGGTTTCGCGCAATTTCGCGAAAATCTACGCAGACACGAAAGCGAACGCTGAACTTACGAAGAACATGCGACTGCTGAGCGTTAGCTTCGATCCCGATCATGACACGCCCGCAGTTCTTCGCGCCTATGCGAAGACGTTTTACGGCACCACCGACGGAACCCCTTATGGCCGCTGGGAATTCGCCGTGATCCCGAAAGATGAATTGAAGCAGGTGACTTCCTTCTTCGGCGTCACGATCACGGACCACAACGGCCAAATCGTGCATTCGATGAGCACCAGCGTGATCACGCCTGATGGGAAAATCTATAGTTGGCGTGAGGATACGGATTGGCATCCACAGGATTTGATTGCCGATGCAACAGCAGCCCTCTCACCTGACGCCGCGCAAGCAACTCCCGCGGACATGCGCGGTGCAGGCCATCCGATTTCCGGGCCGTCGACCAACTGAAACCTAGTTTTCGCGTTCGAGGATGAAGTCAGGCACGGCGAGGAGGGCGCGCCGGTACTCAGTGTCCGGTAATTCCGCGAGGCATTCTTTGGCGCGGTCAACGTAAGCGCGCGCGAGACTCGAGGCCCGTTCCAAGGCGCCCGTCTCGCGCACCAGGCGAGTGATCTGCTCCGGACGCACACTCACGAATCCCCGCTCTTCGAGCACTTTGCCCACGAGCCGCCGACCCTCGCTGTGACCGTTGCCATTCGAGGGCTGCGCCTCAGCCTGCAGCGCAAAAATGAGCGGGAGCGTGACCTTTCCTTCCTTTAGGTCACTCAGGACGGGCTTGCCAAGTTTCTCAAGCGAGGCGGTAAAGTCCAGCAGATCATCGACGAGTTGAAAGGCCAAGCCGGCGTTACGACCGTATTCGGCGAGCGCTTCCTCTCCGCGTTCAGGCAGCTTGCCGAGCACTGCTCCCAGTCGCGCGCATCCGCTGAAAAGGCATGCCGTCTTGCGATAGGCCAACTCGGTGGCCTCGGCCTCGTTCACATCAATGCGGCCAAGCCGAGTGAGTTGAAGCAGCTCACCTTCCACCATGTTTTGCGTGAGGTCGATCAGGATATCAAGAATGGCGAAATTACGCTCTCGGAGGGCCATTTCAAACGACTGCATATAGAGCCAGTCGCCCGCCAGCACGGACATGTGGTTGCCCCATCGAGCGTTCGCGCTGGGACGACCGCGCCGAGTATTGGCGCCGTCGATCACGTCATCGTGAACGAGCGTGGCACTGTGGATCATCTCGACCACGGCGCCCAGGCGAATCGCGCTCGGCCCACGGTGGCCGGCAGCAGCCGAGGAAAGCAGCAGCAGCGCGGGACGCATGCGCTTTCCGCCGCCTTCCCGCAGATAGCTGGTGATTTCGATCACGGGATCGATCGCGCCGCCATTTTGAGCGGCAATTTCCTGCTCGACGAGAGCCAGATCGTCCCGGATCAGGTCAAAGATGCCTTTGGCGAGCTGAACGGCGAATGCCATCCCGAGTGTGCTACATGGCCCCTTGTCTGCCGTCCGGAGCGACCGGCGCGTTTAAACGGAAAAACGCCCGGAAGTTCTCCGCCGTGCGCAATGCCACTTCTTCGCTGGCTAAGTTTCTCACATCTGCCAAGGCCCGCGCCACCTCAACAACCAAGGCGGGTTCATTGCGCTTGCCGCGGCGGATCTGCGGCGCAAGGAAGGGAGAATCGGTTTCGGTAAGAATGCGATCCAGCGGAAGTTGCCGGGCGACATCGTGAAGATGCTTCATTTTGGGATAGGTAAAATTCCCGGCGAACGAGACCATAAAGCCCATATCGACTCCGCGGCGCGCCTCTTCCACGGTCGCCGTGAAGCAATGAAAGATGCCGCCGAGGCCGCTTGACGCCCAATCCTCTTCCAGAATCGCGAGGCAATCCGGCCATGCGTCCCGGCAATGGATCACGATCGGTTGGTTGGCGACTCGCGCTAACGCAAGCTGCCGGCGAAAAACAGCTTTCTGGACGTCTCGCGGCGAATGATCGTAAAAATAATCGAGGCCCATTTCGCCCCAGGCGATCACCCGCGGATGCTTCGCCAATTCGGCAAGCGCCGCGAAATGCTCTTCCGTCGCCTCGCTTGCGTCGTGCGGATGGATTCCGACCGTCGCGTAAATCCAGTCGTTCTGCTCGGCAAAAGGGATCGCCGCCTCGATCCGCTCCGCCGGACTTGTGCCGCTGCCGATGGCGAGGATCGCCTCGACACCTGCCGCCCGGGCGCGCTCCAGCATCGCCTCGCGGTCCTCGGCGAACACGTCCCCTTCCAGATGCGCGTGCGAGTCAATGATTCTCATGGCGGAAAAGCCAATGCGCCCGGTCAAAACCCCTTTTAGACGCGATTAGAAATCGACATCTGTTGATGGTAAAGGACTTATGTGAATTTCTAATTATTTTCATTTGCGATTAGAATCTTCGTTTTAGTTTCGTATAACGTTGAGATATCGCCTGACCGCGCGCGGGCACTTTAGCGGCGCGGAGGCGCTGACCGCGCGGGCACCACACACGGTAACAATGATAGGGATCCAACGCCAAATCACGAAACCCTATTTCTGGGCCGCCGCCCGGGAGGCTCGGGGACAGAGCGAGATAGTGTAACTGAGAGCGCGAAAGAGACGCAGCCGCCGGAAATTTTGCCGGCTGCGTCTCTCCCTACGTTTTAGACAGACTTAGAACTGGTAGCTTATCGTGCCATACGCAGTGAATGGCGCTCCGGGATACGCGTTGATACCGCCGGGCGTATCGCCAAAGTAGCCGCCGCTGGAGATGTACTGGTACGAGTTGTATCTGGAGTTGAAGACGTTGAGCATATCCACTTTGAAGTCGAAGTGCTTGAATGGCACAGTGATCGAGGCATTGGCCGTGGTGTAGGACGGCATGGTTCTCGTATCGGGAGCGCCGGTCAAGTTGTTGAACATGTGCTGCGGCCCGGTGTAGTTGATCCAGAAATGGGGCTCGATCAGAGGACGCTCGCTGCTGTGGCTAACGAACGAGTAATAGACACCCGTATTCAGTGTAACGTCGGGAGTGTAGGACACCGGCAGACCGTTGTAACAACCGGGGGTGCCCAAGGAGCAAGCACCCGGTCCATTTGTGTTGAAACTGGTGAAATCGGCGGACTCGCCGGAGAAGTTCAGAAAGACGTGCAGATTGCCCATCGGGTCATCGTCAAAGAAGGCGTCGACACCACGGGAAACGGAACTACCGCCAGCGGTCACTTCTTCTCCGTGCTGGCCTATCGTGTAATCGAGTTCCTGATTATCGTAGGCCAAGTGGAAGTAGTCTGCGCCCAAGATGAAGTTGCGGAGGGCCGGCGCGTTGGTGAAGTGGATCTTTACGCCGCCTTGAGCGTACTTGCCTTCGGCCAACATGTAAGCCTCCGGGTTCACTTTCTGGAACAAGCCACCGCCTCCGCCCATCGAGGGCGCACGGTAGGTGATGTCATAACCTCCGTAGATGGTGAGCCATTGGAACGGCATCACGCCGGCATCAATCGACGGTTCCAGGCCATGGCGGATTTCGTGCGCGCCGCAGAGCGAACCCTTATCGGTTGTGTTGGGGGTGCCGAAGATGTCGCTGTAAGGATCAACAGGGTTAGGCTGGGGCCCCGAGTCGGACGACTCATAGAATGAGCAATGGCTCGACATCACGACTCCGGGCAGAAGGTTGAAGTCGCGCTGGAACTGGTCGCTGTAGCTGGTGGAAAAGTTGACCTCGCGCAGGCCGGGAGTGATATGGATTTGCGGGATGGGGTGGAAATCGTCCTGCGCGTAAAAGGCGACATCGTCCTGCTGGAAATAGCCGGAACGCAGCGCTGCTCCAATGTTCACGGTTTCGGTCGAGCCGTCGCCGCCATCCGCGGAGTTGAAGAAGAGGTTGCGAGTGTTGTAGACCTCATGAATCAGATAGAGGCCGAGATTGATGGTGTTGTAAGGCAAGATCTTCTGCAGATTTGTTTTGTCGCCGAAAGCGTCGCTGTGCGGGTTGTTCCATTCCTCCTCCTGGGGGCCCAGGGCGAAAGCGTCGTCGAAACGATGATGGGCGCGCCGGATGTGCATGAACCATGTGGTGTTTGTGAGCGTGGTTGTGTCGTCGAGGAGAAGGTTTTCACGGGCGTAGATGAGCCCCATCGTGTTGCGGTCGTACTTGTTGTATTCGGCGTACGAGGGACCGCAGTAGAAGCCGCAAGTGGCCTGGCTGTAGCTGTAGGAGCTGCCATCCGGCCGGGTCAGGGTGACGCCTTGGTCGGTGACAGGGATGGTCGGCGGCCGATAGCCAGCGGCGTCGGCGTAAAACGCTCCTACCTCGAAGCTGCCGCGCGCGAATTCGCGGATGGTCTTACCGAAGATCGACCCGCTCTGGCCGGACATGTTGAATGCGTCCGGAGTGCCTCGGTAGCCATTGCCATCGCCAACGCCGCCACCAACAACGGTGGACCACCCATGGAAATTACCCGTATTGCCGACGAAAGCGAGATTCTTCTGGCCATACATGCCGTAAGTTGTGGAAATGCTGAAGTGATGGCTCACGGTAGGCTGGACGGGAGTGAACTCGACACTGCCGCCGACATTGTCGTAAAACCGCTGGTTGGGTGCTCCGGGACCATAGGTGGTTGCCAAGTTCTGCATCACGAGGTTCTGAGGCATGGTGGCGGATTGCCACAAGTTGGTGGCCACATCGACGATCGGAATTCCGTCAAACGTAACGCCTAGCGATCCGGGAGAGATGAAACCGGTTGGCTGGCCTCCCCAACCTTGGTTAATGCCGTTCAACTGAATGGTGTACTTGGTGGCGCCGGACACGCCGTAGCCGAAGACGTTCGCGCCAGGGGAGGAGGCAATCATCTGCGCACCGCCGGCAACGGGACCGGCTGCGTCAATCTGTTGGCGGTCCAGGACGCGAATCGTTTGGAGGGAGTTCTGCACGTCGTCGCGAGTGGGCATGGGTCTGGCACCCGGAACCACGGTGCCGCGGACGACAAGAGTTTGCGCCAAAGCCGACAGAGTCAGCTTGGCCGAGATCGCAAGGGATGATTGGGTGCCCAACTGAACGCGCTGAGTAAACGTCTCGAATCCCGATTTCTGAATTGTGACAAGTTGCGGCCCCGAGGGGGCGTTGCTGAAAGTGAATTGCCCGTCAGCCGCGGTCGTCGTATTGACGGTTTGCCCTGATTGAATATCGGTCAAAGTAACCGCCGCGTCTGGAACAGCTCCGCCGGCAGCGTCCACGACTTTTCCTTGAATTACGCCGACGGCCTGCTGAGCGGCGCGCACTGCAAGAGCAAAACTCGCAAGGAAGAAACACAACACGAACACACGTAAACGCAAAATAGCCTCCTCTTGGATTTGTAGTTGGATCCAGTGTCTACAATGAAGCAGCGATAGTGCCTTGCGACAAAGTTAAGCCGATTACAAAATCCTTAAGGTTCTAAAAAAAACGCTTAAGGATTTTTTCAGCTGAAAGATTGCTGAAAACGGGGCTTGGGTGGCACGCGGCTTCGCGCGAGACGCGGCCGTCGCGTTAGATAAGCGTGCAGGGGCGGCCGCATAGAGCCGGTCGTTCGCGGCCGGGAGAGGAAGCGTGGAAATCGGCAGACAATGCGGCGCGACTACTTGATTTTCGCGCCGGGGGCGATGTCTTCGCCGAAGGTGCAGAGGACGGGCTTACCCCCTTCGACGGATGCAGCGAGGAGCATGCCGTTGGACTCGAGGCCGCGCATCTTGCGCGGTGCCAAATTCGCGACGACCACGATTTTGCGGCCGAGTAATTCTTCGGGCGCGTAAGCGAGAGCGATGCCTGCCAGGATTTGGCGGACCTCATCGCCGATGTCGACCTGGAGCTTCAGCAGCTTATCGGCATTCGGGATGCGCTCGGCAGATTTGATTACGCCTACGCGGAGGTCGACTTTCATAAGATCGTCGATCGAGATTTTGGAATCGGCGCCTGTGGCGGACTGTGACTGGTGACCTACCGCGGCAGGAGCCGCTTTTGGCGGTCCGGGTTCGATGGCCGAATCGGTTTCGTTGGCTCGCGGGGCCGGCGACGGTGCGCCGGGATTTTTGATTTCGCTTTCCATGGCTTCGATTTTCTCCATTGCTTCTTTTTTGTCCACGCGCGGAAAAGTCGCCGCAGGTTTCGTAATTCTCGCTACTGCCTCGAACTCACCCCAAGCGAGAGTTTCCGGATGCTGACCAGACAAGCTTCCGAGTTGACCCAGATGCTTCCAAATCGCTTCAGTTCCATCCGGGATAACCGGATGCGCAAGAATCAAAGCAAATCGCAATGCATCCAAAGCGGCATAAAGGACTGCTCCAACGCTTTCGCGCTCTTCTGGAAGCTTAATTTTCTTCCAAGGTTCCCTCTGAGTCAGATAGTTATCGACGCGAGTGATGAAACGCCAGATCTCATCAAGGGCCGTGGAAAAGCGGAGCGCTTGAAAATTCGCGTTCGCCCCCACGCACGCCTCGCGCGCAAAATCTGCGAGCACGTCTCCTTCGCGACCGCGTTTCGGAACTTCCCCATCAAAATGCGCATCGACAAGCGTGAGGACTCGACTCGCCAGGTTTCCCAATCCGCTCACCAAATCAGCTTCGTATCTCGTAATCAGCGCTTCGCGCGAAAAATTGCCGTCCTGGCCGAAGACGGTTTCGCGCAGCAGGTAATAGCGCAAAGCATCGTTGCCGAGGGTTTTGACGATTGGCTCGGGATAGGCGACGTTGCCCTTCGACTTGCTCATCTTCTCCTGTTCGAAGAGGAGCCAGCCGTGCGCAAAGATTTTTTCAGGCAGCGGGAGTTCCGCGGCCATCAGGAACGCCGGCCAATAGACGGCGTGGAAGCGGATGATTTCTTTGCCGATCATGTGCAAATTGGCCGGCCAGAAGCGGTTGAATTTGGCGTCGCCCTCAGGAATTGTGGGCACGGCTGCCGACCCCTCCGGACCACCTGCGGCTGGCGCTCGGGATGTCAAATTGGGAGCGCGACGGACCGAGTCGATGTCACCTTCGCCGTAGCCGATACCGCTCATATAGCTGGTGAGCGCGTCGTACCAGACGTAAAAAACGTGCTCGGGATCGTCCGGCCAGGGGATGCCCCACTTGATCGTCTTGCGGCTGATGGAAACGTCTTTCAGCCCCGCCTCCACAAAGCTGCGGACTTCGTTAAGCCGGAAATCCGGCTGCACCCAATCCGGGCGCTCCTTGTAAAGCGCGAGCAATTTTTCCTGATACGCCGAAAGGCGGAAGAAATAGTTTTCTTCGGAGATGAGCTCGGCGGGGCGGCCGCAAATCTGGCAATTGGCCGGCTCAGGCGTGTCGCTCACGTATAAGTTGTCGTAAATGCAGTAGCGGCCTTCGTATTTCTTCTTATAAATGGCGTCCGGCGAGCGCTTCATCGTGCGGCGCACAAGCGTCTGGACGGCGCGCTCGTGTTCGGGCGAGGTGGTGCGAACGAAATCCGTGTACTGAATGGCGAGCAGTTTCCAGAGATCGCGAAAAATCTGCTGGTTTTTGTCAACAAGCTGCTGAGGCGTGATTCGCTGCGCTTCTGCGGCGCGTTCGATGTTAACTCCGTGCTCGTCCGTGCCCGTCAGGTAAGCGACTTCGTAACCGCACATGCGCTTGTAGCGCGCGATCACGTCGCAAACAATCGTCGTATAGGCCGAGCCGACGTGCGGGCGCGAATTGGCATAGTAGATCGGAGTGGTCAGGTAAAATTTTGGCTTTTCGGTCATTTGCAGTCGGTTTCTAGGTTATCGCAAGCGGCTGCATTGGTGAAAGCGGAGATGCAGGTTCCCTGGCTTCGCTCCGCCGTGCGATTTCTTAAGTGCCGAATCGTTTTTTTGCGGCCTCCGGCCGGGCGCTAATTTCGGACCGGGATTTGGCTATTGTAATGGCTCTTCGTGGCCCGCTCAGGAGCAGGTTCTTTAAGCTTTCCACTTGCCTATCGGGTGCGACCGTGTTCATCTGTGGCAAACATTTATTCACTTCCAAGGGAGGCGGTTCACATGGGCGGCGTAATTCCCCTATCGGACGCGTCGCAACGGCCGCGGCACTTTCCTATCGTCACGACCGCGATCATCGTAATCAACACCCTGGTCTTTTTTCTAGAGTTGGCGGGCGGCGACGCGTTCGTGACGCGATGGTCGCTGGTACCGGCAAATATCACGGCGGGGCACGCGTGGATCACGATACTGACGGCGATGTTCATGCACGCGAGCTGGTCACACATCATCGGTAACATGATTTTCCTATGGGCGTTTGGGCCGGAAATCGAAGAAGCGATGAACCCGGTGCGTTACGCGATTTTCTATCTGCTCGGGGGTTTAGCCGCCATGGGCGCGCAGGTTGCGATTGACCCGCACTCGACGGTGCCGAACCTGGGCGCAAGCGGCGCGATTGCGGCCGTGATGGGCGCGTTCCTGATCACCTATCCGCGCGACAGGATAAAGTCCGTGCTCTTCATCGGCTGGTTTTTCACGATCACGGCGATCCCGGCATTCCTGCTGATCGGCGTGTGGTTTCTGATTCAGCTGGTCAGCTTCGGCGTGATCACAAATGTGCCGACGACGGCGGGCGGCGGAGGCGGTGTTGCGTATATGGCGCACATCGGCGGCGTCGCGTTCGGCGTGCTGCTGGGCCGGCTTTTTGAGGATTCCGACCGCGTCGCCGCTCAGCGTGCCATGAGCGATGTCGGCGACTAAGAGAACGACATGCGGCGATTTTCTGCTATTAAGCGTCTGGACACCCTTCCCGCCGGCGAAGATGCAAACGACATAGACTGACAAAGCACGGCAATCCCACAGAGAGCCGATCTCACTCGAGCGTTTGAGGGCGATCGTGAGATTTCGAGCATTCGGCGCGACCAAGGACCGGTGATTTGCGAACCGTAGAGCAGCCGTTTTCGCCTGCCAAAGAGATTGCACGCGATTCCTCATCCTCGAACTCATCAGCGGAATCGATAGGACCACGCGAATCACGGCGCAGCAGCTTTTGGAATACGGTCGAACCCATTTCCGAGGGAGCAACTGCCTGGGACAGGACGACGTATGTGGCAGTGCTCGCCTTGATCGTCCTGTGGGCGGCTCTCTTTCATAAAACATGGGCGACGTGGGGAAGCGTGAGCATCGACAGCGGGCGGGAGATGTACGTGCCTGTCGCGCTGGCGCAAGGAAAGATGCTCTACCGGGATATCGCGTATCCGTATCCGCCGCTTGCGCCCTATTTCAACGCGCTGCTCTTCCGTTTGATGGGCGTGCATTTGGAAGTGCTTTACTGGGCGGGATCGCTCTCGGCATTCGGTTCTGCGACCCTTTTATTTTTCACGGGCAAGAGATTATCTTTCGGGATCGCCGGCTGGAGCGCCGGGGCGGTTTTGCTATTTGAGGCGTTTCGCTGCAGCCTCTTCAGCTTCCCTTTGCCGTATAGCTTTGCTTCGGTTTACGGGTGCCTCGTCGCGTGCTTCTTCTGCTGGGTGCTGGTGCGAGTGACGACCTCATCGCGCTGGATATGGCAGTTTACGGCGGGGACGGCAGCCGCGATTGCACTGCTTCTGAAGCTGGAGTTTGGTGCAGCGTGCTACGCCGCGCTGGCGCTGCTGATCGCCGTGCGATGCCTGCGCGAGCGGAAGTGGAAAGCGTTTCGCGGATGGCTCCAGGCAGTATTAGCAGGAGTGGCGGCGTGCTTCGGCGTGATCGCGTGGATGGTCTCGATCCGCGGCGTCGATTTCATCACGCACGAGAACATGGACAGCTGGCCTTCGTCGTATTTCATGCGCACATACGGAAAGCTGTGGCTGAGAGCGAGCGGCTTCGATCTGAGCCTGCATGCCTTCGGGATCGCTGCAGCGCAACTGCTTGCCCTAGGGGGCGTAATCGTCGGGCTGCGCTGGATTTTCAGGCGTATGGAGGGAAGCGAGCAGCGACTGATGCTTTGGATCGCGCTGGCGGTAGCCGGTCTGGTCTTCGCGTTGCAATATCCTTCTCTAAGCTTCTTTCACGTTTTTGGAACGTTTTTCTCCTTGCGTGACCTTTTTGATTTGCTGGCTTTTCCTCCCGCGATGGCCCTCTTGGTAATCGGCGCAGCCGCAGGCGCTTGGTGGTTCGTGCTGCGGGGTGAGTCGAACCAGGCGAATCCTGCGTTCGCACTACTGCTCACTTTTGCGGGGATTCTGCCGTTTCGCAATCTGCTGGAGACGAAATCTTACGGGCTGCCGATCTACTACGACGGCCCGGAGATTCTGTGCGCGCTCATTCTCGCGAGCATGCTGATCTCGCCTCTCGCCTCATCGAAGCGCTTGCGGATTTGCGGTGCGATCCTCGTTTCAGCAATGTGTCTCTTTTCCGTGGTTCTCGATTCCAATATTTTCGATCCCTACTTCAAGACGTTCGTGCCGTTTGCGACCGATCGAGGCACGATCCGCTTGCCGCAAGGATTGGCGGCAAATTACAAGGCGACCGTCGCCTTCATGAAGCAGCGGGCCGCGGCAGGCGAATTCGTAATGTCCATCCCGGAAGATACGAGTCTCTATTTCTTTTCGGGCACCGATTGCCCGACGCGCGTGCTCGTATTCGTGCCGGGAGTGGTGGCTCCGGGCGAAATGACCAATGAGGTGGTCGCACAACTGGACAAGGCAAAGCCTCGATTCTTGATTTGGTCGAACAGGAAATATCCGGAGTATGGCGTGCCGCGATTCGGAACGGATTTCGACGTGCCCATCGGCGACTACTTTCGAGCGAACTATCGCCCGATCGGGACGCTCGTGCGATTCAGTCCGATGGATTGGAGCGCGGTTGTTTGGGAACGGGTCAGCCCCACGCCGCCGGAGCAACGACTTTCTTCGGCAACCAGCAATCCCAAGTGACACGATCTATTTCGCGATGCCGAGAAAATGCTCGTGCACGGTTGTGTCGTCGGTCAGCTCCGGGTGAAATGTTGAAGCGAGGATTTTGCCCTGTTGGACGAGGACGGGGTGGCCTGCATCCTTCGCGAGCACCTCGACTGAATGGCCTGTTTTTTCGATGATGGGCGCGCGGATGAAGACCATTTCAAGCGGTTCTTTACGGAGATTCGTGGGACCCATGTGGACGTCGCTGGCAAGCTGGCGACCGTAACCATTGCGGAGGATGGTCACGTCGAGCAGGTCGAGCGAATCCTGGGCCGGGCCGCGAACTTCGCTTGCCAGCAGGATCGCGCCGGCGCACGTGCCGAAAAATGCGCCGCCATTCTCGGCGAATTGCCTCAGCGCGCTGAAAAGGCCTTCTTCTTTCATTACTTTCAAGTGCGTGGTGCTTTCGCCACCGGGCAAGATGATGCCGTTTAAGCCGGCGAGATCGTGCGGCGTGCGAACGAAGGAATGCGAAACACTGAGACGGTCGAGGGTCTTGGCGTGGGCTTCATAGTCGCCTTGAATGGCGACAATTCCGATTCTCGTGCCGTTTTTCATTTCTCAGACTGCAATACGAACGAACCCAGAACTGCAAGCCGCTCGCTGGCGCCCAGGCGGCACCACCGCAGGATGACAGTCGCCTGGCGGATTATTACCAGCCGCGGGTCTGGAGCAGGTCCTTTTCTTCGAGCTGCCGTACGTCGATACCGCGCATGGCTTCGCCCAATTCCTCGGAAGCTTCGAGGACGACCTTTGCGTCTTTATAGTGCGTGGTCGCTTTAACGATGGCGCGCGCGCGCTTGGCCGGATCGCTCGACTTGAAAATTCCCGAGCCAACAAAGACGGCTTCCGCGCCGAGCTGCATCATTAGCGCTGCGTCAGCAGGCGTGGCAATTCCACCAGCGGAGAAATTCGGCACGGGGAGCTTGCCGTGCTTCGCAACAAACTGGACGAGATCGAGCGGCGCGCCGAGTTCCTTCGATTCGTGAACGAGCTCTTCTTCGCCAAGCATGGTGATCTTCCGCATCTGGCTCACGATGGTGCGCATGTGGCGAACGGCCTCGACGATATTGCCCGAGCCTGCTTCGCCCTTGGTGCGAATCATGGCTGCACCTTCGGCGATGCGGCGGAGAGCCTCGCCGAGATTGCGAGCACCGCAAACGAATGGCACTTTGAAGCCATGCTTCCAGACGTGATGCTCTTCATCGGCCGGCGTGAGGACTTCGCTTTCGTCGATGTAATCGACTTCGAGCGCTTCGAGGACTTGCGCTTCGGCGAAATGGCCGATGCGGACTTTGGCCATCACCGGTATCGAGACGACTTCCATAATTTCGCGGATCACGCGGGGCGCGGCCATACGGGCGACGCCGCCCTCTTTGCGGATATCGGAAGGCACGCGCTCGAGCGCCATCACGGAGCAGGCACCGGCGTCTTCGGCGATCTTTGCCTGCTCGGCATTGGTGACGTCCATGATGACGCCGCCCTTGAGCATTTCCGCGAGGCCGACTTTTACCCGCCACAAATTCTTTTCGTTTCCATTGGTCGATTCCATGATGATTCCCTCCTAAGCTTTGTGATTCTATTCTACCGTTCGCTCAGCGGCCACCAGCGAATGATTCGGCGTCATTCAGCGTGCGGGTCGCGAGGCGCGTCCAGATCCACGAAGCGGCCGCGGCCTCGCGCGAGCAAGTTGCCATTTGCGTCGCGAATTTCGCCTTGCAGAAAGAGGTTGCGCCCTTTCGCTCCCGTCTCCCAGCCTTCGACGATCAGGTCGGCTCCCACAAACACGGGGCGCAGGTATTCCACGTTCAGCTCGGCCGTGACAGCGCGCGCTTTGCGGAAGCGATTCGCCTTGCTCATCACTTCGTCGAGCAGCGTGGCAATGATACCGCCGTGGATGAATCCTGTTGCGCCCTGGTAGTCCGCGCTCAACTGAAAGCGGCCGCGGATTCGGCGCGAGGCGTCGTCCTGCTCAAAGGCAAGGTACATGCCGCGCGGATTCGCGCCGCCGCATACGAAGCAGCCGTTTGTTGAGCTGGGCGTCAGCTCCATGCAACCCCCGCGGTTGAATGCAACGAATGCGCATGCGCGAGCCGACGGAGCATCATATCAGGGCCTCGCGCCAAACCGCCTCCTGACGCGCGCCTCGCTGACGTTTCTGAAGCTCGACGCGGATCAAGTCGCCCAGCACCTGCACGCCCTTGCTGATGAGCTTTTCGGGAATGGTAGAGAACCCCAAACGCAACGTGTTCGGCTTCGGCTGCTGCAAATAGAAATGTCTCCCCGGAATGAAGATGATTTTGCGTTCGCGCGCGTGAATCGACAATTCACCGGCGTCAAAACCGGGCGGCAGCGTGACCCACACGGTCATGCCGCCTTCGGGACGCGTCCACGTCGCGCCATCGGGGAGATATTTCCGAAGCGCTTCCTCCATTGCATCGAGGCGGCTGCGATGAATCTTCGTCATTTTGCTCAAATGGCGCGATAAATATCCGCGGCGAATAAATTCAGCCAGGATTGCTTGAGGGAGTTGGTCGGTGTGCAAATCGGCCGACTGCTTGATCAGGCGCAGCCTTTCGATGGCGCTTTCCGCGCCGATGCACCAGCCGACGCGCAAGCCGGGGAAGGCGATCTTCGAAAAGCTATCGAGCTGAATCACGTTGCCGTCGCGATCGAGCGATTTCAACGTGGGCGTTTTGTTACCGCGCAGCCGCAGACGCGCATAGATGGCGTCTTCGATCACGGGCACTTGATAGCGCGAGGCAAGATCGAGCAGACGGCGACGGTCGGCTAGCGCGAGCGTGGTGCCAGTGGGGTTCTGGAAATCCGGCGTGACCAGGATGAACTTGACGCGATTCTGCATCAGTACGCTTTCGAGCGCGTCAACATTGATGCCGACCCTTTCCGGTCCGGCATCGACCGGCACACCCAGCGCGCGAACCCGCGCACCGGTGAAAATCGAAACAGCGCCAGGATAAGCAGGGTTTTCGAGCGCCACAGAATCGCCGGGCCGCAGGAAAAGCCTGCTCACCAGATCGATGGCTTGCTGGCAGCCGTCGGTGATGAGGATTTGCTCGGGGCGGACGTTCAGTCCCTCTTCGCGAAGCATGGCGACTAACGCGAGTTTCAGCGGCTCGTAGCCGTCGGTCGGGCCGAGCTGCAAAATGCGGCGGCCCTCCGAACGCAACACCGAGTTGGTGCAGCGGCGGAAATCCTCGATCGGGAAGAATTCGTCGGAGGGGCGCGCGCAGGTGAAGCCTATTGCACCCTGCGGGATTTGCGGCATGAGGCGGCTGAGGCCGTCATCGCCGCGCTCGTCTGCAAAAAGAGCCTCCCAGCGAACCGAGCCGCCGCCATTGCCGCGGGACGGCGGAGCAGGAGAAAACTGGCGGATATTAGTAGCGCAAATGAACGTGCCACGGCCCACGTGACCCTGGATCAGGCCTTCGGACTCCAGCTCGGCATAGGCATTGGCAACCGTGGTCCGATGAACGCCTAATTGCCCGGCCAATTCGCGGCTGGCGGGAATGCGATCGCCCGAACGAAGTTCGCCCGAATGGACCAGCGCGCGAAGCTGATCGCGCAACTGGACGTAGAGGGGAATGTGGCTTTCGCTCTGTAAATGTATCGGGAGCATTGGCTCAGTCCAAGGAGCCAATATAGTGTAGCAATTGGCAAAATAAAGAGCCAATTTGTCTTGTTTGCTTCAAAAATCGCACAGAGCTCAAGTTGAGCTTCGGCGGCCTTCATGGCCAGATGGGTCAACCGCATATTCGCCGGCCCTACAAGCCGCGGAAGGAATGTCACGATTCGTGCAGAATTTCCATGGACTAGTACGCCAGGGGATTATCCGGGACGAATCGCTTCCAGGCACATGTCACGCGGCTTCAATGGGTTACAAGGTGTTTCGGCTTTCTGGAGTAAGGGCCTGATTGTTGCTGCAGGCGTTTTGGGGACGTGTTCGGAACGATCGTATCAACTCAACCGCACTGCTGCGCCACGCCCTGCGTCTCCCGTGACGCGACAAGTGCGAGCCCAGGAGAACAAAGAGACAATGTTCGGAGCCGAAGAGCAAAACGACGAAAGCAATCACGAACAAATCACAACTCATCCGCGAAACCGAAGTGTCACGCTGTGGATTACAGCAGCATCCATTTGCGTGTTTGTGGCGGGTATGGTGGCTCTCGCGTCAAGCCATCATCAGCAAGCTAACGTGGATCAGCTGACCGCGCGAGAGAGCGATATGACGGCGAAAATCGCATCCTTGCAGGGCGAGCTAAACAGCACGACGCAAAAGTTGAACCAGATGACCGCTGAGGAAGCCGCGGAAGAGCAACGTGCCGAGGCCGCAGCGCAAGCTGCTCAGGCCGCCCAAGTTGCCAAGGCCACGCATGCGTCAGCCGCAAGGCGCGCGCCAAGGCGGCCCGTGGTTGACCCGCGCTGGAAGCAGATTCAGTCGCGGCTCGATGCGCAGCAAAAGGAATTGGACGAAACGAACAGCACGCTCAATCAAACGCGCAATGACCTCAACGGGAGCATCAATTCAACGCGAGATGAACTGGGCGGCTCTATAGCCAAGAACCACGCCGAACTGGTTGCGCTGGAGCAGCGCGGCGAACGAAACTTCTACGAATTCGACATTTCAAAGAGCAAGCGGTTCGAGCGCACCGGCCCAATTGAACTTTCGCTGCGCAAAGCCGACGCCAAACACGAACATTACAACCTGGCAATGATGGTCGATGACAATGAGATTCAGAAGAAGAATGTGGATCTCTACGAGCCAATCTGGCTGCGCGACTCGGACGATCCCCAACCGCTCGAAATCGTGGTCAACAAAATCGATAAGGACCACATCCACGGCTACGTGAGCAGCTCGAAATACACCCAGGCGCAACTAACGCCGGCAGCGGCTTCGGCGAACACAGGAGCGTCGCAAACTCCCGCGGCAAGCAGCACCACCGCGGCGGCCAGCAACCCGCAGTCGAACTAACCGGCATAATCTCAGCGGACAGCAATAAAAAACGGGGCGCCCCGTTCGGTTCGTCGGGGCCGGCTACTCTTAGACCTCTACTGCGTGGCCGATTTTTCGCCAAGACGGCGCATGCGCTCCTGCAGCTTCTTGCGGAGCGGCCCCGGCGCATTGGGATTGAAGGCGACCAGGTACCACAGCGGCTGGGAGCGGTCACGGCTGAGACGTGTAAGCGTGGCCGCATCGCTATTGGGATGCCGAGCGATGTTTTCGCGTATCGCCGAGTAGGGATGATGCGAAAGCCGGCCAAGTGTCTTCGCTGTGACTTTCGGATGCTCGCTGATCAAACGCAGCAAATAGTAGTCCTCCTTCGGAGCCATGCGCGAGAGCATATCAAGCGACTCAGGCTTCACCTCGGCGCTTAGAACGGTGCCCACTTTTTCGTCCCAGGATGGGTTAATTCGATTCAGCTCCTGGGTACGCGCGTGAATCAGCTGCTCGATCACCCGGCGCTCCTGTTCGAGCCTTGCGGAAGGAAGTGCACTGTGCTCGACCGAATCGAGAACCCGAAGCAGATGCTGACGCTCGCCGAACACGATCTGCGACGTGCGAACCGTCTTTGTTTTCCCCTGGTTCCTGACCAGGTCAGAACGTCTCATTTTTAAATCACCCCACGGAAAAGATAGGCTGGCGCGATGCAAGGCGCACCCGGCCCGGAATCAAAGTTACTTGGATGCTGCGCGGCAGGGGCCCGGCAAAAGCCCGGAGCAGATAAAGGTTCTTCGCAGGACTCTCGCTAACTACAAGTATAACGCAACTTGGCAGGCGAGAAGCCCGTCGGCCGGTCCGCTGGGGCAATACACGAAAACGGTGCATTCGTATAGCGGCGCACATCAAGGATGACCCGGCGAAATTATGCTGCGCAGAAACCACAAGAGTAAAGCAATGCGGGCCGAGATTCTGGGGCGATGTTCCTAAGCCTGCAACAGATAGTTCTAGAACTAGGCCCGGTCTTGAAGCGATTTGGACCGAGCGATAGGCCGGACCCGCCTGCTAATCTTGTGCCGGATAACTCTTTTCCGGACCTGCACATCATAGGAACACCAGCAGGAGCGCCCCCTTGCCAAAAGGGTGTATAATCGGGCCAAGTTCCCGGAGGTCCTCATGACCAGATCATTCGGCACTAAATGGGTTTCGATACTGGCAGCCACTTCGATGCTTGCCATGCCCGGTATGGCCGCACCACAGACCTCGCAGCCGGCATCGCAAACACCGAGCCAAAACACGCCAACGACATCGTCCGGTTCGAGTGCGCCCGCGCAGAACACGAGCGCGCAAGACACCACAACCACTTCAACATCGTCGGGATCTGTCATTACCTCCACTTCGACGCCGGACCAAGACTCGGGCGTAGCGGCCGCCGCTACCGAACCGGGGCCCCCAACCAAGGTCAAGCCCGGCAGCGACGCGGACGTCAATGCAATCGGTAACCGCAACGTGGGCAAGGGCCTCGACTTTTACTCGATCCAACACGAGATCGAGTTGGGGAAACAGCTTTCGCAGGAAGTCGAGAAGACCGCCAAGTTCATCAATGACCCGGTCGTAGTCGAGTACGTGAATCGCGTGGGTCAGAATCTGGTTCGCAACTCGGACGCGCAAGTTCCCTTCACCATTAAAGTGATCGATTCGGACGAAGTGAATGCGTTTGCGCTTCCCGGTGGTTTCTTCTACGTGAATAGCGGGCTGATTCTTCACGCTGACTCGGAATCGGAACTGGCCGGCGTGATGGCGCATGAAATCGCTCACGTCTGCCTCCGCCACGGGACGAAACAGATGACCAAAGAAGACATCGCTCAAATCGCCTCAATTCCCGCGATGATTTTCATCCCCTATTCCTGGGCAGGCTTTGCGATGTATCAGGGCATGAATTTCGGGATTCCGCTGGCGTTCCTGAAGTTCTCCCGCATAGACGAAGCGCAAGCAGATTATTACGGGCTGCAGTATATGTACAAGGCGGGATACGATCCGAACTCGTTCGTAATGTTCTTTGAGAAGATCGAAGCGGACGAAAAGAAGCAGCCGGGAACGATCCCCAAGGTGTTCGCCGACCATCCGCCGACGCCGGACCGCATCGCGGCGATTCAGAAGGAAATCGCGACGATCCTGCCACCGCGCAATCAGTACATCGTCGATACGTCTGAATTTGACGCCGTGAAGGCGCGCCTTCAAATGATCGAAGACAACATCAAGCTGAACGATTCGAAGAACCCGAACCGGCCGACATTGCGCAAGCGGACCGACGAGAACAAGGGTGGAAACACGGACCCGAATTCGACAGGCGCGAGCGATCCGAATTCGCAGCCTTCTTCCGATGACGACGGCCCGCCGACGCTGAAGCGGCGTCCGGACGACGGACAAACCAACTAGCTGGAAACCTGGAAGGCATTAGAAAGCAAAAGCGCCATTCTCGGGAATGGCGCTTTTGCTTTTGGAACCGTGCTTTGCCTGCGTTCACGCGAATGGACTAGCCGTTCTTGCGTTCAAATTCCTTCATGAAGTCCGTGAGGGCTTGGACGGCGTCGACTGTGACAGCGTTGTAGATTGAAGCGCGCATGCCTCCGACCGAGCGGTGGCCCTTGATGCCCACAAGGCCGGCTGCGGCAGCGTCCTTGATGAATTTCTTCTCGACTTCTTCTCTGCCGCCCGCTACGCGAAAGACCACGTTCATCTTCGAGCGAGAGGCCTTCTCAACCGGGCAATTATAGAAACCCGTTGCGTCAATCGTGTCATAAAGCAGCTTAGCTTTGGCCGAGTTGGTCGCTTCAACAGCTGTGACGCCGCCCTGAGATTCGATCCAATCCAGCACCAACCCGAGCGCATAAACGCCGAGCGTCGGCGGGGTGTTGTAAAGGGACTTTTCCTTGATGAAGGTGCGGTATTGCAGAACCTGCGCGACCTTCTGGTCGGCGCGTTCGGCGAGGTCGCTGCGAATGATCACGACGGTGACGCCGGAGGGACCGAGGTTTTTCTGTGCGCCGGCGAAGATCAATCCGAACTGCCGCACGTCCACCGGACGAGAGGCGATATCGGAAGACATATCCGCAACCAGCGGCACGTCGCCCGTATCGGGCGGCTCCGGCCATTGCGTACCCTCGATGGTGTTGTTGGTGCACATGTGCACGTAGGACGCATCCGGCTTCAGGGAAATCTCTTCCGGTTTCGGGAGACGAGCGAACTTATCTGCCTCCGTGGAAGCAGCGACACGGTGGGTCGCGAGGCGCTTCAGCTCACCGATGGCTTTCGCGGTCCACGCACCGGTGTGCAACACATCGACGGCGCGTCCGGGCAGGTACAAGTTCATGGGAGCCATTGCGAATTGCATGCTGCCGCCACCCTGGAGAAAAAGAATCGCGTACTCGTCAGGAACGCGCAGGATTCGCCGCAGCGCCTTTTCCGCGCCGTCATTGATCGCTTCGAACTCGGGCGAGCGGTGGCTCATTTCCATCACGGACATTCCCGTGCCGCGATAGTCGATCAGTTCGTCGCGCATCCTTTCGAGGACCGAAAGAGGCATGGCCGCCGGCCCTGCGTTGAAATTGTGTGCGCGCTTTGTGGCGCTTCCTGCAAGCGTTGATGAAGTCACGTCAAATGATTCCCTTCGATTGGATTTGCGATTCCAGACAATTTTAAGTCGTCGGCGTACATTTCAGGATAGCAAAAGTGATGGTTCATTGCGACCCGGTTTCCTTGACACTCGAAAGCGCCAGCCAGTAGACTGAAAAAGATAACTCACTGCGAGGTGGAATGCTTTTATCCCGCGATTACGTGGGGCACATGGCGAAAGAAGTGGTGAAACGCCTTGTTGCCGCCAAGATGATTGAAACAAAGAACGTGGAGAACCTTGCGCAGCACGTGCGGCAGGTGATGGCCGACGAAGTGACGATCGAAGATCGATTGAACGAGGAAGTGCGCGAGATTCTGGGGCGCTACCAGGAAGAGATGCGGCGGACCGGCGTATCGTATCAGGAAATGTACAAGAAAGTTAAGGGCCAGCTTGCCCGAGAAAGGAAGCTGATCCTTCGCTGATGAGACTGACTCGAGAAAAAACTGTTCGTTTGTCCCACCGCGTAATTGACAGCCTGGTGGAAAATCCCGAGGTTGACTTCATCGAAGACCGCGACACAATCCGCCTGGAAATCGTCAATATCCTCACCGCCCTTTTGAAGCAGGAGGAGCAGGTCGACACGGAGGTCCGCGCGAAGATCGCCTCCCAAAAGAAGGAAATCCTTGAAGGCAGCGAGGAATGGGACATTCTCTACCGCAAATATTACGCCGAGGCGATGAAAAGACTCGGCGTAGCCGAAGTCCACACGCACTGATTTTCCCGCACGCACATAGAACAATCAATTTTGTGCCGAGCTCTGCACGTCCGGCAGGACCGGCAAGGCGACCGAATCCACGGTGTCTGGATCGTCGCGCAGCTTGACGTAAAGCAGCGTTCCATTAGGGCGCGGGACACTGAGCGTCGAGTTCATGAACCCGGCCGGAACTGGAACCATATTTTTGAATTGCTGATCGGACGCGATCGAGTCCAGCAGGAACAAATCGGTTCCACTGAGCGTGCATTGTTGATCGGGTGCGTCCGGGCAGTGAACATCGTTCAACGTCGGCATCCTCACCAAATTCGCCAGCGGCTGCCAATCCCCTTTTGAACCGTCTTCACTGATCGGGCGAAACTGCAAGGGTCCGAATGCCGAAGGGCCGAAAGCCTTCTGCGGATCGAGGACTGCCAAGACGCTGGCCGAATCCTGCAGGATCAAATTTCCGTCTGCGACGGTCAACAGCGCATGAAAAGAACCGTCTTTCGTTGCGACCTCGATCTTTTCGGTGCGTGGAAACGTATCCGGCACCTCGGATTTCAAAAAGAACGAGAGCTTCGCGTCGAGTGGCAGTTCGTCCGTGTCGCCCAGATGAATGGCCGAAGGAACCGCGCCGGGCTGAACGGTTTTGCTGACCAGCGTTACTTTCGGACGGGGAGGCTTCACGGTGGTCTGCAGGTCGAGAACGCGGCCGTCTTTGAGACCGACGTGAGCCTGCTGCTTCTCATCTGTCTGCAAAGCAGCGACCGACGCGTTTGTGGCGGCGTCGACATCCAACATGTCTTCCTGGTTGCTGCTCGTAAGCTTCGCGGGAACGAAATGAATGCCAGCTAGTTCGACGCTGCCCACTTCGTCGAGGCGCGTTCCTGTGAGTATCCCCTCGCGGTCGCCGGCGTTGATCGCAAAACTATCGAGATGCGCGGCTTCCGAGTAGGTCTGCATTGCGAGAACGTCCGGTGTTGGCGAGCCAAACTGCTGCACTTTTAGCGTAACCGGGGCGGTTTTCTCGCCCTTCAGTGGAATGGTCACTTCGATCTGGCCCGGGTCTACTTGCTTCCAGGTAGCGGCGAGCGCTTTGCCGGCAGAATCTTGCGCCGTCACCTTATCCACGCAGACCGCGCAACCGCCGGTCGCATGAATGGTGTCATCGCGCCCGATCACGAGCGCGTCATTGTCGGCGGCCGGGATCGCCCACTTGTTCGTCAATCCGTTTCGAAATTGAAAGGAGGGCCCGTCATAGCTCTCGAAACCCCATGATCCATCAATGCTGCCCGCGACTTGCTCCGGCAATTCATCGGTCTTGAGGCCTTTCGTATCGATCACGAAGCCGCCGCTCGCTGCGTCCGGCGTCGCCGGAAGAATCACGGGATTCCCGGCCTTGTTCTGCAGTCGCAAAACGAAACCGTGAGCGATGCTCGTGGAGTAAACCAGCGGGGCGCCAATCACCGGCACAACCAGAGGCGTTTTTTGAAGGCAGAAAATTTGTTTCGGATCAGCCGGACGGAGCGGAGGCAGCTGCGGCGCTTCCACTGCGGGCAGACCTACGACAAGGACGGATTTGGGATTCTGGAACGATGGAGGCGTATTGAGGCGCAAATTCATCTGCTCCTGGTTGGGCAGCACGAGAGCTGGGATGTATTGGTACTGCGCTGTGTGCATGGTGCTAAGCAGGCGCGCTAAGTCCATCACTGATCCAACGTATGCGCTGTAATATTGGGCAGCCATCACGGGAGTCGCAGTGACTGAGCCAATCAGATCTGCTTGAGGGCCTGAGGTGAGGGCCGCGACGATCGACTGGCTATGAGCGTCGTCTAAAACAAGCGAGTCGGTATCTTGCGTGAGGCAAGAGGCCTGCTGGTCGGTCGGCTTATCGAAGCAATCGTCGTTGACCTTCAGATGCAAAGTCTGCGCCAGTAATTTCGTGCGTTCCTGAAGGGCGCTCGGATCGTCCGCGGACGTCTGACGAACTTCCTCCAAATACTTGTCAACTCGTGTGCGATCAAGGCTCGCTTGATCCAGGTCCTGCGAAGCTCTCACGAACATGCCTGGCTTGCCGCGAACCGTCGAGCGAAGCGTGGTGAAATCGCCCCCCGTTTCCGGAGCGAGAAACATCAATGCTTGCTGCGCATTCTTCGGGACGACAATGATCGCGCCTTCCTGCCGCACCTGCTTGCTCCATGTGTCGATGCGCGTGAACCACTTGTCCGGCGGGGGGTTGGTCGGGCCCTGCAGGAAAGCGACGATCAGCAAATAGCGCACGGACTGATTCGCTGGGAAATCGGTATGAATCCAGAGGCGGTCGCCGGATTGAAGATTTGGAACGCTGGAAATCGGAAGCATCTTGCCGTCACGAGTGACGGTCATTTCCATTTTCGGCCCGATGAGATCGAACGACGAATCCGCGCGAAGGCCGGCGGAAAACGTAAGAACGAAAATCGGAACGAAGATCAGGGTATAGCGTATCTTCCACAACCGCACGACTTGAGCTTCAGTTGCCATTTCGGCCAAACTCCTCGACGAGGTTTTATGAGCGAGCTGAAGAAGATTATTTTTCCGGAACCACCCAACACTGCGATTGTGCTCCGCGGACACGGCAACACACAACCCGCAAATTTTAAAAGCAGGATAAGTTAGATGCGCCGAAGCTCCGATTAGTCAGCAGGGCAAAAGCTGCAAGAGATGCTTGATGAAGTGGCGAGCTGTAGGAATCGCTCTGACGGGCAAGGCGGGCGATATGATCGTGCGCATGTCCTGATGACAATCCAGCACACCCATGCTTGACCCGGCATCAGAGTGGCGTGTTATGTTGGGTTTTCATTGAGAAGCAGTTCGACCAATCCGCTTTACAAATCCCCCCACCGTGGTTCTGTGTTCGCGCCACCGAAGCGCGCTCATTTTGAAAACACTCGCGTTCGCACGGGCGAACCTCCCTTGCACGAATACTTCAATTCGCTTTTCACCGCTTTCGGGCCGCAGCACTGGTGGCCGGGGCGTACGCCTTTTGAAGTGATCGTGGGCGCGATCCTCACCCAGAACACTTCCTGGACGAACGTGGAGCGGGCAATCGTCAAGTTGCGTAAGGCGCGTTTGCTCACCCCCGCTGCGATCGAAAGGGCACGAGTCGGAAGGATCCAACAGGCTGTCCATCCATCGGGTTACTTTCGCCAAAAAGCGCGCAAGCTAAAGGCGTTTTGTGCATTCCTCCAATTCGAATATAGTGGCTCGCTGAAGAGAATGTTTGCGCAGCCCACGGCTCTCTTACGTGAAAAGCTTTTGGGTGTTTTCGGGATCGGGCCCGAAACGGCAGATTCGATTTTGCTCTATGCGGGCGGGCATCCCGTGTTCGTGGTGGATGCATATACGAAACGGATGCTTTCCCGGCACGGATGGGTGAAGGAAAATGCGAAGTACGAAGAGGTCCGCTGGATTTTCGAAAAGCAATTCCCGGGCGATGCGGCCCGATTCAACGAATTTCATGCACTCATTGTGCAGACCGGCAAGCGATTCTGCCGCACCAAACAGCCGCTATGCAACGCTTGCCCGCTGGGGCGTTATCTGCAAGAGAAACGGCGAACCCATTTGTCGGCTTAACGCAAGCTCGAGGAGTGCGACGTGAACCGCAAGCAATGGCGCAAACGGGTCTGGCTGATCGCCAGCCTAAGCATCGTTTTGGTGCTGACGGCAGCGGTGTTCACCCTTGGTTCGTTTCACGTTCCTCTCTATCCGGAGAGCAGCACGGCGCTCGCTGTATTTTTCGGCCTCGCATGTTTGATCGTCGGCACGTTCGGCGTGTTTGTGATGATTTTCGCGCGCACGCTGCTGCGGCTGGGCGCGGAACGCGGCGGCGGCCCGATCGGCTCTCGATTCAAAATGAAGATGGTGGTCGGCGCCACCGGTATTTCCCTGCTGCCGGTCCTTTTCATGTTTTTCTTCAGCTATGCTCTGCTGAACCATACGCTGAATCTCTGGTTTCCACACCCTCTGGAATTAGCGAACGAGCAAAGTCAAGCGCTGCTCGATGAATTGGTCATAGCCGGGCACGAAAGGCGTGCCCAGCAGGCCAAGGCTGCTTGCGAAGTGGCATCAAAGCCCGGCGTGACGCCAGCGGATGTAATTCGCGAAGCAGCGCCTGATGCAGACGCGGTGTGGTTCTACGGAACGGGAGCCGCCAGCAAAAGCTTTGCCAACGCCGCTGCATTTGCGGACCCGAATGGCCTGCACTTCGCGCGGCAGTTGCCGAACGGCGCAGAAGTGTGGACCGACGCAAAAGGAACCTACATAGGGGGCAGCACGCCGTGCATGGGCGGGAGGCTGGCCGTGGCGCGGATCGCGCCTCCCGACTTTTTACAGCGCTACAACGAGATCGAAACCCAAACGGCAACGTATACGCAGGACTACGCGAAGCTGCGAAATTATAAGCGAACGCTTGTTTTAGGCATGGCGCTGATTACGTTTCTTCTGCTCTTTGCAATGACGTGGGTGGCGCTCTTTCTCTCCAAGCAGGTGACCGTCCCCATTCAAGCGCTTGCCGAAGGAACAAGCGAGATCGCTCGCGGCAATTTCGATCACCGCATCGCGCTCTCCGCGCGAGACGAACTCGGCACGCTGATCGCCTCGTTCAACAAAATGACGGCTCAACTCGGAGAGGGACGCCGCCAAATCATCGAATTTACAACGAGCCTCGAACACGCGATGGAAGAAGGCGAACGGCGCCGAAAATTGATGGAGACCATCATGGAAAATATTCCGACGGGCGTCGTCTCGCTGAACTCCTCAGGTGAAATCGAGCGCGTGAACTCCGCGACAATCACCATTTTGGGCGAATATGCACGCAACGCGCATTCGCTGCAGGACTTGCTCGGCGAAGACGCAGCGCGCGCGGTGATGCATTTGATGCGGCGTTCGCTGCGGATGGGCGCTGCCTCGCGCGAAATCGAGATTGCCACGGGAGGTCGCCTCGTCCGGGCGGCCGTTACCGTAAGCTCGCTCGGCCCACGGCGTTCCAATCCCGGCTTTATCGTCTCGATCGACGATCTCACCGAGCTATTGCGCGCGCAGAAAGCAGCCGCATGGCAGGAGGTAGCGCAGCGAATCGCGCATGAAATCAAGAATCCACTCACGCCGATCCAGCTCTCCGCGCAACGAATGCTGCGCCATTTGGAACGCAGCGGCGCCTCCCGAAGCACCGATGGCGGGACCGAATTCGAAAAGTTAGCCACGCAGTGCGCGGGTTTGATCGAACGTGAAGTCCAAACGCTCGAATCGCTCGTCGAAGAGTTCTCGCAGTTTGCGCGATTTCCGGCCGCGCGTTTAGCTCCTGCGGACGTGAATGCAATAGTGGCGAGCGCCTTGCAACTTTTTCAAGGGCGCCTTGATGGTGTCACGACCCAGACCGAGTACGAACAGGATTTGCCCGCAGTAAAAGCCGACGAGGAACTGATGCGCCGCGTCGTTGCCAATTTGATTGATAATGCAGCCGAAGCGATGGAAGGCGCCACGGTGCGGATTCTCACCGTCGCAACGCACGTCCGCGGTGAAGGGGACGCTGTCGAGATCGTAGTGGCTGACAGCGGCCATGGCATTTCGCCGAAAGACAAAGAGCGTCTCTTCCTTCCGCACTTTTCCACAAAAGAGCGCGGGACGGGACTGGGACTCGCCATCGTCAGCCGGATCGTCGCCGAGCACAATGGCTCGATTCGCGTGGAAGACAATCAGCCGACGGGAACGCGATTCGTGATTCGCTTCCCGGCCGTCGAGAAGAAGGAAGCAGAAGATCTCGATCAATCGAAACCACCCGATGAGAAGGATCTCGCCGCCGAAGCGGCTCGGCAACCAATCCCGGATGTGAGTAAAGGCTGATGTCGGGCGCGATCCTCATCATTGACGACGAGAGCGGCATCCGCGAATCGCTCGGCGCACTGCTGCGTGAGGAGGGTTACGAGGTCGAGGCCCTGAGCTCAGGCGAGGAATGCCTGGCGCGGCTCGATCAGCGGGATTTCGATCTCGTGTTGCTCGACGTCTGGCTGAAGGAAATGGACGGCCTTGAGACACTGGAGAAAATGCAGGGCCGCGATGAACCGCCCATGACCGTGATGATTTCAGGCCACGGAAACATTGAGACCGCAGTGCGGGCCACGAAATTGGGCGCGTTCGATTTTGTCGAAAAGCCGCTCTCCCTCGAAAAAACGATCCTGGTCGTCCGCAACGCTCTGGAATACCTGCGCCTCGAAAAGGAAAACCGGCGTCTCCGCGAGGAACTCGAACAGCGCCACCAAATCCTCGGCTCCAGCGTTCCGATGAAAGCTCTGCGCCAGCAGATCGCATTGACTGCGCCAACGAATGGGCGCGTCCTGATCTATGGCGAGAGCGGAACCGGCAAGGAACTGGTCGCCAAGGCGCTGCATGCCAATAGCACCCGCAGCGCGATGCCCTTTGTGGAAGTAAACTGCGCGGCCATTCCTGAAGAGCTGATCGAGTCGGAAATGTTCGGTCACCGCAAGGGAAGCTTCACGGGAGCCAGCGAAGACAAAGTCGGAAAGTTTCAGAAGGCCGACGGCGGCACGCTTTTTCTCGATGAAGTGGGCGACATGAGCTCGAAAACGCAGTCAAAAGTACTGCGCGTGCTGGAAGAGCAGCGCTTCGAGCCGCTCGGCTCGAATCAGTCGGTGCACGTGGATGTTCGTGTGATCGCCGCCACCAACAAAAAGATCGAGGACGAAATCGCAAAAAACGCCTTTCGGGAAGACCTGTTCTATCGACTGAATGTGATTCCCTTTTATGTGCCGGCGTTGCGAGAACGGACCGAGGACATTCCGATCCTTGCGGGATATTTCCTCAGGCGTTTCAGCGAAGAATACGGGAAAAAGGGCAAGGAGTTCAGCCCGTCTTCCGTCGACGTGCTGCTTGCGTACCCGTGGCCGGGCAACGTTCGAGAGCTGAAAAATCTGGTGGAAAGGCTCGTGATCATGTGCCCTTCGCCACGGATCGAGCCGCATCACCTGCCGCCGGAGCTCTTCCGTGGCGCCTCAAGAAGCCCGCAAAAGCCCTACGAAAGCCTGCACGAGGCCAGGTCAGCCTACGAGAGAGAATTTGTGCTGCGGAAACTTGAAGAGAATCGCTGGAATATGACAAAAGCTGCCGCATCGCTGGGCGTAGAGCGCAGCCACCTCTATCGCAAAATGCGCTCGCTCGGGATCGCCTCGCCGAAGGAGTGATACCAGTCTGACGTCCTTCAGACTACAGGGTCTGCTGTAGCTTCCCAGAGGGTAACTCCTGATTCGCAATTGCCCCCGATTCGATTATGATGTCCCCGATTCCGGTAACGTGGCCGGAGTGTGAAATGTCCCTTGGGAATTCGATGGAATCATTGCGGATTCTAATTGTTGACGACCACCAAGCCGTGAGACGCGGCATTCGTTCGCTCCTCTCGATGCGTCAGGATTGGTCGATTTGCGGCGAAGCCGGCGACGGCTGCGAAGCCGTCGCGAAAGTAAGAGACTTGCACCCGGACGTGGTTCTGATGGATCTCTCGATGCCGCGCATGGGAGGAGTAGAAGCAACCCGAATCATCCTGCGGGAAGCTCCCGCCTCCAAGGTGGTCATCGTGAGCCAAAATGACCCCTCCATTGTGCGGCAGCAGGCTCGCGAGATTGGGGCACGTGCGTATGTCGGAAAGACCGACTTGGCGCGCGACCTGCTTCCAACGATCGAGAACGTCGTCGCCGGGGAAGAAGGTAAATCGGCCAACGGGCATATGTCGCCGGCGAGTTCTGGCCCCAGCGTAAGCCCGGAAGCTGAAGCGAACGCCCTGCGGCTGAGGGCGCTTTTCGATACTTCAGCGCTTGGCGTTGCCGCACTCGACCTGGAGATGCGTGTCCTTGAGGCAAATGACGCTTTCTGCGCGATAGCACGGTGCCCCCGAAACAACGTCAAATTTCTGGATTGCCTGCAGCTCATCCACCCCGACGATCGCGAACGGATGCGTTCCCAACTCAAACGGCTATCCGCCGGAGAAATTCCCAGCTTCGTCATCGATCAGCGTTACGTGGGAAAGCAGGGCCGGCCGGTATGGGTGCAAAACAGCGTTTCCCTTGCACGCGACTGTGCCGGAACTCCGCTCGGCATCGTACTTCTCTGTCAGGAATTCACCGAACACAGAGGATTGCTCAATCAACTTCGAGAAAGCGAGCAGCGATTCCGCGAAATGGTTGACGCCCTTCCGGTGGCCATCTATACAACGGACGCGGAGGGCCGCCTGACGCATTTCAACCCCGCGGCAGTGAAGTTTTCGGGTCGCGTGCCCGATCTCGGCTCCGTGAAATGGTGTGTCACATGGAAGCTCTTCTATCCCGATGGCCGCCCGATGCCCCACGACCAGTGCCCCATGGCGATCACCCTCAAGGAGGGTCGGGCCGTCGAGGGCGTGGAAGCGATTGCCGAAAGACCTGATGGAACGCGCGCCTGGTTCATGCCCTACCCGCGGGCATTGCGCGATGCCGAAGGAAAAATCGTAGGCGGCATCAATTTGCTGCTCGATATCACCGAGCGGAAACAGGCCGAGCGCACAACCAGCCTGCTCGCGTCTATTGTCGACTCGTCGGACGACGCCATTGTGAGCAAGCGCCTGGACGGCGTCATCACCAGCTGGAACAAGGCCGCCGAACGGATTTTCGGCTACACCGCAAAGGAAGCTGTTGGCCGGCATATCGGGTTGATCATTCCGCGTGAGCGGCTCCCCGAAGAAGCGCAAATCATCGAACGTATCAAACGCGGCGAGCGCGTCGATCACATCGAGACCGTTCGCGTGCGCAATAACGGTGAATTGCTCGACGTCTCCGTCACGATTTCGCCGGTGAGAGATGCCTCCGGAAATGTTGTGGGCGCATCAAAGGTCGCTCGCGATATCTCCGAACGCAAGCGGGCCGAGAAGAACATGACGGATCGCTCGCGCGAAAATAAAGCTTTGTTTCATCTCGCCGATCAGCTCCACCGCGCGGAATCCTTGGAACACCTGTACAGTGCAGGCCTGACGGCAGTTTCGGAGGCGATGCAATCCGACAAGGTCGCGATTCTGCTTCGCGATGAATCCGGCGTGATGCGGTTCGTGGGCTGGCGCGGTTTGTCGGAGCCGTACCGCACGGCCACCGAAGGTCATTCCCCCTGGGCGATTGACGAGACGAATCCTGTCCCGATTTGCTTCAGTGATGTCGCCTCTGCGCAGTGCAACCCGAAGATTAAGGCCGCCCTCGAGACCGAGACAATTTCCGCCATAGCGTTTGTTCCCCTTGTATCGTCAGGCAAACTGATCGGCAGACTGACGATCTACTTCGAGGCGCCCCATGAATTTACCCAGTCGGAGATCGATCTCTCGCTGATTATCGCCCACCAGGTGGCTTTCGGAATTGACCGCAAGCGCTCCGAAGAGGCTCTGCGCGCGAGCGAAGAGCGGTTTAGAAAACTCTCGGCAACTCTCGACGCCGAAGTGAAGGCACGCACCGAGGAATTGGAGCAACGCAACGCGGAGCTTTTCTGGCGCTCTGAGCAACTTCGTGATATTTCGCGGCAGATGATTCGCGTTCAAGACGCGGAGCGCCGTCACATTGCCCGCGAACTTCACGACAGCGCGGGGCAGACGCTCACCGTGCTCGGACTGAACCTCTCGGCTCTCGCGAAAAAGGTGAGCCCGGACCTCGTTCCGCAGGCCGAAGAAACGTTGGAGATGATTCAGCAACTCAGCCAGGAAATCAGAACCACGTCATATCTGCTCCATCCGCCACTGCTTGACGAAAGCGGGCTTGCGGATGCCCTCAATTGGTATGTGGAAGGCTTGATTCGCAGAAGCGGCCTGGAAATTGGCGTTTTGATTTCCGATCACTTCGGACGCCTCTCGGCCGACCTTGAGCTTGTGATTTTCCGGCTGGTGCAAGAATGCCTCACCAATATTCACCGTCATTCCGGAAGCAAGAGTGCGACCATTCGCCTCGCGCGAACCGCTGACGAGGTCTTCCTCGAAATCGAAGACTACGGCAAAGGAATCACGCCGGAAAAGCTGGCGCATATCGAGTCGCAAGGTTCTGGCGTCGGCATTCGTGGTATGAGCGAACGCGTCCGGCAATTCGATGGCGAGATGAAAATTCAATCGAGCGGATCAGGCACCAAAATCACCGTGAGGCTGCCTTCAAATTCGCGACCGAGGCAACGCGCGGTGCCACCGGGCGCGCCAGACCCACGTTGCTAACTGCGCTTGTCGAGTGTTTTGCGCTTCTGTTTGGAAGCAACGAAATTCCAGGCTTCCTGGATGTGTGCAGCGAGGTCTTCGTCGGCAATTTCGCTTAGCTCGATCCCCACCCAACCTGCCGCCCCGACGTATGGTGGCCGAAAATACACCTTGGGCGCGCTGTGAATCAGCGCCAGCTGCAGTCCTGGCGGCGCAGGAATCCAAACTGCGATGCGTCCATCATCATGGTGATTATTCGCAAACATCGTGAAGACGCGTTTCTTCACGAAGAACGTCGGCTCACCGTGCGATAGGTTTTCCGTGGCGTCCGCCATCGACATGCAAATGCGCCGGACTCGCCTCAGATGCACCTCATTCTCCTCTCGACGCGATTTCGGCATTGCTAGTGGTTATTCCTCTCGCGCGCCAAAACCCGCGTTCGCGCGGTTCCAGTGTAAACTCGAAACCGTCTAATGACGCTTGGCTGCCGCACAATTCGGGGCGCGCGCACTTCATGAACGAGCCCGTTTCGCTGCTTTGGACCGGATTGTTTGTCGTCGCCTCGGCAGCAATTGCCGCAGATCTTCTGCTTCACCGCCGCACTGGTGGAGTGATGTCGGCGCGCGCCGCGCTGCTCGAAACCGGCGCGTGGATTGGCCTTGCTCTGCTTTTCGATCTTTGGATTTTTCAGGCGCGCGGCCGGTCGGCCGCAATTGAGTTTCTTACCGGCTATCTTATCGAAAAAAGCCTCAGCATCGACAACATCTTCCTGTTTCTCGTAATCTTCCACACATTCCGAGTGCCGCTGCGTGCCCAGCATCGCGTTCTCTATTACGGCGTTGCTGGTGCGCTCCTCTTGCGCGCACTCTTCGTCTTCGCAGGGGTGGAACTGCTCGATTATTTCCAGCAGATCGCCTATCTTTTCGGAGCGATTCTCTTTCTCACAGCGCTGCGCATGCTCTTCCCGCGCCGCGAGGAAACCGCCGGCACAGCTTGGATCGTCAGGTTCGCCGGACGCTTCTTCCCCGTCACTGAAAGCGGCGACGGCGAACACTTTTTCCTGCGCGAGAACGGCAAATTGCTGGCAACCTCGCTCTTTCTCGCGCTGCTCACGATCGAAGTCGCTGACGTGGTCTTCGCCACCGACTCGATACCCGCCGTCCTTTCGATCACTCGCGATACATTCATCGCCTATTCCTCGAATGTTTTCGCCGTCTTGGGCCTCCGCGCCATCTATTTTGTTCTCGCGGGCGTCCTCCGCAAAATTCGTTTCCTTCATCAAGGTTTGGCGGCGGTCCTGATCTTTACAGGAGTAAAAATGGTTCTAGGCAGCCGCGTCCCATTCTCGGACGCGTGGTCGCTCGCCGCGATCACGGCAATCTTCGCGGCCACGGCATTGGCCTCGTTCTTGTTGCCTGGCAAAATCTGATCGAGTCAACCTGGGAGGGGCAATCAAAGGAGCAGACTTCTGCCGGTACGGACTCCGGGAGTCTCATGAAAAAGCGGCGGAGATGACAGCCTCCAGCGGCCTTCTTTAGTGCTCTGAAGCCACGTGCATGTCGTGCGCGCCGGAGAAAAGGTAGAGTCCCGTCCCCACCGCTTGCGGCAGCCACCACGTGTGACGAATCAGGGGATTTTCGCTGTGCTGCATGTGACGCGCGGTGAAATCGAGCACAACCGGACAAACTTGAATCGCCGCGTAAATCCCGGACGAGTTCGCAAAAGGCCGCATGAACGGGTCGGCTTCGTGCGCGCCGTTTTCAATGGCTCGCCGCGTGGCGTAAGCGTCAAAGCCAGCCGCGCTCGATTGCGCGATTGAAAGAACGATCCATCGCCGCGTCGAAGGCACCTCGTCAACGCTTATCGGCCGTATAGGCTTGATTGGCTCGGGAATACGAATCGTCGAAAAACTCTGGGTATCGTCACCCGCGGCATCCAAGGCGGCAAGGCGCAAGGTCGCCGGTTGCTTGTCGGCGCCCCTAGAGGTCGAATCGCCGGAAGAAACCGCCGCCGAAGCTACGGCTGGCGTTGGGTTCGGTAATGGAGCATCGGGCAAGCTCGCCGTGGCCGGTCCTGCTGCTGGCTTCGCAGCGGCAGTGGCCGCAGGTTTAGCGGCCTTCGCGGCGGCGGCTGGGACTGCAGGTAATACGGAGCCAAACTGAAACAGAAGCGCGGCTATGGCCAAAACCATGGATGTGGTCCTCCCGAGACTCGTGTATGGGAGAATGCACGGATAGTACCACGGCGTTTGCTACAGCTAAGCGCTTTATTTTCAGTCTGGGCTACCGTTTATCGAATGGACACAGTGTGAATGCCCTAGGACAAAACGTGGGACAATGGAAGAACTTTTCCACTAGTTGCCCAAAACATTCCACGCGAACAACTCTTAAGGGTGCGTTTCGGCGCCTTAAAAGGGCCTTAAAGGCACCAAATTGTCGCGTTTTACATCGATTTGAGCGTCTTCAAACTCTCGGCCACGGCGTCGACAGTTTGGCGGATGTCCACGTCCGAGTGAGCGGCGGAGACGAAAAGCGCTTCGTACTGCGAAGGCGGGAGTAGTACCCCTCTTTTCAACATTTCCTGGAAGAAGCGGCCAAACATCGCCACGTCTGACTTTTTGGCGCTGGCGTAATCCGTCACCGGGCCAGCCGTAAAGAAAAGGGTTAGCAGCGAACCGACGCGGTTAACCCTGCCGGGTATGCCGGAATGCGCCAAACCGGAGCGGATCCCGTCAGCGAGATGCTCGCTCTTCTTTTCGAGCGAGGCGTAAAAGTCCGGGGACGCAAGCCGCGGGAGCGTCGCGAGGCCGGCGCGCATCGCCAGCGGGTTCCCGGACAAAGTGCCGGCCTGATAGACCGGGCCGAGCGGGGCGACCATCTCCATGATGTTGCGCCGGCCACCGTACGCGGCTACGGGCAAGCCGCCCCCGATAACCTTTCCCAACACGGTCAGGTCCGGACGGACGTCCCAGAGCTGCTGAGCTCCACCGCGCGCCACGCGAAAGCCCGTGATCACTTCGTCGAAAATCAGGAGCGCGCCCGAGCGGCTGGCAATTTCACGCAGGCCGGGGAGAAATCCTTCGGCCGGGAGCACAACGCCCATGTTCGCGGCAACCGGTTCGACAATAATCGCAGCGATTTTTCCGTTGTGGCCGCGGACGATCCGCTCGACTGCATCGAGGTCGTTGTACGGTGCGTTCAGCGTAAGCTTCGCCAGCGCCTCAGGAACGCCCGGGCTCGACGAAATGCCCAGCGTCGCGAGCCCGGAGCCCGCGTCGACCAGGAAGCTATCCGCATGGCCGTGATAATCGCCCTCAAATTTGAGGATAAAATCGCGCTTCGTGAATGCGCGCGCCAGGCGAATCGCCGACATTGCCGCTTCCGTCCCTGAACTGACGAAGCGGATTTTTTCGATCGACGGCACGGCGCGAGCGATCTCTTCGGCGAGTTCGACTTCCAGAGGCGACGTGATGCCAAAGCTTGTTCCACGCTGCGCCTGATAAGCGATCGCGTCCACGACATCGCGGTCGGCGTGACCAAGAATCAGCGCGCCCCAGGAACAAATATAGTCGATGTATTCGCTGCCATTGACCGCCTGAACGCGCGAACCCTCCGCGCCTTTGATCATCAGCGGCGCGCCACCCACCGCCCGAAACGCGCGAACCGGGCTGTCCACGCCGCCAACCAGAATTTTCTGCGCGCGATTCAAAAGTTCAGTCGTCTTTTCCGTCATGGTCCCCAGCCCGCATCTCTCGTTCGGCAATCAACACCGCGCGTATTTTACTATCAGAACGCCGCGATTCGTGCGCCCCCCGAGTGGCGCGGGCGCCTCAAAGTCGCGAGTCGCGACTAGCGCGCGGCCCGAATGGGGCAAAGGTTCGGTTCGCCTTTTGTGCGCTTTTGCTCCTTTCGGAGGGGCTGTTTTTCTATCGATTAGAAATTTGCAAGTTGCTCGAAATACGGGAGTTGCGGCGATTTCTAATCGTAATTACTATCGATTAGAAAATCTCTGTTTTGCCGCTCGTCCTGCCCCATGCACACCTCTCCCATTTTGTTTCCGCACCTTTTTCGCGGATTTCCTCCGCGGCTGCGCGGATTTCAGCTTCAAAAAACGACCAAGAATAGCATGCGCGAAATGCGATTTCTATTGTGGGAAATACGGACACAGTACTGCCAGGACCCCGTGTCGCGGGCGTGTAACGCAACCTGGAATCGATCTGCCCGTCGTCGCTATAGCCCATGTCCACCAAAGACGTGTCGCCGTTGGTTCGCACCACGGGACCACCCCAGTCATTTCCCACGACGCGAATCGTGCTGTCGCCTGCAACTACGCTCGAGCTGGTGAAAAAGTCCCGCGCGGCCGTGGCCCGGCCCTCGGAGGTCGGGAGGTCTCCCAACGTTGCCATTTTCCACAAAGAGTCGACAGCTTCGCGTGGGCTCCGGCTCGCGCATGGAGAGGTCTGCGCCGGAGCGAAGCTGCATGAGATCAGGACCAGTAGAATTGGAATGATCAATTTCATGTGTGGCCCTCGTTGACAACTCTGCGGAGCAACCTGCGGTTCCTGTGGGGTAACCAAACAAAACAGGCGCTCGTCGCCGTGCTCGATGCCGAAACCGAGGAAGACAAGGAATAAGAAAGCCTTGGGACCGCGTGCTATACCGGTATAGCGAAGTGCTTATGTTGGCTATCCGCCTGCCGCCGTCCATCGAAAAACGCCTGGAAAAGCTCGCCCGGCGCACCGGGCGCACCAAGACTTACTATGCCCGCGAAGCGATCCTCGAATACCTGGACGATCTAGAGGACCTGTATCTGGCCGAAGGCGCCCTGGAGCGCATCCGCAGAGGCGAAGAGCGCACCATTCCGCTCAAAGATGCGCTGAAACGCCGTGGCCTGGAGCGTTGAACTCTCCGAGTCCGCCGACCGCGAACTCGCGAAACTCGACCCACAACACCGGAAGCGAATCGCGAAGTTCCTTCGTGAGCGTGTGGCCAAGCTGGACGATCCGAGTAGCCTGGGAGAGGCGTTGCATGGCTCGCTGGGCGAGTTTTGGAAGTACCGCGTGGGTGAGTACCGGCTCATCTGCAAAATCGAAGATGACCGCGTGGTTGTTCTGGTCCTCCGCGTGGGACATCCCAAGGAAGCCTATCGCTAAGGGAACAGATCGCAGAAATCCGCTCGCCTCGCTCCCCTTCGGCGTACAATCTCGCCACTGCTGCTAGCCGCCAGGCTGCAGGAATAAAATGCTCTCAAGGCGCGCTCGTTTAGAGGAGCTGCGCCGTGTGCGCTTGCGGAAACTGGCGCTAGCTGGCGCGGCGGGGCTTTAGGCCGAGGATGACGGAGATTTTGCCTTCGGTTTCGGGGATGCGCATTTCGAGATAGGTGGAGGCGAGGCCCCAGACGTAGATTGTGCCCATGGCCGTGAAGCAAAGCTTCGCCAGATAGAGATAGCGATCGACGAGCTGAATGACGGTCCAGCCGAACATTTCGGTGAGCAGGCTGGGATCGGAGAGATTCACTCCTTCGATCTCACCGAAGGGGATATTTTCGTACGGCCCGGACCACGAGCGGTAGACGTGCATGAAGGCGAGCGCGCCGATGACGAGCAATCCCCAGCGAACGCCCCAGCTTCTGTGAATCGCGCTACCGCGCGGAGCATAAAACGCCGCCATGAGGATGGTGGCGAGAACGAGTGCGCCACCATCGCCGCCGAAAACGATCATGGCTCCGGGCGGCCACGGCGAACTCAGAAAATAAAGTTGCACAATGAGCATCACGGCGGCGGCGCAAAGCCATCCCCATCTCTGCGCTCTCCATGCCATAAATCCCCCAAAAGCAATCGCGGCTGCGACAAGAAAAACAACGGGCCAGGAGCGCGCGTCGCCATGCATCGTGACCCAAAGCATCGGCACTGCCCAGCGGCCCGTGAGCCATGCGGTGACTGCGTGCCCGCTCTCGTGGACTACCATGGCGAGCATGCCCGCCACCACGTCAAAGCCCGTGCCGGTGAGCCAATAGGCGAGAAGCAAAGCGATGGGCAGCGCGAATACTCGATACTTCAATTCCTTCAGCGCGGCTTTGCGGATATCGGCCGGCGTGGACGGTCCATCGTCATGGAACTCGAGAGCCCGCGACAAAGCGGCAGCGGCCATTGCAACCTGGGCCGTCGGCGCCGACACGGGGAGCGCGGCCGCGGGAGTTGGCTGCTTGATGGTTGGGTCAGGCTGCGGCGCCGGGAGATCCGACGGCGGGTGATAATTTGCGAATACGATGCCGCATTTGAGGCACTCGGATCGCTGCGAGGGATGATCGAATTGGCATTTGGGGCAGCGCATGGCAACGGAGCCGCGGCTCGCGACCTGCGGGCGCGGCCCCCGGGAATGGCGACCCGCCGCAGCAGATAGACAATTATCGGACTGACGGAGGATGGACTGCGGAAAGATCGGATTCTCAGTTAACTAATAATAACGGCCAGTTTTGTTAGTTCGCGGAGAACAAGGGAATTGTAATCGATTCTAATTTGCCCGCGGGCCGTGCCGGCGGGGCGCGAGAGATTTGCCGATTGCAGCGAGCCCCAGCAGTAAGGAAACCGCAGCAAACGGAATATAGAAGGGTGACGGTCCCCTGTCCATTGGCGTCAGCGCCAGGCCCACGAGACCAGCGAGTTTGGGCAAGGCGCCCGCAAGGCCGAATATGCCCGAGAAACAAAACAATAAGCCGATTAAAAAGAAGCCGATTCGTTGAACGGCGTTGAGCGGGCGGCCACGAATGAGCTGGCCATAGAATCGGCCCTCGTTGCGCGCAGCATCCAGCGGCAGCACGTTGCTCAGCCGGCTCGCTGCCTCGGCTTCGAAGCGTCGGATGTCTTCCTCTCGTATTTCCGGTTCGTTTCGATTTTCGGGCATGCTTGGCACTCCGGTGCGCGACGATCATGTTGTACCAGCAAAATGCAAAGCGCGGCCGATTTTGTCGATGGTATGCCGCCGAGTCGGTCGATATCCAGGCGATTGTGCCCAGGCGGTTAATCTGTACTCAGGCTGTCGCGATCCCAGTCAGGAAGGTTGGCGAGCATATCGTCCCACGTCTTGTGGTCTCGCAGGGCGTTGACGACGACCGGGAGAGGATCGGGCAGTATTTCGACGAAGGCGCGCTCCTCCGGAAAATTCAGGCGGAAGGCTAGCTGCTCGACGGGCGGATGGAATTGCGCGTTCACGCCGGGCTTGTTGCCGCGCGCGTCGATGCGATACCAGCCGAACTCCGGGAAATGGACCGCATTCAATCCATGCAGCGAATAGGGAGCGCCCGTATCGTCGATACTGAGCCGCTGATAGCAGAAGCCGGCGGGGATGCCATTGGCGCGCAGCAGCGCGGCGAGAAGATGGCTTTTCGCGTAGCAATAGCCCGTGCCTTCTTTCAGCACGTCGGAGGCGACGCACGTAACCGGATTGCGATGAAAGTCAGAACTGTGCTGGATTTCGTCGCGCACCCATTCGAAGCAGCGGCGGGCGGTTTCGGTTGCGCCGGCCGCCCCGGATGCAAGCTCCCTGCTTTTGGCGAGCAGAGCGGGATTCCGCCAATCGATGATTTCCGTAGAGCGTAGAAATGAATCGAACGATTCCATATCGCGTAGGTTACCTGAAAATCTTCCCGGCAGGCATTAAAGGGAGGGCAACGAATTAACGCGGAGATTGCGAAGCCACGCAAAGATCGCGGAGGGGCAAAGGCTGCTCGCCGCGAGAGAATCGACGCGGCGCTTTCAGTGCGCGGGTCAAATGATCATTTTGAAATGGGGCCAGAGGACGGCGAGCGGGGCGATGGGGTTGCGGCAGATGTAGACGCGGACGGATTGTTCCGCGGGCATGGCGTCGGGATTGGTGATGGTGGCGGCGAGGCGGACATCGCGGAAATATTGCGTGTATTGATCGGCGCGCTCGCCAAAAATGATCATGCAGCTGCCGGTATAGTTGCGCGGGCCCCAATCGAAATAGCTGTTGTGGCCGCTGATGGCTTTGGGCAAGCCGAGCGAGGGGCCGTAATAATCGATCGCGCCTGCTTCGCCGTAGTTGCCGCCGAAGATCGCGCAGCTGGGCTGTTCGGCGGGGGGCAGCGAGTGATAGACCGCGGCGACGCGGATTGAGATCTGCTGCCAGGGGAGCATGTCGCCGAAAAGCTGCGAAAGCTGCGCGCCGGAATCGCGCTCGGTCCGGACGCGCGTAAACGGGAGAGCCCGCGAATAGGCGAGCACAGCATTGAGCGGCAAGATGGGCACGGCGAGCGGAAGTCCGGCAAGGCCGCCGACCACAACCAGCGACGGGACGACTTTGCGAAACAGCCGGCCGCCCTGGCCGCCGATGCGTTCGAAGGCTACACCGCCGGCTGCGATAAGCATGGGATACGCGGGCAGCGGGTAGTACGTCTTTTCGCCAAAAGCCATCACGATCGTCATCACGACGAGGTACGCGAAGGCGAGAAAACGGAATTTCTTTCCGCCCGGCGCGACGAGCAGCCAGATCAATCCGCCGATCCAAACGGGAAACGCGAGCGGATCCAGAAACAAAAATTGCTGACCGATGAAATCGAGCGGCGTGACGCGGACATTCTTAAATTCCTGCGCGTTGCGAACCACGGTGATCTGCGGCCAGCCGTGCCGCGCTTCCCAAATCAAGTTGGGGAGAAAAATCAGGAGCGCGATTCCGGCGGCGATCCAGGCCCAGCGCGATCCGAGCAGACGCGCTTTGCCGGTGAGCAACAGGCCGACGACGAGCGCAAAGCCGAACGCGAGCATCGTGTGCTTGTTTTCGAGACCGATCCCGGCCACGACGCCAAACGCGAGCCAAAGGCGCGGCGAAGCGCCGTTGATGATGCGCACGACGAGCCAGGCGCAAACAAGCCAGAACAGCGGCTCGAACGCGTTCATGGAAAGGAAGCCGTCAAAGGCGAGATAGGAGGGCGTGAAGAGAAGCGTCAGCGCGGCGAGGGCCTGGGCGAATGGGCCGCCTTCGAGTTCGCGGGCAAGGAGTCCGGTGAAGAAGACAATGGCCGCGCCCGCGAGCACGGGAAAGAGGCGTATGCCGACAATCGAGCCGCCGAAAAGATGGCGTGCGAGCCATGCGACGGCGGCGATGAGCGGAGGCTGATCGATATAACCCCAGGCGAGATGCTGGCCGCAGGCGAGGTAATAAAGCTCGTCGCGAAAGAAGCCGTAATTGCGGATGCCCGCGAACTGGATGACGAGTTTTACCGCGGCCAGGCCCGCGAGGATGGCGGTCGCGTTGATGGCGCGAGCTTCAGCTTTTTTCGCGGCGAATTCGACGGGTTCGGCAACGCTCATGGTGCGTGAACTTGGACTTGCGACAGCGATTCGGTGCTGGGTTAGCCGGATTTGTTCGCGGCGGTCACATGTGCGTTGCGAACCGGCAGCCGCCGTTTGGGCGATCCTGGACGGCTGCCGAGGTGAGCGTGAGATGCGTCAAGGCTTATTGCGTCGGTTTGCTTCCTCCACCCGACGGAGTATGGTGCGTTGCCGAACTGGATGTGTGATGCGTTGGCGCCGGAGCCGGCGAGGTGATCGTCGCGGTCTTGATCAAATCGAGCTTCGGGAATTGGCGCAGAAAATATTCGCTGCCCTTGGACGCAATCGCGCCCTGGTCTGGCTGCTGCCCGTAACCGGAGTATATGTTCTGAACCACGTCCATGCCCGAGATGACGTTGCCGAACGGCGCAAAACCCTGCGCGTCGAGATTATTGGGGCTGGCGTCGCTGTTGTCGCCCAGGTTGATGAAAAGCTGCGTCGAGCGGGAGTTGGGCATCGAGGTCTTGGCGAAGGTGATGTAGCCGGGCAGGTTGTGCTGCTTCACCGGATCGTCACGCATGTTCGCATTCTGCCAAGCCCTATTTACGTCCGGGCGGCCCGTCAAGCCGAATTGCACCACAAATCCCGGCACCACGCGGAAGAAGGGATCGCCGTTGAAAAAACCATGTTTAACCAGGTTGTAGAAGCGGTCAGCGCCGATGGGCGCCCATGCGCGCGTGACTTGCACGACGAAATTACCGCGGGTCGTCTCGAAGGTAACTTCGTAGTTTTCCGGCGCGCGGGCTTTGAGTTCGGCAGGATGCAAAAGTGCGGGATCGAATGTCATATGGTGCGTAGTCGGATGATGGGTCGCCGTCCCGGTCCGAGTCGCAGGCTTGGGGCTTGTCGCGGGCGCTTGTGCAGCGGCAATTGAAAACGCGGCCAGACCGAGGCTCAGACACAATACGGGAATCTTCATCCATCTTCTCCTGGTATTTTGGATTGACTGAAAATACGAGGCCACCACCACAAGCGGCCCTTTCGCCCCAACTTTTAAGGTTACATCAATTCGGCGGCCTCGTAACGGCAAATCCGGCGGGTGACGCCTGGCGGGGAGGTCAAAAAAACGCCGCGCTCTGAACGGAACAGTTAGCTTTTGCGCATGGGCAGGCTTGCAGAAGCGCCGTGGGCGGTTGGCGCATGCTAGCCTTGATTGATTACGGGGCCATGCATAGCGAGCACATCGGCGAACTGAAGAAATGGGCGGCGGAGCTCGTCAAGAGCGGCAGCTCGGGCGACGAAGTCGTGTGGCAACAAGCCGCCGAGTTGATCAGCAAGCACTTCGGCGTGCAGCGGCATGAAGTGGCCGTGCTGGGATTCACGCCGGACGAGCGGTTTTTGCGCTTCCTGACGCCGGACAATCTGCGGCCGATCGGGCGCATCCCGCTTTCGAGCACGAGTTCGCTGGCCGTGCGCACCGCACGCGAACAACGGCCCGAATTGATCAATCACTTTTCGGTGGTGCCGCACGCTTCGGTCTTCGAAGCAGTACCGATCAATGAGTCGCAGCGCTCCGAAGCGATACAGAAGATTATGAGTTCGCCCGTGGTCTACGGCAAAAAGGTGGTCGGCGTTGCGCAGGTTTCGCGCAAGGGCAATTCCTCTGCCGAGGCCGGCCCTGATTTCACGCCCAGCCAGCTGCGCGAACTGAAAGCCATTACCGATATTCTTGCGCCGTGCGTTGTGCTGAGTTCCACTCCAACGCCCGCCTGAACCAAAGTCCAAATATTTTTTGTTGATTGGTGAAGGAACAGCGCGAGAGCACGCGCTGAATCACAAGCCCGCTGCTTGACGTGCGGTCCGTCAATGATAAAGTGGTTGGCGGCGCTGGTGTGGCGGAACTGGCAGACGCGCCGGACTCAAAATCCGGTGGCCGCAAGGCCGTGTGGGTTCGATTCCCTCCACCAGCACCAACCTTCCCAAAGTCGTAATAAACAGAGACCAAGTGCTGATTTGACGGTGGAGAGCAACCTCGTTTCGTCAGCAACCAGTGGTGTCGATTTGTTGATTCCTCCCAATCCGATGATCCCGGCGACGATAGGCAGTCCGCGTCTGAATTGCCTTTTTGCTAAGCTAGCTTCATTGGCGGGTTGCTATGCCAGATGATTCATTCCTGAACTCACCACGCTCGCGCTTCCGTGCCGCGATGGTCCTGGCAGTCCTGGCCGACGCGGTGCAGCTTGGCGTTTTTCCTTTCTTCGCAGACGGGGCGCTGTCACCGCTGGATGACATCTTGGATTTGATCGTAGCGGTGGCGTTATTCCGCTTGCTTGGTTGGCACTGGGAATTATTGCCCTCCTCCATCGCAAAGCTAGTGCCGGGCGCCGACCTTGTTCCCTTCTGGACACTCGCGGTTGCGAACATATACCGCAAAAGGAAACAAGTTGAGGCTTCGGGGGACCTGATTGACATACCGCCTCCTGGAATAGAAGCGAATTCCGAAAAACCAACTCCTGGTTAGTCAGCCCCTCCGTGATGCATGCAGCCAGTGCTTCAGATAGATGGCAAGCGCGTTTACCTGCCAGTAGCAGAGTTCGTGCATAATAGCGGCTATGCCTCCGAAAGCTAAAGCCCGGCGGCTATTGCAGTCTTTGTGACGCAAATACGGCAGTCTCGGACGCCTTCGCTGCTTCTAAGCAGCAGCGGCCCGCATCCTATCTGGCTGGAGTTGGCTTACCTCACTGTCGCTAAAGAAATCGCTTCCCGCGCACGCTCGGGCGAATCCAAGATGGCGATGCGCTTTTCGCGCAAGGAGTACTGACGATGAAGTATAGAAAACTGGGAAATACCGGGCTCATTGTGAGCGCGGTGGCGCTCGGCACCATGCAGTTCGGCAGCAAAATGAACATGGGCAACCTGGGCCAGGAAGCTGCGACCAGAATGATCAGGGTCGCGCTGGATAAAGGAATCAACTTCATCGATACGGCGGATGTCTACAGCCTTGGAGAAAGCGAAACCCTGGTGGGTAACGCCGTCAAAGGATTGAGGGAAGAGATTGTCCTCGCCACGAAAGTCCGTCTGCCGATGGACTCGAATTTTAATCACAGCGGCGCTACCCGGGTCAACATCTGTCGCGAAGTGGAAGCCAGCCTGAAGCGGTTGCAGACTGATTACATCGATCTTTATCAGGTGCACGGATGGGACAGCAACACGCCGCTCGAGGAGACGCTGCGCACTTTGAACGATCTTGTGCGACAGGGTAAGGTCCGCTACATCGGCCTCTCCAATTTAATGTCGTGGCAGGCGGCGACCGCCCTGATGCTGCAGGAACGTCTGGGGCTCGAAAAGTACGTGACCGCGCAGATGTACTACAGCCTCGTCGGCCGGGGCCTGGAATACGAGTTCCAATCGTTCGCCGAATATTACAACGTAGGCATTCTGGTCTGGAGCCCGCTTGCAGGCGGCTTCCTTACGGGCAAATATACTCGCGAAAATCCCGCTCCAGCCGGCTCACGATTTGCGGAGGCAGGAGCATTCGTGCCGTTTGAGAAAGAGATGGGCTATCGCGTGATCGATGTGCTAAAGCAGGTGGCCGCTCGCCATAACGCCAGCCCCGCCCGCGTTGCCCTTGCGTGGGTGCTGGCACGTCCAGCCGTCAGCAGTGTGATTATCGCTGCCCGCAAGATCGAGCAACTGGAAGACAATATCAGCGCCGTAGATCTTCGACTCTCGGACGATGATATCCGTCTGCTCGACGCGGCTTCGAATCCTGGCGTCCCATATCCGAAGTGGATGGTTCTTCAGCTGGACACCGCGGAGGATCCGCGCCCTAAAATTCTACATCCCGAGCGCTATGCGGACGGTGGTCCATGGAAAGACTTACGCGGGACTAAATGATTCCGCCGGGAGGCCTTCGTGAAAATTGTAATTCTTGACGGCCACGCGATAAATCCTGGGGATCTCAGCTGGCACGCTCTTGAAACCTTGGGCAGCCTAAAGGTCTTTGACCGGACTTCGGAAAACGAAATCGTATCGAGGGCGCGGGAAGCTGAGGTAGTGCTGACCACAAGGACTCCTCTCTCGGCGCAAACCCTCGAGCAACTCAAGCAGCTCCGCTACGTAGGCGCCATGTTCACCGGTTACGATGAGATCGACCTGAAAGCTGCGCAGCAACGCAAGATCGTCGTCACAAACGTACCAACCTATGCAACCGCCTCGGTGGCCCAGCTGGTCTTCGCGCTGCTTCTAGAGCTTTGTAATCAGGTGGCGACCCATAGCGCGGCAACTCATGCGGGCGAGTGGTCAACATGCCCGGATTTCAGCTTCCGGAAAACGCCATTAGTCGAATTGCGCGGGAAGACGATGGGCATCGTTGGCTTCGGCCGAATCGGGCGTCAGGTGGGCGAGATCGCCGTGGCAATGGGCATGAGCGTAATCGCGGCCGACGCGGGGAGAAGAGACCCTCCCAATTGGCCGGGCTTCCTCTGGCGCGATGTAGATGAGCTGATGTCTCTGTCGGATGTAGTTAGCTTGCACTGTCCCCTGTTGCCGCAAACCCGCGGAATGATCAATGCGTTGTCTTTGTCCAAAATGAAGTCCGGCTCGATTCTTATCAATACCGCGCGAGGACCCCTTGTTGTCGAGCAGGATCTTGCAAACGCCTTGAACGATGGACACCTTGCAGGCGCGGGCGTCGATGTTCTTTCCAGCGAGCCGCCATCGCCTGATAATCCACTGTTGCACGCGAAAAATTGCATTGTGACGCCCCACATCGCCTGGGCGACAAAGGAAGCGCGCGCGCGTCTGATCGAAGAAGTGGCCGCGAATCTACGTGCATACCTCCAAGGCAGCCCAATCAACGTCGTCGACTAGTCACCTCTTTTATGGGATACAGCCGCTTCAGGGGTTCTTGCTTAGCTTCCGAAAATATTCGGAGACGGCGTCCTGATAACCGGCGGGCACGGGCATCGGGTCTGTGCTGCGAACCTGGCCTGATTGATCCGCGGTATCGGACTTGCTTTGCAGCTGGAGCTCGAGCCTATCCACGTCGTTGAGCACGCGATTGTGCAATTCATCGACCATGGCCGGATTGCCGGGGAAACGCCGCGGGTCGAGAGCCGAAAGCTCCTTGATCAGTGCATCGACTTCCGCGGCAGTAGCCGGATCGTTCGCAACCTGCTGGCGAAGCTGGCTGAGATCGTTCAGGCCTTGGTCGATCGCCGCCTGCTGATCGGCCGGATTATTCAGCGGCACGTTCCCATTATCAAGATGTCCCGCTTGATTCGGGTCCGTGTTACCGCCTGTGTCGAGCCAGCCGCCATTGACGTTGTTGCGGACGTAATTGCCGCCGTAAGGGCCGGTGTTATAGCCGGCGTTGGGCGAATTGCCGCCGTACGGCCCGCCTCCGCCGGGGCTGCCGTTGCGCGCCAATTGTCCGCCCTGCCCTTGCTGCTGACCGTTGCCCGCTCGCTGACCGCCCTGTTGGCCGCTTTGGCCGGGCTGACCATTTTGTCCCGGCTGCCCGTTGCGGCCTAGCTGGCCATTCTGCCCCTGACGATTAGGACTGTTATTGCCATTCAAATTTCGGTCGAGCGCTTCGATGCGGCTCCGCAAGTCCTCGACGCGATTCAAGTCGGATTCCTGTTGCCCCTGGCCTTGCTGGTCGTTGGCGGCGCCCTGCTGCGCTTGATGAACTTCCTGGCTCAATTGCTGCATGCCGGCGACAATCTGCTTTTCGCTGTCGTCGTCTGTGGGAACGTAACCTGTGCGCAGCCGGTCCGCACTGCGCTGAATCTGCGTTTCGAGGTCATTCTCGTCGAGGTTGCTCAACGCGTCGCGAAGCTTGGAAGCCGTCGCACGATCGCTGGACGCCGCCTGGCGTTCTGCGTCACGCAGACCGCTTTCGAGCTTCGATAGATCGTCGGCTTGCTTCTGCCGCTCGTCGAGGAGATTTTGCAGTTCGCCTTCGGCCTTGGCGTAATCCTGCTGTGAGCCATTGCCGTTGTTCAGGCGCTGAGCTTCCTGTTCGAGCTGCTGCAGTTGGCCGGCCTGCGATTGTTCCTGACTCGCCAGGCGATCGGCTTCGTTCGCCAGAGAATCGAGCTGTCCCGTGGTTTGCTGGCGCTGCATGCCGGCTAAATCGTTCTGCGCTTGCCGCAAGCGATCGGCCGCTCGACGCGCATCCGCGCCGCCCGGATTTTCGTCGGCTCGGCGCATATCGTCATTCGCCTGCCGCAATTGATCGAGCGCCTGCTGCGCGCGTGCAGCATCGCTCGATTGCGCACTATTGCCCTGCGAACCGCTCTGCGACGAACTCTGCGAGGCGCTTTGCGAGCTGCTTGGCGAACCATTGGGGCTATTCTGCGAATTCTGGTTCTGCGCCAATTGCTGCAATTGCTGCTGCAACTGTTCGGCCTGGCGGCGGAGCATCTCCTGCTGCCAGCGCTGGTCCGGCTGATTCGCCGCGCTCTGTTGCCCGGCCAGACCTTCCTGGCGCTTTGCCAACTCATCGAGCTTTTTCAGCGCGTCATCGATCTGCTGCGCCTGCGCGTCCTGGGAATCCTGCGCGGTCTGCGCAGTTTCGTACTGATTCTTTGCCGTGTCGAGTTCGAGATCAAACAGGCTCTGCAAATCGCGGCCTGCCGAGCCACCTCCACCGCCGCCTCCGCCACCGCCGCGCTGGAAAGCGACTTCGATCTGGCGAATCGTGGCCTCTGCGCGAAGCAAGGCTTGCAGAGCCTTTTCCTCATGCGGTATCGCGTCTTTCCATTGCTGGCCCTTAAGCTTGTCCGCGGCCGGTCCCATCGCCTGCGCGGCCGTGGTCATGTCCTGCTCGAAACTGCCGAACTCCTCGTTCGTCGAGGGAATATCGCGGCTTTGCAAGCGGCCCGCGAGCGAAACGGCCTGAGCTTGCAATTTGGATTGCACGTCCGAAAGGAATTTCGCGTTTTCCGCATTCTCCTGCGCAGAGGCGCCCTGCTGGCCAATTTCTTTCCAGGTGGAACCGATAATCTCCTTCTCGCGCTGCGAAATCTGGTTATCCTGATTCCCCGCTCCCCCGCCACCGCCGCCTGCACTCTGCGACTGCGAGAATTCGAGGTCGAAGGGCTCGGCTTGAATGAAGTAGATATCCGTGCGGGATTGCGTGCGCGCGTCGTTCGCGGTCGCGTAGACGCTGATCACGTCTCCGGGCGCGACCTTGAAATCCTCGAGAGAAAGAACGGTCGATCCATCAGCCGTCTTCGCTCCCTTCTGTTTCAGCAGATCGATCGATTTTTCTGGTCCGCCGTTGACGGAATAATGGAGCGCGAATGCGGTGAGGCCAAAATCGTCGTCGGCCTTTGCCGCGAGCGTCACTTCCTCAATCGGGCTCGCCTGATAATCGCGGCCGGGGCGGGTCAACGCAACGTCGGGCGCGTTGGGCTTATCGGACTCGATGAAATAGTCTTCCGATAGACGCACAGGCTCGCCGTCATCGAGGGTCCCCACGTGATAGACGCCGTCTTTATCGATCGGGATCGACGCATGGTAAACGTTTCCCTGGCCGCCGGTAAGCTGCACATCCTTGTTATTCACGACGAGCATGCCGTTCGTCAGAGGCCGATCCGTCACTACATCCAAGTCCGCCTGCGTGCCCTGGATCGCGTGAATGTCGCCGCCGTGTTCGTCCGTCGAGGCGGGCATGCCGGTCCACGAGGGATAGTGATACGTCACGCGGATCTGCTTGACGCCGGGAACGTCTACCACCTTCAAATTGTAATGAGGCGACTTCAGCGGCCCGGCAACAACGTAATACTCGACGCTCGCCGGCAGACCTGCGAATAAAAACTGGTAGCCGTTGCCGTTCTGCTGCGTCTGCATGGGAACTTCATTCCACTTCGTCGAATTCTGATAGCGCGCGAAAATGCTTACGCGGTCCGCCTGCAAACCGATTGGCACGGCCGTCACAAGCTCATCCGCGTTTTTGCGAACGGTGGCATTGCCCGGGGTAACGCGCAGGTCATACATGGGAGCAACATTGCCTCGACCGCCCATCCAAAGCAGCGCCGATCCGTAGCCAAGAAAGCCGGGGCCCCACAGAATCATCCAGACCAGCAAACCCAGCGACGCCAGTCCTATGCCAAACGCGGACATCATTTTTGCGTTGGGAACGAGAGCCTGCGGGTCAGCATTCCGCGTGTGGCGCATCGTGTCCGCGGCGAGCAACTCGATAAAAGGGTCAGTTCCTTGCGCCTCGCGCTCCGTAAACGTGATCAGGCGCTGATCGAATGCCGGATTCGCAGTCTCGGCTATGCCCGAAACGTGACGCCGCGTGAGCCGCCATAAAGGAACAGCCAAGCCAAACGCGATGCCCAGTGCCAGGACGAAAAACAATGTGGCGCGCGCGCCCCAAAGGCTGCCGTCTGAGAACGCAAAATGATTCGCGATGATAACCAGGGCAATCGTGAACAGGAGGGCCGCGCCCGTAAGGATGGCGATGCCGCGCAGCCAAGCCTGGCGCTTCAGTCTTTTCTGAAGCTGCTCGAGGTAGGAATTAAGCTCAACGCGTGCGCTCATGGTTCCTCCCGCTGTGTACCTAAGTATCTGCTTGCCAGGACCGATTCCGCAAGTGCCGCCGCCAGCAGGGCGACCAGCACGTACCAGGCAAGGCTGTAAGGCTGCCGCTCCGGCGCGGAATCCTCTGTCTGAGAACCGTTTGCGGCGCTTGCGGATTGCGCATTGGTCTGCCTGCCCGTCCAAAGCGCCATCACGTCGTCAGGCATCACGGCCAGGTCAGACTCGCGCCGGTCGGCGTTGACGCCCACCACGTCCTGGCGGCCGTTCGCGAGCCGCAGTTCGTAGAATCCCGCGTCGGTCAGCTGGAATGACTGCGCCGCCGTGGCTTGATTGATTGAAAGCGGCCGCTTGCCCTGCGGATCGATCACTTCGACGCTCACGGCCTGCTCCTTGGCCGTCCGCAGCTGCATATAGGAATCGACCAGCGCCATGCCTTCGCGCTGCTGCAGACCGGAGAGGTTGCCGGCCGTTTCCTGCACAAAGGGAACGAATAGCGGATGCAGCGGCAGATCGTTGGTCAAATTGTCGAAGCCGGAAGCGAACACGATCACGCGGCCTTCGCCGATCTGCTTCTCGAGCAAAAGCGGCGTCTGATCGCCAAGATGGGCAATCACCTGCGCACCGGTCGGGTCGACGGAGACGGCATAATAAAATTTCACGCCGCCCCATTCCGCTGCATTCCCCACCGGCGTAAATGAAGTATCCGTGTCGCTCACGGTGGCAAAGCCCGCGCCATCGCGCGAATAGTAATGGCTTCCCGTGATGGCATTGCCGAAGACAGGAACCGT
>Ga0335073_10000327_pt1 | contig 62216 bp, 53 predicted proteins | sample Lox_Sample_22_FD_207093 | JGI IMG/M metagenome (GOLD analysis project Ga0335073, IMG submission 207093) | Soil microbial communities from Loxahatchee National Wildlife Refuge, Florida, United States - Lox_Sample_2.2 | ecosystem: Environmental > Terrestrial > Soil > Wetlands | place: USA... | reverse complement strand
GGATTGGTTTCCGCCGCTGCTTCTAGACCGATCGGATGGGACCCCATCGACTCAACTCCACGACTGAGTTCAGAGAGCAGCTTTTTGTAACGCGAAGAGCCGAATCTGACAAACGGCCATTCGCTCAGCCGAACTCTCAATTTCGCAGAGTCTAGCAAAATCCTTCATTCAGTTTTCATTCAGTTTTGGGAGGACTCTGTGGAAAAGCTAGGGTTTTGTGGAGCTTAAGGTTGGTTGCGGGGGGTGGATTTGAACCACCGACCTTTGGGTTATGAGCCCAACGAGCTACCAGACTGCTCCACCCCGCAGTCCGATGATAGCAACCACTTTACATGCCGTCAAACACTGCTGATCCACCGATGTATCTCAGGACGAGGGGCGAGAGTCCCTTCAGGGCCCGGCTCCTCTAAAACCGGGACTGGGCTCGGATCGATTCGTTTTGTGCATACCCTCCCTATCTCGGCGGATCAAGAAACCGTAGCATCCTATCGATCTTCACGGCATCAAAAACAACATTGCCTGAATTGTCCGATGTCCCGGTGCAAGCGGCGATACAAAACGGAACCAGGAGGTTCTCTGCATGCAGAAAAAAGATGTCCCCGCCACCTCTCAGCGCAAAATTGATTCTCAACCTCGCATTCACCAGCACGCACGCGAGATTCAAGCTTACGGCACCGTATCTCACGGGCTGCCGCTTGAGCTCGAAGAGCCGGTGCGACTCGAAATGACCGAGCAACTCAACCTTCTCCTCGCCGACACGATGACGTTGCGCGATCTCTACAAGAAATCGCACTGGCAAGTCGCCGGGCCCACTTTTTATCAACTCCATCTCCTGTTCGACAAGCATTACGGTGAACAAGTCGAGATCGTTGATGAAATCGCCGAGCGCATCCAATTGCTCGGGGGGATTGCGATCGCCATGGCTGCCGATATCGCCGAGACCACGCGCATCGAGCGGCCTCCGCGCGGCAGGGAAGAGGTGCCCGTTCAGATCTCACGCCTCCTCGATGCTCACCAAATCATCATTCGTCATTGCCGGGAACTTGCCAAACGGGCTGACGAACTCGGCGATGATGGCACAAACGATCTCGTCGTGAGTGACGTCCTGCGGGCCAATGAGCTGCAAGTCTGGTTCTTGAGCGAGCACCTGGTCGAAATGCCGCTCGTCTATGCAGAAGATCATGGGATGCGGAAAGCCGGATAGGTTCCTTATCTTCCCGAGAGCAGGTACCCGTGCGCCGCGCGGGCCTGCTCTCCGCACCAACGTTTACCACTACTGACCGGCACTCCCCCGACCGAGCGAAGCTCGTTCTACACACGACTTGGCATCTGGCCAGCTGTTTTCTCTTAAATGACCTGCAGTCATATAACCTCCCTAATGTTTTTTCCCTAGGGAATCCCCCCTCAGTCGCAGATTACAGATTGAACCCGCGACGCTGACCCTGTATCTTTGATGACCGAAAGTCATTCTGATGCCAGGCATTGCTAGCAATCGCTTCTCGCCGCCTCTGTATCATCGCCACACTCCAGCGCGGCCACGCTCCGAGACCAAGCGCGCACTCATCGTCGAAACTGCAACCCAACATTTCGCCGAGCACGGTTACCATGCCGCGCGAGTCGCCGACATTGCCGCGGCCCTCGGCATCGCCAAAGGTTCCATCTTTCAGCATTTCGGCAGCAAGGACGGCTTGTTTTTCGAGGTTTATAAGCGGGCCGTGCGATCGTTCGCCAGGTATCTGGATGCTCCTGCGGAAGTCCGGCACTGCGGATTTTTTGACGTGCTCCGCTATTGGCTGGTGCGCACGGAGCACATGTTGCACGAAGACTGGATTCCGTATCGCATTTGTCTCCTGGGGAACTATGGCACGGACCTCATGTTGAAGCGCGAAATCAACCGCTTTCTGATTGCCGAGGATCCATACGGCACCGTGAATTTTGTTCGCTTCGGTCTGGAGCGCCGCGAATTACGCCAGGACATCGATATTGAGATGATCGTTTCCATCATCGATTGGATGATGGAGCGCTTTCAGGATGCACTGCTCACCGCCGAACTCGATCCCGGATTATTCCGGCGGCAGGGGGAGTTGGCTGAGAGGAAAGAGGCCAGAATCCGGCAGTTTCTTGCAGTGCTGCAGCGTGCGATCGGCTCTGCGCCGCCGAACCGGGCAGCCGGCAAACAGCGGAGCGAGCGTGCCGATCGTCACCCTTAGAATGAGAGCGTTGTTGTGGTGGCGTTATCGGGCAGATTGAATATTCACTCTGGAGCATAAACATGCAAGCGTCTGTCGAAGAGATTCTGGCCAGCTATGACGACCGCGCTTCCCTGGCCGAAGCATCGACCATCCCCGCAGCCTGGTATGTCGATCCGCGCATCGCCGAACTGGAGCGTCTCAACGTCTTCAGCCGGACTTGGCAACTCGTCGCACGCACCGATCAATTGCAGACGCCGGGAGAATTCGTTTCCGCCGGACTTGCGGGAGAACCCGTCGTCGTGGTGCGGGGCAGTGACGGCATACTTCGCGCTTTCTACAACGTCTGCCGCCACCACGCTGCTGCGGTGGTCACTCAACCATGCGGCCATGCGGCGATTCTGCAATGTCCGTATCACGGGTGGAAGTACGGTCTCGACGGTTCGCTGAAGGGAACGCCCGAGTTCGAGGGCGTGCAGAATTTCGAGCGCTCTCAGAATGGTCTGGCGCCCATTCGCGTTGAGACCTGGGAGTGCTTCGTTTTTGTGAATCTCGATCCGCAGGCCATACCGCTTGCCGAATTCCTCGGTGGACTCGTCAAGCGCGTTGCGCCGCTCGGCATAGACCGATTGCATTATTTCGACCGCCGCACCTACGACCTTCACTGCAACTGGAAGGTCTTCGTCGACAACTATCTCGACGGCGGATATCACGTGCCCTATCTGCACAAAGGCTTAAGTTCGGTGCTGGACTACAAGCAATACACCATCGAGAACGAAGACCGTTACTGCCTCCAGTCAAGTCCGATGGTCTCTTCCAATGAAGACGCCGCCACCGGGGCTACGCGTAGAGGCGATCGCGCCTGGTATTTCTGGCAGTATCCCAACTTGATGATCAACTGCTACGAGGGATACATGGATACCAACTATGTCGTCCCGATAGACGCTGATCACTGCACAGTGATTTTCGATTTCTATTTCCGCGACGTCAGCGAAGCCAGCCGCGAATACAACACGCAATCAGTGAATGTCGGGAACCGGGTGCAAGACGAAGATCTAGGTATCTGTGAGGACGTGCAGCGCGGCTTGAAGTCGCGGGCTTACGGTGCGGGTCGTCTCTCCGTGCGACGCGAGGCGGGCGAGCAATTGTTCCATCGTTTGCTCGCCGCCGATTTGAAGAAGAATCCTGCGGCGTCCGTCGCGGCGGCTGACTGATCGCCCGCGCCCTTCACCTCACATCAATCGTGCGCGTCCTGCTCGCGTCGCATGGCGCGGAGATCGATTCCCAGCTGTTCGGCCTTCTTGTACAAATGACTGCGTTCCAGGCCGAGAGCCTTTGCGGCCAGGCTCATGTTTTGACGGCAGCGTTTTAGTTCCGCGAGAATGACTTCGCGCTCGAACGATTGCACGCGATCGGCGAGCGGTCCGGGCTTGAGTGCCAGGCCAGCCGCGGTCCCGCCCGCGGAAGCCTTCGGTAAAGCTATCTGCACGGTTGCCAGGTCCACTTGACCATCGATCGCAAGCAGCATTAAGCGCTCGACCATATTGCGTAATTCCCGGACGTTGCCTGGCCACGGATGGGATTGCAAGGCCTCCATCGCTTCGGGGCTAAATGGAACCGGCTTCCATCCATTTTGCCCGCATACTTGTTCGGCGAAATGCTCAACCAGAGCCGGAATGTCTTCGTGGCGCTCGCGCAACGGCGGCAGAAGCAGCGGGAAAACGTAGATGCGATGAAACAGATCCTGCCGGAACTTCTCCTCGCGCACGCGAGCCTCGAGATCGCGATGCGTTGCCACCACAACGCGCACGCTGACTGCGACCGGTTTGTCTCCGCCAATCCTTTCCACTTCACCTTCTTCCAATACCCGTAGCAGTTTGGCTTGCATGCTCAGCGGCATGTCACCAATCTCATCGAGAAAAATCGTCCCTTGCTCCGCCTGCTCGAACTTTCCGATGTGGCGTCCCAAAGCTCCCGTGAACGATCCCTTCTCGTGTCCGAAGAGTTCCGACTCTATCAATTCCGCCGGCACCGCCGCGCAATTGAGCGTCACAAAAGGTCCTGCGCTGCGCGCGCTTCGTTCGTGAATAGTCCGTGCGACCAATTCCTTTCCGGTGCCGGTTTCGCCGAGGATGCATATGCGCGATTCGCTGGCGGCGACACGTTCCAGTTGCACCATCACCCGCCGCATCGTTTCGCCTTTCCACACGATCTCGTGTTTCCCGATCCGCTGCCGCAGTAGCCGGTTTTCGCTTTCCAGACGTCCCAGCTTCAGCGCGTTCTCCACGGTGAGCATCAACTTGTCGCTCGAAATCGGCTTTTCCAGAAAATCCAGCGCACCCAGCCGCGTCGCACGGACCGCCATCTCGATGTGCGCCTGACCCGACATCATCACCACCGGAGCTATCACTCCCTGTTGTTTCAATTCTTCGAGCAAGGTGAGACCGTCCTTGCCGGGCATGACCACGTCGGAAAGGATGAGGTCGAAAGGCTGTTCCTTCGCCAGTTCCAAAGCCTTCGCCGCGTTGTCGCAGACCGTGGCCTCGTGTCCAACAAGGCGAAACGCACGCGAGAGCGAAGCCAGCGTGTTGGCTTCATCATCGACGATTAGCAGATGCGCTTTCAGTGGCAACCGTCTGCCTCCGTTTCAACCAGCAACATGACCGGCGTTGTCGCGTTCCTCGCCGCCATCAACAGTCGGCGATGCACTACGATAACTCGGCAGTTCGATCGTGAATGTCGTCCCTTCGCCGGCCTCGCTGTGGACGCTGATTCTGCCACCGTGATCGCTCACTACGGATTGCACAATCGCGAGGCCGAGTCCGGTGCCATGTTGTTTGTTCGTGTAATAAGGAGTGAAGATGCGCTCGCACTCCTCGGGTGTCAATCCTGAACCGGTGTCGGCGATTTCAATGATTGTTTTTCCATCGTCGCGCCGGGTGCGCAAAATCAGCCTGCCGCCGTTTGGCATGGCATCCATCGCATTCAGCACTAGGTTCGAAACGGCGCGATGCAGCAATTCCGGATCGGCGTCGATCGACTCCAGCCTCTCGTCCAACTCGAGCATGCACGCAATCGCCGGCCGTCCCGGCGCGGCAAGTTGCGCCTGAAACAGCTGTGCGATTCCTCGCACCAGTTCATTCATCTGCACTGGCTGCAACTGCGGGCGTGGCATTTTCGAAAATTCGCTGAAGCGGCCAATGATCGTCTTCAAATTTGAAATCTCGGCGAGCAAGGTTCGTGAGCTCTCGCGAAACACTTCGTCGAATTGCTCCGGACTCTGCATCCGCGCACGAACCAGATTTTCTACCGTAAGCTGCAACGGGAACAACGGATTCTTCAGCTCATGCGCTAACCGCCGCGCCAGTTCTCGCCATGCCGCGACCCGCTCAGCCTGTACGAGGCGTTCTCGCTGAGTAAGCAGTTCGGCCGTCATGCGATTGAACGACTCCGCCAACTGCGCAACCTCATCGCTCCCCGGAACCTCGACATGGGTATTCCAATGGCCCGCCGCCACATCGCTGGCGGCTCTGGCGAGCTGCTCCACCGGACGCGTCACGCGTGCCGCTGCCCAACTGCTGAGCAGGATCGCCACCAGGATTCCACCGCCGCCAACCAGCAACGCCGACGCCCGGATATGGCGTATCAGTTCGACATAAGGTCGCCGCGAATTTCCCACCAGCAGAATTCCTAGCAGGGCATGTTTGTCGCCCGCCCCGCGAAGTGGGATCGCGTGGAAAACCTCATCATCCGCAGGGTCGGATGACCAATGCACAATTGAAGTCATCTCCTGGTCATGCTGCCGCACGGCATCGACCAGCATCTCGAATTTATCGTTCGGACGAATCCCGTTGGTTGCGCTCCCCGCAGAAGGGGCAAGCAGAAAGTCGGGAGAAAAATGATCTCCGCGATTCTGGTAAAGCAAAACTCGCATATCGGCTGGCAGGTCGAGTGCAGAGAGAAAATCCTTGTCCAGCCGCAAGCCGCCGATCACGTACACGGGATGCTCGCCTACGCGCGTCGTACGTACGGCAAACAGCCCAAGGGCGGTGGCATCTTGCAGCTCTTCCTGCTTCAAAAAAGCTTCTTGCGGACCTGAGGACAAACTCTCAAATGCGGGCTCGGGATACCCGAACTTCGCCGGCCACTGGGCGGAAGAAATGATGATGCCCTGAGCGTCCACGAATTCCAGGAAGTCCAATTGATGGCTCTCCGCCATCGCCCGCGCGAGATCGAAGTTTCCTGCGGTGTCTGGCGTGCCATGATCGACCTCCGTCGCCACTCGGACCAGCGATTCCGACGCCGCGATTGCCTGTACCCGCCGCACCGCGTCATCCCCTTGGCGGTTGAACTCGCGCTGAAACTGCGCTACCAGAGCCGCGGTCCGTGCTTCCTCGGTTTGCCGGAACGCACGCCTGGCCAAAACGGAGACAAGCCATCCCACCGCTCCCACCGAAAGGAAAACCGTCAGCGCGAAAACGGCGAGCAGCTTGCGGCGAAAGGTCATGGCTTGCCGCTTTCCAGCCAGGCATCAGAAAGATTCCACGTCCCGTCCGGGCGGAGTGACCAGTTCCTTAGCAAGGCTCGCGCAGCCGACGTCACCGGCAGATGAAAAAGCGGAACGATGCGCTGCGACGCCAGCATCGTCTGCTCCGCGGCGTAAAGATTCTCCACCGCATCGGTCTTACTCTTTGTGACAGACATCCCGGTCAAAACCGCGACATCCGCGAGCGCAACCCACGGATCCGTCGACGTCAGGGGAATTCGCACCAGGCGCAAATCGGCCTTGGCCGACGAAGCAACGGGCTGAACCGACAATCCTGCGTCTTTAGCGTTTAGCGCGATGCGATCTGCGATCAACCGGACCACCGAGTCGTTGCTATCGTATCCCAGCGTCCAGGCCGGAACACTGCGGATTTGTTCGCGTTCATGACGGGCACGAGTCAAGTCGCCCCTGGTCGGGAAAACAAAGCCGTAGCCGCTCATCCAATTCGGAAGAATGCCGCCCGCGGCTTGCCCCACACCTTGTAACAGCACGCCGAGAATCGAGGCGCGATCTATGCTAAGTGCCAGTGCGTCACGCAGCGCCTTCTCCTCCGGCGACGCCGCGTCCCGCGTAAAAAGGACGGCCAGCAACTCGATTGGCCCCGAACTCGCCAAGTTGCCTGCTTCCCCCGAGACCCGATGCTCTTGTTCGGGCGCTATTTCCACCAGCTCAGCCTTGCCCAATTCCAGGGCGATCGCCTGATCGCGAAAGCTTCGTCCCATCTCAATCTCGATGTCATCAACAAACGCACGTCCTCGCCAGAAGTTTTCATCGGCAGCCAGCACCAGCTTCTTTCCCGGCTGCCAGTCGACAATATGGAACGCGCCAGTCCCGCTGGGCTTGCCGTCAGGATTCCTTTTCAAGATGGCGTTTCGAGGCAAAGCGAGTTCCGCGGGTAATTCGAGATCCGGCGTGTCTTTTTCGATAATCACCGAGTCACTATCGGCAGATACATTCCACGAAGGATTTGCGCTTCGCAACGATGCCGCCGCTGTCTCGGCAGTCAGCGGTGTACCATCATGAAATTTGATTCCGCGCCGCAAACGAAATTGCCAGCGCTGATCACCCGCGGATGCTTGCCACGAAACAGCCAAACAGGGCTGCACGCGCCCGTTTTCGTCGGTCGTAACCAGCGTGTCGAACATTAGCAGCGTCAGACTGCGTCGCGAAAAGGAATCGGCCTGCAACGTGTCGGCCGGATCAAGCGAAGTGGGCGCCGCACGCATTGCCACATGCAGCGTACCGCCGTACTGTGGACGCGTTGCCGCTCCTGCGGCCAGCCCACTCAGAAGCACGCTACTGATTACAAGCCAACGCCAGTCGAAACGCCTCATAGCTCCCCGTTTCTCGATCTCTTGCCACTGCGATTGCGGTATCGCCCTTCGCTTCCGTCCACAGCGCCGTAATTTCACCGGTAAAATCGACAGCCGCGCTCACCGCGACCGGATCGCGGTCCGGAAATTCGTACGCCCGAACCGAATCGCCGCTTCCTTCCGCCGCGCTGGTCGCCAACACCTGCCAGCCCGCGCCGCACGCCGTTCTCACACTGGTCAGATCGCTACCCCATCCGAGCTTCGCCGCCTGGTCGCTTACGCCATCGACCATGTGAACTTGGCCATCGGTCGCGGCAAAGAGCCATAGCGTGTACTTGTCTCTTGGCAGCGGCGCGGCGCTATAAAACTTGGAAACAGCCGCGAACTTGCCCACTGAGGGAGTCAGTGCGCCCGTGAAAAAATTTCGAGCCGGGGCGAAGAAGGCCGCCATCGGCGCCATTCCGGGCAGCGCTTCGTGACTCGAACCCGCGCTCGGGAAAACTGGGGACATTCCTCCGCTCGCTCCTGCTGGCACGAGCGGCCACGGGTCGTCGCTCTCGCGGCAATTCAACGTGAGCGGCGCGGTCGCCGTGCTGTGGCAAACTACGCCCGGTAGATAGACATCCAGCACATGATCTCTGCCGGGGATCATCCGCCCGCGCAAATCTCTTGGCCAGGGGCGCGCATGCGCGATGTTCACGTTCCGCTCCGTCTGCCACTTCCCACCCTGCAACCGGTAGAGCGAAACTTTTTCAGGATTCAGAACCGCGATGTATGTGGGACCGCTGCCTTCCTCCAGCACGGCAACATCAAGAATTTCATCCTCGTCGTTCCACAGCGCGATCTTCCGCAAGCTCAGCGGCACAGAATCGTGCACTGTGATCGACCCCTCCGGACGTGGTACCGAGACCATCACCAGCGCACTCTCGCCCGCGCCCTGATGAATCTCCGCGATCCAAACGTATGCTGTTGGATTCTCAGAAAGCGAGATTGTGATTGTGGCGGCCGACTGTTCGGCTTTCACGAAATGAAGGCCAAGATTTTCGAGTACGCTGCGCAGCCCGTTTTGAATGATTTCGCTGTCGCGCTTTTCCAGGGACGAGCGATTCTCGACCGTAAGAGCAACCGGCGCCGGTCCGGTGACCGCAACAATTTTTCTCGCCAATTGTTGCTCGGGAATGTTCCAGTCGACGGCCCGCGCCGCGACCGCAAAGCCCATTACCAGAAGCGAAATTCGTACTACCGCCCCGGCACTGCCGGCAGGTCGTAACGCGCAATTCACAAGGTTCGCGATGACGTTGGAGATGGCCGAATTATAAACCTTGCTGCGCATCGGAAAGATCCTTGCCCTTGTACGGTTTGGACACCGCCGAACAGGGCGAAAGCCCGCCATTCCGGATGCCCCACGCCTCGCATCTTTTGCAAGACGTGGGGATCTTCTTCAACCACGACTATTCGCTACTGTGGCTGTTGTTCGGGTTGTTCCGCTGGAGCTGCCGGGTTTGGCATATTCATGCTGCGTAGCACGTCATTCATGAAAAACTTCCCGTCGGCCGGGACCATCATGATCTGCAATTTGTCGGAAAGCCGCTCGGCCACAATTTTGTTAATCAGCAGAGGATTCTGTTTCAGAATCGCCGCCTCGCTCTGCATTCGCTCGGCATCTGCCGCTGCCGTCACTCGGATTCGATCCGCTTCCGCTTCAGCCAGCAGTTTCCTGCGCTCGGTTTCCGCTTTGCTGTCGATCACCTTGGCTTGCGCCGCAGCCTCCGCGTTTTGAATCGTCGCTTCTTTGCGCGCCTCCGCTTCCAGCTTGCTCTGCTGGATTTGCTTCTCTTTCAGCGGCAGCGTGTATTGCATTGCGTCCGCTTCGCCTTTTGCCTGCAGCACATGCACCTGTGCTTCGCCCTCGGCTTGCTTGATCTGCTGCACTTTCGTTGCCTCCGCTTCCAGTTCCGCGATCTTCACGTTTTTCTGTTTCAACTCGGTTTCCACGCTCATGCGGTCGTTTTCCTGCTCTTTCAAAAGCAGCGTCTCCAGCCCCTTGGCATATTCCTCCGGTAACTGGATGTCACGCAGCATCACTTCTTTCACCACAATTCCGTCAGAGGCCAGCTTCTGCGTGATCATGCCCGTGGCTCGCTGCCGCACTTCTTCGCGCTTGACCGAGAATACGTCGCGCACCGTATAGTTCGGTACCAGCTCGCGCCAGACACTTGCTACGATCGGCGGAACGATCTCTTTTTCCACCGGACGCGGCAAGTTGCTTTCTATGTAATCGAGACGCTTGGGATCGAGCCGGTAACGCACCGTAATGGCCAGCCCCAGCGTCAGCCCTTCTTTCGCCTGCACGTCAAGCAATTGCGACTTGCTCGCAACATTGCTCGCTGCATTCTTCCCATCCTCATTCACTCCCGTCGTAAAAATCTGGTCGCGGATGTCAAACAGCACGACGTCCTCAACCAGTGGCATCACGAAGTGCACACCAGGATAGAGCGTGCCGGGCTCCGTGCCGCTCATTTCGCTCACGCGGATCCCCGCCATCCCGCTGGGGACCACGACAATGCTCAAGGCGAGCAGAATCGGTCCCCATGCTAGCGACACCAGCGCCAGCGAGGTGCGCCAACGCCACTCCGGGAGCGCTGGCACTGGGCTCGCTCCCGGTGCTGCCAGCGCCCGACGGTACAGCAGGTCGCGATACAAGTCATATCCCAAAATGCTTACAGCCACGAGGATCATCCCGAGGCCACCGGCTATCAGCAAGTACTTCAACGCCAGCATCGTCATTCTCCTTTACATTGTTTTTCGATCAGCGCTTCTCCGTCTTCACCGCTACCGCCTGCCGCGCGAGCTTGCCCGACGCGAAGAACCGACGGAACACCTGTCCGAAGATCAGCTCTTCCGCCAGCAGCGCCACCGCTAGCGAGAAAACCAGCCCTCCCACGACTGCCATAAATGTGATTGCCATCTGCATAAAGTCCTCCTGAGAATTCCCAATTCCGGCTTCGAAACTCAATTGCCCTAGCGTCCGCCCAGTTGATCCGCCGCGCTTGTGGCCGCTTCGTCTGGGTCGCCCTCGCCGCCAAAAATCTGCGCGGTTTCTTCGTCGCGCTCACCGCGAATCTGAACAGCGTCTCCCACCCGCACCATCGTGAACAGTCGCTCCATGTCGCGATTGCGCAGCCGGATGCACCCGTGCGATGCCGCATGTCCGACCGATCGCGGTGCATTGGTCCCGTGAATTCCATATCCCTTCTGGCTGAGTCCCAGCCAGCGCGTGCCCACTGGATTGTCCTTGCCGCTGGGGATCACCGTTCCGGGCCGGTAGTACGTGGGATGGGACACACGGCTCACGATCTGAAATTCGCCGGTGGGGCTGGGGCTCGCGATCGCGCCCACCGCGACTGGAAATGTCGCGATCACGTCACCGTCTTCCATCACTGCCAGCTTCCGGTCGGGAAGGCAGACTACGATCGTGCGTGCAGTGCGATGATCGCGATCTGCTCTGTCGGTTTGCGCCAAAGACGGTTCAGTCAAAGCTGCCGCGAGCGTTGCAAGAACGACGATCCTTGCCGCTTTCTTGGTCGCCCTACCATTGAATCGCTGCATTTCGGCTCCCTCCGGCGTCCATTTTTGCTAACGCAGGACGGAAGCCAAATCGTATCTATCTAGAAATAGGGAAGTTAGGCTGGCAAGGAGGATGCGGAAGCGTATCCTCACAGCCACGGTGTGTCTGGACGGACACAATCTTTCGTACGGAATGCTTTAGAAACGAGCTGGATCACTCGAAGGTCGGGGAGATTGAGCCTTCAAGCGCCCGGCTCCCGCCGTCTGGGGTAACGGCTTGTGGGGTTCTGTGGGTGGAGCCGGGCGATCCTATGACTAGAAGGCCTAGTTCAATTGTGCTTATTTAAATCCTCTAGACTATCTATTTCTGTGACGGCGGTCACAGTTGATCGTGATTTTCATCATCACGAAATCCTGCCTCCGCCATCCCTTCTCCACCGGCTCACCGAGACAGTACGCTTCTCCCGCCAGCGCACACCCGACTGTGATCACAGTCACGGCCCCCTGCCGGCTGCTCTCCTACACTCACTTTCGAGCGAGCCGAAGTACTCATTTCATTCTGGAGATCGATTCATCATGGCCTATGTGATTACTGATACCTGCATCAAGGATTCCCTCTGTGTCGAGGTCTGCCCTACCGACTGCATTCACCCCAAGCAGGACGAACCAGGTTTCGAGGCGGCCACTCAGATGTATGTCGACCCCGAGGGATGCATCGACTGCGGCGCCTGCGTCCCCGCCTGCGGCTCCGATTCGATTCACGCCCTCGAAGATGTGCCCGAAGAGAAAAAGGAGTTCATCGAAAAGAACACCGCCTATTACCAGAAATAATTCCGTTTCTCCGACTCTGCGATCGCCCGGCGTTGGGCATAAGGTGAACCAGCACTCTCCAACGCCGGGCGGTTGTTTCTGTCGCCCGCTCCGCGTCGCTCGTTGACTTCATCCCCACCGCCCGCTATCGTTCGCGCTATGAACGTTGTCAAAGCGACTCGCCTGTTCGAACAGTGGCTCGCCCGCCGCACCGATCTGGTTAAGAAAGATCTCCGTCTAAAACACACCGACATGAAGGCGGACGTTTTCCTTTTCCTGCGCGCCACTTATTATCGCTGGGCTCAGGTTTGGCCGAAGGTATGTCCGGAGTTGGCCAAGGCGCCGCATGTGCTGGCCGTCGGAGACCTCCATCTGGAAAATTTCGGCACCTGGCGTGACATCGACGGCCGCCTCATTTGGGGTGTCAACGATTTCGACGAAGCATTTCCCCTTTCTTATGCCAACGATCTCGTCCGCGTCGCGGTCAGCAGTCACCTCGCTTCCGAATTGGGTCACCTGCCGCTGAAACGGAAAGATATCTGCGACTCCATTCTCGACGGCTATCTCGAAGGCCTTCGCAAGCGAGGCCGCCCCTTCGTCTTGGAGGAGGAACACACTTGGCTGCGCCGGATCGCCGAGAGCGAGCTTCGCAATCCCGTCAACTTCTGGAAGAAAATGAATGCCCACCCCACCGTGACGCAGCCCGTTCCGATCAGCGCGATCGATGCCATCGAGCACCTCCTGCCCGAACCGAACCTGCCCTATCGTATTGTGCATCGCCCCGTCGGCCTTGGCAGTCTGGGACACGCACGCTACGCTGCTATCGCCGACTGGTCCGGCGGTCAAATCTGCCGCGAGGCCAAAGCCCTGGTCTCCTCGGCTTGTTATTGGGCCTGCGATCACGAGGGCCCGTCCGAAATTCTCTATCAAACGATCATCAGCCGTGCCGTCCGTTGCATGGATCCCTTCGTTCAACTCCGTGGGCGCTGGATTGTGCGCCGTCTCAGTCCGCACTGTTCGCGCATCGAACTCGTCACCTTGAAGGCTCCGGAGAACGAACTGCGCTTGCTTCACGCCATGGGATGGGAAACGGCCAATGTCCATTTGGGAACGAGAACCGCCCGCAAGCCAATCCTGCGTCATGTCGAGAAGCAGACAGGGAAGTGGCTGCATGAAGCCACCGAACTGATGCTCCGCGCGGTTCGCGAGGATTGGAAAACCTGGAGCCAAGACGGATACGAATAAAGACGGATACGCGGAAAGACGGGTGCGAGGAGGTCGAGAATTGAAGCGCCGATGGCCCAGGTCCTGCTACGCCGCTCCGCTCCCTGCGGCGGCGCCCGCGTCCGGTACCCTCACCACCGGTCGGCGCAACGGAGCTAGAGTGATCCCGCGATCTTTGTCGTAGGCCAGCGTCCACCGTTCCGCGCACTCATCGCAAAGCCAGTAATGCTCGACCTGTCTCTGCTGTTGCCGAGCCCGAACAAACGGCGGCGAGGCAGACTCGCCAGGTTTGTTGAGGCGGTCGGTCTCAACCAGAAAGAGTTTTCCTTCTCTGAGTTTGAGAAATGGTTTTCCACATTGGGAATTTGCGCAACGACTCAACATGACTTCTTCTCCGGACGCTGATCGCTCACTCCTCACGCAGGCACACCAATCAATGAGCGCTATACTCTCCTAATTTGCATTCCGAATGCCAAAGCCTCTCGCCGATGCACTTCCCGGTGCTGGCGCGATTTCATGGGCCAGCTTTCGTCGTCACGTTTCCGGTATGCCGACTAATCGGCAAAACGTGCCGATAGCTCGTCGCCGTCGCTTGCTCGTCCTCAGCTTCGCCAGCTACCATCATCCTCATGCCCAGAGTTCTGCTCTGTCCACCGGATTATTTCGATGTGAATCATCCGAAAAATCCCTATATGTCAGAAAAATCCTCAGTAGACCGGGTGAAAGCTCGCGCGCAGTGGGACATTCTGTGTAGCGTTTTGCAACAAAATGGATGTGAAGTCGAAATCATCCCTCCGGTCGAAGGCCTCGAAGACATGGTTTTCGCTGCCAATCAAGTGTTCGCAGGCGAAAGGAATGGATACGGAAAATTCGTAGTACCCAGTCGCATGGTCTGCACATCTCGTCAGCGCGAAGTTCCGTTTTACGTCGACTGGTGCCGCCAGCACGATTACCAGATCATTGAGCTTGATTTCGGAGACGACTATCTCGAAGGCCACGGCGATCTGCTCTGGCACCCCGACGGCTCCGGCATCTATGCCGGATACGGTTTCCGCAGTACCCGAGGCGGCGTCGACAAATTCGCCGACGCCATGTCAAGAATGGGAATCCCGGTTATCCCCCTCCAGTTAGTCGATCCTTATTGCTACCACCTCGACACTTGTCTCACTCCGCTCAACCACGAGGCCGCGTTGATCTTTCCCGGCGCTTACTCCGCCGAGTCGCTGGCCACGATTCACAAATTCTGGAAGCGTGTTCACTTGCTCACCGCTGAAGAAGCCCACCGCTTCATGGGAAATGGAATTGTGGTCAACGGCAGCTACATAACGCCTTACATCACGGCGCCGCTGGAAGCCATCCTTCACCAAGAAGAGCTGACACCTGTGATTGTCGAAACCTCCGAGTTCGAAAAAGCCGGTGGCAGTTGCTTCTGCATGAAGACGTTCCTGCCGTAGAGATCACACTGTCAAAAAGCCTTGCCGATTGCCCAGCTCTTCCGCTTGCAATTAAGATGTCATCGCTGAAGCAAGCGCGCCCCAATCTTCCATCCGATGAACGCCTTATCCTCCCAGCCGGCGACCGACCACCATTCTGACTGGACTCTCGTGCGCGCCGCTCGTTTTCCCCGCCTTCGAACGCTCGCTTGGTCCTCCGATGTTCTATACGCTTCACGCGGCTACGACATCCTTCGCGCCACGATCCAGAATCCCTCCGACACTCTCAGCTGGATGCCGGTTGCCTCGTTCCGCCCTGCTTGGCGGCGCCAGCTCTCGGTGGCGAATGGTCTTACAGCGCGATTGTTTCGCGACGGCTTTCACGCCCTTGCCATCCTGCCTTCCGGTGCTCTCGCAGCCGCAGTTCCCGGCGCAATCGTGACTCTCCGGCCAAATGAAGCCGAGTTCCATGTGACACAGTCCATCACTCGCGGCACCCGTCCCCTGCACATTACGGCGGTGCCGGGCGGCTCGATCTTTTGGGGAGAATATTTCGATAACCCCTCGCGTGACGAAGTTCACATTTACGCTTCCACCGACGATGGTTCAACTTGGAACGTCGCCTACACATTCCCCAAGCATGCCATCCGTCACGTTCACAACATCATCCATGATCCGTGGCAGAACTGCCTTTGGGTGTTGACCGGCGATCACGGCGACGAATGCCGCATCCTGCGGGCCTCGCGGGATTTCACCCGCGTCGAGGCCGTTCTTCAAGGTAATCAGCAGGCACGGGCAGTCGCGCTCGTTCCCGCGGAAGATGGCCTCTATTTTTCTTCCGATACGCCCCTAGAATCGAACTGGATCTACCGTCTCGATCGCCAGGGAGCGCTCTCGCGTCTGGCTCCCATCAGCAGTTCGTCAATCTTCGGCTGCCGCGTCGGAACTCACGTTTTCTTCTCCACCATGGTGGAACCGAGTGAAGTGAACCGCGATCGCCACGTGCGCATCTATGGCGGCGATATCCGGAACGGCCTCACGCAACACTGGCAGCCCATTCTCGACTGGAAGAAAGATCGCTGGCCTATGGGCCTGTTTCAGTACGGCAACGCCTTCCTGCCCGATGGAAACAATTCGACTCCCTATCTCGCACTGACCACACTCGCCGTCGAGCCGGACGACTTCGTCACATCGATCTACCGGATAGCTCCTCGATAGTGGCGCAGTTATCATCCTGAGCAAGCGCCGTTTGCGCAGTGAAAGACGTGGGCGATCCACGCGATGAGTCGCTGGTTTTACGAAAAAAATCGCGGGGTTGGCGCGCTTCGTTGTCCACGGATCCGGCGGCGGCTTCCCCGGCATCCGAAACTCGCCCTTGCCGTAATATGGATTGCGAATTCTCTCAAATCCATTGCCTCGTCTGAGCTACTACCGACGCATCTTCAGCGCTTACCTCCTCGGCGGCCAAAGCCATCTCACGTTCTGGCACGAAACTCCGGAGGAAAATCCGAACTCGAGCTCCGCCCAACTCGGCGAGTACTACATGTTGTTCGCCGAAAAGGCCGATTACCAGGGCGCGTACGATTCCTCTGGCATCCCACTGCTCGACTATCACGGCAAAATCGGTCGGCAATACAACCCGATCGCAATCGCGCAGTACGCTCTCGGCAACTTCAATCTCTTTCGCCGCACCGGCGACCCAACCCGTCGTCAGAAGTTCTTTCTCGCTGCCGACTGGCTCTGCTCTCATCTCGAACCAAACGACCGCGGTCTTGCTGTCTGGAATCACCACTTCAACTGGGAATATCGCGACACGCTCAAAGCTCCGTGGTATTCAGGCTTGGCGCAAGGGCAAGGAATTTCCGTTCTCGTTCGCGCCCACAAGCTTTTCGCCAGCGGGAATTCCACAGATTCTCCCTACCTTGCCGTCGCACGTCGCGCCCTCGCCAGTTTCTCCACGCCTGTCACCGATGGCGGCGTCGCCTTCACTGACGGTCGAGGCGATCTTTGGTTTGAGGAATATGTCGTTTCGCCGCCCACCCACATTCTCAACGGCTTCCTCTGGGCGTCGTGGGGTCTTTACGACTATTTCCTCGCGACCCACGACAGTTCCGCGCAGCAACTGTTTTCGCGTGCCATAACCACCCTGCTCCACAATTTGGATCGCTACGACCTGGGATTCTGGTCGCTTTACGAGCAGTCCGGAACACGCCTGCCCATGGTAGCCAGCCCGTTTTATCATCAACTGCACATCGTCCAATTACGTGTGATGCATCGCCTCACTGGGGAAGACACTTTCTCGCGTGTCGCCGACCGCTGGGCAAATTACAGTTGCCGCAGCCGCAATCGTCTCCGCGCTCTCTGCTATAAGAGTTTGTTCAAGCTCTGTTACTACTAGATTCGCGTGAAGATCCTCTACGTCTCTCAGTATTTTCCGCCCGAGATGGGCGCGCCCGCCGCGCGCGCCGCCGAACTCGCTCATCACTGGGCGAAGGCAGGCCACGACATTTCGATCCTCACCGGATTTCCCAACCACCCCACCGGCGTCGTTCCTACCGAGTGGCGTTCCCGCTTGCGGCGGCTCGTGTATCAGGAGAGAGTCAGTGGAGTGCATGTCTATCGCACGTGGCTCTGGCCCCTGCCCAATCGCAAGGCGCACGAACGCATGCGGAACTACGCTTCTTTTTGCATTTCGGCTGGATTGCGCGGCCTGGCCATTCCGCGCCCTGACGTCATCATCGCCACTTCACCGCAACTGTTAGTCGGTCTCGCTGGTTGGTGGCTCGCTTTCGCTCGCTCTGTTCCCTTCGTCTTCGAAGTGCGCGACCTTTGGCCCGAATCTCTTGCCGCCGTTGGCGTCGGCAGCGAGGATTCCTTACTGCATCATGCCCTGGCTGCGATAGCAAACTTCCTATACGAGCGAGCTGACAGCATAGTCGTCGTCACTCCAGCTTTTCGGGAATATCTGATCGAGCATTGGCGCGTCCCCGAAGCAAGAATCGAAGTCGTCGAGAACGGCGTAGAAACCGATCTTTTCGCGCCCCTTGCCGCGCGAGAAAATCTTGCCCTGCGCAGAGATCTTGGTGCCGAAGGCAAGTTCCTAGTTTGCTACGTCGGAACCATGGGCATGGCACATGGACTCGAAACCCTGCTCGACGCCGCGACCGAGCTCCAGTCGCAAATTTCCAGCGTGCAATTTCTTCTCGTGGGCGAAGGGGCAGAAAAGCAGCGGATCAAGGCACTGGCGCAATCGCGGAGTCTTTCGAACGTCCGCTTTCTCGATCAGCAGCCGCGCGAAAAAATTCCGGCTTTCATCTCGGCGTCCGACGCCTGTCTGGTTCTCCTCAAGAAGACCGACGTCTTCAAAACTGTTATTCCCACCAAGATGCTGGAATTCATGTCCTGCGCTCGTCCCGTGATCCTTGGAGTAGAAGGACAAGCCCGGCAAATCATCGAAGATGCGGGAGCAGGGCTCGCGATCGAACCAGAAAACGCCGATGCCCTGGTCTGCGCGATCAATCGGTTGGCGGAAAAACCCGAACTGGCCGCCGCTCTTGGCCGGAAGGGAAGAGAATACATCGTGAAGAATTTCTCGCGTGCCCGCACCGCTCAAAAATACTTGCAGCTGATTCAGAGAATGGAGAGTCCGCACCCTTGAAGTCCGACCGGCTAGAGCCCCCGACTTCCAGATTAAGGGTGCACGCTGTAAACGGTAACTGCCGTAGCCGCTGCCACCGCGGCATCTAACGACTTCGACGCCAGCACCCGGCCTCCGCTCACCGGAACAAAAAGAATGTCGTCCGCCTGCAAGGTCACGTCCGGAGCCTTGGCTTCGAGCATCTTCTTCAGCGCAATCTTCGTCTCGGCCATCCCGGTCGGCGTCTTTCGGATAATTCGCACCCCACCCATCTTCGCCGTATGGTTGGTGCCGCCGGCCAGCGCCAACGCCTGCAACACAGTGAGTGTGCCGTTATCCACCAGCAAGCCGCTCGGCCGCCCGACGTCGCCCACCACGTAAATGATCGGAGCCCGTGGCACCGTGATCGTATCGCCCGGTAGTATTTCGACGTTCCCGCTCAGGTCGTCAGCCAGATTGCGGGGAAGATCAATGCGAATCGGATCGGGTTGATTCCGGCGGATGATAGCAATCTTCCGCGAGGCGCTCGCCGTAAACCCGCCAGCCTCCGAGATAACTTCGTAAAGTTTATGATCCGCGACGTCCGGGTAAATCCCTGGCTTGCCGACTTCCCCGATGAGCACCACGCCTTGCGACGCCGCTTCGTCTACAAAAATCGTGACATGCGGATTGCGCACGAACCCGCCGTCCGATAGCCGCTTTTCGATCACCGACTGCGCTTCTTCCTGCGTCAGTCCCTCGACATGGACGTAGTCGATCAGCGGCAGATAAAGATCGCCGGAATTGCTCACTCGCGCTTTGGTGGTCAGCTCCGGAACGTTGTACACATTCACTTCGATCAAGTCTCCGGGCCCCAGCTTGACCAATGACGATTCGTCCAAGGTCGTATCTTTCGCTTTGTCGTCAGCCGTCTGGGTCGTCGACGCTGCTCCTGACGCACTCACCGCCGCATCCGAAAGCGGCTTGGCCGCGGGAAGGTCGGTTGGAGCATTGCCTTGGCCATTGGCGCTCGCCTTGGCCGGTTGTTGCGCCCACGCCGAAACCGCCAGCCATGTCATGAGAAGCAAAAGAAAAACGCAGCCGCGGCGGAGGGAACTCAATGTGCCCGACTCCATCAAAGGACCCCTGAAGTAGTAAATGAGATTTGAGCAGCAGTTTAGCACAGCCCCGCGGCTTCCAATCCCGTCATCAATGCACTCCAAGATAAGTTTTCCACAGCTTTTTCCGGACCAGCGATTGAAAGTCCCGTTCTGGTACTGCTACAGTCGGTGCACCCTCATCGCCAACAGAATCTATCCACTAACTATTAACTGCAGCTGGTCGTTGCGATACTTCTTGGTTAAGGAGAGCGAAGGTTGCATGACTAGCCGGCAGTTGCTCGCCGAGGTGACGTAGTTGACCGCGATTTGCCTTGGGTTGTTCTTTTCGTCGCTGTTGGTTGCGTTCGTGCTCACCCGGTACGTGCGCGATTTCGCTACTGCTCGCGGCTGGGTTACCGCCCCTAATCAGGAGCGTCACCTCCATTCCAGCCCGCTGCCGCGTCTCGGCGGAGCAGCTATCTTCGCTTCCTTCGTCTGTTCCATGGGCCTCGCGGCCATTTGGGCCACTCGTCATCCGCAGATGCACTCGCCGCATTTCCTGCGGACCATGGTCAACATCCTCATCCCGGCAGCTCTCGTCTTCTTGCTTGGCGTCTATGACGACCTGCACGGTGTTGGCCCCTATGCTAAGTTCTCGGTGCAGGGGATCGCCGCAACCATGTTGTACGCGGGCGGCCTGCGCATCGTAAACATCCCGGTTATATTCGGCGATCGCACTCTGCCCGGGTATGTCGGTCTTACGTTCACAATTCTTTGGGTTTTGGCGATCACCAACGCCTTTAACTTGATTGATGGTCTCGATGGTCTCGCCGCCGGGTCAGCTTTGTTCTCGACCTTGGTGGCCTTCGTTGTAGCCGTGCTCAACGGGCCGCCCTTGGTCGAAGTGATGACCATCGCTCTCGCCGGTGCGATTATCGGTTTCTTGCGTTACAACTTCAATCCCGCGACCATCTTCCTTGGCGACTCCGGCAGCCTCCTCATTGGCTTCCTTCTGAGCGCTTTAGCCCTCTACGGCGCTCAGAAGGCTCCCACGATTGTCGCCATCGCGATTCCCATTGTCTCTTTCGGTCTGCCAATCCTTGAAACCGCGCTTTCCATCATCCGTCGTCTCATCAGTGGCCGTCCCGTCTTTACCGCCGACCGGGAACACATTCACCACAAGCTGCTGCAGCATGGCATGACGCATCGCCAGGTTGTAATTCTGCTCTACGGCGTCTCGGCTGTCTTTGCCATGCTAAGCCTGTTCCTGCTGTGGCCAACCGGCAGTTCGCTGGGACTCGTGCTTGCGGTCTTGGGTATCGGCATTTGGATTGGTGTCCAGCACCTTGGCTATCTCGAGTTTGGCGAGCTCTCCCGCGTTGCTCACCGCACTTTGGATCAGCCTCAGATTTTCATCAACAATATGGCAATCCGCCGCGCCACCGAAGAGCTCAAAGTTGCGCGGGATTACAATCAAGTGCGCAAGATCCTCGTCGCTGCGTTTGGCAGCAACGACTTCGATGGCTTCGATCTGAAGCTGGAGCTTCTTCCCGGCGAGCCTGTTCCTTTCCAGCCTGCTGACTCCGCTCGTCGCAACGGTGCCTCGTTCCGCTGGAGTAAGCCCGGTGCGCCCAGAACGGACGAAGCTTCAGCCGTGTGGACCATCTCGCTGGAACTGGTCAGTTCTGCCAATCGCCATCGCGGAACGCTCATGGTTTACCGTCTCTACTCCCGCCGCGATCTGCAGTTCGACGTCAATCTTCTTACCGGGGCATTTCCCACTGCCCTTGCGGACGCTCTCGACCGCACTCTCGCGTCTTCTGCCCAATTGATCTCGCTGCCCGAGCAGGACGCTTCCCTCGCTGCGGCCCAGGCCGGATAATCCGCCTCGTTCCGATTGCGACTGGTGTCGGAAGCTCCTTCAGGGACTGGATGAAAACCGGAAAAATCGGGAGCCGAGTAGAATCGGAACACAGGCGGCTCCGTGCGGTGAATCGTGCGAGCCTCGGCCCCGCAGGGAAGGATTAGAAGGGGGAGCGTTTCCGTTACAGCTTCGCGCTGGCGTAGGAGTTGATTTCGCAATTCAGGCAGACTTCTTCAAAAACAGGTGCTGTCCATTCCATAATTTTCCCCAGTCTTGGTCGAGCGCGAGGAGCAAAGCGCGTCGAACGTCCCGTAAGAATAGCCCACTCCCACCCTGAAATCAATACGGTCTTTGGCAAAAATCATCGCTCCAAATCCCGCATTCCACATGGCTTTTGGGATGAATTACTTAGACATTGCAAATTCCTGCATACTCCATTTTTCCCATGCTTTTCCACACCCGGAACCACTTCCGCCACTTCCTACCCCTTCGCTATCTATTTACCTTCATTTGCACCGTGAAAGAAGCGAGGGGTTGGCAATCATGTTTCGTAAGACTGTGTATGGCAATACGTTCAAGGATGTCGATTTCGTTCCTCTGCAGTCCGCTACATTTTGTGTCCAATGTGAGCTGATCAGCACGAGCAGAAAGCCTTATTGTCTGGCCTGTGGCAGCCAGGCATTAGTGGGACTTTCCCGTGTGCTCGGCGGATCGCTGCGCAACCAGCAGACCGCCCATCTCATCACCGACGTCGAACTCGACAATCTTGTTCGTGATCTCCTCCGCACCGTGCCCGATCCGGAAGTCCTCAGCATGGCCGACCACTCGCGCATGCCATCGCTCGCGCTTCGCAGCCAATTGCGCGTGGCCAATGCCGCGCATCCTGCCGCCGGGTTCCGCGCCGTGCCCGTAACGGAAGACCTTGAGATTCATCCCGCCGAACTCGATCTGGAGCCCGCGATCAGCGCGATCACGGAACGTGCCCAGACCCTCACCGGAGCCACTGGCGCCGCGATCGCACTACGCGCCGGTGACGAAATCGTGTGCCGCGCCCGTGCTGGACGCACCGCTCCCGACCTCGGCGTTCGCCTCCAGACCGATGCCGGCATCTCGGCCGAAGCCGTCCGCTCCGGCGAAATCATGCTTTGCCACGACGCCGAGCGCAATCCGCGCGTCGACCTTGCCAGCTGCCGCCGCCTCGGCGTCCGCTCCATCCTCGTCTCGCCGCTTCGTCACTACCGGCGCACCCTGGGCGTTTTTGAGGTTCTGTCCTCTTCTCCCGGAGCCTTCGATGAGCGCGATGTCGCCACCATGCAACTGCTTTCCAGCATGATGGTAGCCGCGATTTCCCGCATCTCCAGCCTCCGCCAGGCTCAAATCCTGCGCCGGGCGGGCTAGGCCCACCCTACCCGTCGGCCCCGGACGGGAAGAATCTGCCTTCCCGTCGTCCTACTGATTCTCTTCTTTGCATACTTTTCCACAATCCCGCGCTAATATGTAACAGCGATATTTCGGGCCCCGACTCATGGCTGCCAGTATTCCGGCGTTGCAACCTTCTCGACCCAACCGTCGCAGGCGCGTGCGGCACAAGATCCAGACGCCTGCTTTTGCCAGTTTCACTGCACAATCCAAGGGCGCGATGCTCGACCTGCACGAAATCGTCGACATCAGCGAAGATGGCATGGCCATTCAATGCCACCCGCCGCTCGAGGCCGACCGCTCGTTGAATCTCTGCCTCGATCTGGCTGAATCTGCCGGACACATCTACACTACGGCGCAAGTGATCTGGTCGAGTGCCTCCGGGCGCGCTGGTCTTCGCTTTTCTGAGTTGGCTCCAGTCTCTTTGTTACGTTTGCGCGAATGGCTCTTCCTCAACGCTATGGTAGGAGCTGCGAACGCCGGAGTTGAAATTGCTCCCCGCGCGACTCCCTCGCAGCACATTCCTCCGCGCCCCAATTACTCCGATACGCTCGCCGCAGTTACCGCCGTGCAGCGCCAGGTGGAAGCTCTTGGCTCCGATCTCGCCGCCGCTCTCGAGTTGATTAGTGGCCGCGCCCAGAATCTCGTTCGCGCCTCAGGTGCCGCCATCGCGCTCGCCGACTCCGATCCCGCTTTCATGATCTGCCGCGCCAGTTCCGGCCCTGACGCTCCTCCCGTGGGCGCACGGTTGCACGTCGGATCCGGCTTTTCCGGCGAGTGTGTCAAGACCGGCCAGCTATTGCGGTGCAACGACTCCGAAGTCGACCCTCGCGTTGATCGCGACAGTTGCCGCGCTCTTGGCGTTCGTTCCATCCTCGCCGTTCCAGTTCGCGTGGGAGAGAAATCGATCGGAATTCTTGAGGCCTTCTCGCCTCAGCCTGACTTCTTTACCGAGGATGACAGTGGAGTGCTGCAGCGTTTCGCCGATACCGTTCTCGCTGCCGTGAATCGCGCCGCGCAAGCCGAGAATCTCCCGCCTCTCACCGCAGCCGCTCCGGTCCAACGTTTTGCCCCTTCGCCGGGCAGCGTCCTGTTTGCCTCCGCAGCGCTCGATGACAAGCCTGCGAAAGACAAGGGTAAAACCAGCGATAAAGAGTCAGACGGGAAGACTCCCGGCGGCATCAGCCTGCCGCGCTCGCTTCTGATGCTCTTAATCGCCGCTGCTGCCGTAATCGCCATGGTCCTCGGATACATCCTCGCCCCCTTGATCCAGGCCAAGCTTCACGAGCACGGCCAAGCGAACCCGCAAACCGTATTGGCTTCTTCTACGGCGCCGGCGCAGGGAACCTCCCCGACTCCTGGCTCCCCATCCGTGGACACCGCAACCTTCGACCAGCTCCAGCAGATGGCACAGAACGGCGATGCCGCTGCTCAGAATATTGTTGGCCTCCATTACGCCATCGGCGAGGGAGTGAAGATCGACGAGCGCGAAGCCATCCGCTGGTTTACCAAGGCCGCCGAACAAGGCAACATTCCCGCTCAATCCAAACTGGGCTCCATCTATTTTCGCGGTCGCGACGTGCCCCAGGATTTGAATCAGGCTTACTTCTGGATGGTCCTCGCTCGGGCCAATGGCGATGAGACCGCCAAAGTGCTCGCCCCCCTCGTCGGCGCCCACTTAACGCGCGACCAGGTAACCTCCATTGAACTCGATGCGGATCGCTGGCTCCAGCAGCACCAGGCGGCAGCCGCCAAACCACGCGCCGGCCGCTAGGGACCGCCCCGCATTCTAATTCTCCGATCTGTTCTCACGTGGAGCTACAATAAATCCAGATTCCCTGTGCCTACTCTGCGCGATATTCTCGAGCGGCGCGTCCGTGAAGCCGAACCTTCCCTCTACGAGAAGCTTGGCAGCCACCGCCTCCGCTGTTTCTCTTGCGGTCATTGTTGTCCCATTCCCGAGGGACAGCCGGGCGTTTGCAGGGTCCGCTACAACCGCGGAGGAACACTCTACGTCCCTTGGGGATATACCGCCGGAATGCAGTGCGATCCCATCGAGAAAAAGCCTTTCTTCCACGCCTTTCCCGGCGCGCTCGCTTACAGCTTTGGAATGCTCGGTTGCGACCTCCACTGCGGCTACTGTCAGAACTGGGTCACCTCGCAGGCGCTGCGCGATCCCGATGCCGTCTCGCCACCCCTGGAAGTTTCTCCCCAACGCCTCGTGCGTGAGGCTCTCGAGCATGGCGCGAAAGTCCTTGTCAGCACCTACAACGAGCCGCTCATCACGAGCGAGTGGGCCGTAGCCGTCTTTAAGGAAGCAAAGGCTGCCGGTCTTATCACCGGATTCGTATCCAACGGCAACGCCACTTCACAGGTCCTCGAATACTTGCGTCCTTGGGTCGATCTCTACAAGGTTGATCTCAAGAGTTTCGACGATCGCCGCTATCACGAACTCGGCGGCCGCATCGGCCCGATTCTCGAAAGCATCCGCCGCATCCATCAGATGGGATTTTGGCTCGAGATCGTGACCCTTCTGATCCCTGGGTTCAATGACTCCGAGGACGAACTCCGCCGCCTCACCCGATTTCTCGTCGGCGTTTCGCCCGATATTCCCTGGCACGTTACCGCATTTCACGGCGACTACAAAATGCAGGGCGAAGACCAGCGCGATACCACGGTCGATGATCTCCTCCGCGCCGTTGAGATCGGCCGTCAGGCAGGGCTGCGCTACATCTATGCCGGAAATCTCCCCGGCAGCGTCGGCCGATGGGAAGACACGCGCTGCCCGCAATGCAGCGAGACGTTGATTCGCCGTCACAGCTATCTGATCGAAGGCTACCGGCTGACTCCCGACGGCCGCTGTCCCGGTTGCTCCTTCCAGATACCCGGCCGTTGGTCCAGCCAATTCGATGGCCAGATTACCGACAGACCTTTCCTGCCGCACAAAAATGCGACGACCTGGCGCTCGCGTTTGTTTACAATCACAAGTCGTTGAATTCGGTTCGCGGAATACAAACTCCTAGTCCATGCGGAAAACTTGCACCGTTGTTGCGGGCCTTCTTTGTATCCTTTCATTGATCTCCTGCTCTCCACGCGACTTCCTCACTCGCCGGCTCGCTCGTGACTTGATCGCTGCCTCCGACGCCTTCAAGGCGCCGCAAGAATTCGTCCTTCAGACCGGCGTCGTTTCCAACAAAGATTATGTTTCGCCCGAATATCTTGTCCTCCAGCATCACGGCTGGATCTCAGCCAGTTCTATCGCTTGCAGCTCCGAGGTCGGTCCGCCACCGTGCTGGGACATTCTGCTGACTCCATCGGGCGTCGATACCGTCCGCACCATCCTCCCAGCAGATGAGGCGGGCAAACCCTCGATCACCATTCCCGCCGCGCGCAGGCATGTGCTCGCCGTGACCGGCATCAGCCGTCAGGCCAATGTCGCCGATGTCGACTTTTTGTGGAAGTGGGTCGCGCTGAACGAAATTGGCGCCGCTCTTTATTCCTCCGAAGTCCATTACCGATCCACCGTTCGCTTTCGCGACTATGACGATGGCTGGAGGATCGTCGTCACCCAGAGTGCTCCGCGACCCGGCCAGACGCTCGACGACGCTCTCAAGAACGCCGAGCCTGTCCCGTGATCGGCGACGCCATGCCGGAAGCCCCGAAGCTGGAAGCGCCCGCCTGGCTTCTGTCCCTCGCCGCTTGGCTCACTCCGCAGCGCCTTCGAGCCCAGGCCTTTCTTCTCGCACTTTGTCTCTGGGGAGTTTGCGCGGTCGACTTTTCCTCCCCCGGCCTCTTCGATCGTGCCGGCAATATCAAGTTTCAGGACTTCTTGCCGCTCTACGTTTCCGCTCGACTGGTCGCCCAGGGGCGCAGCAACGCACTCTATGATCAGCGGGTCGCCGCCGACGAGATGCGAGCGATTCTCCGCCAGCCAATTGGTGTTGTCCTGCCCAATCTTTACGGACCTCAGCTCGCCCTCTTCTTCGTTCCCCTGACTCGATTCTCGTTTTCAGTCGCCGCCCGAATCTGGGTGGCGCTCAGCTTGCTTGCCTACTTCGCCTGCGTTTATCTCCTCTGGAGAAATTGTCCTGGTCTGAAGCTCTATTCTGGCATCGTCCTCGTTTCTGCCCTCGCTTTTCCACCGCTCTTCCACTTCTTCGTTCGCGGCCAGATTTCTGTTCTTCTATTGCTCTGCCTCACGCTCGCATTCCTTGGGTTCCGCTCCGGCCATACTTGGATGGCAGGACTGGCGCTCGGCCTCCTGATTTTCAAGCCACAATTTCTTGTGGCCATTCCGCTGATCTTCCTGCTGGCGCGCGCCTGGCAGGCTCTCGCCGGGGTCATCCTCTCGGCGCTAGCCCAATTCGCCCTCACCTGGATTTACTTTGGCCCTCCAGTTATGCGTTCCTACCTCGACGCGCTCCTGCACATGTCGCGCTGGCTGAGCAACGTCGAGCTCAGCCTCGCCCCCATTCAGATGCATTCCTTGCGATCTTTCTGGACCCTTCTCATTCCCCGGCCCGATGCGGCGTTCGCGCTTTACATCCTTAGTTCCGTCGTCGTGATCGCCGCCGCCGCTGCCATCTGGAGATCTTCCTCTCCGCTCGCTCTCCGCTTTTCCGCGCTCACCCTTGCGGCTGTGCTCGTTAACCCCCATCTGTTCGTCTACGATCTGTTGGTTCTCGCGCCCGCGTTACTTCTTCTTGCCGATGTCTCACTCGCCAGCCTGCAACTCCCGTCCAGCGCCGCAATACGAGTTCTGCTGTATCTCTCCTTCGTTCTGCCGCTGCTTGGCCCGCTCTCGCGATGGACCCACCTCCAGCTCTCTGTCGTAGCCTTCTCTGTTCTGCTTTGGGTGTTGTGGAGGGCGATTAGCAGAGCCGAAGTCCTTTGAGATCCTGGGCGTCCTTCGTGTTCAAGAGTCTTGCGATTTAAGCGCGGGTTCTTCACCCGGCTTGATTCCGCCGAACGCAGCGTTGTATAACCCTTCTTCCCACCGGGAACCCTATGCAAATCCGAAAAACTGTCCTCGTTCTCGCAATCGTCCTGGGTTGTGCGTCCGCCGCCCTGTCCCAAACTGATTCGCCAAAGACAAAGTCCAAGCTCACCCTCGACGAGTTCTTCAACTCCGTCAGTTTCACCGCGGTTGAGATCTCCCCCGACGGAGCCTCCGTCCTGATTTGCACCGAGCGCGCCGACTGGGACCAGCAAATCTTCCGACACGATCTCTGGCTCTTTCACGACGACGGCAAAGCCGGCTCGCTTATCCAACTCACGCAATCCGGTCATGACACCGAGCCAAAGTGGTCTCCGGATGGCCGCTGGATAGCATTCCTCTCCGACCGAAAGCCCGCCATCGAAAAAACCGCAGACTCCGACGACAGCTCCGATTCTGACTCGAAAGACGAAGGCAGAGATCAGCTCTACCTCATCTCCCCGAACGGCGGCGAAGCCTTTCCTGTTACGCAGGGGGAAGAAGAAGTGCACAGCTTCGCATGGTCCGCGGATTCGCAAACCATCTACTTCGCCACACGCCAGCCGTGGACCAAAACGCAGAAAGACGACTACAAGAAAGAATGGAAAGATGTCGTCCAGTACCGCACCGCTGAACGCGGCGACGCCATCTTCGCGCTCGACGTGGCCACAGCGCTCGCCCATCATGCTGCTGCGCCCGCGAAGTCCGAGAGTGATTCCGAGAAAGAATCTGATCTGACTCCCGGCGCTTCCGCCGTCGCCAGCACACCCTTACGCGTCGATCATCTTCTGGCTTCGCCCGACGGAACGAAACTTGCCTTCCTTACCAACTCCATCAATCAGCGCCAGGAAAAAAACGAAGACGTCGAACTGTATGCACTCGAGGTGGGGCGGACAGTCGCGGCCGCGCCAACCGCCGCTCAGCCCCACCGCATCACCACCAATCAAGCTATCGAAACCAGTCCCCGCTGGGCCAGCGACAGCCGCCACATCTTCTTCACCGTCGAGATCGGCGATCCCTGCGGTCCCTACCGCGATCTGCAGCCGCATCTTTATTGGGTAGATATCGAATCCGCTTCCGTCGAGCAGTGGGCCAAAGATTTCCCCGGCCAAATCGTCAACTACGCTCTTTACGGCAATGGAGTCGTCGTCACCGCACGGCTCGGCACCGAAGTCCAGATCTACCGGGCCGCCAATCCCGCCGACTCGCTGCACCTCTCGGCCGGACATAAGGGAACCTACGACACGCTCGCGACGGGATTGCGAACCCACCGCCTTGCCTTCACTTACTCCTCGCTTGCTCAGCCGGAAGAAATCTATCTTGCCGACAGTGCCGAACTCGATCAAGCCCGCGCTATCACAACCTTCAACCGATTTCTCGCGGAAAAAGATCTTCCCCTGGGCAAGCCCTACCACTGGAAGGCCGACGACGGCACTACCGTCGAAGGTATGCTCATCTATCCTCTAGGCGTCGCACCCGACAGCCCCGCAGCCAAGCACCTGCCCATGTTCACTTTCATTCACGGAGGTCCCGCCGATGCCGACGGCAACCACTTCGAAGCCGACTGGTATCAGTGGGCCGCTCTCGCCGCTACCAACGGCTGGCTCGTCTTCGAGCCCAACTATCGCGGTTCCACCGGATACGGCGACAAGTTCCTCATGCAGATTGTTCCCGCCATCGTCTCGCGCCCCGGCAAAGACATTCTGCAAGGCGTCGACGCGCTCGTGAAAGACGGCGTCGCCGATCCCAACCACCTCGTCGTCGGCGGCTACAGCTACGGTGGATACATGACCAACTGGCTCATCACCCAGACCGCGCGCTTCAAGGCCGCCGTCACCGGAGCGGGGGCGGTCGAGCACGTCGGCAACTGGGGCAACGACGATACCACTTTCGACGACGCCTACTTTCTCGGCGGACGCCCCTGGGAAGTCCCACAGCGCTATCACGACGAGGCCGCCATCTTTCAAATCGACAAAGTCCGCACGCCCACGCACATGGTCGCCGGCGCCGACGATATCCGCGTCGCTGTCCTCGAAGACTATCTCCTCGAGCACGCCCTTTACTCACTCGGCATTCCCAACAAGCTGTTGATCTTTCCCGGTGAAGGCCATTCGCTCGCCAAGAATCCCTGGCACGGAAAAATCAAGGTGCGCGAAGAATTGAAATGGCTGGAAAAATACGGTGGCGTGCCGGCTCAGTAAATCGTTTTGTGATCCGCCCGACCCACTCGCTTTGTCATTCCGACGCGCGAGCGAAGCGAGACAGGAGGAACCTGATGTCTCTTGCGCCTCTGCGGGCGTCTCGTCCTGAGGCTTGGCTCCCGCGAGGAGAAGGATTGTGACCACGTCGTCGGCAGGGATGACCGTGGCACAGTACGCAGCGATCGGAACCCACAATTCTATCGATCTCACCGGCGGCGTCGACGAACGATGCCTGCAGCCCGGACTTTGCGCCTGCGCAGAAGGAATCGCTAGACGGCCCCGATCCCGGACCTTGGGACTCGCAACTCGTCCCTACTTCGCCGCCAGCTTCACGCCCTTGGACGACGCCGCATACCGCGCAATCCCGCGATAGAGGGCTTCAGCAATTTCTTCGCGGTAACCATCGCTGCGCAGCTTCTGTTCGTCGGTGGGACTGGAGACGAACGAGACTTCCGCCAGTATTCCCGGCATTGCGCTTTCGGTCAGCACGACGAACCCGGCTTCCTTGATGCCACGATCGCGCAGCCCGGGGTTTTGCACCGAGAGCGTTCCGTAGAGCGAATGCTGCACGCTGGCCGCGAGCCGGCGCGATTGCTCGATGCGCTCATGCAGGTCCGCGGGCGAGAGTGATGGCACGATGGCGGGCTTGTTGCCGTTGGTGCGCGGGTCGCCATTGTCCGATCCCGGCTCTTTCGGTCCTGCTTCCCTCGATCCCGGCGCGGAGAAAAAATTGGTGTAGTAGGTTTCCACGCCACGCGCTGAAGGAAGGTCACTGTAGTTGGCATGTACCGAGACGAACAGATCGGCCTGCGCCTGGTTTGCGATTTCCGCGCGCTCGTCGAGCGGAATGTAGTTGTCGTCGTTCCGCGTGAGGATGACTTCCGATCCCAGGCGCGTCTCGAGCAGCTTGCCAAGGCGCTGCGCGATTTCGAGCACGAGATCTTTTTCCAGCAAGCCACGCCGGCCAACCGTGCCGAGGTCCCACCCGCCATGTCCGGCGTCGACCACGATGCGCATCTTGGGCAGGCGTGCCCGGAGCGCAAGATCTTCTTTAGTCGGCGGCGGAATCACGATCGCCAGCTTGGTCTTCTCCGCTTCCGCGGCGTTGGGGAAGAGATTCACCGCACCTTTGGGTGTCGTACCAACCTTGCGGACTTCCACCACCAGACGATATGGACTCGGCTCCAGACTCACCGAGAAATTCGAGTTGGCCTTCGTCTCGAGCACGATGCGCGTCATGCCGCTAACCGGTTGCGCCACGCGAACCCGGTTGAGAAACGTGTCGCCAATGTCGATGGACTTGCCGAGCAGTTCAGGTGCGAGTTGCGTGTCGTGCAGATCGAAGTAAATACGGTCAGGACCTGCGAGGCGATGCGCTTCGTACTGCACCTGATCTTCGAGATCGAGCACAACCGTGCTGGAGTCGGACGACGACCAGTGGCGAATTCCGGTGATGCGCGGAAAGCGCGATAACTCTTGCGCCGTGGCGGGCGCGTTATTGGGCTCGCTGACGTCGGACGGTGTGTCAGAGATGGGGCTTCCAGCGGTGGCTGGAGTTGTGTTGATGGCGTCGGCCGATGGCGTTGCAGGTTTGGCGACCGGCGACGCGACCTTCTCGGTTTGCACCGGCTCCGTTCGCACCATCATGCTCCCCAACTGCGCTGTCTTCAATTTCCACCAGACGCCGCCGGCAAATGCTGCGGCAATGACGATGCAGACCAGCAGCACGAGCATTCCCGGACGGTGCGTCTTTTGCGGCTCGAGTTGTCCGAGTTCGAGGTGGCCGAGAGTGACCGCGGGCTGAACAACGGTCGCAGCGGCAAGCGGTGTTGGCGCTTCAGAAATCCGTTCTATCTTTTCTTTCTTTGCGACCGGCGCGAGGGGCTTGTCGAGAATCGCGGCGGGCGCAGCGGAAGTGAGTCGAGATTCGACCGGCTTCTCCGGAGCCGTTGCAGCTGGAGCCGTTGCGGCTGGAGCGATAGCCTGGATCGGTGCGGCTGCGGGAACCTCAGCAGAGCCCGCGGTTGGTTGCAGGTTTATTGCGGCAACCTGCGCGGACTCGGCGAAACGTTCTTCGTCTTCCGGCTTCAGTGCTCCGAGTACGAGTTCGGCGAGCAGGCTGAGATTGCGGACGTCGCTGTCGTTGAACCCGAAAGGCCACGAGGAGAATGCCTCCAGAAGTCCGATGACGCGCTTGCGCCCGCACAACGGCACCGCAATCATCGAGCGGGCGCCGAGCTTGCGGCACGCTTGCAGGTTTACGCGGGCATCGACTTCGGTGTCGTCACAGTTGACGATCTGCGCGGTGCGGAACGATGCTCCGGAGAAGGCCGAGTCGCGGTCGATGCGCGCGCCAATGTCAGGACGCACGGTGCCCGCCGCTGCCCGCAGAACGATTTCGTTGTTCTCAGCCAGGGCAATCGCCAGGCCGTCGGCGCCCGTGATAGCGAGCGCGCGCTCGGCGACGACTTGCAGAACCTCATCGAGAACGAACTGCTCGTCTGGCTCAAACTCGGCGACAGGAACGGTTGTGTCGAAGCCGTTATGCCGTGCGGCCAGAGCTTTTCTGCGGCGCACCTGCTCATGCAGTGCAGAGAATGCCAACAAGACCTGCAAGGCATCACGCTGCGAGGGTTTGGAACTCGGCTGATCGGGATCTGAACTGAATGGAGCCGCCGCTGACGACGGCGCACTGGTGTTCAGCCATGCAGGTACACCGCCGTCCTTAAACGAAGGGGTGCCTTCCACATCGGGTTTGGTCGGAGTCGTAGCCATTACGACTAAGTCGTCAAAAAAGACGCACTTCACTTGTAAGTTATCGGGGTTTGGCCCCGGTTGCAATTACCCGGGGGTGCCCCTTCGGACATGTCCGTTGGTGAGAATATCGAAGTCTCATCCGGAGGGGCGGCGTGAGGGCTAGGTTACTGAGTGGATAACAGGCAGGTTGAGCAGGTCTGGCCGGAGTTTCAGGTTCAACGGGCTGGTTTACGGCGCGGGGTCGCTCGCAACCAGCGTCCGAACCAACGCAGTTACTCAGCGGCGCACGCTACCGGAGATAAGATTCTGAGGATAGACCCCTGGCCGAGCCGACTTCTTCCGGTGGTACGAGTATGCAAGCAGGACTATCTCCCGTGCGACAAACGCGAGCTCGCCATCGGCACGAACTCCGCAATCTGACGTACGTCACACTCGATCAGGCCAACGGCGGGATCATTCGGAATTTGACCCATGATGGCATTGCAGTGCAGGTGGTGGCGGCGGTGCGCCCGCGGCAACAATTTCGGGTACGCTTTGACTTGCGCTATCCGCGGCTGCGGGTTGAGGCGCGCGGCGAAGTGGTATGGGCTACTTTCTCGGGACAGTGCGGAATCCGCTTCCTCGATATGCCGCCGCGCATGGTTCGCCAGATTGATGAATGGATATTCGGAAACCTGCTGGAACGTGCCACGCTGCATACCGAAGATGCAGGGCCGATGTTTGCCGGGCCGGGCCCCGAAGAGGACGACGGACTGTTGATTTCGGCTGCTGCGCGAAACGTGATTGAGCTACCCGTTCATCCCGAGGCACGGCAAGGAAGCGATGAAGGTGCTGTACGCAACGCGGACGAGGCGATGGAACTCGACTGGCTGTCGCAGCCGCTTTCGGGCCGCAGTCTGGCGTGGACGGTTAATGCGCTGATTGTGATCGCGGGCATTCTGCTGTTTGCGCTCGTCTTTCTTTCGATCACACGCGAGGCTCCGAAGTGGCCATTTGAAATGGCTGGTGGTGCGGCAACCTTTGTGGCGGCTTTCTATTGGGGATTCTTCAAAGCGTTCGGCGGCGCAAGCTTTGGCGCGCGACTGGCTCGATTAGTTGAGATGGGCGGGGATCAGGAGGAAGAAAGCGGCGTACGCTTTCGATGAAGGAGAAACCCGGGCTAGGCCCAGGCTTCGCTTGGATATTTGAACAGCCCGCGTCAGTTCGCAAAATACTGCTGCGCGAGCCAGAGCTGCAGGGTGCGCTGCTGGCGGGGCGCAAGCTTCGCGAAGCGGATGCCGATGTTGCCGTGCTTATCGTGCCATGCGACTTCGGCGCGCGCCTTCAATACCGACTTGGCTCCCGGCAAGTCAAAGGAAACGTGTAGCGGTTTGGTGATTTCCACGGGATCGTTGGTGTGAACCTGCATTCCTCCCTGACTCACGTTAACCAGAAATCCGTCGGCTTGCTTGTGGCCCTTGCAGGTGAGGGCGACGGGCACTTCGAGGCCGGCGCGATGGTAGCGCAGGCGGCCGTCGAGAATCATGTTGCGGGCAGCCGAAAGAGTGCGCACAGCCTGCTCGACCGAGATGGGCTTATTGAAGGCAAACAGCGCCCCGGTTGAGTCCAAACGCTCGCTGGATTGCGGCCCACCCATGATGACCAGGGGTACGGTGTTTGGCGGTTTCTCGGAGCGCTGCAATTCGCGCAGGAACTGCGTGCTTCCGTTCAGATCACAATCGACGATGAGGGCATCGACCTTGGACTTGGTCAGCCGAGCCAGAGCCCGTCGCGGTTCCTGCTCGACCGCGACATCCATGTGAAGACCGCCGAGAATGCACTCCAGAACACTGACTTCCTGCCAGTCTTGCGAGACCACCATCGAGGAAAGTGTCATGAGTTCACTCTAGCGGTGCGGGTAATGTTGCCGTAGATAACCAACGTAATGAGGGGGGTGGAAGGCGACGCGGCCTACTTGCCGCGATACCACTCGACCGTGCGGCGCAGGCCTTGTTCAAAATCGACTTTCGGCTTGTAGCTGAGTGCTGCTTCGGCTCTGGCGATATCGGCGAGGGAATGCTTGATGTCGCCGCCACGCTCCGAAGCGTACTTAGGTTGTCCGGAGTATGAGGTCAGAGGTTGCAGCAGCTTGAAGATTTGGTTGAGAGTGACGCGGCGGCCGGTGGCGACGTTGAAGACTCTTCCGGCCGCCTGGTTTGCGGGAGCATGGCAAGCCAGCAGGTTCGCGTCGACCGCGTTGTCGATATAGGTGAAGTCGCGGCTCTGTTCGCCGTCGCCGAAGATGGCCGGCTGCTCGCCGCGGAGCATCTGGGTAATGAATTTCGCCAGCACGCCCGAGTAAGGAGAAGAAGAATCCTGGCGCGGCCCGAAAATATTGAAATAGCGCAGCGATACGGTTTCGAGTTGATAGCAGCGGTAGAACGAAATCATGTAGTGCTCGCTGGCGAGTTTGGCCACGGCATAGGGCGAAATGGGATCGGGGGTCATGGCTTCGTGCTTGGGTAGCGTGGGGGTATCGCCGTAGGCGGAAGAAGAGGCTGCGTAGACGACACGCTTGACTTTGGCATCGCGCGCGGCGACGAGCACGTTGACGGTTCCGTCGATGTTGGCCCGGTTGCTGCCCAGGGGATCGAGCACGGATTTTGGGACGGAGGGAATGGCGGCCTGGTGCAGGACGAAGTCCACGCCGGTGCAGGCGTTGTGCATTGCGGCGAGATCACAGATATCGGCCTCGCGAAAGTCGATGCGGTTGAGTATGTCGGCGAGATTTTGCTGGTTGCCTGTGGAGAAATTGTCTACCCCGCGCACTTGCTCGCCTTGCGAGAGCAGCGCGCGGGCCAGCGATGATCCGATGAAGCCGGCAATGCCGGTGATGAGATAGAGAGCCATGGTCTATTCATGATAGCGAATGGGAGGGAGTTGCGTGGGGATTGAGCTATGGAACCATTGGGTTTGAGTCATTGAGACATGGAAACATTGAGTGCCACTGAGTCACTCGGGGTTCAGGTTGAGCCACTACCTCGATACGGTTTCCTGGCTCTTGCGGAGGAGCCGCAAGAAGTCGTCGCGCATCAATAGCTGGCGATTTTCGAAGAAGTCAATCATCGCGCGAATCGCGCTACCGGGATCAGAAATTACGGGAACTGCCTCGAGCGGCCCGCGGGAGGGAAGCGTGGAGGCGATGCCGGGTCCCATGATGACCGTCGGCCGCGAGATAGCGCCCAGCATTTCTCGCAATCGCGTTCGGTTCTCTTCGGACATGTCGATGAAGGCAATCCCCATGCCGAGATAGGGATAGGTCACGCGGACATTGCCTCCGGTTTCGACGCGGAAGCCGGCCGCTTCGAGCTTGAGCTGCAGAACGGTGCCGACGGGATAGGTGGCTTGTGCCTCGACATAACAGCCCTGCAGGCTGACGTCGGTGAAGGTGGCCCAGGTGCGAACGTCGCAGCTGTTCTCGCGGAGCTCGACGCTGCCTTCACACTTGTAACGCGTGCTGCGGCGCTTTTCCGTCCCTTGAAAGCAGGGCTTGTCGATGCTCGCGACGGTGGCGGGCGGGGTGAACTGGGCATCAGCGTTGGTCTCGCGCGCCGGCGCTGCCGCAGTTGCTTCTGTGCTTCCGGATCCCTTCAAGGCCCTGAGATACGCGACGCCTTCATTGATTTCCTGTGACATGGTGTCCCTTGCGGACGTGCAGTTTCCGCCAATCGAAATGTCAGGTTGCGGGCGGTTCGCTCGAGATGAGCGCGCCGTCACCGGTGACCCTGCAGGTTCTATCGGTAGAAACGATTTCGGGGATTAGCCGTGAAGCGGGACAGCGAAGCTGAGAGTCCCCTAATAGTTTAGGTGCTTGTTGGAGGATGAATGACCAGCCGGGATCGGTTGTGCGGCCTGCCGGATCTGCTTCCAGAGTTCGTCGCGTCCGGCGCCGGTCTTGGCGGAATAGGGCAACAGGCGGGCCGCAGGATACTCATGGGCGAGAGCCTTCAGCGTGTTATGCAGTTGATTATTGGAGAGGCGATCGCTCTTGGTCGCCACCAGCAGGAAATCGCGGCCGGAGGAAGTGAGGAAATCCAGCAGCTGGCGGTCACTTTGCTGTGGCGGGACGTTGGCGTCGATGAGAGCTACGCACAGGGCGAGAGAAGGACGCTGGTGGAGGTAGGGCTCGATGAAGTTGGGCCACTCCTGCGAGATTTGGCGCGAAATCTTGGCGTAGCCGTAGCCGGGAAGGTCGGCGAAGATCAGCTCGGGTTGCGGTTTTCCAGGCCAACGGATTTCGAAGAAGTTGATGCTGCGAGTGCGTCCAGGAGTGGAACTGGTGCGCGCCAGCTTGGAGCCGACCAGGGAGTTGATGACGCTGGATTTGCCGACGTTGGAACGGCCGAGGAAGGCGACCTCCGGCAGACCGGGAGCAGGGAAGAGGGAGACGTCAGTTGCCGCTGCCAGAAATCGTGAGAGAACCCTCATGCTCAAGTTTGCAATGGGAGGCGGGAGTTTGGCAAGCGGGGCGGCACGTTGACGGAAACAACGGAGCCGGGCAAGTCTCGGGAAGAACTTCAGCAGAAAGCGGAGCCGAAGTAACAATCCTGTCTGACGTTGGTGTTAGCACCGGATTCAACTGCGGTTGGAACGAGCCGATTGAGTGAGTATCAGACTGAGTGAATATCAAACGCAGTACGAGGGGCCACGAGCCGACTCGGGTTGCGGGGAGACGGAGAGTCGATATGGAGAACGTCCGGCCAACGACACTTGCGATGCATACATTGTTACTTTGTTCGGACGTCCAGTTCCTGGGGACGACCCGTGGCGTGTTGAACCAGCTGCAGGTGACGCCGAAGATCGTGAGCGGGTGCGAGGCAGCACTGAGCGAAATTCAAACGCATGAGTTCGACGTTATTATTCTGGATTGGCGGGCGCCGGAGGATCTGGGAGCGTTTCTTTGTGCGCTCCGGCGCTCGAAACCGAACCGTGAGTGCGTTCTGGTGGCGATCGTGCGCGACCTGCTCGACCTGCGGCAGGCGTTTGCGGCGGGGGTTCATTTCCTGATTCACAAACCTGCGTCGGTGGTGCAGATCGAGCGTTGTTTGCGCGCGGCTTATAGCGCGACGGTGGCGCGGCGGCGCAAGCAGCACCGCGAGCGCGTCGACATTCCAGCGACGGTCAGTACGCGGATTCATCCTTATGCCGAAGCGACGGTGGTGAATTTAAGCGAGACTGGCGCCGGGCTGCGGACCTTTAGCGAAGACGATGGGGTGGGCGCTCATCTGAGTGTCGGCGAGGAGGTCGATCTGCGCTTTGCGCTGCCCGAAAGCGGTGAGATGTTGCATGTGACGGCAGCCGTGGTGTGGACGACGGCCGATTCCTGTGGAGTCCGGTTCAGCGATATGTCAGACCGTGAAGGCCTGTTGCTGGAGCGATGGCTGACGGAATGCGTGGAGCGCTCGCTGGCATTGTTGTGCGAGCGGATCCGGGCTATTTGCGCCTAGAGGTTCTTAGCACGGGGGACAGAGAGGTCCAGAGAGAAAAGAAAAGCGCCCGCCGGAGCGGGCGCGATAAACAGAGGACGATTTCTACTGATGCGCCGCCGGACTCTCGCCGGCATCGGAGGTCAAGGGTGCGATGGGCTGCGTCCCTTCTTCCTCAATTTTGGGCAGAGGCGATTCCAGCGCGATCTGAAGCACCTGATCCATCGTATCCACGAAATGCAGCTTCATGGCGGTGCGGAGATTTTCCGGGACCTCCGCCAAATCCTTCTCGTTGTCCTTGGGCAGAATGATTTCAAACAAACCGGCGCGGTGAGCCGCCAGCAATTTTTCCTTTAATCCGCCGATGGGCAGAACCTTGCCGCGGAGGGTGATTTCTCCGGTCATAGCGAGATCGCGACGAACAGGGATTTTGCTGAGCGCGCTTGAGATGGCCGTGGCAATGGTGATGCCGGCCGAAGGACCGTCTTTCGGGATGGCGCCTTCGGGGACGTGCACGTGGAGATCGAGATTGCGGTAGAAGTCGCGGTTCAGGCCGAGACGGTTGGCGCGGGAGCGTACGTAGGACATGGCGGCCTGAGCGGATTCCTGCATCACGTCGCCGAGCTTGCCGGTCAGGGTGAGCTTGCCTTTGCCGTCGACCACGCTGGCTTCGGTGCTGAGAATGGAGCCGCCGACTTCGGTCCAGGCCAGGCCGGTGACGAGTCCGACTTCGGATTTCTCGTGCGCCAGCGTGTCGCGGAATTTGATGACGCCGAGGAAGTCGTTGACGTTCTCACCGGTGATAGTGACGCTGAAGTTCTCGCCTTCTTTGACGACCTTGCGAGCGACCTTGCGGCAGACGTTGCCGATCTCGCGTTCGAGATTGCGGACACCAGCTTCGCGCGTGTAGGAGCGGATGAGGCCGATGATAGCATCGTCGGTGAACTTGATGTTTTTTTCCGACAGGCCGGCCGCAAGCATCTGCTTCTTCACCAGGAATTGCTTGGCGATCTCGACCTTCTCCTGCTCGGTGTACCCGTGCAGCCGCAGCACTTCCATGCGATCCTGCAGGGCCGGAGGGATGGTATGCATCACGTTGGCTGTGGCCACGAAAAAGACCTGCGAAAGGTCGTATTCGACGTCGAGGTAGTGATCGACGAACATGAAATTCTGCTCGGGATCAAGCACTTCGAGCAGAGCCGCGGAAGGATCGCCGCGGAAATCCATCGACATCTTGTCGACTTCGTCGAGCATGAAGACCGGGTTCTTGGTGCCGGCCTTCTTCATCATCTGGATGATCTGGCCGGGCAGGGCGCCGATGTAGGTGCGCCGGTGGCCGCGAATCTCGGCTTCATCGCGCACGCCCCCGAGCGACATGCGAACGAATTTGCGCCCGGTCGCCTTAGCGATCGACATGCCAAGCGAAGTTTTGCCGACACCCGGAGGTCCGACAAAACACAGGATGGAGCCTTTGGGATTTTTTACCAACTGGCGGACGGCGAGAAATTCCAGAATGCGTTCCTTGATCTTCTCGAGTCCATAATGATCTTCGTTCAGAACTCTCTCGGCGCGGGCAATGTTGCGGATCTCTTTGGAGCGCTTCTTCCAGGGAACGGCCAGCAGCCAGTCAAGATAATTGCGGGAGACGGTGGACTCGGCTGACATGGGCGGCATGGCTTCCAGCTTTTTGAGTTCCTGCAGGGCTTTGTCTTTGACTTCTTTGGGCATGCCGGCGGATTCGATTTTCTTTTTCAGTTCATCGAATTCGCTTTTTTCACCGCGGCCCAGTTCCTTCTGGATGGCCTTAATCTTTTCGTTGAGGTAATACTCCTTTTGAGCCTTTTCCATTTGGCGCTTGACGCGCGACTGGATAGTACGGTCGACATTGAGTTTTTCGATTTCGATGTCGAGCACGTCGGCGATGCGGGTAAGCCGCTCGGCAGGATCGAAAATCTCGAGCAATTCCTGTTTTTCTTCGATGGAGAGTTGCAGGTTCGCCGAGATGACGTCGGTGAGCTTGGCGGGATCCTCCATGCGGACGGCGGAAATCATGGTCTCGTAGTTGAGCGCCTGACAGAGCTTCACGTACTGCTCAAAGAGCGACGTAACCCGCTGCATGGCCGCTTCGAGCGTCTGATTGGTTTCGGTGGTATAGCGAGCGACCCGAACCGTAGCCTGCATGTAGCCGTCGGTGTCGGTGACCTGGAGAATCTTGCCGCGCTCGATGCCTTCGACCAGAACTTTAATGTTGCCGTCGGGGAGCTTCAGGCTCTGCACGATATTGACGATGGTACCAACCTGATAGATCTCGTTGGCCTTGGGTTCGTCAATGGAGGCGTCGTGCTGGGTTGCCAGGAAGATCTTCTTGTCGGCGGCCAGGGCCTCCTCCAGCGCTCGCACGCTGGATTCGCGGCCCACGACGAACGGTGTCATCATGAACGGAAAAATGACGACGTCGCGGATGGGCATCATGGGAAGTTTTCTGGATTCAAACTTTTCCTTGGATGTGGTCACTGAGTCTCCCTGGGATCACGCAAAACGACAAAGATCATGAACGACGCGAACGAACCGGTTCTGGAAAAAGGCCAGCATCATCAATGTTACGCCGATTTTACAGCCTGCGACATAGCACTTGCGAACCATGTTGCGGAGACGGCACTTCCCGGGTACATGACCTGCCCACCACGGTCAGCCCATCACGAGCACCAAGGGTCACTGAGGCGCCCGGCAGAGTTGCAAAAAGCTGCAGCTCTGCGCATACGATTGACGTGCCTAGCCTGCCAAACGAACGGTCCGCTTGACGAATGTATCTGCCTGACGAAGCTACCCGGCCTTTTCCATGATGGTGGCGAACGAAGCGCTGCGTTTTTCCACCATCTCCCGCGTAACTTCGAATTCCTTGACTTTCTTCTGGCTGGGCAGGTTGAACATGAGATCAAGCATGAGTTCTTCGAGAATCATGCGCAGCCCGCGCGCACCTACCTTGCGAGCCATGGCCTGGCGCGCAATGGCGCGCAGAGCGTCGTCGGAAAACTTCAGCCGCACGTTCTCGAATTCAAACAGGCGCTGGTACTGCTTGACGATCGCATTCTTGGGGCGAGTGAGAATTTCGATCAGGGCGAACTCGTCGAGATCTTCGAGCATGCCGACAACCGGCAGGCGGCCGACGAATTCGGGGATCAGGCCGAACTTGATGAGATCTTCCGGCTGGATTTCGCTCAGTAACTCGTAGTTGCGCTTGCGCGAAACAGCCAGGTCTTCTTTCTCGGCATCTTCGCCGGTGCGGAAGCCCAGGGATTTCTTGCCGATTCTGCGGGAGATGATCTTGTCCAGTCCGACAAAAGCTCCGCCGCAGATGAAAAGAATGTTGGTGGTGTCGACAGGAGTGAATTCCTGGTGAGGATGCTTGCGCCCGCCTTGCGGAGGAACGTTGGCGATCGTGCCCTCCAGAATTTTCAGAAGAGCCTGCTGGACGCCTTCGCCGGAAACGTCGCGCGTGATCGAGGGATTCTCGTCTTTGCGTCCGATCTTGTCGACTTCGTCAATGTAGATGATGCCTGTCTGGGTGCGACTGACGTCGCCGTCGGCGGCTTGGAGCAGCTTGAGGATGATGTTTTCGACATCTTCACCCACGTAACCGGCTTCGGTCAGGGTGGTGGCGTCGACAATGGCGAAGGGAACATCGAGCATGCGGGCGAGGGTCTGGGCGAGAAGCGTCTTGCCGGTTCCGGTGGGCCCGATCAGCAGGATGTTCGATTTAGTAAGTTCAATGCCGTCACCGGTCTTCTGCCGGTTCATGAAGATACGCTTGTAGTGGTTGTAAACCGCAACGGCGAGTTTCTTTTTAGTCTGTTCCTGGCCGATGACGTATTCGTCGAGGAAGGTTTTGACTTCCTGCGGCTTGGGAAGCTGGTTGGGAGTGCTGGCCTGAGGAGTCGCGGTGCGGTCGTCTTCCAGGATGGAGTTGCAGACGGCGACGCACTCGTCGCAAATATAGGCGCGGGGATAATCGCTGGGCGACGAGATCAGCTTCGCGACCGCGTCCTGCGACTTGTGGCAGAACGAACAACGCAGAATCTCGTCGGTTCCCGATTTGTTTTTCACTCGGCTCTACTCCTCTAATTGTTTCGGCTGACCGGAGGCCCCGCTGCCGTTCGACCCGTCGAATACGGTTGGCCGCTGATTTCGGTCAGGCGCGAAGGCCGATCATACCGCTTTTGCCGTCTTGTAGATGATATCGTCTATGATTCCATATTCCTTAGCCTGCTGCGCGTTCATGATGAAGTCGCGCTCCACATCTTTCTCCACTTTGTCCAGTTTCTGTCCACTGTGCTTGGAGAGTAACTGGTTGGTAATCTCGCGCATACGCAGGATTTCCCGGGCGTGGATGTCAATGTCGGTAGCCTGGCCTGACAAACCTCCCATAGACGGCTGATGTATTAGAATTCGCGAATTCGGCAGTGCCAATCTCTTTTTGGGTTCGCCCGATGCCAAAAGTAATGCTGCCATCGAAGCGGCCTGGCCCACGCAGAGAGTCATGACATCGTTTTTGACGTACTGCATGGTGTCGTAGATAGCCATGCCAGCCGTGATCGAGCCGCCCGGCGAGTTGATGTAAAGCTGGATATCTTTCTCGGGATCTTCCTGAGCCAGAAACAACATCTGGGCGATGACGAGGTTGGCGATATTGTCGTCAATGGGTGTGCCGATGAAGATAATGTTGTCGCGGAGCAGACGGGAATAGATATCGTAGGCGCGTTCGCCGCGTCCGGTCTGCTCGATGACCATGGGAACGAGCATCATGTGGGGATCGCTCTTGCGAGAATCATTTGAGTTCACGTTCACCTGCCACACTCCGCCCCCGAACCACGTCTGTCAGCCAGGGGAGGATCGAAAGTGGTCCGCGCGGTTTGCAGAAACTACGCGGACTGGTGATACAAAAAATCGAGGGTCTTTTCGCTGCGGATTCTGTTCCGGATTCTATCGAGGCCCCCATCCTGTGTCAAACGAGCGCGGACCGCTTCGGAGGTCTGTTTTGTCTGCTGTGCCAGCGCGTCAATCTCATGATCCATTTCCTCATCGCTGACCGCAATTTTTTCCAGCTCCGCAATGCGATCCAGTAACAACGAAGACTTCACATCCCGCACGGCTTGATCGCGCTGGCCTGCCCGCAGGCGCGGCAGGTCCATCTTCTTCATGTCTTCCATCTTCATGCCCTGAGACGCTAGCGCGCGCAAGCCGCGCTCCAAGCGGAGATCGATTTGCCGGTCGATGAGGGACTCGGGCACCTCGAAGTCATTACGCTTGACGAGTTCGGCAACGAGTTTGTCTTTCGCCTCACGCTCGGCGGCATGCTTGCGCTCGGCTTCCATGTTCTGGCGAATCTGCGTGCGCACTTGCTCGAGCGTGGTGAACTCGCCGAGTTCCTCGGCGAGTTCATCGCTGAGGTCTGGCAGATTCTTCTGCTTAATCGCCTGCACCTTGACTTTGTACACGAAGGTTTTACCCGCGAGGCGTTTGTCACTCGTATCTTCGGCATATTTGACTTCGAACTCGCGCTCTTCACCCGCGTTTACGCCGCGCAGGTGTTCGGAGAATTCAGACACCGTATTCTTACCGCCGATTTCGATCAGTACTTCTTCCATGCGCACGGGCTGAGTCTTGTCGTCCACATCTTTCGGCCGTCCGTCCATGGTGGCCTGGGCGAAATCGCCGTCGGCGAGGGGACGTCCCTCGACCGAGGTGAACGTGGCGTGCTGCTCGCGGACGCTGGCGAGCGCTTCTTCGACTTCGTCATCCTTAACGACGATCTCTGGATGGTCGGAGCGCAGCTCCTTGTAGCCTTCGACCTTGATCTCGGGCATGATCTCGAAGCTGGCCTTGAAGCGCAGGGGCTCGCCGTCATGAATGTGCAAGTCGGTGACGCGAGGCTGGGAGACGGGAACCATTCCCAGCTTCTCAGCTTCCTTGCGGAAATGGCGTGGGACGAGGGCCTCGACAACGTCGCTCTTCAGGTCTTCCTTGAAGCGCTGGCGGATGATGGAGGCAGGGACGTGGCCGGCGCGGAACCCAGGCAAGCGCGCAACCTTCTGGTATTTCTGGATGATGGTTTCGGTTTCGCGGGCGACTTCTTCAGCGGGGATTTCGACTGAAATCTCGCGCTTGACGCCGTCGTTCTTTTTCGCCTCAGTGCTCGTGGCGCCGACTGTTTCTGTGGAACTCACGTATTCCTTCCCCCGGCTCGATTTGCGGTTCTGAACCTGCTCGCGCCTGGCTGGCCCGGACACTCCTGCGAGAAACCGCCCCTCGCCCGAATTCATGCAACGTTAACCTTGAGTGTAAAGATAGAAGGAGAGTAGCGTCAAACGGCAGATGCGTCATTGGCCGCTCGTCGTTAGCGGTTGGCCCAAACTGGTCCTGAAGTGTAGAGTCGTTCTGCCGATACGTGGGCTGCCGGAGACGTGGTCCGGGGCGAACGACGACCAAACCAACGACTGATGTCCTGGCTCTCCATCCTGAATCGCGAAGTAGTTGCCTGCACGCGCTGCCCACGGCTGGTGGCCTACCGCGAGCAGGTCGCGCGGCAGAAGCGCCGTGCCTACCACGATTGGGACTACTGGGGCAAGCCGGTGCCCGGGTTCGGCGATCCCCAGGCGCGGGTGCTCATCATGGGACTGGCTCCGGGCGCGCATGGTTCAAACCGCACCGGACGGCCATTTACTGGCGACGCTTCTGGAAACTTCATGTATCCGGTTCTCTACGAAACCGGATTTGCCAGCCAGCCAACAGCCACCGATCGCAACGACGGCATGAAGCTGAAGAATCTCTACATTACGGCCGCCGTGCGCTGCGCTCCGCCCGACAATAAGCCGCTGCCGCAGGAGTTGGCGGAGTGCGCGCATTTTCTGGATCGTGAGCTGGCGGGATTAAAGGAAGTGAAGGTGGTGGTGGCGCTGGGGAAGATTGGTTTTGATGCCTACTTGAATTACCTGCGGCGCGGGGGCTCGATCGCGAGCAAGAAAGCGTATCTGTTCAAGCATGGTGCGAGCTATCCGTTGGCGAACGGAAAGGTGCTGCTGGCGTCCTACCATCCATCGAATCAGAATACGCAGACCGGGAAACTGACGCGAAAGATGTTGGTGGAGATATTCAAGGAGGCGGCAAGACTTGCCGATCTGTAAACCGAAGCGCCGCCTTCGCATCGCTCGACCCTCCCCTCGCCGGGGGCACAGCCGATAAAGCAGGGTCACGATGCGGGCGGCGCCGATTGTTGCCAGATTCTTATCAACCGACTCACTGAGACACAGATTGTCTGCTTGTTCTCTCAGTGTCTCCGGGGTGAATCTTCTACCGCAACTTCGTGAGCGTCACTTCAAGCTGAAACTGCCGCTTCGAGTTGGGATCGTCAGCACTACCAATCAGGATCGGCTTCCCAGTGACCAGCAGTGTGTCACCACTGATCTTGATTTGCCGAACTACCGGTGCGGAGACTCCGGAGGCCTGTCCGGAGTCCACGTCCAAATTGCTGACCTCCGCCCTGACCACCAGCATCAATTCATCGCCGTGCTCTCGCAACTGCGCCCAGATACTGGTTCCGACATCCAGGTATTGAAACAACGGTTGGTCCCCACTGCCTTTCCCTGAATTAGGCGATATAGCCACCGGAACCCGTGTCCCGATTTTGATCTCGTCTGAATTGCCAGCCGTCAGATTCATGGAATAATGTCGCGTGTTCACGATCTTTCCATCCGACACTTCGTTGAACGAAAGATCGAGACGATAGGGCTGCACGGGTTTTCCCTTGGAGGGTTCGGAATTGTTTTCCTTGGATCCTTCCTGCGCGTGAACGGAACGTGCGCAACAAAGGAATCCGATTGTTACTACTGCAATGAACATGACTAGCATCTTCCGCATGGATAGGTGCCTCACCTTTCTTGTTGGTTCAAACTGGAAAGCTCGCCCGCCGAACGCGGCTCTTGCATCTTCTGATGGATCTCAATTTCAAGTTCCTCTTGTACGCGTGCGGTCAACGTTGCGTCTTGTGGAAATTGGCTGACATATCTCACCAAGATCAATTCCTCCGCCGTTAGCGGTTGCGGGGACGGGAACTGATCGAGCTTTGGACTGGATGCCACGACTGGCACAACATCATGAGCGGCCGCGCGACGGACCGGTTTGATTCGCGGCGGAACGCTCTCGGCGCTGCGATCCGGCCGCACTTCTGGTTTCGCAGGAGTTTTTGTCGGACTCTCGATCGTGGGGGACGGGTGGTTCGCGATTTGCGGATGCGAGGCCTTCGGACTCCATGCCAAACTCACGACGACGATAACGAGTGCTGCGATGGCCGCTACCAATCCCCATTGCCACCAGGACGCGTGCGAGCGGGGTTCAGGCTCGCTGTGCAGGTTCGCCAGAATTCGATCTTCCAGTCCCGGACGCGGTTCGATAAGAGCGTAGTTTCGGAGAGCCGCGTCCAGGGCGCGATCCAGTTCCTCCGCATGCCGATCTTCGGTACACCGATCTTCTGCACGTCGATCGTCACCGAACGAATTCCTGTTGTGGTGGTCCGTCATCTCTCTCACCGGCCTCTGATCTCCCGCTGCAAAAGCCTTTCCCTTAATATCCGCCGCGCGCGAAAGACTCGCGAGCGCACTGCTGCTTCGTTGATTGCCAAAGTTGCGGCTACTTCTCTTGGCGACATTTCTTCGATCGCCGACAGGATCAATGGCTGCCGCAACTTGTCAGGCAAGGCAGCGATGAGCCGTTCTAAAGCAGCGCCGACCTCAATGCCATGCATGGTTTCGTCTGCCGGAGTATCCGAAGAAGCGACGCGTGCAAACGAGGCGTCGGGATCCTCGATTGGAATCTCGTGTGTCTTACCTCGCTGCCTGCTACGGTCGACGGCCACACGCCAGGCAATGCGGGCCAACCAGGTTTTGGGATTGTTGGCCACCGCGAGCTTCGAGCTGTAGCGCAACACTCGTATGAACGTCTCCTGGGTGGCATCCTCGGCGTCATGATGGCGGCGAAGCACGGCATAGGCGATGCGGTAAACGAGACGGGAATGCTCACGGACAAGGGCCTCGATCCGTTCGCCGGTACACGCATCGCTGCCGGCGTGTTCGCGCTCGTCTGCTCCGATCTCGGCTCCGCTCTCGACCCGACTGCGCTCGACCTTGCTGTCTTCGATCGTTGCCGCTCCGCTGAGGATTGCCTCTCCCGCCACCACTCGCCTGCCCTCACTCATGAAGACCGTCCAGGGGTTCGATTTGTTCAGAAATATCTTTGGGAGAACGGCAAAGGAGGTCCGGCTTGCGATGTCTTGCGAGCAAATCGAATCCGCGGGCGAGGACGCCGGGGCCACACAGGGCAAATCGACCGTTCGGTGCGGGCAAGATTTGCGGCATAGAGGAGTGTCCGCCGCCCGCAAGAAAACTAGAAGCCGACCAGGACGGGTTCGAGCACGAGTTGCACGCCCCAGATCTCGTTGACGCGCTGCTGGATTTCGTTTTTCAGGGCAAGGACTTCAGCGGCGGTGGCTCCGCCGCGATTCACGATGGCTAAAGCATGTTTGCGGGAAATGCCCACATGGCCGAAACCGTGTCCGCGGGCGAATCCGGACTTTTCTACCAGCCATGCCGCCGAGACTTTTTGGTTTTTATCGAGCGCGGGATAGCTAGGAACAGTCAAGCCTTTCGCAGCCGCCCGCTGCTTAAGGTCTTCGAGCTGCTGCTGGGAAAGCACGGGATTCTTGAAGAATGATCCGGCGCTCTGACAATCCGGATCGCCGGCAACGAGCAGCATGCCCTTGCGGGCGCGGATGTAGCGCACAGCCTCGCGGACCTCGGCGAGGTTAGGCGTAGTTTCGCGACCCTCGAAGTGTCGCTTCAGATCGGGATATTCGATGCGCGGCTCCCCTCCGGGCGCGAGGGCATAGGTGACGCGCAGGATGATGAACCGTCCTTGCTCGCTGGTGTTGAAAATGCTGGAGCGATAGGCGAAGCCACAGGCCTCGCGACAGAATTCGCGAATCGGATTGTCTTTGAGGCCGCCGCTTTTCAAATCGACGACCTCGACGGACTCGATGGTCTGGGAGACTTCCTGGCCGTATGCGCCGACGTTCTGCACGGGCGTGCCGCCGACGCTGCCCGGAATGCCGCTCAGACATTCGACGCCGGCGCACTGTGCCACGACTGCGTGCGAGACGAAGCGGTCCCAGGACTCACCGGCTCCCACGTCGAACAGAACCTTGCCGTCGTCGTCGCGCCCGGGACGCTGCTCGATGCCGGGAATCGAAACTTTCAGAACGAGGCCAGGCCAGCCGGAATCGGAGACGAGCAGATTGCTGCCGCCGCCAAGGACAAAAAGAGGAAGATTTTGCGCTCGCGCGAGTGCGACTGCCTCTTCTACGTCAGCGGCGGATTTGGCGTCCACAAAAAGGCGCGCAGGGCCTCCTATGCGGAAGGTCATGAGCGGCGCGAGCGGAATGTTTTCGAGGACCTGCACCAACGGTCTCAATATACACGCGCTGGAGGCACCGCCGGAGCAGCGGTTTTTCCCCGGTGCAAAGGGGCGCTTTCGACTTTCTGTCGCTGAAATGGGCGCACTTGACGACGCCCGGACCGGGGTGTAGCGTCCCGGTGCCGGGCGTTCACACCCGACCAAGGAGGCTGTCATGCCAAAGAAAGCATCTAGGGCAATGCTGCTGGTCATGCTGCTGGTCATGCTGCTCGGAGCACTCGCTGTCGCACAAGGGCAGCGGGCGCTGGGAGATTACCTTGATGTTTATATCGCGCAAGTGAAACCCGAAAAGCGCGCCGAGTTCGATGCCATCAACGTGAAGATGGCTGCGGCCAACCGTCAGAACAAGGGCGATATTTGGGTGGCCATGGAAACTGTGTATGGGCCCGGGAACCAGGTGACCTTTGTCAGCACGCGAAACAACTACGGCGAAGTCGAAAGCGCCATGGGTGCGTTTGAGCAGGCTTTGACCAAGGCTTATGGGAAAACGGGAATGGACAAACTGGGGCAAGATTTCAACGCGTGTGTCGTGAATACGCGGCAGGAAATCCGTCGGCGGCGCTGGGACCTCAGCAGTAACGCACCCGCCGATCTTGCGGCGTACACCAAGCTGATCGCCGATTCGCGCTGGCTGCGGACGATCGCGGTCCATGTGCGGCCGGGCCTGTCGCCGGCCTTCGAGGATCTTCTGAAAGACCTGAAGGCCGCGCGCGAAAAGGCTTCGCCCGCTCTCACCGTTCTTGTCTCGCAGGCTGTGGCTGGACAGGAGGGCACGGTCTATTATGTGACCACGCTGGAGCCCTCACTGGCGGCGTTCGATTCGATTCCCAGCACGCAAGAGTTGCTCGGTGACGAAGGGTACGCCCGATTCCTGAAGGTCAACGCGGAGACGATATCGGGCGCGGAGACCGTGATCAACCACTTCCTGCCAGAACTCAGCAACCCGCCGGAGCGGATCGTGGCGGCGGCGCCGGATTTCTGGAAAACCAAAGCTGTTGTAGCGAAGTCCGCTTCCAAGCCGCCGGCGGTCAACGCTGCCGAGACCAGCAAAATGGGTGACAAGAACAAGTAGTAAGAAACAAGTTGTAAATTTCGTCAGTTCCATGATGAGAGCCGTGTCGCCCTGTTCTTGAACTCCAAGTTCGAGGACAGGGCGCACGTTTTTTTTGCGGTAGAGAATCTGCTGGCAAGATCGCGGGCAGCGTCGAGTTACTTCTTTGTGGTCGCCATGAAGGACTTGACCACGATTGCGTTGGGCTGCATGCCCACGGGAATCAGCGTCAGCAGGGAATATTCCGTGGGCTCCAGCTTTCGGGCGGTGCGCTTCTGGATCACGGTGACGTCGCCCGATTGCGTATCGAGCACGAGCAGATATTGCTCATCCGGGGTGAGCGCGAGGCCGTCCGGATGGCTGCCCACGGTGAGCGTGGTGATCCGGCGGCCCATGTCGATGTCATAGATCGCGACGCTGTTCGAGCCAAAGTTCGATACATAGAGACGTGAATTGTCGAGGGTGACAACGCCGTGGGAGGGATGCTGACCGATCTCCAGACTGCTGCCGACCTCGTCGTTGCCGGTTTCAATGATCGAGATGCTGTCAGAGTCGAAGTTGCAGACGATCATTTCGCCGCCATCGGGTTTGAGAGTGAGGCTGACGGGAGTGCGGCCGACGTCGAGCAGAGCGAGGACGCGGTCGGGCTTATTCGGAAGACCGCTCGACTGCGTCTGGTTCCTCTGATTTCCTTTGGCCTCGGCACCCTTGGTATCTTCTGACGCCAGCTGGATCGAAGCGACTTGCGACGAACCGGAACACGAGACAAACGCCTTACTCGAATCGGGCAGGATGGCGATGTCTTCCGGCTGCTGGCAGACGGGGAGAGTCGCGCGCACGCGCAGCAGCCTGGTGTCGATGAGTGACACGGTGTTGTCGCCGCGATTGGAGACGACAACGGTGTCTCCGTCGGGCGAAACCCGTGCCAGCCCGGGCTCGACGCCGACACGCACGGTGCCGATTACTAGGCGCTTATCGAGATCTATGACGCTGACGTTCGATGAGCCAGAGTTGGCGACATAGGCCCGCTTGCCGTCCCCGGCTACATCGATGAAGTAGGGCCTGCCGTGGACCCCGATCGTGGCGACCACAGAATTCGTCTCGGCGGTGATCACGCTCACGTTGTTCGATCCGGTGTTGACGACATAAATTTCATTCTTCTTGCTGTTGGCGGCAATTCCGGTGGGCTCGCTGCCGACAGGAATCGTCTTGGCCAGTGCGAAGGTGCGCAAGTCGATCACGCTGACGGTGTTGCTCTTGCCGTTGGTGACATAGGCGTACTCGCGATAGGCGGGTCCGTAATCGGGGAGCGATTCTTCGCGGAGGTACCACCAGCCCAGACCGGCCAGGATGGGAAGGAGCACTGCGATGAAAAGAAGTTTTCGCAAGGTAGCTTCAGTTCGGGAGAAGAAGAAAGCTTAGCAGAAGGCGCACCGCCATGCCGGTCGCACGGGCTCGAACATGACGCGCTCGAAGCTCGGAGGCCGGCTCAAATACAAGTGGAAGCTTACTTCGACCGCAACGCGTACATCCATCGGCTCGCCATCTTTGGTCGCGGGTTGGAATTTCCATTTCTGCACGGCGAGGATCGCCTGCTTGTCGAGGCTCAGCTCCAGGCTCCTGGTGACCTCTGGATCGTGGACGGTGCCGTCCTTGGCGACGGTCACCATAAGCATCACGATGCCCTGAATTTTTTTCTTGCGCCCTTTCTCGCTGTACTCCGGCGGAGGCGCGTAAACCGCTTTCGGAGGAGTCGTGCCCGGAGCTACTTTTTCATAGACGGGTATATCCTGCGAACGCTCTGCGCTCGTGGAGGGATTCTGGAACGCATACGAGGCTGCGATGAGCAGCAGCAAAGGCACAGCAACGAGGATACGAGCCACATTTCCTCCTGCTAGCGAACCGGGCCTTCCTACGGCAGCGGAGCGCTGCCTAGGGATTGTTGACGAAGGCGCAACGTACAACGATGTGATCTCCCTTGAACTCCGTCGGCAGAGCGTGAAAGGGAGCAGCTGAAGTGATGCCTCCCCACGCGGCGCGGTCCAGCGACACGTCCCCAGACGAAAAAATCAGCCTAATGTCCCGCACCGACCCGTCTTTGAGGATGGTGAAGTCGAGCGACGCTTTACCCAATTTGCCGCGCCCATTCGGTGGGATGAGCATGGACCAATTCGACCGGATTCTGCGGTAAACATCGCGCACGAAGGGACGCAGGTCCACGCCCTGCGTGTCGGAACGCACCTCAATCGGTAACGTCAGCATCCTCACTTGATCGGGTGCTGCGCTGCTGACGTTCGCGGGCGGGGAGGATGGCTGCCCAGTCTGTGCAACAAGAGAAGAACCGCTAGCCAGGGCGCATCCTAGAGCGATTCGGAACAAGCGATTACACATCAGCCCCTCCAGTTCTCAATCAGCCGTAGACGTTTGCCAAGCGCTTACTTGCTCACGGCGACCGTTTCCGCCAGCCCGATCGCTGGCACAGTTCTCCCCACGACGGCGGCGATCTGGCGTACCTGCGTCATCAATTCGTCGAACTGATCAGGGAACAGAGACTGCGGGCCGTCGGACAGAGCCTCGTCCGGTTTGTGATGCACTTCGACAAGCAATCCGTCGGCGCCCACGGCGACCGCAGCGCGCGAAAGCGGGGTGACCTTGTTGCGTTTGCCGGTGCCGTGGCTGGGATCAACCAAAATGGGCAGATGGCTGAGGCGCTGCACTGCCGGCACGACGCTGAGGTCGAGAGTGTTGCGGGTGTGGTCGGCGAAGGTGCGTACGCCGCGTTCGCAGAGGGCAACGTTGTAGTTACCTTCACTCAGAATGTATTCGGCGGCCATGAGGAATTCTTCCAGGGTGGCCGACATGCCGCGTTTGAGCAATACCGGCTTGCGGGCGCGCCCGGCGCGTTTGAGCAGAGAGAAATTCTGCATGTTGCGGGCGCCGATCTGGATCATATCCGCATACTCCTCGACCAGGTCGAGCGACTCGTGGTCGATTGCTTCGGTAATGATCTTCATGCCAAACTGCTGGCGGATTTCCGCCATGATGCGCAAGCCGTCTTCACCGAGCCCCTGAAACGAGTAAGGCGAGGTGCGAGGTTTGTAGGCTCCGCCGCGGAAAAATTGCGCTCCGGCGCGATGCACACGTTCGGCCACGGTGAAAGCTTGTTCGTGGCTCTCGATGGCGCACGGGCCGGCGACGATGGCTAGACCGGGACCACCTATGGTGGCGGCCGTCCCGGGAAACCGGATGACGGTGTTGTCCTCTTTGACGTCGCGGCTGACCAGCTTATAGGGCTTGGAGACCTGGATGACGTCCTGCACGCCCGGCATTTCTTCGAGCGTGCCCTGTTCGACTTCGCCTTTGTTTCCGGTGATGCCGATGGCAGTGCGTTGGGCGCCCGGCATGGCGTGGGCGCGGTAGCCCATCTTTTCAATTTTCTGGCAAACGGCGCGTACCTGTTCTTCGGTGGCTTGCGCCTTCATGACGACTAGCATGAATACTCCTAGCCCCTATTTTGGGTTGCGGGCCTATTTGGCTGAGAACGCCCGCCGCTGGGCAGGCCCGACTAAGAAGTTTATCCCCGCGAGGGGATGAGAGCAATCTGGGAGGTGATTTCTGAATCGCACCAGCGGAGGCTACATCTATTAGAATTGGCCGTGATCGCGATCTGAAGGGAAGCTTTTTCCAAACTCCGCAACACTCCGTCCGGCCTAATCATTTCCATTTACGACGAATTCAGGAGGTCTCCATGAGCGCTCAATTGCACGATGTTGCCGCAAGTGCGAGCGGAACTTTTTCTCTCCTGGGCGAACGAAGGGTGAACCGTTTGGGATTCGGCGCCATGCGCATTACCGGCGACGGTATTTGGGGTCAACCAAAGGACCGGGCCGGCGCGCTGGCCGTTTTGCGCCATGCCGTAGAGCTGGGCGTCAACTTCATTGACACAGCTGATTCGTATGGTCCGAATGTCAGCGAAGAGCTGATTGCCGAGGCTTTGGCGCCGTATCCGAGAGATTTGGTGATCGCGACGAAAGGAGGATGGAATCGTCCCGGACCAAACCAGTGGACTCACGATTCCAGCCCGGCACATCTGCGGAATGCGATCGAAGGAAGCTTAAAGAGATTGCGGCTGGAGCAGATCGAACTATACCAATTGCACACTCCTGATCCGGTCATTCCCTTCGATGAGTCAGTCGGAACATTGGCGGACCTGCGCACCGAGGGGAAAATCCGCATGGTGGGACTGTCAAACGTGACGCGAGAGCATGTGGAGCGGGCCTTGAAGATTGTGCCCATCGCTTCGGTGCAGAATCGCTACAGCTTCGCGGATCGCGAGTGGGATTCGCTCGTCGATTATTGCGAACAGCGCAGCATCGCGTTTATTCCTTGGTTTCCGCTGGCCGCCGGCAAAGCCGCTGCCGAAGTTTTGAACACGATTGCGAAGGCGCACAAGGCCCACCCATTCCAGGTCGCGCTGGCGTGGCTCCTCCAACGCTCGCCGGTAATGCTTCCGATTCCGGGCACGTCTTCGGTGGGCCATCTCGAGGAGAACATGGCAGCCGCTTCCTTGCGGTTGAGTGCGGATGAGTTTCGGCAATTGCGCGAAGTGAAGGTTGAGCTCAAACACCGAGGCTGAGCGCGGAGGCGAAGGCCCAAGGGGGCGTTCGATCCCGCGTCTTTACAGCTCTTCTGTGCTGGGATTTATGCTGCCCGGATAGCACGTTCCGTTTGGCGTAGCATGTCCCGTAATATGGCGCGCGAACGTATGGCGCGTGAGCAGGATATTCTGGCGAGGCGTCCACCAAGACGGCCGCCACGGCTGACCTCGCGCCGGATCGGCATCCATACATCGTCGGCAGGAGGCCCACAGAATGCCGCCGAGCGGGCGTATCGGCTCGGCTGCAACACCTTTCAGATTTTTTCGTCCAGCCCTCGTCAATGGGCTGCTTCCGAATTGAGTGGGCCCCAGTGCGCGGAGATGAACGGGCTGAGGGCGAACTACGGCCTCAAACCGCTGGTGATTCACACGAATTACTTAGTGAACCTGGCGAGCTCGAATGAGCTGTTCCTGCGGAAATCGGTGGAATCGTTTCGAGGCGAGGTGCTGCGGGCGCTCTCCCTTTGCGCGGAATACCTGGTGTTGCATCCCGGTTCGTTTCGCGGCGCGAATCGTGAACAGGGATTGTCGCGGACGGCGGCGGCCATCGCCGCGTCGACGAGCGGGCTTGATCTCGCTAGCGGTGGCTTGACGATCCTGATCGAAAACACGGCTGGGGCCGAGTTCTCTCTGGGAGGCAGTTTCGAGCAGGTTGGCGAAGTTCTCGAATGCCTGGACGGTATCGCCCCCGTGGGCGCCTGCATCGATACGTGCCACGCCCATGTCGCCGGATACGACATCGTCAGCCGGGACGGACTGTCTGCGACCCTGCATCATCTCGACGAGACGATCGGGCTGAACCGCGTGAGGGTGTGGCACTGCAATGATGCCAAGGCCGATCGAGGGTCGAAACTTGACCGCCATCAGCAGATCGGGAAGGGAACCATCGGCAAAGAGACGTTTCGCATGTTGCTGAACGACCCACGCCTGGCGCACGCCGCTTTTATCGCTGAAACGCCGATCGATAGGCCGGGGGACGATCGCCGAAACGTCGCTGCGTTAAAGAGTCTCGTGGGGGATGCTTAGCCGCTGCCTGTCGACCGATGGGATCGCGAACCGTGCCGACGCGACGTTGAAGCAGCGTCTTTACAGGCCGCCGTTGTAGAATCTAGGCTTCAACTTTTGAACTGCTCAGCCTATGCCGCAGGAAGAAAAATCGGAAGCAACCATGATCCACGGTGACCGTGGCGAGAACGGCGACGCTCCGAACGGGGATCGCTTGAATGACGAGCGCTACGACGCGCAGCGTGTCGAGACTAAATGGTCCCAACGCTGGCAGCAAGATGCCGCGCTCTATGCCGCCGAGCCGGATTCGGCGAAGAAGAAATATTACGTTCTCGAAATGCTGCCCTACCCCTCGGGCGCGCTGCACATGGGGCACGTGCGCAACTACTCGATCGGCGACGCGCTCGCGCGCTACATGTGGATGAACGGCTACAACGTGCTGCATCCCATGGGATGGGATTCGTTCGGGTTGCCGGCGGAAAATGCGGCCATTCAGAACAATACGCCGCCGCGCGAGTGGACCTTGCGCAACATTGCCAATATGAAGGCGCAGATGAACCGCCTCGGTTTCGCTTACGACTGGTCGCGCGAGGTCACAACCTGTTTGCCGGAATATTACCGGTGGAACCAGTGGTTCTTCTTGAAGCTCTTGGAACAGGGATTGGCCTATCGGAAGAAAAGCAAGGTGAACTGGTGCCCGAAGTGCTGTACCGTGCTGGCCAACGAGCAGGTTGTAAATGGCCGCTGCTGGCGGCATGAAGATACGCTGGTGGAGCAGCGCGAACTGGAGCAGTGGTTCTTGCGGACGACGAAGTACGCCGACGAATTGCTGAGCGGCTTGGACAAGCTGGAAGGCTGGCCGGAAAAAGTCCGCACCATGCAGCGCAACTGGATTGGCCGCAGCGAAGGCACGTTGGTTGATTTCAAACTCGACGGCACCGCGGGACGGGCCGGTTCCACGATCAGCGTTTTCACGACGCGCGTTGACACGATCTTTGGCGCGACATCGGTGCAACTCGCGCCGGAGCATCCGCTGGTGGCCGACTTCACGCGCTATAACCAGCCGCTGGGTGCGGCGGTGCAGCAATTGATCGCGGAGCAGCACCAAGCGAAAGAAGCCGGAGATATCGGCGAGATTGAAAAACATGGCGTGAACACGCATCGTTACGCCATCAATCCCTACAACGGCGAGCGCTTGCCGATCTGGGTAGCCAACTACATCCTCATGGACTACGGCACGGGCGCGATCATGAGCGTGCCCGCGCATGATGAGCGCGATTACGAGTTCGCGAAGAAGTACAAGCTGGAGATCCGCCTCGTGATTTTGCCGGTCGCGAACGACCCGGAAGAGACGGTCACGGAGCCGCCGTTGCCGTTTGTTGGGAATGACGGCATGTTGATCAATTCCGGTCCATATGGTGGGTTGTCCTCTGAAGAGGCCATCAAGAAGATGTCGGCGTACGCGGAAGAAAAGGGCTTCGGCAAAGCGACGGTTACGTATCGGTTAAAGGACTGGGGCATTTCGCGACAGCGCTATTGGGGAACGCCGATTCCTGTCGTCTACTGCGCAAAGGACGGCATTGTGGCCGTGCCGGAGAGCGATTTGCCGGTGATTTTGCCCGAGAATGTCGACATTACTCTAACGGGCGGATCGCCGCTCGAGCGTGTACCGGACTTTGTGAATGCCACGTGTCCGAAATGTGGCGGACCGGCGCGCCGCGAAACCGACACGATGGATACGTTTGTCGACTCGTCGTGGTATTTCTATCGATACACGGACGCACGGAACGACCGCGCGCCTTTCGACGGCAAGACCGCTCAATACTGGTTTCCGATTGATCAGTACATCGGCGGCGTCGAGCACGCCATCCTGCATTTGATCTACTCGCGCTTCTGGACCAGGTTCATGCGCGACCTTGGCATGATCACCAACGGCGAGCCCGCCGAGCGGCTGTTCACGCAGGGCATGGTGATCAAAGAAGGCAGGAAGATGTCGAAGAACCTGGGCAACGTGGTGTCGCCCGACGAGATGGTCGCGCGTTACGGTGCGGACGCTGCGCGTCTTTACTCATTGTTCGCGGCGCCCCCCGACCGCGATCTCGATTGGCAGGATTCCGGCATTGAAGGCATTCAGCGGTTCCTCGGGCGTGTGTATCGGTTTGTATTACGGAACGCCCGGCCCGAGAATCCGGACTGGAGCAGACCTGTGCCGGCGGGGTTGACGCCGGAGGCGCGGGTGATCCAGCGAAAGCTGCATCAGACCATCAAGCGCGTCAGCGACGATTTCCAGGGACGCTGGCACTTCAATACCTGTGTCTCGGCGATTATGGAGCTGGTGAATGTTTTGTACAGCGCGGAAGAGGCGATCGCGCAGAATGCAGTTCCGGCGCCGGTTCTCGCCGAAGTGCAGCGCAATCTGGTTTTGTTGCTTGCGCCCTTCGCGCCATATCTTTCGCATGAACTTTGGGAGATGTTGGGCGAAAAGGGAAATCTGCTGAAGGCCCCATGGCCCAAGTACGATGCTGCGCTCGCCAAGGAAGCGGAGATCCAGATCCCGGTGCAGATCAACGGGAAGCTTCGCGGCCGCGTAACTGTGCCTGCGGAAGCGACTGAAGAGCTGGTGATCGAGCGCGCGCTTGCCGACGAAAAAATCAAAGCTGCTATTGCCGGCAAGCAAATCGTCAAGAAGATCTATGTTCCCGGCAAGTTGTTGAATCTCGTGGTGCACTGACGAGCGCGCCGAAGCTACTTATGGGAGCCGGTGGAGCTCCAGCGATAAAACTGAATGGGGTGCTTCGGGGTCGCGTCCGCCTGCATCGCGTCGAATTGAGACGTTACCCCCGGCCAATCTTTGGCCAAGGCTTCGGCCGCGGTGCTGTCCAACCAAACCTGATGCCCGGCCGCGAGGTCGCGCCCTGTGCTTTCTGAAAAAGTCGCTGATCCGCCTGCCGGATCGACACGTTTCCACGTCGTGCTCGGGTTGAAGTACGCGACGAAACAATTGTCAGTGGTGAATTCCCGGTAGTAGACGACGGTCTGATCAGGCCAGATGTGGCTCATCCGGTGGGCGAATCGCAGCGATTGGTTATAGTCGGTACGTGAGTACGGATAGATATAAATGCTCAGATTGGCCAGCGCCATGGCTGCGACGAAGAGCGCCAGGCGGTAATGGCGCGGGCCCCGGTACTGCATCAAGAATTCAGCCATAATCACGATGATGGCCGGCAGGCAAAACAATTTGTAGAAGGCGTTCCAGGGCAGCCAGAAAAAAAGAAAGAGCGCGTAGGAAGCCAACCAAACCAGTGCGATTCGAAGTGGAAAAGTAAGCGGCGGCACGTGGAATAGCAACCGCAATCCCTTGCGATTGCGCAAAACCGTGACGATAAACGCGAACAGTGCCGCTGCCAGCAGAAGAAGTGTAAAGAGCATGAACGGGCTGAGGTACTGAAGAAACCGGCCCGTGCCACCGAAGAATAGTCGCGGATAATTCGTGAGCGTGATGACAAAATCTCGGACCGGATTGAAGGAGAAGGACACATCCGGAGAATGATTCGTGATCCAGCGCAGGAAGGCGGCAGGGCTTGTCGTTCGCATCTCCAGCCAGAAGCCGCCCCAGTACGCTATGACCGTGACCACGGTTGTGGGCAGGCAATACTGCCAAAAGCTGCGGCGGCCGCCCTTCAGATGAAGCGCGAGCGCAGCCGCGGGAAAGAAAAAGATCGCAAGCTGGTGAATCAACATGGCGCAGATGTGCAGAGTGGCGACTAGAAACGGCCGTGCTTTTGAACTAGTACACAAGATGTAAAGCGCGGCGACGAGAAAAAGCACGCTGGGAATGTAGGAGTCGCTGTCGGTGGCGTACTTCCAAAACACGGCTGAGAAGGCAAAGAGCAGGCTCAACGTGGTGCTCATGTAGGCGGACTTTGTGATCCACTGCAGCGTACGCCGCAGGATGCCGGTGCAGAGGGCCGCGCAGATGATATCGACCGCTTGAAGAACCGAGAGCACGCGGACGTGCCCGCCAAGCCTTTGCAACGCGGTCCAGGCAACATATCCGGCCCAGTTATAGAAAAGGTGATTGGGGTGAATCAGATTTTGCCAGAAGAATGCGGATCCGGGAGCTGCGGCCTGCTCGATCTTTTGCGAATAGCAAACGCCATCCCAGTAATAGTTCTTCGTCGGCAGGATTGCATAGACCGCAAAGACCGCGGCGATGACCGATAGATCGAGCCAGGTCGACTTCGTTTTATAGCTTGGGCCACCGTTCGGAACAGAGCCGGCTTCGTCCTCATTCATGGTCGGTTTCTAGCGCAGATTGAATGTTTTCCCGGTTGCCCATCAATATAGCAGCCTGATGCGATGAATCGGGTTGAGTTATCCTAAGCAGTCCCGTGAAAAGTCTCTCGCCCACTCTCGAAGGATTCCGGGCAGCATTGCGCCGGCCGTCACTCACATTTGCCGAGGTTATGTGGCGTTGGGTCGTGGGCGCGACGGCGATTGCGCTCTTCTTTTTTGGGTTATTTGAGTACATGGGCACCCTGCCCGTCACGAACGGCGAGCTGTTGTTTCTTCGGACGCGCCACCCGTTTCTGGTCGCACAGGCGATCGCGCATATCTTTCGTGGCAGCTTGGGCCGCGCCGTGATTTCGATGATGCTCGCCGTGGTAATGATGACCATGCTGTGGATCGTGGTGGCGTCCTTGGGGCGAATGGCTACGTTGAGGGCGTTGGTCGACTATTTTCGGAAAGACGATGCCAGTGGCGCCGCGAGTGGAGCGCGGCACGCGCCCATGCGTGCATTGGTCAGGCTCAACTTTCTGCGCGCAGCGGTCGCACTGAGTGCACTCCTCGGATTTGCGGGAGCGGCGATCCTGGCGGACTTGGTTTCGCCGGACGCAGATCCCCATCCCGGTGTGGCGTTTTTGTTGTTTCTGCCGCTGGCGGCGCTGATTTGCTGGGCGTGGTGGGCGCTGAACTGGTTTCTATCGCTGGCCGGCTTGTTCGCTGTCCGTGACGGCGAGGATGCTGTGGGAGCAATTTCCGCTGCGGTATCTTTCTGTCGCGAACGCATGGGCGCCGTCTTCGCGGTCAGTACGTGGACGGGCCTGGCGCACCTGGTTGCTTTCGGCGGTGCCACGACGCTGGTCTCGCTGCCCATGGGTTTCGCCGGAGTGCTGCCGTGGCGGCTGGTGGTCTTCGGCGTTGTTCTCGTGACGCTTATCTATTTTGTGGTTGCCGACTGGCTCTACACCGTGCGGCTGGCCGGATACGTCTGCATCGCCGAGATGCCGGAGGCGATACTGGCATCACAACCGCCTGCGGTACCCATCGTGCCACCGCCTCCATTCGAAGTCACGCCCGTCCAGACGACGATCGACCGTGACGAGGTGATATTGAGCGACATGCCGAGTCGGGCCGAGACGTAGAGGTCCTCTTTACACCCTCTCCCCGAATTTGAGAAACTCATTCGTGGCGACCCAATCCCCGCACAATCAAACCTTCGCTAGCCAGTCGATCGTGATCCTCGACTTTGGCTCACAGTACACACAGCTGATCGCACGTCGCATCCGTGAACAGAATGTCTTCTCGGTCGTGCTGCCGTGCACGGCGAAGCTCGAAGAGATCAAGAGCTACTCGCCTGTCGGTATCGTGCTCTCGGGAGCTCCGTGGTCGGTGTATGACAAAGACGGGCCGCCGGCCGACGAGCACGTGTTCGATCTCGGCGTGCCCGTGCTTGGCATCTGCTACGGATTGCAGTTCATGGTGCATACGCTCGGCGGCAGAGTGCGGCCGGCGGAGAAGCGCGAGTACGGACGGGCGGAAATCGATGTGGTCTCAGACTCGGTCCTGTTTCAGGGTCTGGCGAAAAAGCTTGCGGTCTGGATGTCGCACGGCGACGAGGCGCTGGAACTGCCTCCCGGGTTCGAATTGATGGCGAAGACACACTACGCGGTGGCCGGCATTCAGAATGTTGCGAAGAGATGGTATGCCGTGCAGTTTCATCCGGAAGTGCATCACACGCCGCAGGGCACGCAGATTCTGAAGAACTTCATTTTTCAAATCTGCGGCGCCAAGCCGACGTGGACGGCTCAGCATTTTATCGACTCGACGGTCGAACAGATCAAGCAGCAAGTGGGCACGGGACGGGCAATCTGCGCGCTGTCGGGCGGCGTGGATTCGTCGGTTGCGGCGGTTCTCGTCGATCGCGCGCTGCGCGACGCGAAAGGGAAGTCGCGCCTGACGTGTGTGTTCGTCAACAATGGCGTGCTGCGCAAGAACGAGTTCGAGAAAGTGCAGAAAACGCTGCGCGACAAGCTCAAGCTGCACCTCGACGCGGTCGATTCAACCGATCGGTTCCTCGGGAAACTGAAAGGTGTGAGCGAGCCGGAGAAGAAACGCAAGATTATCGGAAAGGAGTTCATCAAGGTTTTCGAAAAGGAAGCCCGCCGCATCGAGAAAAGCGAAGGCAAGGTCAAGTGGCTGGTGCAAGGAACGCTCTATCC
>Ga0335073_10000326_pt1 | contig 62331 bp, 56 predicted proteins | sample Lox_Sample_22_FD_207093 | JGI IMG/M metagenome (GOLD analysis project Ga0335073, IMG submission 207093) | Soil microbial communities from Loxahatchee National Wildlife Refuge, Florida, United States - Lox_Sample_2.2 | ecosystem: Environmental > Terrestrial > Soil > Wetlands | place: USA... | reverse complement strand
ATACATTTCTCAAGCAATGCGCGCGGGCATTTTCGGAGGCGTCTCCGCCGGTTGATTAGGACTCGCGCCCACTCAACGCAACGGCACTGAGCGAGCCGGTGAAGCTTGGGCGCAGTTGTGTCGATGCTGCCCGTTTGCTAGTTTGGCGTAGATGCCGCCGCCGGTGCCCGAACAACTTAGCCGCACCATTGAGACGCTTTACCGGTCGGAATCGGGCCGGGTTCTGGCGACGCTGGTGCGCCTGCTGGGAGATCTCGACCTCGCCGAAGAGTCGATGCACGAGGCGTTCGCTGCCGCTCTGGAATCCTGGCCGCAGACTGGTATTCCCGACAACCCGCGCCCCTGGCTGATCTCGACGGCCCGCTTCAAGGCCATCGACGGAATGCGCCGGCGCGCGCGCTTTGATGGAGCACAGAAAGACCTTGTTGCCCACATGGAAGCGCGCATCAACCAAGCTATTCCCGGTCAAGTTGAAGACGACGAGGAGATCGAAGATGATCGCCTGCGTCTCGTCTTCACCTGCTGCCATCCCGCTCTGCTGCCGGAAGCGCAAGTTGCGCTCACCCTGCGCGAAGTGTGCGGCCTGACCACGGAGGAGATTGCCCGGGCATTTTTGGTTACACCGGCGACACTCGCGCAGCGCATCGTGCGCGCCAAAACGAAGATTCGCGATACACCGATTCCCTACGAGGTGCCGGCGCCCGAGGAATTGCCGCAGCGGCTGGACACGGTGCTTCAGGTCGTCTATCTCGTGTTCAACGAGGGCTACTCGGCTGCGGCGGGAGCGGAAGTCACGCGGGCGGAGCTAACCGCCGAGGCGATTCGACTGGGGCGGTTGCTAATGGAACTCCAGCCGGAGCCGGAGGTGACTGGGCTGCTTGCTCTGATGTTGCTGCAGGAATCTCGCCGTGCCGCGAGAAGCTCTCCGACCGGCGAGCTGATTCTGCTGGAGAACCAGGACCGCTCGCTGTGGAACCGGCAGCAGATCGCCGAGGGCGTCGCGTTGGTGGAGAAAGCGCTGCAGTCCCGCCGCTTCGGCACTTACACACTGCAGGCCGCGATTGCCGCCGTTCATGCGGAGGCGGAAACGGCCGCCGCGACCGACTGGCGGCAGATTGTCGCGCTCTACGACCAGTTGGTACGAATTCAGCCTTCGCCGGTCGTGCAGCTCAATCGCGCCGTGGCAGTTGCCATGCGCGACGGTCCCGAGGCCGGTCTGGCACGTATCGACGCGGTGATGGAGCATGGCGCACTGGCGAATTACTACCTGGCACATGCAGCCCGAGCCGACATGTGCCGACAGCTCGGCAGGACCGCTGAGGCCCTCGCTTCTTATGAGAAAGCTCTGGCGCTGACCCAGCAGGAACCAGAGCGGCAATTCCTGCAAGAGCGGATTCGGCAGCTGAAATAAAAAATCGAGTGGCTGTCGATTTCTGGTCTCCCGAGCGACTATCTCATGAAAGAACGATGCGCTACGGTTCCTGATGAACAGGGAACGAGTCATCGGAAGTAACGATATAAATCAAGGAGAAAACGTCATGCCACAGTATCTGGTTTGTAACTACATGCCTGACAACTTCGATCCGTCCACCGTAACCGAAGCCATGATGGAAGAGATCCACGCGCTCAACCGCGAAATGATTGCCGCCGGCGTCAGGAAATTCGCTTGCGGGATTGCCCCGCCCGCGCAGGCGAAGACGGTGCGAAAGCAGAGCGACGGCAAGGTGCTGGTCACCGATGGACCGTACACCGAGACCAAGGAGCACATGGGCGGTTTTTGGATACTCGAAGCCGCCAATATGGAAGAAGCGCTGGCGTGGGCGCGCAAGGGCGCCATTGCCTGCGATGTGCCCGGCGAAGTGCGCGAGCTCCTTTTCTTTCCGGCTCCGGAACCCGGCGCAAGCAAGTAATCAATCCGGCCGCCGCGGCCTCGGAACCTGCACCGTACCGCCTGCTCGAGAGAGGAGAAGAACCATGAAATATGTCTGCCTGGGGTACTACGACAAAGGCAAACACGACGCCATGACCGAGGCCGAGCAACACGCTATGTTCGATGAATGCTTTGAATACGGCGACCATCTTCGCGCCAACGGGCACGTTGTTGCGGAAGCCGCGCTTCAGCCTCCGGAAACCGCCATGACCCTGTATTGGAAGAACGGCAAAGTCGCAACCACGGACGGCCCCTATGCCGAGACCAAGGAACAACTCGGTGGCATCGGAATTCTCGAGGCGCGGGACATGAATCATGCCGTACAACTCGTGGCGCAGCATCCATCGCTGAAATACGGCACCACCTGGGAGATTAGGCCGGCGGGGGACATGAACGAAATCATGAAGGCAAGCGAGCAGCGACGGCGAAAGGAGGGCTCTCGATGATGAGGCTTATGAAGACGAAGGAAATCGTCATCTGGCTCGTGGCCTCAGTGCTGGCTATCAGCATCGGTTTGCTTGGGCCAAATGCTGCGGCGCAGACAGAGCCGTATCCGAAGATGGCGCTGGTCGACCAATACCTGATGGGAAAAGACGCCGAGGTCGCGCTGGCGCGAAGTGCCGCTCCCGAGTCCATCTCCCGCGAGGCGACGGTCCTGGTTCTGGGGGCGCGGGGCTATGAGACAGCCGTTGAAGGCAAGAACGGGTTTGTCTGCTGGGTGGGAAGGAGTTGGATGGGTGCGTTCGACTGGCCCGAATTCTGGAACCCGAAGGTGCGGGCCGCTGATTGTATGAACCGCCAGGCTGCAAGTGCGATCGTGCCGATCGCCTTGCTGCGCAGCCGGATGGTGATGGCCGGCCGCTCCAAGGCGGAGATGGTGTCGGCACTCAAGACGGCATACGACAAGAAACAATTGCCGGATCTCGAGAGCGGCGCGATGGACTACATGATGTCAAAATCCTCCTATCTCACGGACGCGGGTGGCCACAACCTGCCGCATCTGATGTTCTTCACCAACGGCGTCGATGCCAAGGATTGGGGTTCGGGCGCGGCGGGCTCGCCGGTCATGTCGGCCCCCTACTGGTTCTTCCTATCGCGGGACCCATCGCAAATGCAAGGGCTGCCACCGATTGTTGTGTTCTTGGTCCCGATGGCGGAGTGGTCCGACGGAACGCCCGTGGACGGGCACAGTAACTAAAGCCAAGAGGATCGAGTCGGCGCTGCGGCTTTCAATTTCGTAAACACTGATGCATACGAAAGGCTGGAAAACTCAATGAGAAAATTGATCTACGCAATCAACCTCACCCTGGATGGCTGCTTCGACCATACCAATGGAGCTCCAGACGACGAGATAATGGAGTATTACACGGAGCTCGTGCGAGGCGCTGACCTGTTCGTCTACGGGCGTAAGACCTATCAATTGATGGTTCCGTACTGGCCCGATGTCGCCAAGAACCCATCGGAGACGAAAGTAGATCGCGACTTTGCGGAGGCATTCATCGCCGCCAGGAAACTTATTTTTTCGCGATCCTTGCCCAGTGGCGAAGAGGGAGATACAAGAATTGTTCGCACGAACCTTCGCGACGAAATACTTCGAGAGAAGCAACAACCGGGCAAGAATATTCTGGCGGGCGGCGTTGATATTCCTTCACAACTGATCGAACTCGGTCTGGTTGACGAATTTCGTTTTGTGATTTGGCCAATCATTGCAGGACAAGGTCGACGGTTATTCGAGGGCGTCAGTTTAGCGGAGAAATTGCGCTTGAAGCTGGTCGAGTCCAGACCTTTCGAATCGGGAGCTGTTCTGCTTCGTTACTTGAAACAGTGACAGAAACCTGCGACGGCGCCGACGGGTGCCCCACTCATTCCTTCGTTTGGAATGAGATGGGACTACGGCGAGGTAGCGCACTCTGACTCCCACACATTCGAAAAACCCGCGAATGTGTGGGCACACCGCTGCAACGGGGCAGACCCACCTCTTCTACGCGTTCTCGGATGGCTCCCACAGTTCGATCTTGTTGCCGTCCGGGTCTTTGAGCCAGGCGAAGCTTCCGTAGCCGGGATATTCTTCAGTCTTATCGATGGCCACGCCTTTGCTCTTGAGGTGGTCGAGGATTGCTTTCATGCTCTTAACTCGATAATTCACCTGACCGGTACGCGGCTTGTCCTTGATGTCCTGGTCGGTGGGCATGATCGCCCACGCCATGGTCCTCTTGACCTCTGGATTTTCGATGTCCCGAGAGTCGAAGGTTGCGTAGATGGAATTGCACTCGCTGTCTTCGCCCGCGGCAGCGATTCCGAGGCAATCGCGATACCAGGCCGCCAATCTTTTCGTATCGTTAGAAAACAGAAAAACGCCGCCAATTCCGTCGATCATCCGTTCCTCCCACTCCGCATCTCTGCCGGTTTGCGAACCGGCAGGCATAAATCTAATTCAAAGTGCGACCAATCCAGCGCGCTTTCTTTGTCCAGGAAAACCTCGAGCGCCGGCGCATGCTCGGGCTCGTAGGCACTGTTGATCAGCCAATCGCGGTAAAGGTAATCCCAGGCCGTAGCGACTTTGTGGATATCGCCGGAAACCTTGATGGCGGCGTATCGCATGGCCGGCATCTTCAATTTCGACACTCCGTCCCTGCACTCGAAGGGAAGAGACGACGCCAAGCAAACCTCATATCGATAAAGGTGCTTGGGGGTCACGTGCGGATCGTCTACCGACATTCCAAAAAGAGTTCCTTGCGCAAAGATATCTTGGGACCTGGCCCATTCGATCACCCGCTTGAGAGCGGCAAGTACTCGATCCATCTCGAAAGCATTCGTCACCCGAATGTAGGCGACTTGCCTTTCGGGAAGGTCGATCAATCGCACCGGAAACGCGGCTCGCTTTTCCTCCGCGCTCATGGGGAGACCGTATTCATCTTTCGAAAAGAGTTCTTTGCAAATCTTGCTGTTTTTGATCTCGCCGCTTTTGCGAAACTGACTTGGCGAGGTATCGTAGCCGGATCGGAAGGCGCGGGAGAACGTGGCCGACGACGAGAAACCGCACTCCAAGGCGATCTCGGTCAGGCTTTGTGCGGAATAACGAAGCAGACGAGCGGCCTTCTCTAAACGAAGCCGATTGGTAAAACTATTCAACGTCTCGCCGGAAACCGCTGTAAAAATTCGATGGAAGTGGAATTCCGAGAAGCAGGCAACATCCGCAAGCTCAGCCAGCTTTACCGGACGATCCAGATTTTCGCGAAGATAGTCGATAACCCGATCGATTCGGTGGGCATATTCGCTGCTGGCGTGGGCCTTTGCGCGTGGCACTGATCGACATTGTGCCACAAGAAAACCTACCCCTGCCTGGCGAAAGCGGAGCGGCGCTTTCTGGCGAGGGGCTCGAGGAAGGAACATGAAAATAGTTCGCCTCGGCTGTCGATTTTTTCCGTGCGCGACGACTATAGGATGAACGATCCAAGCAGCCGAGGCTGTGCTGGCCTGCAGTTGGACGCTGAAGGACGTTCTGACAGAAGACCACCCATTTTGTGGAGGAAAACAATGCGCAAAATGAACGTTGGCGCAATCGCAATCAAGAGCTTCGCACTGCTGGTTGTCCTCGGTACGGCTTACCAGGCGCTGGCACAGGAGGCAGCGACAGCGTATCCGAAAATGGCTCCGATCGAGCAGTATCTGATGGACCCAACTGCCGAGATCGCGCTGGCGCGCAGCGCAGCACCGGAATCGATTTCACGCGATGCAGAGATCCTGGTGCTTGGACGTCATGGTTTCGAAACCGCGGTTCAGGGCAAGAACGGTTTCGTGTGCATTGTGGGGCGTGGATGGTCGTCCGCAGCGGATGTTGACTTCTGGAATCCGAAAGTGCGGGTTCCGATGTGTGTCAACGCGGCAGCCGCGCGTACGTACCTTCTGCGCATCACGAAAATCACCGACCTGGCTCTGGCGGGACGCACGTTAGATCAGGTGAACGAGGCGATGGCCGCCGCCGTCGCCAAAAAGGAATTGCCGCCGATGGCGCCAGGGGCAATGTGCTACATGATGGGGAAGCAAGGGTACGGCGGCGACGTTGCGCCGCACTGGCCTGCCCACCTCATGTTCTTCTATTCCGACATCGACCCCGCGATCTGGGGAGCGAATTTGCCGGGTTCTCCGGTGGTTGCGATTGCCGATCCCTCGGAGCACTTGACGCAGTTCGTCATTCCAACGCAACACTGGTCAGACGGAACGGAAGCTCGCTAAGCCGGTAAGAAGGAGAACAACCATGAAATACATCTGTTTCGGGTACTACGACAAAGCCAAATTCGACAACCTGCCTGATGCCGAGCGAAACGCCATGTTCGACACCTGCTTTGAATACGACGACCATCTTCGCGCCAACGGGCATTGGGCCGGTGGAGAAGCTCTTCAGCCTCCGGAAGCCGCATTGACCCTGTCTTGGAAGAACGGCAAAGTCGCCACCACCGACGGTCCCTACGCGGAAACCAAGGAACAACTCGGCGGCATTCTCATCCTCGAGGCGCGCGACATGAATCATGCGGTGCAGCTCATGTCGCAACATCCTGCAGTGAAGTACGGCAACATTTTCGAGGTTCGACCAGTGGGCGACATGAGCGAAATCATGAAGGCCAGTGAGCAGCGGCGGCGGCAGCAGAAGGCTGGAGGCTGAAGACGGCCGTTGGCATGGCAGAGAGATGCGCTGACGACGCGAGCGACGGCCGTCCCGTTCAGGGATTTCGAGCGCCTCACCGCAGTCGAGATAGAGAGTCAGCTCCCGTCGATTGGTTGCACTAAACAGGGTTCAGCCGCTCGCCGCGTGCGATGCGGCGACAGATATCCTGCAAGTCGCGATCGATGTGTCGCCAGAACTGCAGCAATCCGCTACAGAGATAATTCAAGCCAATTTCGCCCTCGGGGGTGCGGATGAGCCGGTTCTTCGGACATTCGCCGTTGCAGGCAAAGAGGTATTTGCAGTCGCGGCAGCGCTGGGGGAGGTTATTGAACTTTGCGAAGCCAAATTGCTTTTGCTCCTCCGAGAAAACCATCCGCGAACTCGAGGTCTGCATGATATTGCCGAGCCTGTACTCCGGATACACATAGTGATCGCAGCAATATAAGCTGCCGTCGTGTTCCAGTGCGACGCCCTTGCCGCAGAACTCGTGATAGATACACATCTGCGCTTCCTTGCCCATCCACTGTGCAACAGCGGTTTCAAACAGGTTGACGAAGATCTTGCCGAGATCACGCCGATACCAGTCATCCCAAACCTTACAAAGGAAGTAGCCCCAGTCATTGGGATCAACCGACCAATCGGTCACGATGGACTCGGCATGACCCGGGTGAGCGCCGGTGGAATCGAGGAGCGGCAAGCTCGCAGGCTCCCAGCGTTGGGGTGCGACGTCGCGAAATACGTTGGGCTCGACGCAGGGAATGAACTGCATCTGGCGCGGTCCGACTTCGTTCTTCAGAAAGCGATAAACGTCCAGCGGGCGCTTGGCGTTGATTCGATTGACGACGGTCAGCGTGTTGAAGGGTACGCCGTGGCGATGCAGCAACTGCGTCGCGGCGAAGACTTTCTCAAATGTTGGCCTGCCATCTTTGCCGATGCGATAGGCGTCATGAAGTTCCTGGGGGCCATCGATGCTGAGCCCAACTAGAAATTTATGTTGCTTGAGAAAGGCTCCCCACTCGCCATTCAGCAAAGTGCCGTTTGTCTGCAGGTCGTTCTCGATGCGCTGCCCCGGCGTCTTGTATCTTTGTTCGAGTTCGACAACCCTCTCGAAAAACTCCAAGCCAAGCAGCGTCGGCTCGCCGCCTTGCCAGGTAAAGACGACCTCCTCGGCGTCCTGTCCTTCGATGTATTGCCGGATGTGTTCTTCGAGGATCTCGTCCGTGATCTGAAACTTGCTGTTGCTGCCCAGCAATTCCTTCTTGTGCAGGTAATAACAATAGGTGCAATCGATATTGCAGATTGCGCCTACCGGCTTCACCATTGCATGGTAAGTGCGCCTGGCCCCCGGTGGTGGAAGCCAAGGCGACCTAGCGGCAATTTGAACGAGCGGATTCACCGCGACGCTTTCCTGCTGATCACATTCTCTGGTAATTCGAGTTCTGGTCGTTCACGGTAAGCTGTTTGCTCACGCCATTGACCAGGGTGTTGGAGACGTGATTGGTACCGTCGGGCAACTGCGCGAATTGCGCCGAGATCTTGACCGCGTCACTGGGGTCGTTCAGGTAGGAGTCGACCTGAATGCTCACCGGCTTCTTCGTCTGGTCGCTGATCGTTAGCACAACCGAGTCGTTCGGCTTGATGAAGCTCTTGATCACCAGGCCAATGGTCCCCTGGCCCGGCTGAAGCGAAAGATTTCCCTGCTGCCTCGCCTGGATCAAAAGCTGCGGATCGGGATGGGTGTATTGCTTGGCCAGCGCTGCAATCTGCTGTCCGTACTCCTGATACTCTTCGGTCTTTTTCTCGACGACCCGCTCCTTGAGACGGCCTTGACGTCCGCCCGACTGCGCCTTTTCGTTGGCGACCTCCGTCTTCTGCGGCTGTCCGTCCGGCCCGATATGCACCTGATACACTTTCGTATCTTTCACCTCGCCCTTGAGGCTTATTGTCTCAGTTTCCTGCCATGTATATTGCGCCAGGGCCTGCTTGTTGGCTGCCATCGACTGCTTGATCGCCACCAGCTTCTCTTCCAGTTGCGGACTCTGGGCGAAAGAAGCAATGGCGCTCAGCAACAGCAAGGCGCTGACGGTGACGAAGAGAACAAGCGTTGTGATCTTGATTTCCGAAGTAAATCGACGTGAACGCGTCATAACGTCCCTTCCTTGATCAGCCGCAGCTCAAGCTGCTGCCCGCTGAGAGTTGAAATATCAGGGCAGCTTCGCGGGCTGCCCCTTGGCCTGAACCGCTACTTCGCATCGGCCGCGCTCATCTCCGCTGACTTCAGCTTCTGAACATCGGCGGGAGTGAGCTGCGGACGATCGACGGCAATGGTCAGCTTGTCGATCTTTCCGGTGAAGTTGAACGGGACCCGATAATCCTGATCATCAATCGGCGAGCCGGTATCGGAGCCAATGTCGAAGGTCTCGTCGATTGTGAAAATCAGGGGGATGGTACGTTCCATGGTTTGGGTTGAAACCACGTTCCCGTCAATCTTCAGCGTTCCCGTAGCAGGTCGCCCAATGCCGCTGAGATTGTTGAAAGCCAGAGTCGCAAATCCCAATCCGTTGTATTTAAGGTCGTACTCCAGCGTATGTTTACCGGGGGTTAACGCGTCTGGGCCCTGCCACTTCACCCGCTTGAGGTCGAGCAGGTTCCAGGTGAAGGTCGGTTTGCCTTTCAGGACGTAGAAGCCGTAGCCGCCGAAGCGACCGCCTTCGGTAACGATCACGCCTTCGGCTCCCTTCTGCGGCACATCGATGTCGGCGGTGATGGTGAACGAAGTGCCCAGAAGATTAGGTGCTGCAGCAGTGGGGATTCCGGTGACCGGGTCGCCGGTGTAGGTGTACACGCTACGGCCCGCCGCCAGACTAGGACGCGGGGCCACGACGCGGGTCGCGACCGAGGCATCCAGCGGTAAGACCTGGTACTTGGCAAACTCGCCAAACATCAAGTCTTTCATCTCTTGTACCTTTTGCGGATTCTTCGCGGCGACATCACTGTATTGTGTCCAGTCATGCCGGACGTCGTACAGTTCGAACTTATAGGCGCTGGCGGGATCGGAAATCGCCGCGCTCACCAACTCCCACGGCGGACGAGTCGGGACTGCGCTGAGCATCCAGCCATCGTTATAGAGACCTTGCACGCCAAACATTTCGAAGTACTGCGTCTTATGCGTGGTCGGTGCATTGGCATTGGCCTTATCGAACGTATAAGCCATGCTCACCCCTTCGATCGGCTTCTGTGCAACGCCGTCAACCATCACCGGTGCGGGAATGCCGGTCACTTCGAGAATGGTGGGGACAATGTCAATGACATGATGGAATTGCCAGCGGACTCCGCCGGCGTCCTTGATGTGGCCCGGCCAGGCGATGGCCATCCCCTGGCGCGTGCCGCCGAAGAAGGACGGAATCTGCTTTGTCCACTTGTAGGGAGTATCTAAGGCCCAGGCCCACGGCACGGCGAAGTGATTGTAGGTCTTATCAGTACCCCAGACATCGTAAAAATATTTCAACTGATCGGCGACTGGCATATCCACGCCATTAAAAGCCAGGAGCTCACTTGGCGTCCCGTTCGGCGTGCCTTCCGCACTGGCACCGTTGTCGCCGCTGATGTAGATGATGAGCGTGTTGTCGAGCTTGCCTTCGCGCTCGACTTCGGAGATGACCCGCCCGATCTCGTTATCGGTGTACATGAGGTAGGCGGCATAGACCTCAGCCTGACGGATGTAAAGCTTCTTCTCGTCAGCGCTCAGAGTGTCCCACCGCTTCAGCAAGTCATCCGGCCAGGGCGTGAGCTGTGCTTCCTGCGGAATCACACCCAGCTTCTTCTGATTAGCGAAGATTTGATCGCGCAAGGCATTCCAGCCTTTATCAAACATGTGCAGGTTGTGCGCCTTCTCGATCCACTCGGGCGTGGGGTGATGGGGCGCATGGGTTCCGCCGGGAACGTAATACAGGAAGAACGGCATGGAAGGATCGATGTCATTTAACTGGTTCAAATAATGAATTGCGTCGTCCGCCATGGCGGTAGTCAGGTTCCAGCCGGGATTTCCCACGTAGGGGTGAATCGGTGTGGTGTTACGGAAGAGCATCCCTGGCTCCCACTGGCTGGTATCTCCGCCCACGAAGCCATAGAAGTATTCGAAGCCCATTCCGATAGGCCATTGATCAAATGGGCCTGCCTGACTGGCCTGGTAAATCGGAGTGTTGTGTTCCTTGCCAAACCACGAGGTGCGGTAGCCATTTTCGAGGAGAATCCTGCCGATCGTCGCGCTGTCCCTTCCGATAACGCTGTTGTAGCCGGGGAAGCCAGTGGACTGCTCGGAGACGACGCCGAAACCGACAGAATGATGATTGCGGCCGGTGATCAGCGCAGCACGTGTCGGCGAGCTCAGCGCGGTCGAATGGAAGTTGCAGTAGCGAAGTCCCATCTGGGCCACGCGGTCCAGGGCCGGCGTCGGAATGACTCCTCCGAATGTGCTCGGCGCGCCGAACCCGACGTCATCGGTCATGATGAGTAGAACGTTGGGAGCGCCCTTTGGCGGCACAACCCGAGCCGGCCATGCAGCCTTGGACTGCAAGGCATTCAACTCAATTTCTCCCGCAAACTTCTGGGGCGGCGGCGGCAGGTATCTGCCGTCGATGGTGGTTGTAGCGCAGGGCGAACCGGGAGGACAGGTCGCCTGCTGGCCCGCGGCAATCTGTGTAGCCAGTGCGGCCATCGCCATGACTGCGGACTTTTTTATCTTTCTTGGTTGCCGTTTCATGATTCGCCTTCTTTCGACGGTGTATGAGTAGCTTCGCGTTCGCGCCAGCACGGCTATCAGGTTTGAACGAGCTGGATGCAGGCGGTTTTGTTGGCTGTCCGCTGCCTGGCAGAATAGGTATGAGGCATACAGGCAGCGGGCAGCCAACAGCGGCAATTACGGGTTTGAGCTGGCCGGAGTGACCGGCGCAGACACCTTTTTCTTGTTCTTTTTCGGAGCGGCGTTACGCGATTGCCCCTGTACCTTCGACTCATCGACCACGACGGACTCTTGCGTGAAGGTCGCTCCAGCCGGAACGAAGTAGATCTTCGCGCCCTTCTCCTTGACGGTGCCGCTCGTGCGCACTTCCAGGCGAGTAGCGTCAATCTGGCTACCGCCTTCGCCATTGACCAGGTAGTACTTCACGTTGACCGCGCGCTGCGCCCCAACCTGCGCCATCTTGATCGTTTCTTCATCGTCGGTGTAGCCGACGATCACGAACTTGCCGTTGGGTTCCCGCTGAATCCGCAAAGCAACATCGTCCAGCACCGCCTTGCACATGTTGTCCACACGCGCCGGCCGTTTGACATCGTTGAACTTGCATTCGCCAATCTCACTTACTTCGTTCACGACCGCCGGCGGCGCCAGCACGTTGACGCCGGCATTGCAGGTGGTGCTCAAGCCGCGAGAGTCAGTCACCGTAGCGGTCGCCGTAATCGGGCTTCCCTGGGGAGCTCCGGTCGTGTCCAGAGTCGCGCTCGTTCCGGTTCCGCTCACGCTACCGGCGCTGGCGGACCAGGCATAGGTCAGCGGGAAGTTATCGGGGCTGCTGGCGCTCACCGTGAGCGTTGCCGGCTCGCCAGCCTTCACCGTATCCGGGCTCGCCGAGCAGGTTGCGGTTGGCGGATGCGGTGTCTTCACCATGAATGAGCCGTTGCAGCTGGCTACATTGTTCTTCTTCTCTTTCACGTCAGTTGCCGTCCCGGTGACGGTGTACATGCCGGGAGCTAGCCCGGCAGTATCGATATTCGCCGTCGTTGCGGTGCTTGCAGTCTTGCCGCCCGTCGTTGTCCAGCTGTAGGTGATGGTGTGCTTGGGATTGAAGTTCTGCGCGGTGATCGTGGCTGTGATCGGATCCCCAGACCAGATTTCCGCCGGAGAGACCGAGCAAGTGGCTGTCGGCGGCACTGGAGGCTTGCCACCGAACTGCATGTTGAGTCCAGCAATCGGGCCACTCTGCGCTACGTCGTAGACGAAACCACGATTGCTGTTGGAATAATCAACGTCAAGATAACGATAACCGAGGAAGAATCCCAGCAACGGCTTGGGCTGGAAATTAATGACCCCGACGCCCTGATAGTCCAGACTGGCCGCACCACCACCCGCATCACCGGAAGCGGTAATCCAGATCTTGGGGTTGAAGAAAATCTCGAACCGGCCCCCGGCGACCGCATCCGCCCAGGTAGCCGAGTCAGAGGCACCGACCTGGGAAGGCCGCAAGGTCAGAGACAACCCCTCGTGCCAAATGCGAATGCCGAAGAGAGCATCGATCTTAAGGTGTTCGCCGTCGTACGCGCGATAGCCGACTTTGGGCGTGAAGATACCCTGAGAAACTTCCGCCCGCACTGCTGTCTGGCCCAATTCGTTCAGTGGAATGCCCTGGGTGGTGGCTACTTTGGCGTAAATGAGGTCAATGGGGATGACAAGCCGGCCCTTGCGGGCTTCGAAAAGTCCGGCAATCCCGCCTTGGAAATCCGACAGAACGTCCGAGCCCGAGACGTGAACGCTGGCATCATGGCCGAGCGCACCCACGGTGCCGTGTATGCCCGGGAACCATATGTAAGGGGCCACATCGAACTGCCACGGCGTGTCTTCGGGCTGGGAAGCAGTCGTTTGTGGCGTGTCGGGCAACGCTGCCGCGGTCGATGGCTCGGAAGCGTTGAGCGCAACCGGTCCCTGAGCCGCGCTACCAATACACGCGATCAGACTGAATACGGCCAGCAAAAAAAGGGGAGAATAAGTTCCCAAACGTCGAAACATGCCGTCTCCTTGCAGTTGGGCGGAGGTCGAGAAATCGACCTCAATCGTAGGCCAACGAAGGTAAGGAGACGACTGTCAAAACTACTAAACACATATCTCAAATATTGCCCGTCAACAGCTTATCGGGCGCCCACAACAACTCCCATGATTTTGTCAGTTTGGTAACCCCCGCTCCAGCGCGTACGGCTCTGGAGTATCGCGTTTTTTTGCGCTGGCAGTTTTTTGTGTGCTTGCTAGAAAGTTGGTAGTTACTTAGTCCTGAAACTCGGTTTACTATGGGTAGAACCGTTTATCAACTTGTAACGGTGCGAGGCGAGTTTGCCCTCTGATCGCGCTTTTCGGGTCCGCACAGAAGATTTAAGCGGTAACGATCGTCACTGCAACGCCCTACTCACTCGCAGAAAAGCGAGCGGCGGGAGAGTGTTTTGAACCGAAAACCTTCAGCGCGCTTGTTGATCGCCGATGACCACCGCTTGGTAGCGGAGACGTGCAAGAACACCTTGGAGCCGGAGTTCGAGGTGGTCGGGATCGCTACCGACGGCAGAACCCTGGTGCGGGAGGCGTTATCGCTGAAGCCCGATATCGTTCTGCTGGACATCGCGATGCCGCATCTCAATGGGCTCGATGCCGGCGAACAAATCAAAGCCAAGCTCCCAAAAATAAAACTCGTATTCCTCACGATGAATGCCGGCGCGGATGTGGCAGCCGAAGCGTTTCGCCGCGGGGCGTCGGCGTATGTGCTGAAGCAATCCGCCGCTGAGGAGTTGCAGGCCGCTCTGCGCAAGGTTGCCCGAGGAGAGTCGTACTTGTCGCCGCTCATTACTCGCGAGACGGTGACCCACCTGCTGAATCGCTCCAAAGGCGAAGAAGAAAAGAAGGAAATCACCCCGCGGGAGAGCGAGATACTGCAGCTGCTGGCTGAGGGCAAGTCGATGAAAGAGGCGGCTGCCATACTCGACCTTAAGGCCGGAACCATTGCGTTTCACAAATACCGCATGATGCAGACGCTCGGCCTGAAAACCAACGCCGAACTGCTGGAATACGCGATTAAGCGGCAGATGAAGATTTCGTCGTAAAGCCTTTGCCGCCTGCAGCCTGGCCTGCGATTGCCGGTGCGAAGTCACTGGCAAGTTTTTGGTCCGCAACCAGAAGAGTTGATAGTTCAACCACCTCCCTTGGTTCGATAGCCTTCGTTGTGGGCAATTCCGCCCTTAAACCGGGTTACGGGCAAGGCATAAAGCACCCCTGTCAGAAGGAGGTCTTGCTGTCATGGTTCATAGCAAGAACAATCGCCGCCATCGCAGAATTTTCAACCGCGCTCTGGTCATCGCAACACTCCTGTGTTCGCTTGCCGCCTCGCTATACTCGCAGGCACCGCGCTGGCCGCGGACCATCACCAATGCCAGCGGAACGATTGTCCTTTATCCTCCGCAGGTCGACGACTGGCAAAATTTCCAGGTAGTCAGTGCTCACGTCGCATTTGCGGTCACGCCAACCGGCGGCAAGCAACAGCCTGGTGTGGCGGCGATCCAGATGCATTCCACCGTGGATATGGATACTCACACCGCCGTTCTGACCAATCCGCAGATTGTCAGCCTCTATTTCCCGTCGCTAAATGCCGCGGCCCAGGCGCAGATGGACACCCTGGTGCGCTCGTTTCTCAATCCGGCAGCGACGCTGACCATCTCGGTCGACCAACTCGCGGCGAGCGTGAAGAAGACAAAACCAGCGTCAACCGTCGCGGTCAATAACGACCCTCCGGTGATCTTCATCAGTTTTCAGCCGGCGATTCTCCTCATGGTGAATGGGGCTCCGGTGCAAGCTCCTATCGGACAAACCAGCATCAAGGCAATTGTCAATGCAAACTGGCCGCTCTTTCTCGACCAGGCGACTTCGACCTACTACCTGTTTGATGGAAAAGGCTGGTTATCGGGTCCCAACTTCAATAACTGGCAAGCTACCGCGACCTTGCCGCCCGGCCTCTCGCAGGTGACGCAAAGTCCGAACTGGTCGGACCTGCAGCCATACATTCCTCCGCCGCCTGGGAGCACCAATGTCGTTCCGGCCGTCTATTACAGCGACAAGCCCGCGGAAATCATAATTTTTAATGGAAGGCCGCAATGGGTATCGATTCCAGGCACGCAGCTTAGCTACCCAGCAAACACGGACAGCAGCGTTTTTCGTTACAACACCACCGGAGCTTTCTATTTCCTTGCTTCGGGACGCTGGTTCACCGCGACCAGTCCGCTCGGTCCCTGGACATTCGCCACCAACAACCTGCCTCCGGACTTTGCTCGCATTCCCCCGGATAGTCCAGCGGGTAAGGTTCTCGCCTTTGTTCCGGGAACGCCGGAAGCAGAAGACGCCGTTCTCCTTGCCGAAGTACCTACTACTGTTACGGTGAATGGTACGCAGGCCGCATCTGAAGTGAAGGTATCGTATGCCGGATCGCCGCAGTTCGAGCCGATACCCGGAACAACGTTGTACTATGCGACAAATACTCCAAACCGGGTGATCCAGGTAGGCACTCAATACTATGTGTGTTATCAGGGAGTATGGTTTCTATCGGCTACACCGAACGGACCTTGGCAGATCGCGCAAACTGTTCCGCAAGTCATCTATACAATTCCGCCCAGCTCGCCAGTCTATAACGTTACTTACGTGACACAGGCTCCAGCCTCCAATGGGGATGTAACCGCGAGCTATACCGCAGGCTATCTCGGAACATTTGTTGCTGGAGCGGCAGTAGGTGCTATCCTTGCGGACGGAACCGGATACTATTACCCGCCTTATTGCGTTGGTGGCTTCTACTATCCTTACGCCGCTACCTATGGCTACCACACCGCCTATAATCCATACACGGGAGCTTATGGGTGGGGAAACTCTGCCTATGGGCCCTATGGCAGCGCCCACTGGGGCGCGAGCTATAACCCGAATACTGGAACTTATGCACGCGGCGCAACCGAAAGTACTCCTTATGGAACCCGGTCTCAAGCCGAGGCCTATAATCCTTACACCGGCGCTTCTGCCGCTACTCGGCAAGGCTCAAATGCCTACGGTTCGTGGGGGCAGTCCGTTTACAACAAGAATGGCGAGACGGCCTACACGCAGCACGAAAGCAATGCCTATGGCTCGGTTGGCACTGCGCAAACCTCTTCTGGAGGTAAGGCTGCAGCAAGCAGCACAGCCTATGGCAACTCTGCGGTCGGTAAGAGTGCGAGCGGCAATATGTACGCCGATCACAACGGCAATGTCTATCAGAACACTGGATCCGGATGGCAGAAGTACGATAACGGCAGCTGGAACGATGTAAACAAGACTACTGCCCAGCAAACCTATAACCAGGAACATCCCAACAGCAGCTATAACCAGGCGACTGCGCAACAACACGAGCAGAGTTACACCCAGCAACATCCGACCAGCGACAGTTATAACCATCCGAGCGGAACATCTTCTTACAGCGACCTCAACCAGCAGGCGCAGGACCGGGATCGCGGCGATACACAAAGCCAGCGCTTCTCCAATTATCAGCACTCAGGGGGATGGGGCCAGGACCACTCCGGAGGTAGTTCAGGGGGGCGTTTCGGTGGTGGCGGAGGTGGTTGGGGCGGTGACCGATGGGGTGGTGGCGCCGCTGCCGGCAGAAGTTGGGGCGGGCGACGATAAGTCTCAAATACTGATAGCTGACAAGCCGTGAAGTTGGAGGAAATAGATGAAGATGCGGATCCTTGCAGTATGCCTCTTATTCCTTATCGTTGTACCGATAGCAGCACAGCAAGTCTCAGTCAATTACAACCATGGCGTGAGCTTCGCGCAGTTTCATACCTACGCCTGGGGATCTAATAATACCAACCAGATACAGAACTCAATCCTGGCACAAGCGGCCCAGCAGGATATCGAGAATGCTATGGCGACTAAGGGATTGCAGAGGGTATCAGAATCGCAAAATCCCGACATCATCCTGACCGCCAGTGGCGGCGAACGCGTCCAGACATCGTGGAACGCCTGGGGCATGCGCGGGATTGGCGGCGGCTTCGGTGGGGTCAGTCCTGAGCAGAACCTCGAAGCAACGATGGTGGTCAGTCTCTACAACCCTAAAACGCAGGAACTGGTCTGGCGCGGCATTGCCCAGAACACACTGAATAATAACGGCAACAAGAACCAGCAGATGGTTCAAAAGGCAGTACAAAAGATGTTTAAACAGTGGCCTAAAAGCTAACGCACTTTTTACGAAGTTGCGGGCAAGTCGCTCGCGAATTAATTCCTGGCATCACGTTGCCGGGATCCTCTGCTCGTCCTTCAGTACGTCTCTCCTCACAGGGCGAGTTTGACGAAATTGCTCATTGAGGCACCCGACAGGGATATCGTGCTAAACTGTCGACGGATTTTTGCGGCCGAACAGAATAGCGCCTTGGCGGACGCAATATAAGCCTCCGAGGCAGCCTGAGAAGTTACTCTGAATGACTTCCCTGGTGCCATCTCTGAGAGTATAGCTTTGATAGGATCGGTAAGGACCAGATCATCGACTCTTGGCGGGATCGTTTTCATCGTGGCATGCCTTACGCTGCCCGCGTTCGATCAAGATCGTGCTTTACGCAGTTTGAACGGGATTCATGCTACGAGCGGCTATATTAGCGGTATCGGCTCCCAGAGCAAGTGCTCAGGTTCAGGCTCTCTTCCGGAAGGCAATATCGTCATCGCAACGAAGGGAAAGGGTAATGGTTCGGATATTCCCGCTTACATCTGTATCCAAAGTCCGTATTCAGGAGATTACAGCAAGGTACGAGTGAGCTGGACCACTCGGAAGGCTTCAGACAGTTTCGCACAAATCATGCTGCCGGGAGCGGGAGACGGACCGTCCTTCTCCCAATTCTGTCCGTATTCGGCGACTTTGACGACTAGCCATTCCGTCGTCTGTTCCAATATTGTGGCGACAGCAGGAACACACGGCATAACAGTAGCAAGTTGCTCTGCTGGCCCCGGATGCTCGCGAGTCAGTTCGCACTGGTCGGCCACTCCCGGAACTACTGATCCATCGGGCTTTCCCTGGACACCCGCAAAGCCTGATGCTGACCACTCTTTTTCGTTCACGATTGCCGTAACCCGACCACCCAATGCTCACCTTTACGCTGGTCACTCTATAAATCTACCCGTAAGCGGCTTTCAAATCGACGGGCCGTCGCCTGCATATACCAAGGTGAAGGCTATCCAGATCGATGAGAAAACGTGTACATATTCAGTCAAAGGTGGCGCTTGTGGAACAGGTCTGACGGTCCAGTTTATATGCGGCAATTCCGAATCGATGTCGCCGGCTACAAACAACTATCAGTCTTTGTTGAGTGATGGCCTGCCTTACTGTTACAACAGCCCCATCGGCTATCAAGTCAACTTTGTCCGGATCTCAGCGACGGCGAGTGCTCTAGGTTCACATACACTGTCCATAAGAGAAGAGGCACTGAACTCATCCAACACCGTCATGGGGTCGGCAACGCCCGCGCTTTACACGTTCGAAGTTGTGGCTACACCAAGGTTCACCTATTTGGCGCCCACAAAGTTTGGCTTACCGCCTGGCCTTTCGAATTTCAATGCCTATCTGGGCAATTACGCCAGCGACATGCAGGCATTCAAGGCCGCGAACCTGGATAATCAAGGCCAATATTTCAATGACAATTTCTCCTATTTTCAAGCCACCTACAATCCTGACGGAATCTTTACTTATGGCGGGGATTCCAATGCAATTCGCATTGCCGACTACCTAAGCCGTCCCGTTAATCAAGGCTCATGGGAGTCGAAGCATCATTACGGTTTTGGGGCAATTATTTACGTCAACGACCGGTATTATGTACAGGAAGTCCCTGCTGGCTGTGTTTCCGGTCACAAATCGCCCAAAGGCAGCAGTCCGGGTGAGAATACAAGCGATGACACTTGCATGTGGGGCGATCTGGAAACGCCCTCGTGGTGGCTAGCGATTGCACAGCGAATGGGGACGCAATTGACCGCGTACTATCTCGCCTTGGGAAAATATACCGTGTGGCAGGAGTGGTCATTATTCACGGATGGTCCCGCGATGGAGTGCTACCGCTGGCTCGGCAGGGCCTGCCGCGACAGCCTTAATAATCGAGCCATTGCTTACTCACTATATCCCTTTGTAGCCGCTGCTGGAGCGCACACGAACCAAAATGTAATCTGGGGAGGAGTTGCACAGCCGACAGGCACGATCAGAGCCTCACCCTACAGTGTGATGGCCTGGGAGAATTACGGACTGACGGGCGGAGCGTGGCCGATCCTTGACGCCGGCAGTGGCATCGATGAAGTAAAACGCCGGCTTGATATCTACTACGACATCATCGACGAGCTTGCAACCAACTGTACGCATACCTTAAGAGTCGATGCTGATTATCCCTGTGGAAGGGATACCCTGGGTTACTTTGGCCCTCCCACATACGATCTCGCCCTGGTAGCTAAGGCTATGTCGCGAGATTATGCGACTGACAGCTACTTCAAAGTGCCGCCCGATTCAATGATTCCGGTCATGCTTGGCAAGTTACTCGATTGGGAGTATAGCTACGAATTCAATTTAACGGGTACAGATGATGTTTTGCCATACAGTATGTTTCTGGCGCCGCAGGCCCAAGATTCAGGTTATGAATCGAACTCTGGCTTGAATGCTGTCACCATGGATCAGTATCTTTGGTATTGGGCGGTTATGGGCGATCAATGCATTCTGCCAACTTCCAGCGTAAGCTGCCGTACTGCTGCAGACCAGTTCTTCAGCAATAGCTTTCGGGCACCGCTGTCACCTGGACCAATCTCAGGTAAGGTTGAATCTCAATGGTACTGGGGATTCTTGGACTATTACAATCTGCGAACCGGCGCAAAGAACGCAAACGAATTGACAATCATGCCGAGCCAGAACGGGTATTCCGCCATAGCCGATGAGATGGAACCGTTCAACGTGGGCGAAACGTATCCGGAAAAGCCGAAGGCGACTGCGATCAGCAGCAGCAGCGCGAGTATACAGTGGTACACCATGGAAGAAACGGTCTCATCGTATGTTCGCTACTGCTCCAGCAGCCGCTGTGATCCCCGCGGCGGAACTGCGGCCACCGGTGGCCGGGGATCGCTGTATGATCCGAACATTGGCGAATATCTGAATCGGGTCAATGTGACTGGCTTGAAACCGAATACAACCTATTACTTTGGTGTAGGGGCGGTTGATAGCGCTGGAAACCGGTCGTGGAGCGATTTCGACATTACTATAAGGAACCCTAGTTGCTGCTATAAATTCCAGACCGCACCATAAGCGTCACGTGCCAAATCGACGTGAACGTGGCGCTCCAGGGTTGCCAAGGCAAGACTGCGACGGGTTCCTCTTGCTAGCCGAAGCCCTCAACGAGATTTCGTCCACTCTGACGCAACCAAGTCTCGACAATGCTCTACCTGACTCACGGGTGGGTTTTGCCATCGAAACCGAGAGAAGATGCTATCGTTTGTAAAAGGAGCTCCGGCTCGCCTTTTCGCACAAAGCCCGACGCATACGGAGCGATGTCGTCGGGCATCCACATCATATCTGACAGGACTACGATGGGGACGCCAGGATAGGCAGCTTGTAGACGTTTGGCCACCTCAACGGCCGACGTCTGGGGCCCGAGGCGATAGTCCAGTACAGCGAGATCAAAATGTTCTACAGCCGGCCATTCCACGGCATCGCTGTCCACCAGGACTGTCAGCGGCCGAAAACCAGCACGCTCAATCACCCAGGAATAAAGTTTGAGGTGGGAAGGATCGTCGTCCACGATTAAGACGGTGGTCATCTTTACTCCATAGCGAGAGGCAGTATACAGGAACAGAGATCGCCGTGGGCGCGTCATGTCGAGTACGCGCGGGTTTTTTCGAGGCGAGACGTTCTTACTCTGCGGCAGTGCTTCAAACGTTTGTCCAAACGATGAAGCGGTACAACCCGAGCTGCTGGTTCTGCATCCCACCCAAGCGCGCGTTTTCACCCTGCACCGCCAACGGCAGGGAAGCTTGAATACTACGCCACGGCCCCACGAACATCATGGCCTTCCAGTCGAACCATGAGTTGACATTACGCGCTCTTGCAGCAGTCTTCCTGGTTCTTGTTCTCTCGCCTTTTTCTGTCGGCGATGCGGACAGTTCACAAGCAGGCGGACAATCCTTAAAGAGCCTGAGTCTCGAGCAGTTGGGCAATATTGAAGTGACAACCGTGACGAAAGAACCGCAAGTTGTCTGGAAAACGCCGGCGGCGATTTATGTCATTACGCAGGATGACATTCGGCGGTCAGGGGCGACGAGCATTCCCGAGGCCCTGCGGTTAGCTCCAGGGGTAGAGGTGGCGCGGATCAGTGCCGACGAGTGGGCCATCGGTATTCGCGGTTTCGGGAGTCGACTGTCGCGCTCGGTGCTGGTTTTGATCGACGGGCGGAGCGTCTATTCGACGCTGACTGCCGGCGTCTACTGGGAGATACAGAACGTCCTCATCGAAGATGTCGATCGGATCGAGGTCATTCGCGGACCGGGCGGTACGATCTGGGGACCCAATGCAGTCAACGGCGTGATCAACATCATCACAAAAAGCAGCAGGGATACGCAGGGCGGAATGATTTCAGCAGGTACCGGTAATGAGGAGAAAGGATTTGGCGAGGCTCGTTTTGGTGGAAGCGCGGGCAAGGACTTCAGCTACCGGGTGACTGGTATGGGATTTGGCTGGGCGCCGGAATTTCATTCCGACGGCATTAACTACGATTCCTGGCAGGCTGGGCAGGCCGGCTTTCGCATGGACTGGAGAAAGCAGCCGCGCGACTCCTACATGATGGAAGGAAACATCTACAAGCAGAATTTTGGAGAGAGTGTTCAGGTTTCGACTTACAATCCGCCTGCGGAATTTTTTCGCGATGGCTATGCGAACCTCACGGGCGGCAATGTCCTGTGGCGCTGGCAGAGAACCCTAGGAGAGCTGAAAGACTTTCAACTCGACGCGTACTTCGAACAGGACAACCGGCACGAACTGAATTTTGGCGATCTGCGCAATACGGCCGACGTGGATTTTATAGACCGCTTTCCTCTGCCAAGGCAGGAGATTTCCTGGGGCGGCGAAGTGTATATCAGTCACGGCCATGGGATCGAGTTGTACTCCGGACTGTACTTCAATCCCGCGATAAGGGTGGACCAGCTATACACCGCCTATGTGCAGGACCAGATCGCTCTGGTGCCCAACAAATGGTCGTTGTTCGGTGGAACGAAGTTTCTGAAGACCAACTACACCGGCCTGCTGCTGGAGCCCAGCGTGCGTTTGCTTTACACACCAAAGCCGACCCAGACACTGTGGGCCGCGTTCACCCACGCGGTGCGGACTCCGGCCGATGTCGAACGAGATTTCTACCTGTCCAGCTATCTCGGCACCGGTCCCGATGGGCTGCCTTTCTTCGCACGCTTCAATGGAAATCCTAATTTCCAGTCGGAAGACCTCAATGGTTATGAGCTCGGGTATCGTCAGCTGGTAAAGCAAAATTTCTACGTCGATGTCGCGACGTTTTTCAATCAATACACGAACCTGTTGAGCGAGGACATCATCGGCTCCATTTATATCGAAGATGATCCAGCGCCTCCGCATTTATTGCTTCCTGCGAACTTCGGTAATGGATTGAAAGCAACAACCGAGGGTGGAGAGATTGCCCCGGAATGGAAACCCACCAAGTTCATGCGCCTGCGAGGATCGTATTCCTTCCTGGAAATGCACGTGGAAAAGGAGCCAGGGTCGCTCGATGTGGGCAGTGCACCAATCGTGCAGGGATCGAGCCCAGAGCACGAGATCCTCATCCAGCCTGGCTTCGACTTACCTAAATCTATTACCACCGATTTCCAGGTTCGCTACATCAGTAAACTTCCCGCTCTACAGATTCCCGCGTACTGGACGGGAGATGCATCGCTGGGATGGGCTGCCACCAAGAACGTCTCTTTTTCACTCGTAGGCCAAAATCTGTTTCAGCCATATCATTATGAGTTGCTCTATGACCCACGCGGTCCGGTGGGAATCGAGCGATCTATCTTCGGCCGGGTCATTTGGCAGTGGAAATAGAAGACCCGTGGTGAACTGGAAACGACTACGGACTTAATGTCTGCCGCGAGCCACTGCAGCTCGAATCGAAATCTGACGGCGATGAGAACCATTCGGCGCCGAGGAGCTCGCGCGGCTGCAGCAGCGGCACTAGCTTTCATTTCCTGCGTGGTCCCTAGTTTCGCTCAGCACAGCAAGCCCACGCAGTACGACGTAGAAGCCGCCTATCTTTTTAACTTCGCAAAGTTTGTACGTTGGCCGCCAAAAGCACGCCCGCGGCAATCCTCGCTGTCCATCTGTGTCGTGGGTGACGACGTATTCAGCGCAGTGCTTGATCGCACGATTTCCGGCGAACAGATCAACGGCAAACCTGTTGTTGAGAAGCGCATCGCAAGTCCACAAGAGGTGTCCGACTGCTCGATTTTGTATATCGGTGCGGCCGATCCTGGCCAAGCCACTCGAATGCTTTCTGAAGCCACCGATTTGCCGGTGCTCACGGTCAGCGAGATGCCGGATTTTCTTGATCGTGGCGGCATGATTCAATTCGTGCTGCTCGATGATCGGGTGCGATTCAAAGTGAACCTGCAGCCGACACAACACGATGGGTTGACCCTGAGCTCGGAGCTGCTCAAGGTCGCTTTGGAGGTGCGCGGCGCGAACGCGGTCCGATAACACATGCTCAACATGCGACATTCGCCGATCGCAAGAAGGCTCACCTGGATGAATCTCCTGGTGAGCGGTGTCGCGCTGCTGTCGGCATGTGTCGCCTTTTTTGCATACGACCAGTACACATTTCGCGAGACTCTGGTGAAGAACCTCTTGGCCCAGGCGCAAATCATTGGCTCCAACAGCGTCTCCGCACTCATGTTCAACGATCCGCAGTCGGCGGAAACCACGCTTTCCGCGCTGCGTAATCAACCCGACATTATTGCGGCCGGCATCTTGACAGCCGATGGGCGGGTCTTTGCCCACTATTCGAAAAATTCGGGCGAGACATTTTCCTGGGATCCGAACCGTTCTGGGGAGCAGGCTTATAGCTTCCGCTCGGACGAGCTTTTGGTCCGCCAGCCCATCATCTTTCAGGGACGGCAGGAGGGAACTGTTTATATCCGCTCGGACTTGCAGGAGCGAACACGTCACCTGGAACGTTACGCCACGATTGTTGCGGTGGTACTGCTACTTTCCTTATTGGCAGCACTGGCAGTTTCAGGAGTTTTTCGGCGGTCCGTGGCAGCTCCCATCGTGGATCTGGCGGAGGCTGCGCGAGTTGTCTCGGAAGATCAAAACTATTCTATTCGTGTAGCCGGCACTGGAAAGCGCGATGAAGTGGCGGTATTGATCGACGCCTTCAATAACATGCTGACGCAGATCCAATTGCGCGACCGGGAACTGTCAGAAGCACGGAATGAACTCGAACGGCGTGTGGAGGAACGGACACGCCAGCTTTCGGCCGCCAACCGCGAACTGGAGGCCTTCTCTTACTCTGTATCCCACGATCTGCGTGGGCCACTGGAGATCATAAACGGCTTCAGTCATATCCTGCTGGTCGACCGTAGCCGGGAGCTGGATAGCGCCTCCCGGGACTACGTTCAGCAAATCAATGTGGCTACCCGCCGTATGTCGGAGCTGATTGATGACTTGCTCAACCTGTCACGCGTGGCCTCCAGCACCATGCATCGGGAAGAGGTTAATATGTCGGAGATCGTTCGTTCCATCGCGGATCAACTCTGCCGGCGCGAACCCTCGCGAAGAGTCGAGTTTCAGATTCACGACTGCGAACCGGTCCACGGAGATTCACGGCTTCTGCGCATAGCGCTTGAAAATTTGCTGCGTAACGCGTGGAAGTATACGTCTCATCACGAGCGGGCGCATATTGAATTTGGCTGTGAGCGAAGGCTTGGCCAAGAAGTCTTCTTTGTTCGCGATGACGGGGCGGGATTCGACTTGCACATGGCGGACAAACTTTTTAAGCCCTTCCAGCGATTACACGCGACCAGCGAGTTTCCAGGCACCGGTATTGGCTTGGCTACGGTTCAGCGCATCATCGCGCGCCACAATGGAGAGATTTGGGCGGAAGCCGCTGTGGAAAAAGGCGCCACCTTCTACTTCTCGCTCGGTGAACCCGCACATTAAGCAGCCCAAGTTTGTCTGCATGCGAAGGAAGTTGTAGCCCGCTTGCCGGAAGGTCGTATTGACACCAGCGGGCGTCTTCTGTAGCTTCGAGGTCAGGATGAACTCGCTGATCCATCGCCATCACCACCATTGTCACGTGGCGAACGTGTCAGCGGAGATCACCGGATAACTTCTTTTAAGAACCAAGATCTCTCAACCCCGCTGACACAGTCGGCGGGGTTTTCGTTTTGGACGAAAGGAACCTTTGTGATGGCGGTGAACATTGATTTCGACAAAATGGCTGGGCTCGCGCCCGCGGTGGTTCAGGATGCAGAGAGCGGCCAGGTCCTGATGCTCGGGTTCATGAACCGGGAGGCCTACGAGAGCACGTTGCGAACGGGGTATGTGACTTTCTTCAGCCGTACTCGTAATCGGCTATGGATGAAGGGCGAGACCTCGGGCAATCGTTTGCGGCTGATTGAGGCCACTACCGATTGCGACTTTGACGCGATCCTGTGTCAGGTTGAGGTTGAAGGCGAAGGTGTTGTTTGCCATGCCGGCACGCGCAGTTGCTTCACGATTTCGTTGCCGTTGTCGGGGTCGGTCGGAGGTACTCAGTGACGCTCCGACTCGGCATTCCCAAGGGCAGCTTGCAGGAAGCCACGCTGGCATTGCTGGCGCGCGCCGGCCTGCAGGTCTATGTCAGCCCCCGTTCATACTTCGCCGGCACCAACGATCCGCAAATCGAGTGCATGCTGATTCGTGCGCAGGAGATGGCGCGCTACGTAGAGCATGGTGCGCTTGACACGGGGCTGACGGGCCTCGATTGGGTGCAGGAGAGCGGTCTCAATGTCGTCAGCGTCGCCGATCTCATCTATGCCAAGCAGAGCCGGGGCAAGGTGCGTTGGGTGCTCGCGGTGCCACAGGATTCCCCGGCCCAGCGCGCTGACGATCTTCAAGGCGCGACCATCGCGACCGAGCTGGTCAATGTAACTTCGAAGTTCTTCGCCCAGCGCGGAGTCAACGTCAAGGTTGAGTTTTCCTGGGGTGCTACGGAGGTCAAGCCTCCTACATTGGCGGATGCAATAGTAGAGGTCACCGAAACCGGCAGCTCGCTGAAGGCCAACCGCCTGCGCATTATCGAAACGGTGCTCGAGTCGAATACGCAAATCGTCGCCAATCAAACCGCATGGTGCGACCCTTGCAAGCGCCAGAAGATCGAGAATCTCGCTTTGATGCTGCGCGGTGCGATGGAAGCGCAGGGCCGGGTCGGCCTGATGCTGAACGTCAAGGTCGACGATTTGCAGGCTGTCCTAAGCGTCCTGCCGGCATTGAACAGTCCGACCATCTCCACGCTCAGCGATCAGAGTTGGGTTGCGGTGAATACCATTCTGGAGGAGTCCGCTTGCTGGGAGGTCATTCCCCGCCTGAAGGCAGCCAAGGCGCAGGGGATCGTTGAATACCCCCTGAACAAGGTGGTGATGTGATGCGCATTCGGCAGGGCAGGGCAGCGGAATCCGCGATCGCAAAGGTTGAACGGCGAACTATATCGCCGGGCGAAGTCGAGTCTGCCGTGCGACAGATCATCGTCGGGGTGCGGCAAGGCGGTGATCGACGACTCATTCGATATGCCACGATGTGGGATGGCCTGCAGAAGGAGCAGCCGCTCAGAGTACCAAAGGAGGAAATAGCCGCTGCTTGGCGTGCCACTCCGCCGGATATTCGTAGAGCACTTCGGCGAGCCGCTGAGAACATTCGTCGCTTCTGCCGGTGGCAATTGCCTCGGGAATGGCGCAAAGCCGTTTCTGGCGGAGAACTTGGACAGATCGTGCGGCCGCTGGCGTCGGTCGGCTGTTACGTACCGGGAGGCCGTTATCCTTTGCCATCCACTTTGCTCATGACCGTAATTCCGGCGCAAATAGCCGGTGTGCCGCGTATCTGTGTGATGACGCCTCGCCCGCATGCGGTCACCTTAGCGGCGGCGGCGCTGCTCGACGTGCATGAGGTATACCGTTGCGGCGGCGCGCAAGCCATTGCCGCGCTAGCCTACGGAACTCAGTCCATCGCGCGAGTCGACAAGATCGTCGGGCCGGGAAACCGTTTTGTGACTGCAGCCAAGAAATTGGTGAGCTTTGATTGCGCAATTGATATGGTCGCCGGACCGACCGAAGCCGTGCTGTACAGCGACAATGGCAATCCCGAATTTCTCGCGTCCGACATGGTAGCCCAAGCGGAACACGATCCCGATGCTCTCGTGATCTTTGTGACAACCCGGCTGGAATTGGCGAAGGCGGTGAAGAAATCGCTACTGATTGCCGCACGCGGTAACGAGATCGCGATGACGGCAATTCGGAACAATGGGGCAATTCTCGTCGCGGCTTCGCGGAAGGAAGCAATGCAATGGGTCAATCGCATAGCACCTGAACACGTCACTGTGGACGATGAGACTGCAGCAGAGTTGATCGGCAATGCAGGCTCTGTGTTTATCGGCTCGTATTCTCCACAATCTGCGGGAGATTACGCCGCCGGCCCGAATCACGTGCTGCCGACTGCGGGAGCCGCTCGCTTTCGTGGGGGATTGGGCGTCCATGATTTTGTGAAGCTGATCACCATGCAGCGCTTCGATGCCGAGGGGCTGAAGCGAATTGCGCCGACAATTACCACACTGGCGGAGGCTGAAGGTCTGCGAGCTCACGCCGAGTCGGTAAGGATGCGCGTGGGTCAAGTCGGCCGCGATAGCTCAGCCCCAGGGAAAAGAGGGGCTGCCTATGCTTAGGCCGCGCCGGTCTGTACTGGAGTTGCAGGAATATCATCCCCCGCTCGGAAGTCGTCGCGGCCTGCGCCTTGACTTCAATGAAAACACCGCCGGCTGTTCGCCAAGAGTCGTACAACGTCTGACTAAGATCACGGCTGAGGACCTGGCTCGCTATCCCGATCGCCAGCCGGTCGAATTGCTGGTTGCCCGTCACCTCGGGCTCGCGCCTGAGCAGCTCCTGCTGACCAATGGAGTGGATGAAGCGATTCACTTGCTCTGCGAAGCGTATCTCGAACCAGAGGACGAAGTACTGGTCGTTGCGCCAGCTTTCAACATGTACGAGATTTACGCGGCCGCGACCTCGGCACAGGTCATGCGAGTACAAGCTGATGCCAATTTTGAGTTTCCGTTGTGCAGCATACTCTCGAAGATAAATCCGGCGACGCGTATGGTTGCGATCGCAAGCCCGAATAACCCGACGGGAACAGCAGCCACGCGTGCCGCGTTGCTCGAAATCGCCCGCGCAGCGCCCGACGCGGCCTTGCTGGTTGACGAGGCATATTACGAATTCCACGGCAAGACCCTACTCGGGGAGATTGCAAGTGCACCGAATCTCTTTGTGACACGCACGTTCTCCAAGGCCTACGGGTTAGCGGGTCTACGCGTCGGTCTGCTGTGCGGACCAACAACTCAGATGCAGGCCCTGCGCAGGATCTCATCGCCGTACAACGTCAACGCAATCGCTTTGATGGCGCTGCCGCCCGCACTTGAGGATCAGGAGTACGTAGCAGGCTATGTGTCAGACGTGCTGCAAGGTCGGGAGCGGCTGGCCCACGAGTTACGAGAGATCGGGATTCAATATTGGCCGAGTGAGGCTAATTTCCTGCTTGTAAAAATCGGCCCAGGGCACAAGGAATTTCTGGCCGCTATGCTACAACGTGGGATATTGGTGCGAGATCGTTCGGCTGATCCAGGCTGCGCTGGCTGCATACGCATCACGATCGGAACGGCGGCGCAAACAGATCAGCTCATCTCCATATTCAAAGAAGTTTGGGCTGGCCTAAATCTGTCGCGGACGGTACCGGCATGAGACGCTCCCGGATTCATCGCAAGACGAACGAAACCGAAGTTCGGGTTGCGCTCGCCATCGAGGGATGCGGGCAAGGCAAAATCTCCACAGGCATACGGTTTCTGGACCACATGCTGGAACTTGTCGCCCGTCACGGGGCCTTCGACTTGGAGATCAAGGCAATGGGCGATCTCGACGTCGATCAGCATCACACCGTGGAGGACGTCGGCATCGCCCTGGGTGAGGCGTTTGTTGCGGCATTGGCCGCCAAGCGAGGAATCTGGCGCGCTGGATATTTCGTAATGCCCATGGACGAGACGCTCGCCGTTGTCGCCGTTGACTTCAGCGGGCGCAGCGCTGCCGTGGTGGAAACCAGGGTTCGCGCCCGGCTGGTGGGAGATCTGCAATCCGAACTGGTTCCCGATTTCTTCGACGGATTCGCCAGAGGAGCGAAGGCCAACGTACACGCCAAGGTTTTGTACGGGCGTTCCAATCATCACAAGATTGAAGCGCTGTTCAAAGCCTTTGGCCGTGGCCTGCGTGTCGCCTGTTCAAAAGATCGTCAACTGGGCCGCATGTTGCCGAGTACGAAAGGCCTGCTGTGATTGCCATCGTCGATTACGGCGCAGGGAACCTATCGTCGGTGGCAAAGGCCATCCGGCAGATTGGGCGGGAGTGCGTCGTGAGCGCCGATGCCGCTGAAATAAGGTGCGCCGACAAAATTATCATTCCGGGTGTCGGTAACTTTAAGGCGACGGAGGTGCTCACCCACGGCGCGCTCGCCGAAGAGTTACAGCGTGCATTCGCAGACCAGAAGCCGACGCTGGGCATTTGTCTCGGACTGCAATGGATGTTTGACGGCAGCGACGAGGCTCCCACGCTGAAGGGCCGAGGTGTATTTGCCGGAGTCTGCACTCGTTTTTCTGATCGAGTGAAGTCGCCGCATGTGGGATGGAATCGTATCGACGTGAAAGCGTACTCGAGGCTGTTGCGGGATGTGCCCACCGGTACGCATGTCTACTTTACGCATTCTTATCGCGCTCCATTGTGCGACGGCACGGTTGCCGCCTGTACTTATGAAGCTCCCTTCGCGGCCGCAGTCGAGCGCGGGAATCTGTTCGGCGTGCAGTTTCATCCCGAGAAATCCGGAGACGCAGGATTGAAGATCTTGGAGAACTTCTGTGGCTTGTGAGTCGCTCGCCAAGCGCATCATCGCCTGCCTCGATGTCCATGGCGGCCGCGTGATGAAAGGTGTGCACTTTGTCGAATTGCGCGATGCTGGCGATCCGGCGGAACTGGCCGCGGCCCACAGCGAGGCTGGGGCCGATGAAATTGTGCTGCTCGATATCACGGCAACTGCGGAATCGCGCAACACACTGCTGGAGACTGTTCGCCGCACCGCGAATCAGTTGTTTATCCCATTCACTGTGGGCGGAGGGATTCGCAGGCTGGAAGATGCGGCAGCTGTGCTGGACTGCGGCGCCGACAAAGTGGGAATCAACTCGGCAGCAATCAGCCATCCGGAACTGATCAGCGAAATTGCCGCCCGTTATGGATCGCAGGCGGTGGTGGTAGCGATCGATGCTCGCCGGCGGCACGACGCGTGGGAGGCGTACGTGAACGGCGGCCGTAAGCCGACGGGACTCGATGTTCGGCGCTGGGCCCTTGAAGCCGAAGCCCGCGGCGCGGGCGAAATTCTGCTCACCTCGATGGACCGCGACGGAACAAAAGCTGGGTTCGATTGCGAACTTACCCGAACCATTGCCACCAGCGTCCGCATCCCGGTGATTGCGTCGGGCGGCGCTGGCGAGTCGGCACATTTCGTCCAAGTGTTTCAGGACGGCGCGGCTGACGCAGCGCTGGCGGCGTCGGTGTTTCACTTTAGCCTGGAGTCGATTCGTGCGATCAAGGAAGAACTCCAGCGCTCCGGCGTGCCGGTGAGGTTGCCGTGTTGATCCCCTCGATCGACCTGATGGGCAGCAAGATTGTGCAACTCGTTCAGGGCGAGAAGAAGGCACTGGAGTTTGATGACTTCGGGGTCTGGGTCGAGCGATTTTCCTCTTTTCCGGTGGTGCAGCTTATCGACCTCGACGCCGCCATGTGCCAGGGGTCGAATCGGCAACTGGTCGCAGAATTCTGTCGCCAGCTTCCGTGCCAAGTCGGCGGGGGGATTCGTTCTGCTGAAGAAGCACAGTGGAGCCTCGATTGCGGCGCTCGCAAGGTAATTATTGGCTCCGCACTCATTCGGGACGGCAACGTCGATGTCACCTTAGCCAAACATCTGAGCAGTCGGTTTGGCAGCGAGCGCCTGGTGTTTGCAGTCGACTCCCGAACTGGCCGCGTTGCCACCCACGGCTGGAAGACAATCACGGAGATCACGCCGTCACAGATGATCCGCCAGCTTGAATCCTTGTGTTCAGCGTTTCTCTATACCCACATCGACACCGAGGGGCTAATGCAAGGTCTCCCTCTAGAGACCGTCCGCGACTTGCGACAACTCACTTCCCGACAACTGATCGCTGCCGGAGGCATAAGCACCCTCGCTGAGGTTGAGGAACTGGACAGGCTTGGTGTCGATGCGGTAGTGGGGATGGCGATCTACTCCGGATTGCTGAAGATATAGCCAGCTCAATCAGTACACTCCGCCGACTGGCCCGCCCGACTTCTCGCTGAATCTCAGCTTACCCAGCCTGATGGTGTCCGGCTCCGGAACCGCGTCGGCAACCATTACAATTTCCCCGAGTCGTGGCTTCAATCAATCGGCGAGCTTCTCCTGCTCGGGTCTGCCGGCCAACAGTAGCTGCAGCTTCTCGCCCGCAACCGTTACCCCCAGCGGATCACCGGTCAGTACTACGTTGACCATCAGCACTGGCGTGCAGACGGCCATGCTGCAAAACTACGGTAAGCGCCGAATCGAACTGGCGTCCTCCGCGCGATCGGGTGCACCTCCGCAAGCCTCAAAGCATGGCCGCACCCTGATTGACGGCTTGTTGGGTGGATTGTTTCTTAGCTGCTTACTGGGCGGGGGAACACGCACCTCCAGCACGCGATCCGCAAAGAATATGACGCGCTACGCTGGTTCACTTTTGCTGCTGTGCGGCCTCGTAATGTTTTGGACCGCATGCGGCGGCAACGGAGGATCTTCCTCCGGAGGAGGTGGCAACAACTCGACTATGACGCCGGCCGGCACCTACACCGTGACGATCACCGCAACCAGCGGCAGCCTACAACACTCCAGCAATGCCGTGCGGTCGTACAGTGAGGGACCGATTCGCTAACCCGTCCGCAGAACAGAGGGCTGCCCGCCGTTATGTTCCGACAACGACGCCGCCATCGACGGAGATGACGGTTCCATGAACAAAGCTGGCTTGATCGGAAGCAAGCCAAGCGTATGCATTTGCGACGTCTTCAGGAGTGCCCATGCGGCCCAGAGGTGTCCGAGCGATCATTGCCTGCAGAATCTTTTCCGGCATCGCACGCACCATGTCCGTCGCTATAAAGCCGGGAGCCACGGCGTTCACGCGTATGTTGTACCGGCCCAACTCCCGCGCCCAGGTTCGCGTCAGACCGATGACGCCGGCTTTCGACGCGACATAATTCGTTTGCCCGAAATTACCCCACAACCCAACCACGGATGACGCTGAAATAATGACACCACTGCGTTGCCGGATCATCTGCGGCACCACTGCGCGGGTGGTCAGGAAGACACCTTTCAGGTTCACGTTAATGACTGCGTCCCAGTTATCCTCCGACATCATCGACTCGGGGCCATCGCCATTCCATTTGACGAGTTGCGCGTCGCGCACGATGCCTGCATTGTTTATGAGGACATCGATGCGCTGCCAGCGATCCACAACATTTTCCGCGGCCGACTGCACCTCCTGTGCGCTGGTGACGTTGACTGCCTGAAAGCAGCCTTCGCCGCCCGCCCATTTGATGGCCGACTCGAGTTGCGGCGCGGCTTTTGAGGAGACGTCCCAGGCTGCAATGCGCGCTCCTTCCTGGGCAAAACGCATGGCGGTAGCCCGCCCGATGCCCGCTCCGGCGCCGGTGATGACGATCACCTTGCCGCGCAGGCCGCTTTCATCGACGGACCGTCGCTTCGGCTGAATTCCGGCAAAATTATCGGTTGTGTCTTCGAGGTACTCGACGGCGCTGCTGGCGCGCATGTCAGATTGTTGTGCTTCCGCCGGGTCAGCGCTGCTGACTCCGGCTTGGTGTTGGTGCGGCATTAGGGCTCCCTTTATCGGATGCCAGCTCGGGCGACACGGTAGCTTGGCTGGAATACAGGCGTCAGCTCAACCGGCAGAATTCCGATCGCCAAACGGAACAGAGTAGTGCCTTTGCCGCAGTGCGTCAAGAGTTGCGGCGAGACTTCTTCCTGCTCGCCTTCTTCACCGGTCGGTTCTGGCGTGATAAAGCGGCTTCGAGTTCCTCAATCCTTTGGCGCAGTTCCACCACCTCCAGATTTCCGGCTGGCGCAGACACAGCGGAGTCTGGCGTTGGCGCCGCTGCGTGCGGCTCTCCCTGGCCGAAAAAGTTTGGCAAGAAACCCAGCGACGGCATGGCGCGATAGGCGTTCTGGTACATATCCATCATTGCCTTCATATAGCGCAGCGCATTTTCCTGTGTTGCCTTGCCACTGGCCACGATCATCTGGCGCAATACGTCGAGAGGGAAGACAGAGTCGGGCATCTTGGCGTCATCGAGTACGATTTGCGCCAGCACCAGCCGGGTAATGTCCTCTCCGGTTCCGGCGTCGACGACGCGCACATCATGACCGTCGCGGACCAGTTGGGCCACCTGTTCCTGGTTTATGTACTGGCTGGTCATGGTGTTATAGAGCCGCCGGTTCTCGTATTTCTTGATGATGAGGGGCTGAGGTTTATTTTTCATTTTTGCTTGACATCGTGACCGCAAGGGGTAAAATCAAGTTATGTTGCAGTGCAGCATATACTGCAACATCATTCTTCGACGCAAGGAGCAGAACATGCCGACCACCACCAAGTCAAGCAAGAAGACCAACGGCGCCGCCACCACTAAAACCGCCGAAGTTTCTGGAGTTGTCGCGCCATTTTACGTAAACACCGTGAACCGCTTCGCCGAGCTGCAAAAGAGCTCACTCGATGCCATGGCTGAGCAGAGCAGCGAATTTGTCGCCGCTTGGAAGAAGGCTGCCAGCTACTTGCCGGTGCCCACGCCCACCTTCTTCTTTGATGTCTTTGATCAAGCCGTGCAGACAGCGGTCGAAACGCAGAAAAGCGTCATTGACCTGGCGGTTGAGCAGACCGAAGCCGTGGCAACGATTGCCCAGCAGCGCGCTAACGCCTATGCGGAGATCTCCGAGACTGCCACCGCAGCGCTCAAGACGACCGTAAGCCGCTCGGTAGAAGCGCAGAAAAAGGTGCTGGAGTTTGCGGCCCAGCAAAATAAGGCCGTGTGGGGCGCCACCAAGAAGCAAATCGGTGATGGCCCCGCCAGCATCATTGCCGACACGATCGAGCGCGGCACCAACACGGTGATCGAGGCACAAAAATCCATTTTGGAGGCCGCGACTACTCCGTTCGTGGCATAACCAAGGCAGCGCATAGCAATTTGCAGTTGGCACCCGGCCAAGCCGCCGGTGCCCTCTGCTGTGCTTAAATGCCACGCGTCCAGTCCCAGTCGTCTTCGCCGCACGCAGTGTCTCAGTTCGTCCTCGGACTGCGACACTTGGCCCAGACGTATGCGCGCGACTGTCGCTAGGTGTATTGTCTAGAAAAGGATCTGCATGGCCGAAACCAACAAAACCGAGAAATCTTTCGATCCCATGGAGCCTTGGCGCGGTATGCGCGACGCTTATCTCGACCTATGGTCCAAGAGCATGGTCGAGATGGTTAACAGCGAGGCTTATGCGCAAGCCACGGGAACGATGCTTGACACTTATCTGACGCTATCCGCTCCCTTTCGCGAGGCTGTCGAGAAGGCCATGCTCAAAACCTTGGAGCAACTTGCAATGCCTTCGCGCGCCGATGTTGTCTCGATTGCGGAGCGAATGACAAATATCGAGATGCGGCTGGACGATCTCGACATCAAGCTGGACAATGTGCAGAAACTGCTGGAACAATCCGCTGCCCGCCCAGGTGTGGCGGCGAGAGCCGGGGCCAAAGCTTCAGTACCTGCGAAGAGAACCGGGCAAGTCCAAAAAAAGAAAAGCGTGAGGAAGAGATAAATGGGAGATGCCCAGGCGGTCCTCGATCCATTCACGGATGCGGCCAATCGGCTAAAGACGCTAAACCGAGTGATGACGACCAAGGCGCAGATTGCACAAACGCCCAAAGAACTCGTCTGGACCCTGAACAAGGCGAAGCTTTATCGCTACACGCCTATTCTGCCGACGGAGAAGCGTCATCCCGTTCCGCTGCTGCTGGTCTTCGCCCTGATGAACCGGCCCTACATCCTCGATCTGCGGCCCGGTCACAGCTTCGTCGAGTACATGGTGAGCCGCGGGTATGACGTGTATCTGCTCGACTGGGGTGCTCCCGGCGTGGAAGACAAGCACTTGAAGTTCGATGACTACACCCTGGATTACATGCCGCGAGCGATCCGCAAAATGAAGGCGATATCGGGTTCGGAAGAGTTTAGCCTGTTGGGATGGTGCATCGGTGCGATCCTGACTTCGATTTATGCCGCCATGCGTCCGGATGACGGTCTGCGCAACTTGATTCTGCTTACCGCACCGCTGGATTTTTCTAACAAGCAGGGACTTACGTTTGCGAAGTGGGTGGATGACCGCTATTTCGATATTGACAGAGTCCTGGGCGCGTTTGGCAACATGCCCGGCGAAATGATCGATTATGGCGCCAAGGCGCTGAAGCCGGTAGAGAACTACATCACCAACTACTTGAAACTTTGGGACAATCTTGATGATCCGCGCCTGGTTGAGGCCTGGCATGCGATGAACACCTGGGTAACCGACAACGTACCGCTCGCGGGCGGCGCGTTCCGGCAGCTGATTGTTGATCTTTACCGCAACGACAAGTTAATGCGTGGGGAACTCGTCATACGGGGAGAGAAGGTGGATCTGGGCCATATTGGCGCTAACCTGCTCACCGTTATCGCGGAAGGCGACCACATCACCCCTGCCTGCCAGTCGGAGCCTGTCATGTCCAAGGTGAGCAGTCGCGATAAGGAACTATTCCGGATCGCTGGCGGTCACATCGGAATCATGGCCGGCAGCGGAGCCAGCAAACATACCTGGCCGCACATTGATGGGTGGCTTGCTGCCCGCTCTGCCTAACTCGGCAGGACTAGGTCAATTTGTTCCGCATATTTAACGGTTATTTAATAGCCTGCGATTGAATCCATCGCTGCGGCGTACATATACTCTTCCTATACCTACATTCTGGTAAGAGGGCTTCATCTTGATTACACCTCCGTTCGCGTGTACCCGACGTTTTTACGTGGAAGAAGAGGTTATTGTTTCCATTTGCAACTATTGCTACGCGGTGGTGGCGCAAACGGCTGACGAGGCCGAGTTGGAGAAGCTCGAAAACCAGCACGCGTGTGTCGAAAAAGTAAAAACGCAAGGGTTGGCAGCCTGAGTGTAGAATCGCGATGCGTGCTCCCGTTCAGGGTTAGTCAGAAATACCCTACAACGACTAGCGGGGCAGTGGTGTGACGGACGTGATTCACGTCACAGTGGTAGGCACGTGTGCGTCACATTGCGGAGTGTCAGGGCTCACACTCCGTGGGTAAATTCCCGAATTAGGATTGCTGCAAGTTCCAACAGTTTTCTCTCCGAAATAAGTCAAGGCGCCGGCTTGGCAACGTTGCCTGAGTTGAACTCAAAGTTCTTAGGTGAACAACATGCAGTTAAAGCCATTTGTCATCAACTCCCACGGGAGGATCGTTTTTCCGGGAAATTTTTTCCCCGAGCTGGATTTTTCCGCGTTCAAGGGTCTCAAGCAGTTCGCAGCGAGTATCCGCCGCGATTTTGGCGAGAAGGCACCCAGCGAAGCCGAGATTCTCGACGGGCTCCAGGCAGGAGGATATACCAACCGGTACGAGCTATGCCGCGATCTGGTGCTCAACCTGTTCTGGGTAAACCGCTACACGCTCACCATGTACGAAAAACGGCCGATGCGCTGGTGCGATGTACCCAAGAATCGGGAAGACGTCTTCCTGCCCGTCTACAAGCCGCGCAATACGTCGGCGGTGGCAAGCGCTATCCGAAAAGGCTATCAATCGCTGGCGCCGTGCTGGGACCCGGAGTGGGAGGATCGCTGCTTCGAACTCCTGTTGCATGTGTTCAACAACAAGCTCAGCTCGGGTGGGGAGCTGCGGCCCATCCGGCCGACGGTGGCCGAGGCTATGGCCGACCCCACAAATCGCACGCGCCACCTGGTTACGTACGATCCTGATTTCCGGCGCTACAGCTTCGCTGAGGTCATCGATTGCTGGCACTCCGAGCCGGAACTCGAGGCGCTCATGCGTCAGTGCATGATCCTGCATGACCAGTATCCATGGGAGCCGACAGCGAGCGTGCAGAAGGAACTGGGTGCGCTCAACGACGACGACCACGTGGTAGCGTTCTATCCGCAGTCGCCCGAGGTCTTCCGGTTCATTGAGCGGGTGAAGAAAACGGAATCCTGGGAACCGCGGGTTCGCGAGCAGCCAAGACGTCCGGCGGGCATGGATACGCTGGCCTTGAGCGAACCGATTCTCCCCTATCCTCCCGTAGAAGTGAATAAACAATTCGCGGTGCTTCCTAGGATCGAAGCCATTGCTGTCTACGAGGGTGAGGTCACGTGCAGCAACGACGACCTGATTCGAAACCATGCCTATTCCTGGTCGCGCATGACTGCTGCCGAAATCGCTGAGAAAACCGGGATCGAGCAGCGCTGTTACACGGAGCTGTCGCTGGAGGATATGTCTCTGGTGGTGGCGACCCGCGCGATGCTGAAGTCCGGACGCAAACCGGCGGAAATCGGAGCCGTCCTATTTTGCAGTTGCACTTCAACCCGGCTCATACCCTCGGTCGCGACGTGGCTCTCCGGCGAGCTGGGATTGCTCCAGACGCACAACTCCTCGGACATCATTGCCGCCTGCGCCGGAATGTCGTATGGCATAGCGGAAGCCATACGCTTGCTGCAGGAGATCGAACGGCCGGTGCTGCTCGTCTGCGCCGAAAAATTTTCCGACAAGATCGGCAACGTTCGGACCTCCCGCATGATCTTCGGAGATGGCGCGGCGGCGATGGTGGTCGGCCCGGCGCCGGAGGGTGTGGCGTCGGACATTGAGGTGTTTCAGACGTACGCCAGCGGGCCGTGGTCGGAGGTGAACTCGATCATCTGGCCCAATCCCGAGTTTGACAATAACATCACGGTTTATGGTCCGGAAGTGAAGGCTCTGGTCACACGTTACCTGAAACAGATGACCGGCGAGTTATCCGCGCTGCCGAATCCAGGTGGTACAGGTGGCTCGTTGATCGACGCAATCGATGTCGTCGTACCGCACCAGGCCAATAGAAATATGGTTCTCAGTCTGGCGGAGGCTGCCGGCATATCGGGCGATCGGATTTTCTTTAACATCGAAAAAGTTGGCAATACCTCATCGGCGAGCATTCTCCTGGCCGTTCATGACGCTGTGGTAGCAGGAAGAATCGATCGGCCTATGCTGGTATTCGCGCCCGGATTTGGAGCCGGCGCGGTCGGCGGTTATGTGGTCATGCGGGTCGATCCCGCGATACTCAGCGTCAGTTCTGAAGAGAGGAGTTTCGCAATGGTCAATGTCAACGGGAACGGCAACGGTAACGGAACGCGGCAAGGAAGTCTCACCGGACGAGTGGCGCTCGTCACCGGCGCATCGCGTGGAATCGGCCGAGCCATCGCCGTCGAGCTCGCACGTTGCGGCGCGAATGTTGCACTCAATTTCCGTGCGGATGCAAAGCAAGCGGAGTCGGCGGCGGCCGAGATCCGCGAGTTCGGCGTTGAGTGCCTGCTGGTGCAAGGCGATGTGGCGAAGAAAGGGGAGGCGGTCCGCATCGTCCAGGAGGTGCTCGGTAAATGGCAGCGCCTCGATATTCTCGTTAATAATGCCGGAATTACACGCGATCGGAGTATGCGCAAGATGACCGATGATGATTGGGCTGCCGTCATCAATGTAAATCTGAACGGCACGTTCTATTGCACCAGTGCCGCCGTTCCGGCAATGATGAATCAGCGGTTCGGCCGGATCATCAACATCAGCTCCGTGGTGGGCCAGATGGGTGCGTTCGGGCAGGCCAACTACTCAGCGAGCAAAGGCGGCATTATCGCATTTACCAAGACCTTGGCGCTTGAGATGGCAAAGTACAACGTGACCGCGAACGCGATCGCACCTGGATTCACTTCTACCGAGATGGTGGACGCAATTCCCGAAGAGATCGCGGCCCAGATCAAGGCCAAGATCCCATTGGGCCGATTTGCTGCTCCCGAAGAGATCGCGAAAGCAGCGGTGTTTCTCGCTGCGGAAGGCGACTACATCACGGGGCAGGAATTGAACGTCAACGGTGGGTACCACATGTAAAGGTTCGACGAGCGCTGTTTCCTTCCAGCGCACGAAAAGCAGGAATTCTATGGCCACCGAAGCAGTCCAGAAAGCAACCAGCGGAATCGACTCGCAAATCGAAAGTCTGCGAAAACAGCGCTCCCGTCTGCAACAGGGAGGCGGTGAAGAAAAGATCGAGAAACACCATGCCGCGGGGAAGCTAACCGCACGGGAGCGCATCGCGGAGCTCGTCGACAGCGAGAGCTTTCAGGAAATGGGTATTTTCGCGAGGCATCGCGCGACGTATTTCGGCATGGCAGAGAAAGAAGTCCCAGCCGATGGAGTGGTAACCGGATGCGCGACCGTGGACGGCCGTACCGTGCATGTGGCGAGCCAGGATTTCACGGTCCTGGGTGGGGCTGCAGGCGAAGTCCACTGCTCCAAGATCGCTGACATGATGCAGCTTTCCTTAAAGACCGGCAGTCCTTTCATCTTCATCAATGATTCTGGAGGAGCGCGCGTACAGGAAGGCATCGACAGTCTTGCGGGCTACGCCAGGGTTTTCTACCAGAATGTCATGCTATCGGGGACGGTTCCCCAGATTGCTATCATCTGCGGGCCCTGCGCCGGCGGTGCCGCCTACAGCCCGGCGCTGACCGACTTCATTATTCAAACGCGCCGCTCGCAAATGTTCATCACCGGCCCCCAGGTTATCAAGCAGGTCACAGGCGAGACGGTAACCGCCGACCAGCTGGGAGGGCCGGCGGCGCAGATGAATCGATCGGGAGTGGTTCACCTCATTGCCGAAGATGATCAAGGGGCCTTGCTACTCTGTCGACGATTGTTGAGTTTTCTCCCGTCAAACAACATGGAAGACCCTCCCAGGCTGGCGTGTGACGAACCCCTGCAGGACGACCCCGAATTGAACGATGCCGTTCCCTGCGAACCGAAGCGCGCCTATGACGTGCGCGAGGTTATCAAGCGAATTGTCGACCGGCGTGACCTGTTCGAGATTCAGCCTGGATTCGCAGCCAACGTGGTGATCGGGTTTGGGCGCCTGCAAGGGCGATCCATCGGCGTGATTGCCAGCCAGCCGTCGGTGATGGCAGGAGTTCTGGACATCGACGCGTCCGATAAGGTCGCCTCCTTCGTCCGCTTTTGCAATGCTTTCAATATTCCATTATTGACGTTCGTCGATGTTCCCGGTTTTCTTCCTGGCATCGACCAGGAGTATGGCGGCATCATTCGTCATGGAGCGAAAATTTTGTTCGCCTATTCCGCCGCCACCGTCCCCAAGCTGACTGTGGTACTCCGCAAAGCGTACGGGGGAGCGTATATTGCGATGTGCTGCAAGGACCTTGGAGCGGATCGGGTCGTCGCCTGGCCTGGAGCGGAGATCGCCGTTATGGGCGCTGAGGGAGCGGCCGAGATCGTGTTTCGCCGGCAAATCGATTCTGCCGAGAACCCGCAGCAGAAGCGACAGGAGCTGATTGAGCTTTATCGCAGCACTTTCTCCAATCCATTAGTCGCGGCGGGACGCCGGCTGGTGGACGACATTATCGAGCCGTCACAAACGAGGCGGTACTTATGTCAGGCACTCGAGGCGTTGCACACCAAACGTGAGTTTCGTCCGCCAAAAAAGCACGGTCTGATCCCGCTCTAAACGAGTTCGACCGTGTGGATGCTGGTATAGGAACGATCCGATGGATAGATCAGCGGAACTACAACAGCCAGAGTCGGAGCAGGCTTGGTCGGGACCCTCGGACGGCCTCACGCCAGAGATCATGGCGGTCATCCATGAGGCGGTGCGGGCCTTTACAGGAAAGAGGATGCGCATTGTCTCAGTGAAGCGCGCCTCGGAGTTACGCGATGGCTCGAAGGTTTGGGCCAGTGAAGGTCTCAATCTCCAGCACGAATCTCACAATCGTGTTCAGCGCGGCCGCTGATCGGTGCGGTGTGCCCTGATGCTGCGCACGACAGGAAGAGGCGCGAACCTTGAAACTGAGAGTCATTGTCGACGGCAAAGGCTATGAGGTAGAGGTCGAAGAATCTGCCGAACCAACGGAAGATTCCGCCGCGAGCTTGTCGACACTACAGTCCGCGGTCTTACCCACTGCCAAACTCAGCGCATCTTCCGACGTCGACGAGACGAAAGTGTGCCGCAGTCCCCTGGCGGGCGTAGTGGCCCGGGTGTATGCGACTCAAGGGCGGAAAGTTGAGCCAGGCGAACTATTGCTTGTTCTCGAAGCGATGAAAATGGAAATCAAAATACCGTCCGAGGCATCCCACTCCGTCAAGTCGGTCGAGGTAGGTCCCGGAGATGCGGTGCGGGCCAATCAGGTTCTGCTCTGTTTCGACTGAGCTCCGGGTACAGCCGTCGTTCCACTCTTCCCAAAAGATCCCCCGACAATGAGTTGGCATTCACCTTCAAGGATGGCCGAGTCAACAGGGTCTATTTCTACGGGTTCCCGGCAATGATTTTTCTGGTTCGCGTTGTCCATGCCGTGATCTGCTGGGACGCCTGTTACAAGGCTCTTGCCCCCATGAGTAGAATGAGGCATGCCGACTCTCCGATCGATCCCAATCCTCTTCCTTTCGTTTTCGGCGATGGCGGTTGCGGCTCAGGTTTCAGCCGCGCAATCTACCACGCCAGCTCCGGACAAGCCAGATTCAGCCGGACAGAGTGCGACAGCGCCAAGTCCGCAACTGGAGGCGCCTCCAACGCAGACGGGCGGCGCGCAGACGGGCGGTTTGCACATCACGGTTACTCAGGCCCCCGGCTCGCAGATTCCGGTTCCAGCTGACCTGACTACGCCTCCCGCCAGCGCAACCAGAACAAAATCGGGACTGGTCACGGAGATAATCAAGCCGGGCACGGGAAAGGTTCATCCCGGCAAAGACGAGGTGGTTACCTTCGACTACAGCGCCTGGACGAGCAGCGGTAGGATGTTCGACAGCTCCGTGGTGCGCGGCCGGCCGGTGACGCTGGTAATAAAGAAGACGCTTCCGGGATTAGGCCAGGGCCTTGAGCTCATGACGGTGGGCGAGACGCGCCGTCTGTGGATCCCTCAATCGCTCGCCTTCAAAGGAGTGGAGGGCAAGCCCGTGGGCACGGTGGTCTTCGATGTCACGCTGTTGGATCTGCCGACCCGCGCGCCCGCCGATGTCAAGGGTCCGCCTCCCGACGCGATTCGTACCCGGAGCGGCCTCGAGTATCAGGTGCTTGATCCGGGGATGGGCAGGCATCATCCGACTCGGGCCGACACGGTAACGGTGAACTACACGGGATGGACGACCGACGGGACCATGTTCGACAGCTCGCTTCCCCGCGGCGCCCCGTCAACCTTCCAGCTGGACCGCGTGATTCCGGGATGGACCGAAGGCCTGGGGCTGATGGTGGAAGGTGAGAAGGCGCGATTCTGGATTCCGGAGGATCTGGCGTATCAGGGCAAGGCGCCACACGGGATGCTGGTGTTTGATATTGAATTGATCAGGATTCAGTAAGGACTCCCAGTCGCAGCTTGTCCGTGCAAAAGAAAACCGGGAAATATAAAGGCCCTCAATTGAGGGCCTTTGGTTTACACATCTAGAGTTTTGCTTTAAGTCCGCTCTCGCTCCCGGATCACTGGTACGATTGGCCGCTCGAGCCATCGCTGCGCTTCAGCGTCGGGCGATCATCGCCGGACTGCGTACCTGACCCGCTGTCATCACTTGGATTGCTGTTCGTGGCGCGACGCAGGGTCGGCCGGCTGCCATTGTCCTTGTCGTTCTGGATCTTGTGCCGGTTTTCGATGGACGCGAGCCGCGCCTTGACGTTCTCAAACTCGGAGGTGTCGACGATGTATTCGGGGCGTGGCGGCAGCACCGTCTCCATCTCGTGTTGCGCGGCGGCAACGCGGTCCGGAGTCGGCGGGTGCGACTCGAAAGCCTTGGCAATCGTGCCCGGCTTTTTCTTTTCCTGGGCTTCGATCTTCTCGAAGAACGAGATGAAGGACTGCGGATCGTAGCCCGCCTTGTACATGTACTCCATGCCGAGGAAATCCGCCTGGGCCTCGAAGGTGCGCGAAAACTTCATGAACATCAGCGGTACGCCGATGCCCATCGCCGCATTGGCGCCTTCATAAACCGCCCAGCCGCCGGGCACAAAGATGAGCGGAATGCTGGCGAGATTGACGATGTTGCTGCGTGTTTGTTCGCGGGCGACGTGGCAGGCGGCAACGTGCCCGATCTCGTGCGCCATCACGCCAGCCAGTTCGGCTTCATTGTCGGCGGCCAGGATGAGGCCGGAGTTCACGTAGAAGAAACCGCCAGGAAGCGCAAAGGCGTTGATCTCATCGTTGTCGATGACCTTGATGGTGAAGGGAACTTTGGCGTCGGAGTTGCGCACCAGGTTCTGGCCCAGGCGGTTAATGTATTCCGTGACCACCGGATCGCTGACCAGCTTGGCGCTGTGGTCAACCTGCTGCGAATACTGGCGGCCCATCGCTACTTGCTTGTCGAGCGAGTACCAGTTGCCCATGCCCTTGTCGCAGCCGACATTGCGATTGCCGATGGCGTCGATGTTGTCCATCACGTTCTTGGGCGGAGCGTTCTTTTCGGGTTTTTCAGGGGCGTACTGGTCGGGATTATCGGAAGCTTGCGAGCTGGAAGCCTGCGAATCGGAGTTTTGCGCCGACGGGTTCTGGGCAGTTGAATTCGAGGTCGAGGAACTCTGGTTCTGTGCCACGCCCAGCGGCACCAGCATCAGGGCAAGTACGCTGACGGAAAGAAACCGCAATGCGGAACGCATGATGTACACCTTCTTTGCGGACAGACCACAAACTCGCAGGCGGCGGGCTTAAGCCATAAACCCGAATCGCCGGCATTTGTCGCCGTCAGCTACGCATATTGTCATACGCCGGAACAGCAAAGTCCACCCTTTGAGTGGACGCTCTGGGTAATGAGATGTGAGCCCTCTGTTTAGGTTTCCAGCAATGTGGAAAGCTGGTTTCATTATTTTGCAAGTTAAGTGCTCATCACGGGTTACAGACGGTGTTCGGCTTCTTTGATCCGGAGCGTGCTCGACGTATCATGCTAAAGAGTGATGAAGCGCAACCGTAACCGGCATAAGGGCCTGCGGGAGAGGCATTTGTGACCGGCAATCTCAAGAGCGATTTCAACCTACCGGCGGCCGTAAGCGCAAGCCGTCGTGACCCCTCGTCCGTGAACGAACCGCACCCGGGAAAGATCCTGCTGGTGCGCTTCAGTGCGCTGGGCGATGTGATTCAGACGCTGCCGATCCTGACGATGCTGCGCGATGGCTTTCCGGAAGCGAAGATCGGCTGGGCGATCGACACCGAGCTGGCGCCGGCCATCGAAGGACACCCGGCGCTGGATTACGTTCATCGCTGTGCGCGCCGCAGCTGGATGAAGGCCATCCCGAGCCCGGCGAAGTGGCCGGACGCATATCGTGAGTATCAGGCGTTTGTTCAAGAGGTGCGGTCGGTGCGCTATGACGTCGCGATCGACGCGCAAGGGTTGTTCAAGACTGCGATGCTGCCGTATGCCGCCGGCATCAAACGGCGGATCGGATACAAGCATGGGCGCGAATTCAGCAGCGTCTTTTATACCGAGCGCTATCTCGATCGGGCGGAATACTTCGATCCGGCGATTTCACATCTGGAGCACATGACGGAGCTGGCCTATCGGCTAGGCGCGGCTGAAGTGCGCCAGATGATCGAGCCGCCGCGGGTGACGGAGCAGGCGCGGCGACATGTCGCTGAGTTGCTGCGTGGTGCGTTCGCCAAAGATGCACCGCTGGTGGCGGTGGCTCCGGCAACGCAGTGGGTAAGCAAGCATTGGCCGGAAGAGCACTGGATTGCGCTGATCTCGCAACTGCTGGTGGAGACCGACCTGAATCTGATATTGCAGGGATCGGCGGGTGATGCGCCGGTAGGCGAGCGCATTCTGCGCGGCGTCTCGCAACCGCAACCGGGAAGGATTTGCAATCTGTTTGGCAAGCTGCCGATCCCCGAGATGTACGCGTTGTATGAACGCGTTCACGTTGCTGTAGGCTCGGACAGCGCGCCGCTGCATATTGCCGGCGCAATGCGTGCACCGGTGCTGGTCGGGATCTACGGCCCGACCGGTTATCGCCGCACGCCGCCGATCGGCAGCCCGGTCATCAAGCTGTTCTCGACCGAGGGACAGCTGGCGTGTCAACCCTGTCACAAGCGCACATGCCCGTTGGGAACGGATGAATGTATGAAGCGGGTCCGGCCGGAAGAGGTTTTTCAGGCTATTGTGGACGGGCTGAACGAGGCGGGAATCAGCTTCGAGTACAGGGGCGCAGCGATCGCGCGGTGACGGTGGGTTGAGAGGCAGAGACGATGATGCGTAGGCGGACTCTCGGTTCTGTTGCTTTTCTCCTTCTGTCTGCCTCGGTTGGATGGGGCGACCAAGATGGCAAAATGATCGGTAGGATCGTCGACCCATCAGGAGCTGCCGTTGCCAACGCTTCCGTCGTCATATATACGTGGAATCAAGCGCCGGGAAGCAGCTTTGAATTGCGGGAGGTTGGAAGGTTTGTGACTGATAATTTTGGAGAGTTCCACGGCTCATTTGCGGCAGGCACATATGAGGTTTTCGCCGTGAGCCGCGGCCTCCTGCCAACTGCAGCTCGCGTCAAACTAACGGCCGCAGCTACAACGACCGTTTCCCTAAAGCTACAACTAGACCCTTTGCAACCAGCGGCACCCTGCTGCGATGCGAGCGTGCCCACGGTGCCGATGGACTGAATGGTTTTGCGATTCGGCAGCTATGTTGAACCTTTCCAAACTCGCGGCCGCGGAATTTCACACGGAGCCATTCGAGTATTTGCTGGTCGATGATTTGCTGGAAGACCGCTCCAAGGGGGCCATCGTGCAGGATTTTCCGCAGATCGAAAAGTCGGGCAGCTTTCCGTTGTCGCGCTTGAGTTATGGACCCGCGTTCAAGCAGCTCACTGACGAGCTCCTGGGGCCGGATTTCGCCGCTGCGGTGAGCGCGAAGTTCTCGCTGGACCTGACTCAGTATCCGACGATGCTCACGGTGCGAGGCCAGTGTGACGACTCCGACGGCCAGATTCACACCGATTCGAAAGACAAAGTCATCACCGTGCTGCTGTATCTCAACGAGGATTGGCACAACGACGGCGCCCGTCTGCGCCTGCTGCGGTCGAAGAACCTGGACGACTACGTCGCGGAAGTTCCGCCGACCATGGGACGGCTCATCATCTTCAAACGCTGCGACCACTCGTGGCACGGACACAAGCCATTCGAGGGCAAGCGCATGAGCCTGCAGATGAACTGGGTGAAGAGCGATCGCTATATGCGCAAGGAACGCATGCGGCACGAGATTAGCTCGTTCGTGAAGGGGCTGGTCGGCCGCAAGGGCTAGAGTCTCACTGGTGATAGAAACACCCCACCCAGCCAAGAATGGCCACAACAGGGCACACCGGCGGAAGAGTGAGCAATCTCGGTGTGGCAGTTTTGAAGGGGCACGCCTTCAGGCGTGCCGTTAGGGGGAAGTTAGAGGTTCGGCTTTAGCCGCTGAGGGAGTTGCCCCTCAGAGCCCAAAGGCGGCTCCAGGGTCATCTTTCCGGCGCGGCTTAAGCCGCGCCCCTTCGGTGACGACAACACGTTACGCTGCAATCCATGCCAACCAAGACCGGCGGCCCGCCGCTGTCCGTCACCATCGTCGCGAAGAATGAAGAGCGCACGATTGCGCGCGTGCTGGCGGCTGCCTCGGAAATCGCCGACGAAATTGTGTTCCTCGATAGCGGCTCGACCGATCGCACGCCTGAAATCGCCAAGAGCTTCGGTGTCCGCTTCTGCCATCAGGACTGGCTTGGGTATGCGGAACAGAAGAACAAGGCGATCGATCTCGCGTCGGGCGAATGGATCCTGAGTCTTGATGCCGACGAGGTTCTCACGCCGGGATTAGTCGGGGAAGTTCGTGCGCTGATGCAGCACGGTATCCCCGATGACATCGCCGGATTCAAGATCCCGCGCGTGCTGTACATTGGCGATACGCCGGTGCGCGGCGGGGGCTTCTATCCCGACGCCCAGCTACGTTTGATTCGCAAGGGCCGCGGCCGCTTTCAGCCGCGCGTGGTGCATGAATCGATCAAGGTCGATGGGAAAGTGCGGCAGCTCAAGAATGATATGCTGCATTACGCCTACAGCGATGTCGAGCAGTTTGCCGCGACCATGGATCAATACGCGCGGCTCAGTGCCCAGCATTACTTGGAGCACGAAAATACCGCGTGGCGCCGGAGCCGGCTGAACGAGATCGTCAATCCAGCGTGGACGTTCTTTTACCGCCAGGTGGTTCGTGGCGGAATCTTCCACGGCGCACTGTGTTGGCGGCTGAACATGATCTACGCTGGGTACGTGCGAAGGAAAGTCAGTTATCTGCGGCAACCGGTGCAGCAACGCGATTAAAAGCAGTTTCAGCCTTTCAGGCGCTCGACTCGTTCACTCGCGGTGCAGGGAAGCGCGCCCAAGAATCTCCTCTACGACGGCAGTCTTCGCGTCGGCATAGTTCTGAACATATTTCCAATCCTTCTGCGCCAGCTCAAGCTTGGTGCGCTGATAAAGCTCGCGGTCCGCGCGATTGCTACGCAGCCAATCGCGAAAGAGCAGCAGGCGGGCAATCTCTGCAGAACCCGCCGAAAATACATGCAGATTTCGGTCCGGCTGCTGCGCCGCGACAAACATCCGGTGCTCGTGCCAATCGGGCTCGCGGATGCGGAGGGTGTAGCCGATGGATTCGAGCGCCGCGGCGTACTGCTCCTCACACGCGGAGTCAGCCACAACCAGAAGAATGTCGATTACGGGCTTGGCGGCCAAACCCGGTACCGCAGTCGAGCCGATGTGTTCGATCTGCATCGCCCGCGGACCCAGCGCGGCCTGAATTTTTTCCGCCTCACGTTGAAACAGATCCGGCCAATGTGGGTCGTAATCGACGATGACAACTCTCTGGGCCAAAGGCGTAAGCTCACCGACCGTGCGGCTAAGGATGTCGTCGTCGCTCAGGGCCGCAAACCTGCCGGGCTTTTCTCCTGCTTTTCGCATTTGCTGATTGATCTCGTCGCACCATGTCGTATACGTTGCAGCCGGGTGTAGCTATGCTGCCACATGGTAGACTTTTATTAAGAGCATCGACCTTATTTTATGGCCCAGATCAAGCGTAGACAGAGTTATCAGGCCAACATCTCGGGTGTGCGCGTCGGCGGCGATGCACCGATCGTGGTGCAGTCGATGACCAATACCGACACCGCCGACATCGACGGCACCATTCGCCAGTCGATGGCTTTGGCTCGCGCCGGTTCCGAGCTGGTGCGCGTTACCGTCAACAACGACGATGCCGCCAAAGCCGTGCCGCACATTGTCGATGGCCTCGATAAGCTTGGCGTGCCGGTGCCGATCATCGGGGACTTCCACTACAACGGGCACATCCTGCTGAAGAAGTATCCCGCGTGCGCGCGGGCGCTGGCGAAATATCGCATCAATCCCGGCAATGTTTCGATTGGCAAAAAGGACGACAACAACTTTCTCGCCATGATCGACGTCGCCATCGAGAACGATAAGCCGGTGCGCATCGGCGTGAACTGGGGTTCGCTCGATCAATCGCTGCTGACGCGGCTCATGGACGAGAATTCGAAGCTGGACGAGCCGAAGGACGCGCGCGACGTCACGATGGAAGCGATGGTGCAGAGCGCGCTGCGCTCGGCCGAGATCGCCGTCGCCCATGGCATGAAGCCGGAGCAGATCATCCTCAGCGCGAAGGTCAGCGGGGTGCAGGACCTCATCGATGTTTATCGCGAGCTGGCGCGGCGTTGCGAATATCCGCTGCATCTGGGGCTCACCGAAGCCGGCATGGGCGCAAAAGGAATTGTCAGCTCGACCGCGGCTCTCGGCGTGGTGCTGCAGGAAGGCATCGGCGACACGATTCGCGTTTCGCTGACGCCGGCGCCGAACGGTGATCGCACCGAAGAGGTGAAGGTCGCGCAGCAGATTTTGCAGTCGATGGGAATTCGCAGCTTTACCCCGCAGGTGACCGCGTGTCCGGGATGCGGCCGCACCACCAGCACGTTCTTCCAGGAGATGGCCGAGCAGATCCAGAGTTATCTGCGCGAGCAGATGCCGCAGTGGAAGACGCGCTACTCCGGCGTGGAGGAGATGAAAGTTGCAGTGATGGGCTGCGTGGTCAATGGTCCGGGCGAGTCGAAGCATTCGAACATCGGGATCTCGCTGCCGGGCACGTTTGAAGAGCCGAAGGCGCCGGTGTACGTCGATGGCCGCCTGATGCTGACGCTGAAGGGCGACCACATCGTCGCCGAGTTCATCAAGATCCTCAACGACTACGTCGACTCGCACTACGCGGAAAAGCGGCAATTAGTGATCAGCAACTAGCAGCTATCTCATACATCGCTCTGCGTCATGACATGGCTTCACTGGCCGGCTCGAGATCATAAATAAAGCGCTTAGACGCTGGCCTGAAGGCAAGCTTTACCCCACTCACACCTTGCGCCCGAACTCTCATGCCGTGCGCGGCTACTTCTTCATCGCGGCGGCGACCTTTTGCTGGGGACTGTCGGCCGCGATGGGCCGCGCGATGTTCACCGGCAGGTTCTTCGGACTGCCGGCGCTGCGGCCTATCGATCCCCTGGTGCTGGCGCAGGCGCGCAGCACGATCTCGCTGCTCATCCTGGCGCCGCTGCTGTTTGCCATGCGCCGACCGACCCTTAGCGTGCGCCGACCGCACCTGGTGCAGTTTTTCGTGCTGGGTGTGCTCGGGCTGGCGGCGTCCAATTACTTCTACTATCTCGCTATCGAGAAGACCAATGTCGCCACCGCCATTGTCCTGCAATATGTAGCGCCGGTGTGGGTGCTGCTGTACATGCTCGCACGCCGATTGCAGCGCCCAACGGTGCAGCGCATTAGCGGAGTGGTGCTGGCGGTGATTGGCTGTGCGATTGCCGTGGGGGAGATCGTTGCGCGCGGAAGTTTCCCCTGGCTAGTGATCTCGGGCGTGCGCTTCAACAAAGTCGGTGTAATTGCAGCGGAGCTTGCTGCGATCACCTTCGCCTTCTACAACGTTTACGGCCAGCACCTGCTGCAGATTTATCAGCGCTGGACGGTGCTGGTGTATTCCATGCTGGGCGCGGCGGTGTTCTGGTTGCTCGTGAATCCTCCGTGGAAGATCGTTGCGCAACATTACAGCGGTCAGCAGTGGCTCTTCATGTTGGCATTCGCGATCACCTCGATGCTGATTCCGTTCTCGTTGTATTTCGCCGGGCTGCAATATCTGGATGCGACACGCGCCGTTGTGACCGCCTGTCTGGAGCCGGTGTGGGCGATTCTGCTGACTGCGCTTACCCTTGGCGAACTGGTCACGCCGATGCAGGTGGTCGGGATTGTGGTGGTGCTCTCGGAGACGATTCTGGTGCAGCGGCCCGAGCCGAAGGCTGCGGAGAAAGCGCTAATTGCGGTGGACCCTATCGAATGAAGCGTTGCCGGTTGTCGGTTGTCGGTGGTCAGTGCGGATGGGCTGCTCCGTTCGACTACGTGGCCGCTCATTCACAAGACGCGAGTGCGTGAAGTACTCGTTCGCACTAATACTCCTCTTGTTTGTCAACAATCCAGCGCAACGGCTCGTCTCGGAGAAATCGCTGCAGATTTTCCATGAATGTCCCGTAATGCCGTTCCCACATCCGGTCGGTGAGGCCGGCAATATGGGGCGTGATTAAGACGTTGTCCATCTGCCAGAGGGAAGAATCTGGCGGCAGCGGCTCTTCGGTGGTCACGTCGAGCGCAGCGCCGGCGAAGCGGCGCGCGCGCAGAGCTTCGATCAGCGCCGGCTCATCGATTAAAACGCCGCGTCCGACGTTGACAAGATACGCATGAGGTTGCAGCAATGCGAGACGAGCCGCGTTTATAAGGCGATCGGTCTTCGCGGTAACCGGCACGGCCAGCACGACGAAGTCGGCTTGTCGCAGCGCGTCGTCGAGTTGCTCGAGACCGTGCGTCACGGCGACGCCTTCGCTGGCCTTGTCTGGTCGCTGACGCACACCGGTCACACGCATGCCAAGGGCGCTCGCCATTTTTGCCAAAGGGCGACCGATTCCGCCGAGTCCGACGATGGTGAGCGTCGCTCCGGCGAGTTCTCGCGGAGGATTGCTGGATTCCCACAGCTCCTTCTGTGCCCAATGTTTCTGCTGCTGATAATGCATTGCTTGCGGCAGCCGCTTAGCCAGCGCAAGAATAAGCGCAAGCGCATGCTCGGCGACTACCGATCCGTGGACGTCGCGCGCATTCGTGACCACGATATGGCTCGCGCGTAACTCGGGTGACATCAGCGCGTGAACGGCTGTCGCGGTCGAATGGATCCACTTGAGCTTTTTTGCAGCTCGCACCTGATCGCCGCGCAGCGACCAGCCGATCACAATGTCAGCGTCGGCGATCTGCTCATTGACGCGCTTGTAGTCGGAGAGATGAACCACGGTGAGCTGCGGAAAATTTTTGCGCAGCCGCTCGGCAAACCACGCCGGAGCCTGCCACAACTCGAAGCGGTGATGGAGGATGATGAGGAGCTTCACCGCAAGCCGTGCATCCGGAACGGGATTTGGACGACGGCCTCAACGGCGACCGGCTCACCGTTCTTGGTTCCGGGACGAAAATGCCATTCCGAAAGCGCGTGAACAGCATTAGCGTCGAGCCGCGAATCCAGGCTGTCGAGCACGCGAATGTCCGCTACCGTACCATCGGCGCGGATCACCGCGTACAGTGTCACTGTGCCCTCGATGCGATCGCGCAGCACGTCAGGCGGATAGGCGGGATCGACTTTGGTTAAGGCTACTGGGGCCACGAGCGGCGTCTTGTCATCGCTCTGTTTCAACTCGGCAAAACGAATGATCCAGCTGCCGGTCGCCGAGGTCAGGTTCGGCATGTTCATGACCAACGAATAGGAGCGGCGATGGCCAAAGACGCGCTGTTCGATGCTGAGATCCGGGTCGTCAGAGTAGGAAGTTGGAGGCGGCGACGGCGACGGCGCGACCCGATCACGAATGTCGGGCAGCGACGGTTTCATCGCCTCGGCGATGACCCGCTGACGAGCGGCGAGATCGGAATTGGCGGCGGCGCCGGAAGGTTTGCCCGACGGATTGGCTGCGTTTGACGTTCCGGACATTGCGGAAGTTGTTGCGCCTGGCGGTGGAGCACCGACCACAATTCCCGGAGGCGCGCCGTTGCCGCTTCCGTGACCTCCGCCCTGATCGGCTGTGCCTGAACCGTTTATGTTCGGTGTGCCTGGAGCATCCGCTTTGCCGCCGGGCGAAGCGTGAAACTCGCCATTGCGATTTCCGTTTGGCGCGGTCACCGGTCCGCGCACATCCGCCGGATTCAGCCCCAGCGCGATGAGTTGGCCCTGGCCTTGCGAGGGAAGTCCCTGCACATTCGCCGGCGGCGGAACGTTGGCGGCGATGGCGTGTCCAGAGCCTTTGTTCGCAGTGTCACTGGTTCCGCTGGCGCGTTGCGGCTGGACGGGGAGCCGGGGCGCGGCAACCTGCGGCTCCAGTTGCGCCATGTTCACCTCGCCGGCTTTCAACTTGAGCTGGTCGGCCGAGACTGGCGGCGCTACCACGGACGGTTGCAAGGCCGGGGCTTCGAGTTTCGTCTTGAGTTGCGACAGGTCCGCCGCAGGCGCCACAACATCGGGCTGCAATTGCTGCGGAGCTTTCAGCTTGAGCTGTGAGACATTAGGCGTCGGAGCGACAACATCCGGCTGAAACTGCGGCACGGTAAGCTGCGAAACGGTGCGCGCCGACGCGGCGACCGGCTGCTCGGCAGGAACTGGCGTCCAGGCCACGATGTTCGGCAGCGGGATGTCGCGGTCCAGCTTGAGCTTGGGTGGGGTGACAATCGTCTGCCGGCTATTGTCAGCGTTGGGAGGCACCGACAGAATTTCCTGTTTCGCCAGCTTGGGTGACCCGTGACGCGGCTTCATCTGCGCCTTGGTCGCAGTATTGATCGGCGGCAGATAATCGCTAAGCGGGACGTAGGCCAGCTGAGTGTTGTCCGCGGGATTTCTGAACTCCGGTGCGATATTGAAGAAGGGCAGCGTGCAGACGGCGTAAATCAGCGCGACAAGGACAATGTGCGCTCCGTAGGATTCCACAAAGCGTGAGGGATCGATGCCGGTCTGGATGAAATAGTCACGGCGAAGAGGCGCCGGACGGGCGGTAGTTTCAAACGGCGGCGGCTCGCGACGCAGAATCAGATCGCCGAGGTTGCGGAAGAACACGCGATGCCACGGCTCCAATTCGCAAAGCAATGCCGGAGAATCAGCTTCCGCAGCTTGTCGCTGAACCTTGGCTGCCGTGACTTCCGACATCATCCTCTCGTTGGGCGCGTAGCTGGATTATAGCGGAAAAGCCGAGCAACCGATGCGGATTGCAATCGCCGCTCTCGGCCTACGAAGCGCGCTAAGTTTATGCTTCGCAATTGGCTGGCGGCGTGACATGATGCTGAGACACACTTGCGGAGCTGCCATGGTTAAGCGTTCGGTCGTCTCGACATTATCAGCCTTGCTGATGATTCTGATGTGCGTCTTGCCGTCGCCCATGATGGCGCAGGCGCCTGCGAATGCGAGCACGGTCAATGATATTTCCGGCGCGTATACCTTCCTGCGCGAGGGCGAGGTGCTGCAACTCACGGTGGACGACGGCCAGCTCTCCGGCTACATCTCGCGTTTTGGCGACTCCGATGCCGACAAGGACCAGTTCATCGATCAGTTCTTCGACAAAGCGACCCTTGAGGGCGATCACCTTACCTTCAATACCAAGATGGTGCACGGCGTGTCGTATGAGTTCACTGGCGTGATCTCAACGGCGGCAGGCAAGAAGCCGGGCGAGGAAGGCTATCACGTCGTCAAAGGCAAGCTGGTCCAGCATCGCGTGGACGCTTACGGAGCCGAGAAAACCCAGCAGCGCCAGGTGGAGTTCAAATCTTTTCCGGCCGAAGTGAATCGATAGCGTGGTACGAGGTCCGGGACGTGGGATTAGCCTGTAGTCTCTATTCCTGGCTTTCGCTTCGAAGGCGCGGTTTCGATTGACCTAGGGTCGTGCCGCAGCACTCCTGGGAGCTGTCAGATAATCCAAATGACATGGCGTGCGATATCCGCATCGGCACATCGGGATGGCACTATCGTCATTGGCTGGGGACTTTTTATCCCGCTGATCTGCCGACCTCGCGAATGTTCGAGTATTACCAGCGTTTCTTCGACACGGTTGAATTAAATAACAGCTTCTATCGGCTGCCCACGCCGGAGGCTTTCATCGCCTGGCGAGACGCTGCCCCGGCGAACTTTCGTTTTGCGGTGAAAGGCAGCCGGTTCCTTACGCACAATAAGAAGCTGAAGGATCCGGAGCAGGCGTTGCTCAATCTCTTGCCGCGAGCACAGCTGCTCGGCAAAAAGCTGGGGCCAATCCTGTTTCAGCTTCCGCCTAAGTGGAAGGTCAATGTCGGTCGTCTGGAGGAATTCCTGCAGGCGCTACCGCCGAACCATCGATATGCCTTTGAGTTCCGCGAGCCCACCTGGAACACGCAGGCGGTTTATGAAACTCTGCGGCGACACAACGCTGCTTACTGCATTCATGAGCTGGCGGGATTTCATACGCCCATTCTGGTGACCGCAAATTTTGCCTACGTGCGGCTGCACGGGCCAGGCGGAAAATATCAGGGATGCTACACCGCCGAGAAGCTGTGCGAGTGGGCAGAGCGCATTGCGCAGTGGAGTAAGGAGTTGAGAGCTGTCTGCGTGTACTTCGACAATGACGATTCCGGTTACGCGCCCCGCAACGCCCTGGAGTTAAAGGAACGAGTTGCGGAGCGGACCCGCAGTATTCCAAGCTGAGGAAAGTGAAAGCTGCTGCTCACAAGAATCAGTTGCCAGCCGCACCTCAGAAACTCATTGCACTCTGGTTTCTGCGGCACTGTCCTGTGCCAGCTTGTTCTCGAGATAGGAGACGTGACCGTCTTCCATCTCGGCTAAATCATCGAACAAGTCGTGGAGGGCGCCGGCGGGAGTCTGCTCGGCCAGCCTGGCATAGAAGCGTTGAGCTCCGTTTTCAGCCTGCAATGCGACCTTCAGCGCACGCACCCTGCCGGGAACACCGTTCTCGGGCGAGGCAAAAACGTCTCCGTTCTCCAGCCGCGGGACCTCGACCATCTCGACTAGATCTTGTTCGTTGATGCGGCATTCCAAGTCTCCATAACGCTCGGCGTACTTCTGCCGTAATAGCGACGAGTGTCCGCGCTCTTCGACGGCCATCTCCCAGAACACCGCTGCGATGTCGAGCGACTCCTCGTCCCCGAACTCGGTGAACATCTCCGCAAAGCGGTGATAGAGCTCTGCATTGCGGTCTTCTATGGAAATCGCAACCTTCAGAGCCTCCTGTGGACTGAGCGAGACAAAGCTTCGTTGCATGGTGTTTTCCTGGGACCGTGACAACGCGCATTTTACCTGCAAACCGATAAATGGGCTGGTGAAACAGCAGGGAAAAAGCCAGTCGGTCTCAGAACGGGAATCAGCCTGCTACAACGGGATTCTCGATCTTCTCGGCTGCCTTTTCGGTAGACTGCTTGGCACGATCCGCTTCAATTATGGCGATCGTGCGCTTCAGCCAATGCTTGACGTTCTCCCGCAGCTCTTCTTCCGTTTGCTTGGGAGCATCGACGGTCACGCCATGCCGGTTCAGCGGAATGTGATGGCAAGGAATATCGGCGGTGCGATACTCCTCCGGAACAAAATCATAGAGCAGGCACTCGCGACAGGCGTGCGGGCGCGTGGGATCGCCATGGTTGGGGCAGGTGAGCGAGTCCTGAAAGATGGAAGCCGGACCCCAGGGCGTGCTATACCAGTTCCCGTAGCCGCCTTGTTCGAGGAAATTCAGCTCATAACGCAGGACTTCCAGCACATCGCGTTTATCTTCCGACATCTTAACTCCTTGCAGGCACCCCAAGATCCCCCAACAAACGCCGTTGGTTGCGCTTGCTACGGGGAAACGGCTGCCCATCCTTTGAGGTAATTCTGTTCCGGGGACGCACAGACAGGCTGTGACGCGGCTCACGTGAGGATGTGACGTAGCCGCAGTCCGTAATCAGGCGTCGGAACCCAATCGCTATCTGCCGACTGCTAGCTGCTCCCGTTCTCTTTGCCTTTGCGCTTCACTTCGATATTCAGGCGCTTGATCTTCTGGTTCAGCGTGGAGAGCGGAACGTGGAAGCGCTCGGCGGCGTCGGTTTGGTTCCAGCCGCATTTTTCCAGCATGTCGGTGATGATGCGGCGCTCGCAGTCCTCCATGATGTCGAACAGTGAGGCGTCGGGACGCTGTTCGGCGAGCGTAAATTTGCCCCCGCGTCCGGTGACGTTTTCCGGCAGCAGATCGGGGGTGAGCGCCGGCCCGGTCGCCAGTACGACGGCGCGCTCGATGACGTTTTCCAGTTCGCGCACGTTGCCCGGCCATTCGTAATCCATCAGCGGACGCAGTCCTTCGGGCGTCACTCGCAGAGGCGTGCGATCGTTCTCCTGCGCGAACTTGGCGATGAAATGTTCGACCAGCAGGGGAATATCGTTCTTGCGCTGGCGCAGTGGCGGCAGATCGATGGTAATGACGTTCAGCCGATAGAACAGGTCTTCGCGGAACTTGCCTTCTTTCACCTGCTGCGCGAGGTTGACGTTGGTGGCAGCGATGATGCGCACATCTACTTGAATTTCGTTCACACCGCCGAGGTGCATGAACTTACGGTCTTGCAGGACGCGCAGAATCTTGGCCTGGGTCTCCAGGCCCATCGTCCCGATTTCGTCGAGGAAAAGAGTGCCGCGGTCGGCGACTTCGAACAGGCCTTTTTTGCTGGCGATCGCACTGGTGAATGCGCCTTTCACATGGCCGAAGAGCGTTGATTCCAGCAGATCGGCGGGCACCGATCCCGTGTTCACGGGAACGAAGGCTCGGTCCTTGCGCGGCGAATTCATGTGGATGGCCTTGGCGATCAGCTCCTTGCCGGTGCCGCTTTCGCCTTGCAGCAGGATGGTCGAGCGGCTGGGCGCGACCTGCGTCACCAAGTCGAAGATGCGCAGCATGGGCTCGCTTTTGCCGATGATGTTTTCGAAGTTGTAGCGCTGCTTGAGCGCGCGCTTAAGCTGGATGACCTCTTCTTCGGCGCGGCGGCGGCCGACCGCGGTGCGCACGTCGGCCAGCAGCTTCTCGTTGTCCCACGGCTTCTGGATGAAGTTAGTCGCGCCCGCCTGCATGGCATTGACGGCATTCTCCACCGTGCCGTAGGCCGTGATCATGATGACCGGCAGTTCGGAGTCGCGCTCACGGATTTCGTGCAGGATCTCGATGCCGTTGCGGTCGGGCATGGCGAAGTCGAGTAGCACCAGATCGAAGGGATGTTCGCCGATGCGCGCCAGACCTTCGGCGCCATCGCCGGCGATTTCCACCGAGTAGCCATCGAACTCGAGCAGGGTCTGCAGCGACTCGCGAATGGCGGCTTCGTCGTCGACGATGAGCACCGATCCCGCCGAGGTGGGCTCGTCGCGGCCGGTACTGGCGCGGCTTACGGCTGCATCAAGCACTGACGGCCTTCCTGACTAGCGGAAATTCCATGATGAATGTGGTGCCCCGGCCGGGCGCGCTGTCCACGCGAATTTTGCCGGCATGCTCCTGGATAATGCCGTAGGTGACCGAAAGTCCCAGGCCAGTGCCGCCGCTGTGGCCGGTCTTGGGCTTGGACTTGGTGGTGAAGAACGGATCGTAGATGCGGTGAATGTGTTCCTGCGCGATGCCGGTGCCGGTGTCGGACACCTTCACCTGCACGCGATGTCCGTTGACCGTGCTGATAGTCAGCGTACCGCCGCTGGGCATGGCGTCCTTCGCGTTCAGGAAGAGATTCAGGAAGACCTGCTGCAGCTTGCCGGTGTTGCCATGGATCGTCGGCAGGTCTTCGTACAGATCCTGCTGCACGCTGATACGCGCCGTCTTGAATTGATGCTCCAGCAGCGTCAACGTATCTTTGATGACGCGGTTCAGGTCGACGTCGGCGAATTCCGTGCTCGACGTGCGCGAAAAATTCAGCAGGCTGTTGACGATCTCGGAGGCGCGGAAGGTCTGCTTGGTGATCTTTTCCAGCAGCCCGGCTTGCCTGTCGTCGCCGTGTACCTGCTTGGCCAGCATCTGCGCGTAAGAGGAGATGACGGCCAGCGGTGTGTTGACTTCGTGCGCCACGCCGGCGGCGAGCAAGCCGATCGACGAAAGCTTTTCCGCCTGTGACAGCTGCGATTCCAGATCGATGCGGTCGGTGATGTCATCGACGATGATGAGCCGGCCGATCACGTTGAAGCTCTTGCTGACCAGCGGCGCGATGGCAATGTTGGCGACGCGCGTCTCGCCCGCGGTAGTGTTGAGCCGGAATTTGTACAGGTTGTTGATGCCCTGCATCTGCCGCACGCGGTAGAACTCTTCCAGAAACGGCGGCGGCATGACCGCGGTGATGGCACGGCCGACGGCATCATGTCGCGGCAACGCGAACATCACCTCCATCTGCGAGTTCCATGACTCGATGCGGTCTTCCAGGTCGACTGCCATCACGCCCACGCTGATGGATTCGACAATGTTCTCGTTGAACTCTTTCAGCCGCTCATACTGCCCGGCTTTCTCTTCCAGCGACTTGTACAGGCGCGCGTTCTGCACCGCGATGCCGATGTAGCCGGCGAGCGTTTCCAGCAGCTGCACGTCTTCGCTCGAAAGGAAATCGCCTTCCGAGGTTTTGCCCAGGCCGAGCACGGCGATCATGCGGTTCATCACCATGCACGGGATGTAGTAGTTGAGCTCCAGGCGGCGGATGGTCTCGCGCGCCGACGGCTTCTCGCGCACCGCCTGATTGGTGTTATCGAAGAACAGGTGACCCGCCTGCCACTCCGGACGCTCGATGTGCAGGAAGTCGAAATCGAGGCCGCTCGTATTCGAGATGCCGTACGACTTGGCGAGATAGAAGCGATCGGGCTGCTCGGCGTCGGAAAGGAAGATCGCCAGCCGATCGACCAGCAATGTCCGTGAAAGCCGATCGACGATCGATGTGAGCATCTGGTCGAGATCGGTCTCGGAGTTCAGATCGCGGCCGAACTCGATCAGCGTACGGCGGTAGTCATAGCGTTTGTGATAGAAGAAGCGGTCCAGCCGCTCCTGCACCCAGTTTTTGAACGGATCGAACAGAATGGCCGTAACCGCGATGGCGATGACCAGTCCGATCGGCCCGATATTGGGGAAATTCTGATGAAACAGAACCGATGCCATGCCCACGGCAGCGAAGTAAGCTGCTGTGATCGCGCCCGCGGCAATCGTATACGCCATCCCGCGCTTGAAAATCAGGTCGACGTCCATCAACCGGTAACGGAAGATCGCATAGCCGAAGGTCAGCGGCAGGAAGATCAGCGACAAGACCGATATCTTCATGCCCAGGGTGGGGGCAGCGCCGAACAGATAAGGGATGATGTAGAAGGTCGTAAACGGCGCGACCGACAGAATCGTACCGCGCGTGACCCACTTCATCTGCTGGCGCAAAATCGCCGATTCGGCGTGGCGATAGCTGTGCCACAGGGTGACCGTCGCGGCGATGAAATACGCTGCCAGGTATACCCAGTCAACCCGGTCCAGGTTCCAACGCAGCAACTCGCTCGGCTGCAGCAGCGAGATAGTGGCGATTCGAATTCCGAGCAGAACCGCGCCCGGGAGATAGATGGCCGGAATCAGCCAGCGGCGGCGATCAACCAACGCCTTGCGCTCAGGAAAGGTCAGCGAGAAATGCAGGAACAGCGCAGGCTGCAGCAGCCATGCGACCACGTTCGTCCAGTAGACGATCCAGTCGAAGTCGTTGAACTTTCCGGTGTAATGGAACGAGTAAAAAATGAACGAGACCAGACAGAAAACGTAAAAATGGGTACTCTTAGGCGCGGTCCAGCGTCGCAGTAGGACGTAGATCCCGATGCCGAGATACACCAGCGCGATCAGCCGCAGCCCGGTGTACAGCGAACGGTCGGTAGGAGCCAGGATGACGGGAGCTTCCAGCGGCACACCCTGGCGCACGATCGAATACTGAGCCTTCGACCAGATGCCTATGCGATAAAACTGCTGCTCCAGACCGCCAACGTTGACCACGTTGCGGCCATCGATGGATTGAAGACGGTCACCCTCCTTGATGCCGGCCTTTTCTCCTGGCCCGTCGGCATCGACCCGCTCGGCCTGCAGGTGACCGTTAGCCTCGACCCACCAGACACCGTCATAAGGGGCGGAATACTCACGATCTTTCTGGAAGTTAATCCAGGCAAAGGTAATCGCTGCTACGCTGACAAGCGCCAGAAACACCGCAAAGAAGCGGTTTTGGAGGGTACGATCCATTGCCGGTTCAGGCCGTGGGGCTGGACGCAACAATTCGCCGGTCCGCACGAGCCCATCTGTTTCAAGCAACTTATGTGCCACGCCGCCATCCACCATAGACCGGTTAAACCTTAGGGTCTAAACAGCTTCCCTGATTATAGAGGTCTGAGACCCGAAAAAATATGGGATATGGAAGATTCGCTCCAAGATTTCGAATTACCGGGCAATTGTTGCAAGCTGATCTCTACGCGATTTTGTAACTGTCGAAATACAAGGTAATTATGACTATGAAAAAAGGCAGCTCGCGGCTGCCCTTTTCACGGATGGAAACTGCGCCTATCGACCGTGTCCACCACCTGAGTGTCCGCCACCGCTGCTGTGTCCGCCACTCGATCCGTGCGAGCTCGAGCCGCCGGAGGAATGCGGCGCAGAGTACGATCTCGCGCTCTTGCCCGAATAGGACGGGTTCGACCCGTAGTTCCGCGCGGAATAAGTCGGCGCGGATCCGTAACCCCGGGAAGAGAACGTCGGGCTCGACCGGGAACTCCGGTTCGAGTAGGTTGGGCTCGATCCATAATTGCGAGGGTTATAGGGCGTCGACGATCCATACCCGTAGGATCGACCCGAGTTATAGCTGCCTGCCGCATCAGAGATGCTGCGGTTGCCGGAATAGCCGCTCAGCGGACGGCCGGCTCCGTATCCGCTCGACGCGGAGTAGGACGGAGCAGCGTGATAGCTGTATCCGGACGGCGGGCGCGGAACCGATAGCGAGGAATGTCCCGAGGACTCGTGGCCTGAGCTCTCGTGCCCGGAGCTCTTTGGAGCCGATTGCGATCCCTGGTGTGGCGAAGAGTAGGTCGGCGTACTGCTGTGGCCCGACTGATAAGGCTGCGTTGGATGCGGCACGTTCGAGTTCGTTGAGCCGTAGTGCTGATTGTTGTTGTACGGCGTGGTGCCGTGATTTTGCGCGG